>Ga0302319_10012677_pt1 | contig 15870 bp, 14 predicted proteins | sample Bog_T0_2_FD_203319 | JGI IMG/M metagenome (GOLD analysis project Ga0302319, IMG submission 203319) | Peat permafrost microbial communities from Stordalen Mire near Abisko, Sweden - Bog_T0_2 | ecosystem: Environmental > Terrestrial > Soil > Wetlands > Peat | place: Sweden: Abisko, Stordalen Mire...
TTCGCGCAAAACCCTCGGCGGTACCCGTCCGGCCGAGATACTGGATGTAAGATCGGTTGGAATTGATAACCACTGGCTCAACTCTACGTAACTCAAGCTCGGCCGCCAGGGTGAGAATGCCCAGCGGCGCCGCGTCAAAATAGTCCGATGCATCGGGATCGGCAACCATGTCTGGCTCCGAGTAGTCCGTCGATGCCGGGGCCGTAACGAAGCAAAACTTCATGAGGAGTTATTTTTTCGGAAGTCCGGGGCCCAACTTTGCCTTTTCAATGTTGATGAAGGCACGAGAATCCCCTCCCGAAAGTACGCCGTGCGCCAGTTCGGTCACCTTCGATAACGCTTCTTTAAAAAGCTCGGGATCTTTCAACGTGTCTTCATCCACTCGTACCAGGAAACCCTTGTGCTCGACCGATTCTACTGTCACTTTATCGTTCTCGTCTGCCATTGAACTCTTCCTTTGCAGTTAATGACTGTACGGGAAAAAATCCCGAAACGCAACGAAAAAACGGGGAAAAGGAAGCTAATGCGGTCCGCTGCCTGCGTTAAAACGAAACCAACTGCTCAATTCGGAGCCAATCTCGCCCACCAGCACCGATGCGCTGAGTTCCCCGGCATTCAGGTAAAGTCCCGTCCCATCCACCGCCAGGCTTACCGAACTCGGATACACGAACTTTGGCGATCTTCTCGAAGACTCGTGGTAAGGCAAAGCCTCCCGCGGCTGGCCAGCCATCCGTCCTCCCTCCAGGCGCTGCGACCATACACACAGCCGCGCGTCTCTTGAGGAAAGGTAGAACACGCGGTCGCCTTCTGCCGACCATTGCGGAGCGTCTGCCAGGGAGCCTTCCTCCGTGACGGCGGTCCATCGCGAATCCGCTTGCTCCGGGCTTTGCATCCTCGCGATGAACACCCGCTTAGCGCCCTCTCTTGTCGATCCGGTAAAGAGCAGAAAAGTCCCCCGCGGGTTCGCCGTCGCCCTGTCGAGCAGTGTCGTCCCGCCATCCAGCAGAATGGACTTTTTCCCCGTCGATATATCGAATACCCCGATCTTTCCGGTGTTTGTCGTGAAAATCACTTTGCGAGCGCCTGGCATCCACCCGGTTGGGATCCCGCAATCGGAGCATGTGGTTTCCGCTCCGCCGGTCCGCCGGAGCACCCTCAGAATTGCACCCCTGGCGCTTCTGTCCTCAAATGCGATCCATTCGCCCTCGCGATCGATCACCGGCCCGGCCAGACGCCGATGATCGCCCCCACCGGAAAACGACGCAATGATGTCCTGCCGGCCAGTGGTCATGTCTTTCAATATGATCTTGTCGACATACCGCGAGAAAACCAGCCAGCGGCCGTCGGCCGACACTGACGGATTACAGTCCTCCTCGCTGTCTGTCGTAATTCGGACCTCCGCGGGGTTGGGTTGCCCATTCAGGGCGAAGTGCGAGATATGCACCGATGTCGCAAACCGGCTGAAAGCCACCCGGCCCGTGCTGCTCCGCGAAAAGTATGCCACCTGCATGTCGGAAGAAGTCAGCTTCGCGAGCGCCCCGCCCGCCTGGTAGCCGGCACTCATCGGCACCGAAACCATCCGGTATTCCGATCCGCGATATGTCGAAAGGTAAACCTTATCCGCCGTCCATTGATAGATCGCGCCAACCGGTCGCAAATCCGCAGTCCGCAAACGGTCCAGAATATGCGTCTGAACGGCGCGCTGCGAGCCTGACTCCTGCGCCCACCAGTCGCAGTTGTACGTCAGACTTCCGGGTTCTTTGCATGCCCGCGCCAACAAGGCCTTTCCGTCATCTCTCCAGGTGGGAACCCTGGCATCCGCGAACCCCGCAAAAACTCTCTCCGCAACTCCGCCGGCCGCGGGAATCACGAACACCCCGGCCGATGCCGTCAGATCGGTGCCCCCCACCCAGTACGCGATCCTCTTTCCGTCCGGAGAAAACCGGGCCCATCGGCCGTACGGCGCCAGCAGCCGTTCGCCCGTTCCGTCGCTTCGCACCACATAGATTCCCCCGCCGTTCCTCTCCGAGCGGAACGCCACCATGGAGCCGTCCGGCGAAATGCTCGCGTCCGTATCCCTGGCCGGATCCGTCGTCAGCCGCCGCTGCGTGCCATTGCGCAGATCCTGAAACCAGATGTCCGTATTGTTCGAATCTCCGCGATTCGATTCATAGACAATCTTGCTCCCGTCCTCCGATAACGACGGTCCATCCGATACGTCGCCCGAGGGGTCCAGCGGGACCACGTTGGTCAGAACTTCGGTCGAACTCGCGCGCCACGCTAAGCCGGCCAGCCCTGCCGCCAGAACGCATGCTGCAATCTTCAGCAGCTTCTCGGCTTTTCCTGCACGGCGCGGGCTCAGTGCCGCAACCGCCGCTCCCACACTCGGAAACCGCTGCTCGGGCGCTTCCGCAAGACATCGCAGAATCACCTTCTCCCAGCGATCCGGTACATCCGGAGAAAACCTTCGTGGCGATGGCGGCGCTCCCCGCTTGCGGCCATGGGCGATCTGCGTGAAAGTCGCGCCTTCAAACGGCAACCGGCCCGTCATCATCTCGAACAGCACCACGCCCAGCGAATACTGATCTGCCGCCAACCCGACGCCACTCCCGGCCAGTTGCTCCGGAGCCATATAGGCCGGCGTGCCTTCCACTTCTTCCTGATGCATATCGGCCGCCATGCAGGCCAGACCGAAATCCATAATCACCGCACGCAACGTTCCCCCCTCGGGCGCCAGCATGATGTTCCGGCTCTTCAAATCGCGATGGACGATTCCCGCGTCGTGCGCCGCACTCAAACCGTCCGCGACCTGTTTCACCAGCGGCAGCGCCGCCTGCGGGCTGAATCTTCCCTCCCGCTCGATCCGGTCCGCCAGAGTCTCACCATCCAGAAACTCCATCGCCAGGAACGCCAGCGTTCCTTCGCCCTCGCGCACCACGAACAGGTTCTGAACCCGGCACACGTTCCTGTGCGAAACCTGCAGTGACTGCGCCACCTCTTCCTTAAACTGCCCTAAAATGCGCGGGCTCGCCACCACGTCCGGACGAATCGTCTTGAGCGCCACCCGGCTGCCCTGCACCGAATCCCACGCTTCGTATACTTCGCCCATCCCGCCCTTTGCGATGAACCTCACGATGCGGAATCGCCCGTCCAGCAAATCCCCCGCTGCGAAACGGGGAAGCGCGGAGCGGGCCGATTCAAAGTTAAAATCCAGCCGTGCCAGGGGCGCGAGAAAGCTGTCGTTAGCCTTCTCGTATTCCTCTATGAGCCGAAGCACGTTGTTGAGCACCTCTTCGTTCGGCGCGGAATCCTCCAGAAACCGCAATCTTTCCCCTGGCGGGAGTTCCATCGCATCCGCTGTCAGCTCGGTTATTTGACGCCAGACTTCGGAGCCCATAGGCTAGGCGGGCGACAATTCGCCGTGGAGCCAGGCTCGCGCCACCTTCCAGTGGCGTTTCACAGTTCTGGAATTCACGCCCAGAACTTCGCCGATTTCTTCCTCGGTGAGGCCCGCAAAGAATTTCAGTTCGACAATCCGGCACTGCCGCGGATCGAGTTCCGCCAGTCGCATGAGCGCATTGTCCAGGTCGATCAGTTCAGCGGGATTCGACTGCCGCACCACCGCAGTGTCGTCTATGTTGATCCTGATAACATCGCCACCGCGTTTGAGGGACCCGCGCGCCCGCGCATGATCCACAAGAATTCGCCGCATTGCCGAAGCCGCTACCGCAAAAAAATGCTGACGATTCTTCCACTCGTAATCGCGATCCGCAACCAGTTTGATGTAGGCTTCGTTCGCCAGCGCCGTCGCCTGCAGCGTGTGGTCCGGACGCTCGCGGGACATGTGGCGTCTCGCGATATGTTTGAGTTCCTGATAAACAATCGCCAGCAAAGTCTCGGCCGCGGCTTCACTCCCCTGCCGCATCTCGATGAGCAGCCTGGTCACATCTCCGCTGACTTGCCGATCCACTTGCTGGTCTGCCGTTGCCATATAAGCCGCGCTTATTGTAGTATCTTACGCCAAAAGGAACAGAAATGTTGCCGCGACGCCGAGTCCGCCCTCTGCCCTTAATCTCGTCAACACGTGAGAATTTCCCTTCTCTCACCGCACTACGTAGTTGCTGGCAGTCTCCGGGGTCGTTAGCTTTGACTCGGGGGCAGGCAGGAAACAACACACATGGACTGCAACTTTACGGATACAGACCTGCTCGACAGGCTGGACGCTATGGCCGACACAGCATTGGACGAATTGTCCTTCGGTGTGGTGGGGATGTCGGAGGATGGCACCGTTAACAGTTACAACCTGGCGGAAAGCCGATTGTCCGGCCTCACTCCCGCCAACGTTATCGGACGGAATTTCTTCACATCGGTGGCGCCCTGCACCAACAATTTCCTTGTGGCGCATCGCTTCGAAACCGAACCGGTCCTCGACGCGATTCTCGATTACGTCTTCACTTTCCGCATAAAACCCATCGCAGTGAAACTTCGTCTGCTCAAGCAGACGGCACGGCGCCGGATGTATCTTGCCGTCGAACGCAGGTAATTCTTTGAGTGCCGACGAAACTTCCTCAATGGAAGACCTCCTTCAATTCCTGTATCTGATGCCCGTCGGCGTGGTAAAGTTTTGCACCGACGGAACAGTCGAAATGATCAACCCTGTCGCTGCGGCGCTTTTGCTTTCCCTGAAGCCCGCCGACCCGCTGGGAGATATCTATTCGGCACTCGCATCCATTGCCCCGGACCTCCGGCAGCGGGTGGTAGAGTTTGCCGGATGCGCCGGCGCCATCGTCGATCGGCAATGGCTCAGAACTCGTTCCGGCGCGCAAACGCTCGTTCTCTCTCTCACAGTCAACCGAATTAACGACAACGTGAACATGGCCGTGCTGGAGGATGTAACCCGGCTTGCGGCACAGGAAGAAAGGCTGTACTCCGATCGGCAAAAATTCTTCGCCATCTTCGACCATGTGCGTGATTACGCGATCTACACCATCACGATGGACGGCCATATAGAGGACTGGAACCAGTCCCTCCAGCGTTATGCTGGCTGGCTCGCTGCCGATGTACAGGGCCGCAGCAAGAGCATGTTCTTCCCCCCGGACGATCCTGACCGACCGCATCTCGGCCGCTTGCTGGCCGAGGCTCAGCGCATCGGTTCCACGGAAACCGAGGGCTGGCGGCTCAAGCGCGATGGTTCGCGCCTCTGGGCTAACTCCGTCATTACCGCGCTGCCGGACGAGTCAGGCACCGTCCGCGGCTTCGTTGTCGTTTCGCGTGACCTTACCGGGCGGAAGCGGCTGGAAGACGATATGAAGAGACTGGCCACAGTCGATCCGCTTACCGGCGCTTACAACCGTCGAATGGGCCATGAATTCCTGGAAGTAGAGTTCAGCCGGCGGAAGCGCCACGGTCACCCGTTCGCGGTGCTCATGCTGGACATCGACCGCTTCAAAGCGGTAAATGACCGGTTCGGACACGCCGCCGGCGACGCCGTACTCTGCGCCCTCGTGCAGACCTGCCGGAAAGTGCTAAGGCCTATGGACATGGTAATGCGTTGGGGCGGTGAGGAGTTTCTGATCGTGCTTCCGAATACCGATGCTGTTGCGGCGCTGTCCGCCGCTGAGCGTTTGCGCGCTGAAGTTGCAGAAACCGAGGTTGCTGTCTGCGACGCCACGCCGGTCAACTTCACCATCAGCATCGGCGTTGCCTCGCCGGGAGGAGAACATCCGGACCCGGACGCACTGCTCAGCCGTTCCGACCGAGCGCTGTATGCCGCCAAAACCAGCGGTCGCAACAGGGTGATGCTGGCGCCCTGATCGCGATCGTTAGTTTCGTCAGAGCCTGTGTATCCGGACACCGCCTGCATCGCAAAGTTCTATCTCAACGAACCCGAATCCCCTGAGTAGCAGACGTTCTTCAGCAGGAAAACCAGTTCATGCTTTCGGACGCTCGAAAGAACTACCGATACAGGCTGTTCTAAGGCATCATCCCCAGCGTCCGCCATTACACCTCGATCCTATCCGAGTTCATCCTCTTTCATCTGCGTTCATCCTCCAAAAACAACCCCAAACCCCAGGTCCCCCCAAATCCCAACCAACGCGAAACCCGTTCACAACTATTTCACCCCCGCAACCCCAACATTCCAAGAGCAAAACCACCAATCCCGAACCCCAAACCCACCCACCTCTCATGCACAATAGAACCGCAAGGGCCTCTACGCCCCGAAAACCAACGGAAAAATGACCAACGCAACCCAACTCGACCGCCCCGCCGCCGCCCTAACCTCAGGTTACGCGCAAATTTTCATTACCAAACCCAGGAATCGCCCTCCCAAAAAACTATCTCCAACAAAACAAACAACCGGCCCTCCGAAAAACCCCGAACTTCTCAGGTTCGATATGGTCAAATCTCAGATTCGGTGGCCCCCTTTCTCAGGTTCGATGACCCCAAAATGCCACCCACCGAACCCGAGATCCCAACCCGCGCATCCTGATACAATCAAGGGTTCTACCACTATGCCCCTCAAACCCATTACCGCCAACCCCGGCGGACACAAGAAGATTTACCTTCTCAAGCCCCGCGGGTTCTGCGCCGGTGTGGTGCGAGCCATCGACGTCGTCAAGATCGCGCTCAATCTCTACGGCCGCCCCGTCTACGTCCGCAAGGAGATCGTCCATAACAAGCACGTCGTTGAGGAACTCCGTGAGCTCGGCGCCATCTTCGTCGAAGAACTCGCCGAAGTGCCCGACGGCGCCCGCGCCATCTTCAGCGCTCACGGCGTCTCTCCCGAAGTCCGCCGCCAGGGCAAAGAACGCGGCCTGTCCATCATCGACGCCACTTGTCCTCTGGTCACTAAAGTGCACCTCGAAGCCGTCAAGTTCGCCCGCGAAGGCTACACGATAGTGCTCATCGGACACAAGAATCACGACGAAGTCATTGGCACGCTGGGAGAAGCCCCGGCTAAGATGATCCTCGTCGAGTCCGTCGCCGATGTCGACGCACTGGAGATCGAAGACCCCACACATGTTGCCTACCTGACACAGACCACCCTGAGTCTTGACGAAACCAAAGACATCATGGCGCGTCTTCAACAAAGGTTCCCGATGATTCGCGGCCCGAAATCGCAGGACATTTGCTATGCCACTGAAAATCGGCAGATGGCCGTTAAAGGCGTCGCGCAATTCTGCGATCTGCTTCTTGTCGTCGGCTCGGCCAACAGTTCGAACTCCAAGCGCCTGGTTGAAGTCGGCCAGAATTATGGTGTCCAGGCCTTCCTCGTCAACGATTGGAGCGATGTCGACCGCGCCTGGCTGATGGGGATTAACAATGTCGGTGTTACGGCGGGCGCGTCGGCCCCCGAACATCTGGTGGAACAGATCGTCTCGGCGCTCCGTACGGAAGGCTATACCCAACTTGAGGAAGTAGAGATGGTGGAGGAAGACGTGCGTTTTTCACTGCCCCCGGAACTGGCAAGCTCCGCCAACCTCTACAGCATTTCAACATGACATCTACGACGCTCACTCTAAAGCCGTATCGAGCAGAGCCCAGTGAACTTCGCGCTTCGGCCCGCCGCAACATCGCGCTCGCGGCCGAACACCTTCTCTCGCTCCAGCAGCAAGATGGCCACTGGTGCGCGCTGCTCACCGCCGATACCACCCTTGAATCCGATTACATTCTGCTCCAGCTCTGGCTGCACCCTCCCACTCCCGACGGTGTCTGGAATCCGCCCAACAAAGCGCAGATCGAACGCGCCGCGGACCGCATTCTCTCCCGCCAGCTTTCCGACGGAGGCTTCAACATTTATGTCGATGGCCCGAGTGAAATCAGCGCCAGCGTAAAGGCCTACTTCGCTCTTAAACTCGCCGGCATCCCGGTCGAAAGTTCCCAACTCAGCAAACTGCGCGAGCGCATCCTCGAGCTCGGCGGCCTGCAGGCGGCCAACAGCTATACCAAAGTCAATCTCAGCCTTTTCGGGCTTTACCCCCGCGAAGATACCCCCAGCATTCCCCCGGAAATTCTGCTGCTTCCCGGCAAGCTTCTCTATCAGATGTCGTCCTGGACCCGCGCCATCGTCGTCTCGCTCGCCATCGTCCACGCGCACGACCCGAAACGCCCCGTGCCCGTCGGCTTCCATCTCGACGAGATCATGATCCCCGGTGAAAGCACCGCATGCCGCAGTGACGATTCCTGGCTCAGCTGGCGCAAGACCTTCGTCCAGTCGGACCGCATTCTGAAGCTCTGGGAAAACTACGGCTTCGCCCGCATCCGCAAAGCCGCCATCCGTAAGTGCGAGCACTGGATGCTCGAGCGCATGAAGCACGCCGAAGGCCTCGGCGCCATTTATCCACCCATGCAGTACTCCATCATGGCGCTCGACGTCCTGGGCTACGCACCCGATCACCCTGTCCGCGCCGAAGCGCTCCGCCAGTTCGACCGCCTCATGGTGGACGACGGCAACACAATGTTCTTTCAGCCCTGCTTCTCCCCCGTATGGGATACCGCCATCGCGGCCTATGCGCTGGGCGAAGCGGGCTATGACAACTCCCTCACCCTTTCTCGCGCCGCCGACTGGCTCATGCAGCGTGAGATCCGCCGTCACGGCGATTGGTCTGTGAAGCGCCCATACACCGAACCCTCCGGCTGGGCCTTCGAATATCAGAACGACTGGTATCCCGATATAGACGACACCGCCATGGTGATGCTGGCCTTCCCGCATCTGAAAGCTTCCGATTCGCGCGGCCAGTCCGAAACCCGCCAGCGCGCTCTCGACTGGCTGTTCGCCATGCAGTCGAAAGACGGCGGCTGGGCTGCCTTCGATGTCGATAACAACTGGGAGATCCTCACCCACGTCCCCTTCGCGGATCACAACGCGATGCTCGATCCTACCTGCGCCGACATTACGGGCCGTACCCTCGAAGCCCTTGCCGCGCATGGCTACGACCGCACTTACGCGCCCTGCAAACGGGCCATCGATTACCTGACCCGCACTCAGCTTTCCGACGGCAGCTGGTATGGCCGCTGGGGTGTGGCTTACATTTACGGCACTTGCTTCGCCCTCCGAGGCCTCCGCGCCATGCAGGAGGACGACCACGAACCGCACATCCAGCGCGCTAACGAATGGCTGCGTTCCATCCAGAACCCCGATGGAGGCTGGGGCGAAAGCTGCGCCAGTTACGACAACGAAATCTACACCGGCGCGCCCAGCACGCCTTCCCAAACCGCATGGGCATTAATGGGCCTCATGGCAGGCGGCGATACCTATAGCTCAACGGTTCTGGAAGGAATCGATTACCTCATCCGCACCCAGCAACCCGACGGACAGTGGGCCGAACGCCTCGCCACCGGCACCGGCTTCCCCAAAGTCTTCTACCTGAACTACCACTACTACCGCCTCTACTTCCCCCTGCTCGCCCTGGCAACGTTTGTTAAGTTGCAGGAGGCGTGAAACCGGTCCTCGTAACCGGAGCCTCCGGCTTCGTCGGCTGGCACGTAGCGAGTCTGTTAACCGAACGAGGCCACAAAGTCCGAGCCCTGGTACGCCCCAACAGCCAGGTACCCGGCCTTGATGTAGAGCGAGTGGAAGGAGACCTGAGAGATCCGGCCTCATTGCACAAAGCCGCAAACGGCTGTGAAGTCCTCTACCACATAGCAGCCGACTATCGGCTCTGGTCGAAGCACCCCGAGGACCTTTACCAGTCGAACGTAGACGGTACCCGCAACATGCTCGCCGCCGCCCAGGCCGCCGGAGTCGAAAGAGTGGTCTATACCAGCACCGTAGGCTGCATCGGCATGCCCGATGGCGACGAACAAACCCCGGTTTCAATCGTCGACATGACGGGTGCCTACAAACGGTCGAAGTTCATGGCCGAACAGGTGGCCCTTGAGTTCGCCTCCAAAGGCCTCCCGCTGGTCATCGTGAACCCCACCGCCCCCATGGGCGACCACGATTTCAAGCCGACGCCCACCGGCCAAATGGTCGTCGATTTCCTGAAGGGCGCCATGCCGGCCTACATCGATACCGGCCTGAATGTCGTCAACGTTCGGGACGTCGCCGAAGGCCATCTCCTCGCCTGCGAAAAAGGCCGAATCGGTGAGCGCTACATCCTGGGCTCCGAGAACATGACCCTGGGCGGCATCCTTAAGGAACTGGCCGCAATCACGGGCCGCAAAGCCCCCACCGTCCAACTGCCTTACTTCGTCGCATGGACGGCGGCAGTGGTAACCACCGCCTGGGCGCATCTCACCGGGACGCCGCCGCGAGCCCCGCTCGAAGCCGTCCGGATGGCGAAGAAGAAAATGTGGGTCTCGCACGCCAAAGCGGCGAAGGAGTTGGGTTACGCGCCAAAACCGGCCAAAAACGCGCTTGCCGACGCGGTGAGGTGGTTTTCAAGATGAAACCGCTGCTTTTTATCGCAGCCGAGCCCAGGGAATGCCGGCCTTTTGTGGCCCGCTGGGAGACCTCCGAGCCCGCAGCGCTGCCGGTCCATTGGGCGCGCCGAGGAACATGGCGGGGCAGGGAAGTCCTCGCCATCGCCAACGGTGCCGGAGCCGCCCGCGCCCGCGCCGCCGTCGACGCCGCCCCGCCGCCATCGGCTATCTGCAATATTGGTTTTTGCGGCGCTTTAGATGAGGGTCTTGCGCCAGGTGACGTCTTCGTCGCCGATTCGGTCTGTAACGATGAAAAAACGTGGCTTACCTGCCGGCCGAATGGTCCGAAGGCGCCCTCCGGCCTGCTGATATCGGTCGGCCGCATCGCCCAAACTGCCCGCGAAAAGAAAGAACTGAGCCGTACCGGAGCGAAGGTCGTGGAAATGGAAGCCTCAGGCGTAGCACGAGCATCTGAAGATTTGAGGATTCCGTTTTATTGTGTGCGGGCAGTCAGCGACCTGTCGAATGAAGACTTTGCGAACGATTTTAACCGCTGCCTCCGGCCCGATGGGCGCTTTGACGTGCCCGGTCTGATGCTGCGGGCTTTCGCCAGTCCGGTGCGCCGTTTGGGAGAGTTGATTCGTCTCTCGCGCCGTACCGCGCTGGCATCGAATAACCTGGGAGAGTTTCTTGGTAACTGCACTTTCTGAAGTCCCCGCAAGCATGCGCGCCGCTGTATATCGCGGCAACAGCGTCGTCTCGGTGGACGAAGTCGTCACGCCCCCGATCGGCGAGGGCGAGATCCTGATTCGGGTCGAAGCCTGTGGTGTCTGCCATACCGACCTCAAGAAAATCGAGTACGATCTGCTCGCCCCGCCCCGGATTTACGGGCATGAGACGGCGGGCGTTGTCGCAGCCGTCGGCCGTAACGTCGCGAAGTACCAGCCGGGCGACCGCGTCATTGTCTTCCACCACATTCCCTGCGGCGATTGCTTTTACTGCCAGCGCAAACTCTACGCGCAATGCCCCGTCTATAAGAAGGTGGGCGTAACAGCGGGCTTCGAACCGGCGGGCGGCGGTTTCGCGCAGTACGTCCGAGTGATGGACTGGATCGTGGAACGCGGCGTCGAGAAGATCCCCGAGGGCGTTCCTTTCGAGATTGCGGCCTTGGTAGAGCCGGTGAATACCTGCGTGAAAGCCGTCGATCAATGCAATCCTCAGCCCGGCGATGTCGTCCTCGTCCAGGGGCAGGGGCCGATCGGCCTCATTTTTACGATGCTTTTGAACCTCCGTGGGTGTACCGTTGTAGCGACCGATACTTTGGGTACGCGGCTCGATCTGGCCCGTCAATGCGGCGCCGCCTTCGCGCTCGATCCGCGGAAGGACGATGTTACGGAGATGCTGAAAGGTCTCACCGATGGCCGCGGCGCGGACATGGTTTTCGTCGCGACCAATGTCAAAGGACTCGTCGAAGAGGCTGTCAAATCCACTCGACCCGGCGCGAAAATCATGCTTTTCGCCCAAACTTCCGATAAGGAACGCATAGAGTTGTCGGGTGCCAGTATATGTGTCGGCGAACGGTCGCTGCTCGGTTCCTACAGCGCTTCCGTCGATATCCAGCGAGAGGCGGCGGATCTGGTCTTCAGCGGACGCATCCCCGTTCATCTGCTGATTTCCCATAGGGTTCCGCTTGATAAAATCGAGTTTGCGTTTCGGCTTGCGACGCACCCCGGCGAGTTCCCCAATGAGAACCCGCTGAAGATCATTGTGCGTCCACAGGAGTATTCAAGGTGACCTCAGCCCTGGGATCGAAAGACAAAACGATGCTCGCAGCAGTGCTCTACGGCAAAGAGCACGTCCAACTGGAGCGCGTCCCGATTCCGGAGCCTGGTCCCGGCGACCTGCTCCTGCGCGTGCGCGCCGCTCTCACCTGCGGTACCGACATCAAGGTTTTCCAGCGCGGCTACCATGCCCGCATGATCTCGCCGCCCGCTCTGTTCGGTCACGAAATGGCCGGCGACATCGTAGCGTTGGGCGCGCAGGTTCGCGGCTTCGAGCTCGGCCAGAGGGTTGTGGCGGCCAACTCCGCTCCCTGCCTGCAGTGCTTCTATTGCCGCCGCGGCCGCGTCAATCTGTGCGAAGATCTGCTCTTTAACAACGGTGCGTATGCCGAATTTATCCGCATCCCGGAGCGCATCGTCAGGCTCAACACCTACTTGATTCCGCCCCATCTCGATTACCGCGATGCAGCCCTGGCGGAGCCTCTGGCCTGCGTCGTCAAAGGCGTGGAAGATTCCGAAATGCGCGCCGGCGATACCGTAGTCGTCATCGGCGCCGGGCCCATCGGAGCCATGTTCGTCAGGCTGGCCCGCCTGCGCGGCGCGCGAGTGATCGCGGTAGGCCGCAGGCGTTCGAGACTGGAGCGCGCCATGAGGCTCGGAGCCGATCGCATCGTCGCTACCGAAGAGACTTCCAACGCTGTCGCGGCGGTTCGCGAACTCACCAGCGGGCGCGGCGCCGATATCGTGATCGAGGCAGTCGGCAAGCCTGAAACCTGGAACTGGTCGGTCGAAATGCTGCGCCGCGGAGGCACCGTCAATTTCTTCGGAGGCCCCGCCAGCGGCACTCGCGTCGAACTCGATACCAACCTTCTGCACTACTCCGAGATCACCTGCAAAGCAAGCTTCCATCACACTCCCGCCACCATGCGTGAAGCCCTTGACATCATCGCGAGCGGCGGCATTTCCGCCCGCGATTTCGTGGACGCCGAAGAGCCTCTTGAGAATCTCTCCTCTGTACTGTTCCGCCTCGCCGAAGGCGCCGGAACGCTGAAGACCGCGATCATCCCGTGAGCTCGATGGCAGCCCCCGCGCCCGCGACGCTTCCCGACGCGTTCATGCTCATGCCGCGCGATTTCGTCCTCAACAAGGACGCTTTGCTGCGCCGCTGGACCCATTCCGAGTCCGAACGCTACACTCACTGGCTCGCTACCCACCACTACGAGAACTTCCACGTAGTCAGCTTCCTGCTGCCCAAACATCTCCACCAGGACTTCTATAACGTCTACTCATATTGCCGCTGGGCCGACGACCTGGGAGACGAGATCGGGGACACCGCCGAATCGCTGCGCCTGCTCAACTGGTGGCGCATCGAACTCGACCGCATGTATCGGGGCGAAGCGCGCCATCCCGTGTTTGTCGCGCTCCAGGGCACCGTGAAGAAGTACGGGATTCCCAAACAACCCTTCGCCGATCTGGTCCGCGCCTTCATTCAGGACCAGACCGTCACCCGTTATCAGGACTGGGCCGGCGTGCTCGATTACTGCGTCTATTCGGCGAATCCCGTTGGACGTTTAGTGCTCTACCTCTGCGGCTATTCCGACCCTGAGCGCCAGCGCCTTTCCGACGCCACCTGCACCGGCCTCCAACTCGCCAACTTCTGGCAGGACGTGACCGTCGATCGGGGTAAAGACCGCGTCTACCTTCCGCTCGATTTACTTGCGAAGCATAACTATACGGTGGAAGAGTTGTTCGCCCGTAAGTTCGACCCGCGGTTCCGCGAAGTCATGCGCGAAGCCGTCGTGAAGGCGCGCGGCTTCTTTATCGAAGGACTTCCGCTCGCCCGCATGGTGAACCGCCGCCTCTCCGTCGATCTCGAACTGTTCAGCCGCGGCGGCCTCTGCATTCTCGACAAGATCGAAAAACAGGGTTATGACGTGCTGACTCACCGGCCATCGATTTCAAAGCTGGTTCGAGTGCGCTTGCTGCTGATCACGCTCCTTCGCGCCCCATTCCTGAAAGCGGCCGCATGATCTCGCCTGAAGCCTCATACGCGCACTGCCGCGCCGTGGCGAAGAGCCGTGCGAAGAACTTCTACTATTCATTTGTCCTGCTGGACGCGGATCGCAAAAATGCCATGTGCGCGGTGTACGCCTTCATGCGGTACTGCGACGATCTGAGCGACGAACCCGGCGCCACCCGAACCGCGATGGACCGCTGGCGAGCGGCTCTCGAAGACGCCTTCGCGGGGTGCCCCGACGCTAACCCCTGCTGGCCGGCCTTTCTCGATTCGGTCGAGCGCTTCGGCATCCCTCACAACTATTTTTACGAAATGATCGAAGGCGTCGCGTCCGATCTCACGCCGCGCGTCATCGCCACCTTCGACGAGCTTTACCGCTATTGCTATCAGGTGGCGTCGGTCGTGGGGCTCACCACGATCCACATCTTCGGCTTCACCTCGCCCGAAGCTCTGCCGCTGGCTGAGAAATGCGGCATCGCGTTTCAACTCACCAATATTCTGCGAGACATTCGCGAAGACGCCGACCTGGGCCGCCAGTATCTGCCGTCCGAAGATCTGGAGCGCTTCGGCGTGGACGCCGCGGATCTGAAGCACGCGAAGAAGTCCGAACAGTTCGGTGACCTGATGGAGTTCGAAATCGCCCGCGCCCGCCGCTATTACCGCGAATCGGCGCCGCTGCTGGCATTAGTGGAGCCGAAGGCGCGCGCCTCGATGTGGGCGCTGATCGCGATCTATTCTTCTTTGCTCGACCGCATCGGCCAGAGTTACTACGACGTGCTGGCGCGCCGGATCTCGCTGTCTCCGGCTGAGAAGGTACTGATCGTCGTTCGCGCGGCCTGCGGCTGGACGTGAGAATTCCGGCAAAAATGCTACGCTGGTTACACGGATCATGACATTAGACGAGCGAATTGAATTCCTAATGCAGTCGCTCGAGTCTCATGACCGTCAGATCGGTGAACTAACTGGCCAGATCGGTGAACTGGCCGGCCAGGTTGGTGAATTGGCCGGCCAGGTTGGTGAATTGACCAAATCCATGAACAAACTTGTCGCCTGAGCAACGAAGACGCGAACGCTATCAGGTCGCTGGCCCGGATTGCCGAAGCTCACGACAAGCGTATTTCCTCTCTTGAAGAAAACAAGTAAAGGCCATCGGGGGCGCCGCCGGCCCGCATGTCGTATCCTGAAGACAAGCCAACAAAGGGCGCTTAGCTCAGCTGGTTAGAGCGCCTGCCTTACAAGCAGGAGGTCCACGGTTCGAGCCCGTGAGCGCCCACCATTTCCCTCCCTATTAACGCTCAGGGCGTCGGCCGGCCGATAGACCGGGCTTCAATTCTCCCCTGGGGCGACCGGTCACTCCATCGCCGCATTTTCCGTAGCCACCATAGTCGCCCGTCAATACGGCAACCACCGCTGGGTCCCCTACGCAGCCTTTGGCCTCGCAGCCGTGGTCGGCTTTTCCCGCCTCAGCCTCTCCGCGCACTTCACCTCCGACGTCTTTATGGGCGCAGCCCTCGGCTGTTCCATCAGCCGCTTCGCCGTTCTGCGGCAATAGCCTCAACCACCAACGCATTAGAATAGAGTAGTGACGCCCCGCCTGCTCGCGGCCCTGATCGTTTCCCTCACCGCCTCCGCGGCCGAGCCCGATCCCCTCGCCTTCATCCGGAAGAACTGCGCCGCCTGCCACAACGCCTCGCTCTCCTCCGGCGG
>Ga0302319_10012678_pt1 | contig 15870 bp, 14 predicted proteins | sample Bog_T0_2_FD_203319 | JGI IMG/M metagenome (GOLD analysis project Ga0302319, IMG submission 203319) | Peat permafrost microbial communities from Stordalen Mire near Abisko, Sweden - Bog_T0_2 | ecosystem: Environmental > Terrestrial > Soil > Wetlands > Peat | place: Sweden: Abisko, Stordalen Mire...
GTCTTGTTATTCTTTTTCATGGCCGGTCTCCTTTTTGCACCTTGAGTGCGCTTTCCATTGGGAGCTTAACAGCATCCCGTCCGGGAGACCGGCCTTCTCATTCCATCTCGGAATTAAGTTCTGTCTGAGACCGTGTGAGACCGTTAGTTCAATAGAGATCCCGCTCGCCCGCCGGGCGGGTCTTCCAGCGGCGGTGAATCCACAGCCATTGATCGGGATATTCACGGATTGCAGTCTCCACACTCCGCTGAATGCGCGCGGTGTCTTCCACCGCGTCGCCGGCCATCTCCACTTCGGGATAGAACCTCAAGACGTACCGGCGTTCCTGTTCGCTCCAGACGGCAAAGCCGGGAATTACTGCGGCGCCGCTGCGAGCCGCCAGCTTCGCGAAAGTGAGGTTGGTGCACGCGAGCTTGCCGAAGAAAGGCACGAACGCCGCGTTATCGCCCGCAGAGTTCTGGTCTACGAGGATCCCCACCGGCTCGTTATCCTTAAGCGCCTGCAGGATCGCCCGGGCGAAGTCTCGTTTCGAGAGCAATTGGTTGCCGGACAGTGCCCGCCTCGTCTCCACAAGATCATCGAGGAGCGGGTTGTCGAGCGGACGCACCACAATGCTCATCTTTTCCGTCAGGAGCGCGTGAGCGAAGGCGCTGAGTTCCCAATTGCCGAGATGACCCGTGGCGAAGAGAACCCCTTTGCCCCGTGCTTTCGCCGCCGCGTAGTGTTCGAGGCCCTCATAGCGGATCCATTCCCCGACATTGCTTCGATCGATGCGTGGCAATTTGGCGAATGCGACGAGAAGCCGCCCGATGGAACGATAGACGCCATCCACCGTGATCTGCCGCCATGCGTCGCTTTCCGCGGGATAGGCGAGTTCCAGGTTCCTGTAGGCGGTGTTCCGGAGGCGGGGGGCGAAGGTATCGAGCAGGCGAGCGCAGCCCTGGCCTATCGAATCGGCTAAAGGACGAGGCGCATTGCCCAGGATTCCCACCAGGGCGCGGGCCAGCACCGCTTCGGCGCTATTACGCAACGCGGAACGATTTCGCAAGTTATTCGATCCAGCCGCCGCCGGCCACGAGTTCGCCCGAATAGAAGACCGCACCCTGGCCGGGCGTTATCGCGCGTTGCGGCTCGTCGAAGCGCACTTCCACGCGGGTACTATCGAGGGGATAGAGCGTCGCGGCCGCCGGCATGTGCCGGTTGCGAATACGCACCTGGGCGCGGGCGGGCGCCGCAAGGCCGCTCCAGGAAACCCAGTTGATGTCGCGCGCGATCATGGTCGACCGCAGTAGTTCGTCCTGCGATCCGATCGTTACGGTCTGCGTTTTTGTGTCGGTGGAAATCACGTACAACGGCTCGGGCGCCGCGATGCCCAGGCCTTTTCGCTGGCCCACGGTGAAGTGGTGCGTGCCGGAGTGTCTGCCGCGCTCACGGCCTTCGGAATCCACGACGAGACCGGAGGTTGCCTCCGCGGTCACGCCTTTCTCTTTCAGCCACGCATCCATAAATGCCGCGTAATCGCCATTCGGGACGAAGCAGATTTCGTAACTCTCGTGCTTCTTCGCCACGGGCAGATCCAGGGTCTCGGCAAGGCCCCTGACCTCGGCCTTCGTCATCTCGCCCAGCGGAAACAGGGTGCGCGCCAACTGCAGCTGGGTGAGGCCCCATAAAAAGTAGGTCTGATCCTTGGAGAAATCGACGGCGGTGCGCAACTCAAACCGGCCCGTATCGGCATTGCGGCCGATTCTCGCATAGTGGCCGGTGGCGATCGCATGCGCGCCGACCGAATCGGCCAGTTCGAGGAAACGGTCGAACTTGATGAAGGTGTTGCAGAGCGTACACGGCACGGGAGTCCGGCCCGCAAGGTACTCGCTGACAAACGGCTCGATCACGTTTTCCTCGAACTGCCGCTCCAGGTTCACGACGTAAAAAGGAAAGCCCACCTGTTCGGCGACTCGCCGCGCATCGTAAACGTCATCGAGCGAGCAGCAGCGACCGGTGGCCTTATCGCTGGCGAGCTCGGGCAGGCGGCGCTGATTCCAGAGCTGCATCGTCATCCCGGCGATATTGCGGCCCTCACGGTGGAGCAGCGCGGCCACTACGGAACTATCCACGCCACCCGACATGGCTACAGCAATCAAATCCGTCATATCGATGCGTCCGGCCCGCCCGCCTTCGCAGATCCGATCCAGGGAGAAACGCGCCTCAAATGGGCGGCGCTCTCCACCACGGCTTCCATCAAGCCATCCACCTGTTCCACAGTGTTGCCCGGTCCCAGGGAGAACCGGACGCTGGAACGCGCGTCTTCCGGCGTCAGGCCCATCGCAAGCAACACATGTGATGGCTCCACGGCTCCGCTCGAACAGGCCGAACCGCTCGATACCGCATAACCGCGCAGATCGAGCGCGATCACCATCGCCTCGCCTTCGATACCTTCAAAGCAGATATTCGAGGTGTTGGGTACACGAAAATCCGGCGTTCCGTTCACGCTTGCGCCGGGGACGCGGTTCAGGATTCCGCGTTCCAGGCGATCGCGAAGCACGGCCAGACCCGACCAGTCGAATGCAAGGCCAACCGCCGTTCCCAGCGCCCCCGCGCCGTTCACGTTCTCCGTGCCGGCGCGCCGGTCGCGTTCGTGATGACCGCCATGAAGCTGCGCGGAAAGATCGATCCCCTTGCGTACGTAAAGCGCTCCGATGCCTTTGGACGCTCCGAACTTGTGTCCGCTGACGGAATAAAGATCGACCCCGAGTTCGCGGACATTGACGGGAAGCCGACCACCCACCTGCACGCCGTCGCTGTGAAGAAGAACTCCGGCCTGGTGCGCGATGGCGGAGATCTCGGCGATGGGCTGCAGGACGCCGGTCTCGTTATTCGCATGCATGATGGAGATCAGGATGGTCCCCTGACGTATCGAGCGGCGCAGTTCTTCGGGACGGACACGCCCGTCGCTCCCCACAGGCAGATACGTTATTTCCACCCCTTCACGTTCCAGTTGCGCGCAGGCGCTCAGGACAGCGGGGTGTTCGATCGCGCTGGTAATGACGCGTCTGGGGGACCGCGTCACTTTGCGGACTACGCCCAGCACCGCGAGGTTGTCCGACTCGGTGCCGCCGCTGGTGAAGACGATCTCACGGTCGGTACATCCCAGCTTTGCCGCCACGGCGCGGCGCGACGTCTCCAGACGCCGCTTGGCGGCCTGCCCGAAATGGTGGATACTGGACGCGTTGCCATATACTTCGGCCATGGCGTCGGTAAGGTCTCGCAGCACTTCCTGCGCGACAGGAGAAGTCGCGTTGTGATCGAAGTAAAAGTGCTGCATTTTCTTCCAGTTTACCAGCGCACGGGGCTGGGTGGGCGGCGCCGCACCTTTCGGGAGCCGGAGTCGGACTTTATCGCTTCGCCCGTTCCCGCGCTGTTCCGGAGATGAACATGAAACGTCCTGTCATTACCTTACTCACCGATTTCGGTCTGTCCGATCATTATGTGGCGGCGATGAAGGGCATCATATTGGGAATTTGCCCTCAGGCGGAGATGGTCGACATCTCGCACGAGATCACGCCGTTTGCCATCACTGAAGGAGCTTATACCCTAGCTCAGGCGTGGCATTGCTTTCCGAAGGGCACCGTACACATTGCGGTGGTGGACCCCGGCGTGGGTGGAACGCGGCGGGCGATTGTGGCCGAAGCGGGAGGGCATCGGTTTGTGGCCCCCGACAACGGTCTGTTGAGCCTGGCGCTGGGCAACCAGTCCGCAGTAAAGGTTCGAGAGATCACGGCAGTTCGGTATTTTCGCCCAGCGGTTAGCCGTACCTTTCATGGCCGGGACATCTTCGCGCCGGTGGCTGCGCATCTCGCCAATGGCTTGGCTCCAGGCAGACTCGGGAAGCGGGTGATTGACTTCGCGGACGGCGGATTTGCGAGGCCTACCCGTACGGGTCCGTCCCGTTGGAGCGGCACAATACTCAAAATTGACCGATTTGGCAATGTTATCACTAACTTAGACTGGGACACGTTCGGTGAGATCGCCGGAAGTACTTCTTTCCTGCTCAAGATCGGGCGCAGAACGATCAGCCGGTTTTACGCGACTTATGCGGAAGCGCCCGCAGGCCAGCTATTCGCTCTCAAGGGCAGCTCCGGTTACGTGGAAGTGTCTTTGAATCAATCGAGTGCGGCTGTTTTCCTTAAGGCGCTGCCGGGCGCGGCGATTGAAATACAAGTGCGAAGTACGGGGTAGTACTACCCTTTGGGATAGTACTGATAACAGTACTAAAGTGTGCTCCAGGTCTTGCGTAGTAGTACCTTTGGCCGTAAACTCATCAATGTATTCGTTCGATAGCAAATCATCGGGCGGAGGAGACTAAATACATTTATGAAAACTAAACTCGCAATCATAGTCGGAGTACTTTCGGTGGGTGCTTCGCTGCAGGCAAGCACCTCATTTAACTTCCAGAACAGCACCTATCAGAACCCGGCCGGTGATGCGCTTACCGTGGTCGGCACCGGTGCGGGCACCACGGTGAATGCCACGTTGACGGCATACAGCGTGGCCACCTATAGTTCGGGCAGCACCTCGGTAAGCAAGGCTTCGATCGGGGAATACGGCAGCAACGGAACCGGCGTTTGCGACAGCACCGATTCAGGCGCGGCTTCGGGAACAGATATCAACTGCGGCTCGCCCGACCATCAGATCGACAATAACGGTCAGACCGACTTCATCCTGATCACCTTCAGTTCCGCCGTGAATCTGAGCTCGATCCAGCTTGGGTATTTCGGTTCGGACTTCTCCACCGGTCTTGTGGACATGTCCTACTGGACCAACGTCACGACGACCGCAGTGGGCGGCGTAACCACGTACAATCAGGCTGGCACCAGCAGCAGTTCCGGCACGGTTAACGAGATCACCTCCGTGTCTCCGACCGGCGAAAACACCATCAGCTGCGGTGGTTCCAACCCGGCTTGCCCCGCTGCCAACTCTTCGAGCGGCACCTACACCTACTCGCTGACCGGAAACGACGTAACCAGTTTGTTGATTTCGGCGCAGTATGCCGCCGGTATCAACAGCTCGGATTCCAGCTACTTCAAGCTGCAGGATCTGAACGTGTCGAACTACACCCCTTCGTCCACGCCGGAACCGGCTTCGGTGGTTCTGCTTGGCTCCGGCCTGCTGGCTGGCGCGTTCTTCGGACGTCGCCGGATGCAGAAAGCAAACAACTAGTTCTCGCGGGTAGTTTCTCCTCCTTCCTCCTTGCTGAACGGGCCGACTTACCGGAAACGGTATGTCGGCCTGTTTTGTTTGACCGGACTCCGATCCATCGGCGCCTGGCGCCGATCGCGCCCAGGCGCGTGAACGCATCTTCGGTTACTCCCAACCAGCCACTACCACCCAGCACGCGAGCCTACAACGGAACAGCCCCTTAACAAACAGGACGCCTCGACCCCTCGCCTCGGGCAAATCTAACTAATTGATTTCGGTTATTGCTCCCGTTACACCAATCCTGGCAAAATTGTTCGATCAGAGGAGCACACGAATGGAGCGACTTACCCATGCGTTTGGCTGCGTTGTTTTCCAGATGGCCCGCTTCCTTAATCCGCAGCGGAGCAGGAAGGACACCGGGATTTGACCGTGAAAAGCGACCGCACCTCGCTCAATGCGGGCCGACAGGCGATTGAGAAGGGCAATTATGCCGCCGCCGCGGCCGAGTTCCTTCCGTTAGCGCGTAAGGGGGACTCGTCCGCGCAGTACTATCTTGCGTGGATGAGCCAGCAGGGCAGAGGGATGCCTGAGGACGGCTCGGTGGCGCTTGGGTGGGCCCGGAAGGCGGCCGCGCAGGGTAGCGCCGATGCCGCGGCTCTGATCGGCCTGCTGTATTCCCGTGGCCAGGGAGTGCCCCGGGACGATGCGGAAGCGGTCCGTTGGTTCCAGAAGGCCGCTCAGCAGGGAAACTGGCCGGGCCAGATGAAGCTGGGTATGTGCCATATGTGCGGTCTGGGCCTGCCGCTGGACTATCAAAAGGCCTATATGTGGTTTGAGCTTGCCACTTCCCGATCTACCGGCCACGATCAACTGCTCAATCGCAACCTGAGGGATACTTTTGCCGCAATGCATTTGACGCCGGCCCAAATCACGGAAGCGCAACGGCAGGCCCGCGATTGGAAGCCAAAAAAACCTTCGCGGTCGAAAAGCCCTCAAGCTCCTTAGACCCGGACGTGTTTCGGGAACCGGATTCGGGGGCCGGGTATGCAGGCTCCGGATATATAAGCGTCAAACCAGGGAACGATAATGTCGAACAAGGGGCGGAGAGACTTCCTGTTACAGATTGGCGGATTGGCGGGCGGGACCGCGGTCCGGCCGGAGCGCCGGGGAAATCCCCGGGCGGCGAATGCGCTGCTCCTGCGGCAGATCGCGGCCGTGCTCCAGCGCCAAAGGCCGCCGGAAGCCACCACCACAAATGGCGACGAGCAGCTTTATCCCAATCAGATCGCAACCGCTACCAAGGGCTTACTGCACTCGCAACTGGGCGAAGTACAGATGCCCGCGTATCAGTCTCTGCTCAAGGCGATAAACAGTCAGAAGCACTCGGACGCTGAAAACATCATCATCGGTTACGGACGGAAGCTGGTGGATCTGGAAGCGGGGTTCGCATATGACCTGGAAGGCGGCGACTCCCATACGTTCACGTCCCTGCCGCCGCCGACGTTTGCCAGCGCGCAAACTGCGGCCGAGATGGTGGAACTCTATTGGCAGGCGGCTGCCCGTGACGTCCCGTTCGCCCAATGGAGCGCAGATTCGACCATAAATGCCGCGGCGGCAGAGATCAACACGCTTTCCGCCTATCAGGGACCGCGTGACGCCTCAGGCAGTGTGACAGCCGCCAATGTCTTCCGGGGAACGGCACCGGGCTGTACGGTCGGTCCTTATATCTCACAGTATCTGTTGCAAACCATCCCTTTCGGTTCGACTCTCCAGGAGCAGATGTATCGAACGGGGATGCCCGGACTCGATTACCTGACTACCTATTCCGAGTGGTTGTTTCTGCAGTCCGGGCTCCCTCCGTATCTGACCGAGGAATTCGATCCCACGTTCCGGTATATCCATACCGCGCGGAACCTGGCCCAGTTTGTTCACTACGACTACCTCTTTCAGGCCTTTCTCCAGGCCGCGCTGGTCCTGTCCGCGGACTATCCGGAGACGCTCCAGACCCCGAACGTTTCCCAACTCAGCCACACCAACCCGTACAAGACGTCGAATGTTCAAACTCCCTATGTAAGCTTCGGTCCGGCTCTTTTTCAAAGCTGGCTCGGGCGCGTGTCAACTCTCGCCCTGAGGACGGTCTGGCATGACAAGTGGGCGGTGCATCGCCGCCTGCGTCCGGAGCTATACGGGGGGCGTGTCTACAACACTCTGCGTGGGGCCGCCAGCTACCCGATTCACCCGATCGTGTTGAACTCCAAAGCTTTGCAGACCGTGGTTTCATCGACAGGAGGTCTGCTGCCGCAGGCATACGTGGAGGGCTGTCCGCTGCACCCTTCGTATCCCGCAGGACACGCGGTGGTTGCCGGCGCGTGCGCGACTCTTCTCAAGGCGCTTTTCGAGGAGACGGACACGGTGAACGGCGCGGTCGCTCCCAGCGCCGACGGCTTGTCGCTGATCCCTTACACGGACACGGCGCTGACGATCGGCGGTGAACTCAATAAGCTTGCGTTCAACGTTCCCATGGCGCGTAACTGGGCCGGCATTCACTGGCGCAGCGACACGGACATGAGCCATGTCATCGGGGAACAGGTAACCATCTGTTTCCTGCAGGATCAGGTCAATTGTTTAACGGAACCTTTCCCGGGGTTCTTTTTCACCAGGTTCGACGGTACTCCGGTTTCGATCGTCCCCGGTGGTGGAGCTTATACCGGGCTGAGCAATCTTACGCCGGGCTATTGAACGGAAGAAGCACGTTGCCAGCGTTTAAACGCAGATGAAGTTGCCGGATTATAAAGGACATTCATGGGAGTCAAGGGACGAAGAGATTTTATCCTGCAGGTGGGCGGATTGGCGGGTGGGGCAGCGGTCAACAATCCGGATGTCCGCGCGCCGGGCCTCGCCGACGACTCCCGGGCAGGGAATGCTTTGTTGCTGCGGCAGATTGCGGCCGAGGTCGAGGGCCGCAGGCCAGCGGCAAGCACCGCTGCCAACAACGACGAAAGCCTCTACGGCAACAAGATCGCAAGTTATTCCAAAGGATTGCCGCACTCCCCACTGGGCGAGGTCAACCTGGCTTCCTATCAATCGCTCCTTACCGCCTTATCCACTCAGAAGCATTCGGACGCGGAAAACATTCAGATCGGAGGGGGGCGAAAGCTGGTAAACCCGGAAGGCGCCTTTACCTATGACCTGGAAGGTGGCGACTCGCATACGTTTTCCGCCTCGCCCGCGCCGGCCTTCGCCAGCGCGCAGGCGGCCGCAGAGCTGGTGGAGCTTTACTGGCAGGCTCTGGCACGCGATGTTCCTTTCACGCAATGGAGTACGTCTCCGGTCATTCAAAACGCCGCTGCCGAGATCAACGGTCTTGCCGGCTATGAGGGTCCCCGCGACGCCTCCGGTCTGGTGACGCCGGCGAATATCTTCCGGGGGACGGCGACAGGTTGCCTGACGGGCCCTTACCTCTCGCAGTACCTGATGCAAACGATCAACGTCGGTTCGACTCCCCGTGAACAGATGTACCGCACCGGCGTGGCGGGCGTCGACTACCTGACCAGTTACGGCGAGTGGCTTGCGGTGCAGTCCGGCAGTCTGCCAACGAGCACTGAACGATTCGATCCCGCACTCCAATACGTCCGCAACGGCCGGGACCTGGCCCAGTTCGTTCACTACGACTATCTGGCGCAGGCGTTTCTACAGGCTGCGATCATCATCTTCAACTCTTATCCGGAAACCGTGCTGCAGTACAACCTTTACCAACTCAACCACACGAGCCCTTACAAGAGTTCCCGAATTCAGACCCCCTTCGGGACTTTTTGCGCTCCGAACCTGGAAGACTGGATCGGGAGAGCGGCGGGCCTCGCTCTAAGGGCGGCCTGGTATAACAAATGGGCGGTGCATCGCCGGTTGCGCCCGGAAGAGTACGGCGGTCGAGTTTACCAGACACTGAACGGTGCGGCGAGTTACCCGGTTCCGGCCGGTTTATTGCGATCCCAGGCGGTGCAGGCCGTGGTTCAGGCGACGGGCGGAGCCCTGCTTCCCCAGGCTTACGTGGAGGGCTGTCCGCTGGATCCGTCCTATCCCTCCGGGCATGCGGCGATTGCCGCGGCTTGCGCGACGGTGATGAAGGCAATCTTCGAGGAAGCATCCCTCATTTCGGCCACCGTAACTCTCAGCGCCGACGGGAAGACGCTCGTCCCCTATTTCGACACGCCGCTGACGATCGGCGGTGAACTGAACAAGCTCGCGTTTAACGTCCCGATGGGCCGAAACTGGGCCGGCGTCAACTATCGCAGCGACATTACGGTGGGCCATTTGATCGGGGAAGAGGCTGCAATTTGTTTCCTGCAGGACCAGGTAAATACCTTGACGGAAACGTTCACGGGTTTTTCTTTCACGCGGTTTGACGGCACTCCGATTTCCATTACGCCCGGAACGGGGCCTTATAGCGGATTGAACCTGCTTACGCCGGGCTCGTGATCGCGTCTCGATGCGTTTGGCAGGGTGAGCGGGAGGCGGCCCTGCACGGCTGTAACTAATCCTTTAGTTCGACGATGGTCGCGCCCGTGCCGCCTTCATACTGCGACGCCGGATAGAATTTCTCCACGTGCGGGTTTTGTTTGAGCAAATCCTGAATCGCCCGCCTCAGGATGCCCATGCCGTGCCCGTGGACGATCCGTACTCGTGCCGCGGTTGCCATCACGGCGGCATCGAGAAATCGCTCCACGCGTTCGATCGCCTCCTCGACGTGTTCCCCGATCACATTGATCTCCTGCTCACCGGGATTCAGCGCCGGGCCTGGCTGGAATCGCACACCTTTCGGTAATTGGGGAGCGGCGACGCCTGTGTCCGTGAAAACTTCCAGGACGTCGCTGGCCGCTACCTGCATCTTGACAAAGCCGACAGCTACTTCCAGACGATCGTGACCCAGCAGGCGACTCACCCTTGCGATGTCGCGGATGCCCTTCAGGCGCACGCGCGTACCCTCGGCGATCTTCGGGCGCGCGACGGGCGCTTTGTCCGGTTCGGCGCTCGCGGTCTGCAGCACCGACGACTCCCAATCCTCCCGCATTTCACGGCCGAGTTTCGTCACCTGACGCTGGGCCTGATCCACCGACTTGCGGCGATCAGCGGTTTCGGCGATTCGGGCCACGGTCTCATCGGCACGCTCGCGCCAGCGCTTTTGCATTTCTTCGAAACGATTTTCGAGTTCTTCGATTTTGGCGGCTTGCTTTTTCTCCCATTCGAGGGCAATTTGCCTTTCGCGTAGCACGAGAGCTTGCCGTTCGCGCTCCAGCGAGTCGCGCACGCGCGTGGTTTCTTCCAGGCGTTGATGCAGATCCGCGATGAGCTGCGCGAGTTCCTGATCCCTTGCGCCGAGGGAAGCGCGCGCGCGACGCAGAATATCCTCCGGCATGCCGAGCCGCGCCGCGATATCGAGCCCGGCGGATTTGCCGGGAAGGCCGACCTGAAGTTGATACGTCGGCGCCAGTGTCACTTCGTCGAAGCCCATCGACGCGTTCAGAACGGTCTTCGTGCTGGCGCCATAAATCTTGAGCGCGGTGAGGTGGGTTGATGCCAGCGTGAAAGCTCCGGCTGCACGGAAATGGTCGACGAGAGCCACGCCCAGCGCGCCGCCTTCATCGGGGTCGGTAGCTGAGCCGATTTCGTCGAGCAGCACCAGCGAATCCGGCGTAACATCGAGCGCCATCTCCCGCAGCCGGGCGATGTGCGCCGAGAAGGTGCTGAGGCTCTGCTCGATCGACTGATGGTCGCCGATATCCGCGAGAACCTGCTCGAACAAAGGCAACTCGGCCGCTTCGCACGGCACCGGCAACGCAGCCTGCGCCATCAGCGAAATCAGGCCGACCGTTTTCAGGGTCACCGTTTTGCCGCCGGTGTTGGGGCCGCTGATGAGCAGGGTGCGGGTTTCCGTATCCAGGGTGAGCGAAAACGGCACCACCTTTTTCCCCGAACGCCGCAACACGTCGATCAGGAGCGGATGGCGTGCCTGCCGCAGATCCAGCTTCCTTGCGCCCGGCTGGTTGAAGGTGGGAATGACGCAGTCGAAATCGAGCCCGAAGCGCGCTTTGGCGAAGATCACGTCCAGCCAGGCCATGACGGCCGCGGCAGCGCGAATCGGTTCGGCGGCGGTGCGCAGGCGATCCGTGAGTTCGCGGAGAATACGAAACACTTCGCGCGATTCGTCGTCCTGCAGGCGCACCAGTTCGTTGTTGAGGTCGATGGTATCGAGCGGTTCGAGAAAGAGCGTCTGCCCGGTGGAACTCGCGCCGTGAATCACGCCGGGCAGTTTGCGCCGCTGCCCTACCAGCACCGGGACCACGAAGCGCTCATTGCGAATCGTGACGTATTCGTCCTGCAAGACTCCTTCGTTGCGATTGGCCTTGAGAAAGCGTTCGAGCGAATCCTGAATCGCCTTGCGCTGCTTCTCGATGTCGCGGCGGATGCGGTTGAGGTGCGGGCTGGCGCTATCGAGCACGGAGCCATCGGGGGCGATCTTGCCCGAAACTTCGCGCAACACCTGGCGGAAATCGCCGATGCGGCCCGCGTAGACGGAGAGCAGGGCAAAACGTTCCGAAGCCGCGTTCAGGGAGGACTTTGCGTCGGCCGCGCGATCCAGAAACACGATGAGGTTAAAGATCTCGCGCGGCTCCAGCGCGGCACCTTCGATGTGAAGCTTCTGCACGGCCTGCGCGATGTCCGGCAGCGCGCCGAAGTTGATGCGCAGCGCTCCGCCTTTTCCGGCGGCGCGCAGATACTCGATGGCTTCCGAAGTCTCCGCGAGGTCGCGCTCGATCTGCGCCCGATCCGTGGAAGGCGCAACGCGATACATCTCGCCGGCGCCGGCGGGGCTTGCAACGGAACGCGCGATCAGGGCGTGGACCTGATCCCACTCCAGAGCTTCCAGTCCGGCGAATGGTGTGGCTTCTTCAGTCATTCTGCGTGCTATCCTTCATCCACCGGAAGGCCTTCTCAATCACCCCGGGCGTCCCTTCGGTGATTTTCAGGCCCTCGATTTCGCCGGCCCGGAACCAGGCCGCGCGGCTGGCGTCGTCGGAAGCTTCGAGCGTGCCGCTCACCACGCGGCAAAGGTAGTCGAGCAGGATGTAATGGTATTCGACCCTGCCATCGTCGCCCGGCATGATGCGCTGGAAGATCTCAAGCATGCAGAGGATCTCCACTTCGAGTCCCGTTTCCTCCCGCACCTCCCGGCGCAGCGCGTCTTCCAGCAGTTCCCCCGTTTCCACCGCGCCACCGGGAAGAGACCAATAGCCCTTGAGCGGTTCGCGGCCGCGTTCCACCAGCAGAATTCTGTCGCCATCGAAAATGAGTGCGCCCACGCCCGGGATGGGATGGGCAGGATGCCGGCGGGTTGTATTCATCTCAATACTGCAGCGCGCCCTTCACGCCGATTCGCACGCGGTAAATATCGCGGGGGGTGGCGGCAAAGAGAGACTCCTGATCCGCGCCACCGAACGTGCACGCGATCACTCGCTGCGAGCCCAACAGCGTGCGCACCAGCTTGCCGTCCGGTCCGTAGATCGCGAGGCCCCTCGCGCTTACATACACGCGGCCGGTTACATCCACGCTCAATCCCGCTGGAACGCCGTCGATCTGCGTGATGAAGTCGCGCTGATTGGTCGCGACTCCTTTTGAATCGAGATCGAAAACGACCACCGCGTGACGATCGGCATCGCTGACGAACAGCTTCTTTCCATCGGCCGAGAGCGCAATTCCGTTGGGCCGGGTCTCCCACCTCGCGACGGCTTCCAGTTCGCCTTTCGGCGTGATGTGAAAGACGCCGTTAAAGTTCAGTTCGCGGCTGTCGATTGCTCCCGCAAAGGCAGGATCCGTAAACCACGCGTGGCCATCGCGCCGAACCGCTACGCTGTTGGGCGAATTCAGTTTGTGTCCTTCGAATTTCTCGGCCAGCGTTTCGGTGCCGCCGCGCTTATCGAGCCGGGTCAGCCGCCGCGTGGCAGCCTCGCAAATGTACAGGCGCGACTGGCCGTCATACGCAATGCCTTGCGCGGCGTTGGCGTTCTGATGAGTGGGCTTAGGCCGCTGGTCGGGATCGACCCGGTAGATCTCCCGCTTCTCGCCATCGGCGACTACCAGATACCCGTCGCGCGACCACGCGAGGCCGGAGGGAAACCGCAAGCCTCCCGCCACCCGCGTTACTTCGACGGTCTCATCCGGTGCCTGAGCGGCGACCGGACCACCGCCAAACCCCATGGACATGGCCAGCACGAGCGCCCCCGTGCGAAGTGCGCGAGAGTGAAACCGCCGGATCACTGGGGAACGATCTGCAGATTATTTACTACGCTCTTCACACCTTTAACTTTTTTCGCGAGACTCTCGGCCTTGCTTTTCTGCTTCTGTTCCTGCACGCGACCCTTGAGCGTAACCACGCCATCTTTCACGTCGACATCAATGGCGCCGCCCTTGACGACGATGTCCGCGGCGAGCCTTTCCCGGACGCTGTCGTAAATGAAGTTATCGGTGAGCGGCGGCTTATCCGCGCCCAGAGCCGCGGATACAAGAGCCATCGCCAGGATGAATACCGCGATCAGGCGTTTAGTTTTCATTGATGTCAGTTCTCGCTTCCTGGAGTCATTGTACGCCAGTCGATCGTATTCAGGAACGCGGCTTTCTCGCGCCAGTCGGGTTCCACTTTCACGTGGAGATCGAGATAAATGCGGGCGTCGAACAGCGCTTCCATTTCCTCGCGCGCCGCGATGCCGGTCTGTTTCAGCGAGGCTCCCTTCGCGCCGATGATAATGGCCTTCTGTCCGTCGCGCTCCACGTAGATGGTGGCGTAGATCTTGATCATGCGGGGCGATTCTTCCCACTTATCGATCAGGATGTTCACCGAATGCGGCACTTCCTGCCGGGTCGTAAGCAGGATCTTTTCGCGAATCAACTCGGCGGCGAGAAATCGCGCCGGCTGATCCGTAATATGATCGGGCGGAAAATACTCCGGCCCTTCCGGCAGCCGCTTAATCACTTCCTCGCCCAGCCGCTGAATGCCTTCGCCTTTCAGCGCCGAAATCGGAATATATTCCGCGAACGTGAATCGCTTGCGGTACTCGTCGAGTATGGGCAACAGTTCCGCGCGCGATTGCAGCGCGTCGGTCTTGTTGACGACCAAAATGACCGGCGGCCCGTCCTGACGAAGAATGGCGAGCGCGCGCTCGTCCTGCTGCGTAAAGTGCCACGGTTCGTGCGTCCGATGGGTGGCGTCGACGACGTACAGGAACAGATCGCGTTCGTCGAGCGAAGCACGCACGGCGTCCATCATGCGTTTGTTGATGGATGTGTCCGAACGGTGGATGCCCGGCGTATCGACGAAAATCACCTGCGCTCCGCGCGTGTTCATGACGCCCTGGATCGCGGTGCGCGTGGTCTGCGGTTTATCGGCGACGATGGAGATCTTCTGACCCACCAGCGCGTTCAGCAGCGTCGACTTGCCCGCATTCGGGCGGCCCAGAATCGAGACGAAGCCGGAACGGAAACGCTTCGGCTGCATTCCGACGGGAGATTCGGGGGTCATCGTGAACTCCTCATGCTGTCGCCTTCGGGGCGCGTGTCAGCCGCACCTGCGCGATCCGCATGCCGTCGCTCGCCAGAACCTCGGCGGCAATGCCGTCGCGTTCGATCTTCTCGCCGGCCTTCGGCACTCTGCCCAGCCATTCCATAATCAGTCCGCCAATCGTAGTCGATTCGATTTCATCCTCCGCCCGATAATCCAGCATATCGGTCAGCCTTGCCAGATCGAAATTACCGGAGACGATAAAGCCTCCGTGCCCATCTTCCTTCACATCCGAATCCGGCTCGTGTTCGTCGCGGATTTCACCCACGATGACCTCCACCAGATCTTCCATCGAAGCCAGGCCAGCCGTATTGCCATACTCATCCACCACGATCACCATGTGCGAGCCATCCTGCTGCATCTCGCGCATCAGATCGTGAACGGACTTGGTCTCCGGCACCAACCGGATGGGCCGCATCAATTCGCGCACCGTTCGCTTCGGGCGATCGCTCTCGGCCACTTCAAACATATCGCGAACGTGGACGAACCCCACTATATCGTCAATCGAAGAGCGGCAAACCGGAATGCGCGAAAATTGTTCGTGAACCACGAGTTCGTGCAACTGCGCCAGAGTGTCGTCGGCGCGCGTAGTCACCATGTTAGGGCGCGGCGTCATGACTTCGCGCACCACTTTGTCGCCGAACTCGATTACGGACTGAATCAGCTTGCGGTCGTCTTCCTCAATCAGGCCTTCTTCGGTGCCTGCGGTGATGAGCGTGTCTATGTTTTCCGCGGGAGTCGCGGGTTCGCTGTCCTCGGGTTCCTGCTTGACGATGTCGAGCAGCGAATGCAGAAAGCCGAGGGCCGCCACGAAGGGCCGCATTAAAATGGCGGCGACAGCATAGAACGGGAGCAAAGCCACCAGCCAGTTGCCCGCCGATCGCCGATACAGGATTTGCGGGATCAGATACGCAGAGAGCGCCATAAGCAATAACGCCGCCAGCAGGCCTTCGCCGATGTCGATAGCCATCACGGGTCCGTTGCCGCTCACCTCCGCGACCACAAGCGCGCCCGTCGCGACCAGGCAAAGGTGCTTCCAGAGAGAAAAGGTCAGTGCGCCGGTT
>Ga0302319_10012680_pt1 | contig 15868 bp, 16 predicted proteins | sample Bog_T0_2_FD_203319 | JGI IMG/M metagenome (GOLD analysis project Ga0302319, IMG submission 203319) | Peat permafrost microbial communities from Stordalen Mire near Abisko, Sweden - Bog_T0_2 | ecosystem: Environmental > Terrestrial > Soil > Wetlands > Peat | place: Sweden: Abisko, Stordalen Mire...
GGGCCCTAGGATTCTAAGTGCGCTATTCAGTGACGCCATAACGGTTGAGAGCTTTGGCGCCGTTGGTGATGGCGTTACGGACGATACGGCAGCATTTGTGGCGGCGTTTGCAAGTGGACGCCCGATTCGCCTGGACGGCAGGATTTATGCCATTGCGGGGACATTGACGATAGCTCAGTCATCGGCGCTTTTGGGCGTGCCGGGAATGACCAATTTGCTACGCACGAACGCTGGCTCGGGGGGCGGCTGGATTAGCCTGACCGCGGCCAACTTCAGCGTATTCGGCGTAGCATTCGACGGCGGCTCGCTTGCGGCGACCAACGGCGCGGTGTTTACGGTGGGTAGTTCGTGCGAGGCGGCCACATTCCGATCATGCGGGTTCACGAACGGCAAAGGTGGCGATGCGGGCCATGGCCTATATTTGAACGCCGCCGGTTCCGGCATTTTTTGCGTTGAGGACTGTCGCTTCAGCAATAACGCTTTGGATGGTCTCAACGTAACATCCGCGGGGACGGTATCCGTTTTGCAGTGCGTGGCTGGGGGAAACGGCGGCAATGGTATTTCAATCGAGGGCGGGATTGCCTGCGAAATTACAAATAATTCCTCCTCTGGGAATCAGATCGGCATAGCGGTTGGTAACTGGCAGGTTGGTACGCAAGCAAACGGTGTTGCGCTACGCTGCGATCTCTTCGGTAATCAGTGCGATGGGAATAACGTCTGGGGCATTGCCACTGCGGGCGTCGGAGGCGGCATAACGGGCAACTCGACGACCGGTAATGGAACCGTTACGTCCGGCGGCGGCATTCTGTGCCGGATGGCAGACGCACGCATTATCGGTAACCGCGTCGATGGTGGAGCAACCGGTGTTGATGTGCGGACCTGCTACGCCGGCTTAGTTGCAGGCAATCAAATATCGAATGCAGGCACCGGGATTGCGGCGGGCGCCAGCCAAGACATGATGGTAGCAAGCAACTTCATATTGCAGAACACATGGGGCGTTCTGGTTACTCTGTTTGAACCGAGCTTGTCCCTGGTACCAACGGGCCCAATTTCCATCGACCGGAACTGGATCGGTTTTACCAACTCCCAGGGCGGCGGGATTCGCATTATGGATGGTGTGCAAGGCACTAGCGTGACGCAGAATGATTTGAATGGATGGGGCAGTGCCACATCGGCGCAGTCGCTTTGGATACACACCGACAGCGCGGCGATTTGGGGTAATCGATGGAACAACACAGCGCAGTTTGAGATTGGCGCCAGCTTGGTTGGCGAGTATTCCGCGCTTGTGCTGCCGGATGTCGCTGACCGCGTGTTTGTCACCAGCGCACCGCCTTTGATCAATGCGGTGCTGACCGAGCACCAGGTGGCGACGCTGGGCCAGATCACGTTCCTGCGAATTTCGCACGGCGGTTCAGGCTATACGCGGGCCCAAGCTGCCATTACGGGATCTGGATCCGGCGCGATGGCCGATGCGGTTTGCGGTAACGGCCAGGTGATTGGATTGCTGGTGACGAACCCGGGATCGGGCTATGGCGCCATTGGCGCCTCGGCCACGGTCGATATTACCGGAGACGGAAGCGGTGCGACGGCTGCAGCCTATGTCGGGTTGCCAGTCTTGACCGGGCGCAACCTGCAGATTGCGTGTAACGCACCGGTTCGGCTAACAGTTGATGGCGCTTCGCCGCCGCAAAAGACGTGGTCGCAATACGATCTTACCATTCCGGCTTTCGGAGCGGCTGACCTGATGGGCGCCTTCGGCGGATGGTACGCCTTACAATCGCCGCCTGTTGATTATCTGGCGCCGACAGGTAGTGGCGGCGTGGTGCTGGGAAGCGTCGGCAGCGGGGATATTTTCCTGCGTCCCGCCGAAGGCGGAGCTTTGCATTTCTCCAGCAGCGCCGAGCCGGCGGGAGCCACGACCACAGTCGGGCGTGGTGCGCCGACCGGCGCAGTGGCGGCGCCGCCCGGGTCGGACTTCCGTAATCTGAATGGCGGTGTGGGAAATACGTTCTGGATCAAGTGCAGCGGCACTGACGCCAACGGTTGGGTGGCAATTGCCTGAATTCTCCGCCGCGCGTTGATTCACTGATCGTCTTATCGTTCAAGCAAGGGACACTGGGATGCCCACGATACCTCAATTGCCGCCTGCGAGTTCATCCGGTCCCCAGGATGAACTTCCGATCAGCCAATCGGGCGTGACTCGGTCGGTGACCGTGAGCGAGTTGCTTGACGGCACACAACCGGCCATCGAAATTCCGAGTTCCTCGCTGCTAGGACGCGTATCGCTTGGTCCGGGTGGTCCTGAGCCGGTGGGAGTTGGCACTGGGCTGCAAATTGCGGCGGGCAATTTGGCGGCAGACGGCGGCGATCATGCCGGGTTCGCTCAAGAGTCGGCGCTCTCGATTACAGACGACGCGATCTTGAATTCGTCGGGGACGCCTATGCGTCTTCCACTGTCGCTGTTGCGCGGGCTATTTTCTGCGGGTTCGAATGTCGAAATCGACGGCAATGGCGACATCTCGGCTTCTACCGATCCTGCGGTGACATCGGAGTTGTCGTCGCTGCAAACGGGGCTGGCGACGACAGAGTCGAATGTTGCTAGTTTGAGTGCCAAAATACCCAGCGGTGGCTATGTAACGCTCAATAGCGCGGGTCAGATTACCGCGCCCACGATCGGAGCTGTGACGCTTGGGACCGTCCAGGTAGCACCAGGAGCGGCCACGCGCACGGTTGGCGCCCGTGCCCTGGACACTATCAATGTGGTGGATTTTGGAGCGGTTACTACGGGCGCAGATTGCACAGCGGCGTTCAACGCGGCTTATGCTGCGTTACCCTCGACCGGTGGCGAGATTTTCATGCCTGCCGGCAGCTATCAGCTGGCAAACCCACTGGTCTGGTCCGGCAAGGCCGTGACTATTCGCGGCGCCGGAAAGGGCCTGACCCAACTCCATTTTCAGCATACTGGCATTGGCTTCGATATCTCCCAGACCAGCCCGTTTAACAAGACGGTATTGCGTGATTTCTCGGCGTACGCGGAAAATCTGAGTGGCCAGACTGGGGCGGTAGCCCGCTTGACGTACCCGCAGGAATCCTCGTTTGGCTACGTCTCGGCATTCATATCCGACATCGAGTGCTTTGGCTATCCCAATAGCAATAACGGCACAGTGCCGTTTCCCCAGACTTTTCTTCGTGGCTTTGTGTTGTACGGCGTCTGGAGTGTACAAATAAACGACGTGTCTTGGTTTGGGCCGCCGGCCGCGGCGGGCGCCACCACATCGGCTGTCATCGAACTAAATCAGGCGATCGACACTCGCATTACGGGACTGCAAGCGTATTTTGGCAATACCGCGGTAATCCAGACTGGCTATTGCGAAGGGATATATTTTACGAACCCGTTGATTGTCGGGGTTGATTACCTATTCAAGCAGACGGACATTACCACTTGGCCCGGATATAGCCCAACGCGATTGATGCTTTTGGGCTTGTGGGCGGCGAACGGTGAGGTAAATACAAATCTCGGAACCGTGCAGGCGGCCAGCGTGGGCGGCGGCTATTTCATTGGTTTAGACATAACGCGAGATGGCGGCCCGAACACGGCGCAGAGCTTTTTTAGCCTGACCAACGTGTCGAACTTCTTCGTGATCGGATGCAATTTCGTCGGCGGTCCATCTAACGGCAATCGGCAGGATATTGCATTCAATTTCATTAGCACGTTCAATTCCTCCAATAATACGATCGGTGGTTGCCAGTTTCAGGATATGGCGACGATCATACAGATCAATGGCTCAAATGGCACGGTGGGGCTGACCACATTCGCGCTCAACCCGAACAATGTACCGCTGCAAACGGCGATCATCGACAATTCGGGTCCGACCGTTGGTAACTACCTGACGTTTCAGGTTCCATCGACTTCGACCGCGCCGGCCGGACTAGCAAACAGCAAGGATCACATATTTTCCGCGATCGACGGATCGACATTGCTAAGAATCAATAATATTAGTGGCGCCTCGAACTATGTGCGCCACCAGGCAGCGTCGTCGAGCAACCCACCGACGATTGCTTTCGATGGGACTGATGGAACGATCAATGGGGTGATCCAAACCAAAGGGGGCGACTTGTTCATCAACGCCACTGGAGGCACCAGCAATAGCGGAAATATACTTAGTCTTCTGAATATACCGGGTTCGGTCAACTGGCCAACGGTACAGAATGCCACGAGCGGGAATCTCAGTCAGATTTCAACGAATGCCGGCGGGCTCGGCCTTGAGCCGAAGGGAGCGCTTTGGCTGTCGCCAACAAACGGTCTTTTCGCGGCCGGTTTGCCGACGATCAAGCCGCCTACCGGGTCCAGTCAGCTCTGGAACAACGGCGGCGTGGTCAGTATTGCATGACGCAGCAGGATAGTGGTTGCGAGATATCGCAGACGGACTTTCTCCATCAACAGATGGGCGAAGTGGTTCGGGGGCTTCGGGCACTGGCGGAGACGATTGATCTCCGCGACAACCAAGTGAGGCAATTGCATGACATTGTTCGCGCCGACATCGCGACATTGCGGCAGGATCAGCACGATCTGGATGAGAAACTCGATTGCGCCATTTGTGTTGCACAACATGACCTTGAGTCACTGAAACTAAGCGCCGCGGATGACCGGCGATCGGTTGAAGAGCTTGTCAAAGCGTTGCAAGCCATACGAAGCCCGGTTGCTGAAATGATGTTACTTCGTTCGCGAATAGGCGGGCTTTTTATTGGGCTGGCGATGCTGGGGAGCGCGTTACTGTGGCTGGCGGCGCCGTTCTACCGGTGGCTCGTTGACCATAACTTGCCACGCCAGTAGCCGCGAGAATTCCTAGCCGGCACGCTCGGTGCGTAAATTCTCGTCGCGCATTAATTTTTTGATGAATGGAGGTTGCGATGGTTGTGCGCATGTCTGCGGCCGCCTTGCTTGTCGCGTGTCTGTTGGGCGGCGTCGCTTACGGAGGCTCATCCTTCGTCGCCAGCGACGGTGTGAACCGGGCGCCGGCAGTTACGCTACATTGCCTGGTAGGTTCGTTTGCCGTGCCCTGTGGCACAACGGCCCAGCCAGTGGTGGTCGCACCGGTTGCAGGCGGCGCCACGGCCACAAATCAGAGTAGTGAAATAATTACTCAACAGGCAGTTTCGACGAGTTTGGGTTCACAAAGCGACCCGATCTACGTGGGCGGGAACGGGTCGACGATTGGGCTTTTGAAGGGACTATTCACTTCGTTGTCCAATGGCACGACCGCTTTGCCGACCGGTGGACAGCCGGTCTCGCGCTCCACAACCGTTATTGCATCGCAATCGACACAATTGTTTCCTGCCAACCCTGGGCGGCACTATTTGGGGTTTCAGGCACCGTCAGGGACTTCGGTGTGGATCAATTTTATCGGCGGAACGGCCGCACCGAATGGGCTCGATTGCGTCGCACTCCCTGCCGGGACGGTGTATGAGAGCGGGCCATACGTGATCCGTGGCGCCATTTCCATCTACTCGCCAATCAATACAGCCGTTTCCGCTTGGGAGGGCTAGGATCATGACGATAGGCAAATTTTGTGTCGGCCTATTCGCCTGCTTGGTGATGACCTCGGTCACTGTTCGGCAGTTGATGGCTTCGGTTCAAACCCCACAACTAAGCCTGCGCGCGCTCGGCGGCCGGCCCGTCTGGGTACCGATTTGCTCACGGCGCGGGGTCAATGGGTCGGCGGCTTATTACGATTCGACTTCCACCGCTGTGATGGACCAGCAAGCCTGTATATCGCCGGCGTGGGGAACGGTGACGGCGCTGAAATTGGTGTTTGCGGCGTTTGATATTCCGCAGCAGGGCGAGGTTGACCGGCCGGTGACGGCGACAGCAGTTGCGTCGATATTTGTGCCCGGTTTGAATTCGGTTGCAATCAGCGGTTCTGGAACCGTACCGTCGGGATCAACTACGCTTAGTAATTTCCCGGTGGTCGGATTTAATACGAATGGGATCAGCCTGGGTCAGCCTGTTACCAGCACAGGCGGCGGCCTTGCGGCGGGTACGTATGTGACGGGTGTGACCAACAGTTTTGTTGCGGGCGGGGGTAATACGCCAAGTTCGACGATCATTTCGATCAACGCGGCGACGACATCGGCGCTTTGGAATACGCAGCCTTTTGTGTTCAATGGATTATTCGTCCCTGTGCGATTCGGCGGCAAGCGAAGCTTTACGATTGAGCCTGGCCACGATGTCGTTACGTCCGATCCGGCAAGCGTTGAACTCCAGCCGAATACCTGGTTCATGGTGCGAACCGCTGCCGCGTTTTCAGGCACCGGGCTGCAACTGATGGATGCCCCTACACCCGCCCGCATGACAATTACCACAAGCGCTGGCAGCTTTCTCGAGTTTGACAGCCGCGCCACGGCGCTGAACGACCAGACGATGACGCCGGTTTCGCTGGGCAATACTGGCGGTGGGTATTGGGGGCCGGTGGCGCTGCTGGCTCTGGTGGTACCTTCTCCTGGAAGGGCTCTGCCTGGTGCGGCCCTTGTGCTGGGAGACAGTATCGGTGCGGGCACCGGCGATACACCAGATGCGCTAGGGCTGGAAGGGTATTTTCAGCGCAGTTTTGAAAACAACCTACCGTTCGTGACGACCGCCCGCGGGTCTACAACGGCCGTGGGTTTGTTGGCGCACGGCGATGGCCAGTACGCGCTCTCGATCGACACTGGTATAACGGACGTTTTCCTTGAACTAGGTCGCAATGATATCGAACAATACGGTGTTACGGCGGCACAATTGGAAAACACCATCAGCTTGATCACCCCGCGTTATCTTGCTGCTGGCAAAAGAATCTGGTGTGTCACGGTGCCGCCGACTACGTACAGCAATGATTCCTGGACGACTCTGGGCAATCAGTCGTTCCCTGTGGCGGTCGATCAAACTGGCAACACGACGATCGCATCCGGTGCGACGATTTTGAGCATGGCTTCGGTAAGCGGGGTGAGTGTGGGGCAGTCAGCGGGGTTGAACGGATCCAGCAACTCGCCCGCACAGGCCATTTCGGCCGGCGCTACGGTCAGCTCCGTCAGTTCGTCACCGGCAAGCGTTACGTTGTCAAAGCCAACGGTCGCGCCATTGTCAGCCGGGACAAAAATATACTTTGGCTCGTCCACTCCTACCGGTGCCGAACTCCAGCGCGAACTCTATAATGCGTATGCGCGCGCAAATTGGCAAAATGGCAGCACCTGCACGGGCTTGATCGACGTGGACTCGGTAATGGCCGACCCCGCGCTTTCCTATAAATGGCGGACCGACCTGGGGCAGGCTTCAGCCGATGGGGTGCATCCTTCCGCGGTTCTTCACCAGGCGGTGATTAACGCCGGCTTGCTGAGCCCAGGCCGGTTTACGGCACCCTAGTTCCTTCAACGTTATTTCTGGGAGAGTACCATGAAGGCAATTCTGCTGTGGCTGCAGCAGCCGAGCAGTGTCGCCGGTATTTCGGCGATCGTTGGGGCGATATCAGCGCTTGCTTTGCACCAACTCACGCTTGCTGCCGCGCTGCCGCTCATTTCCGCCGCGGTTGTTTCGATTTTGCTCCCAGATAACGCGGGCGCGACGGCATCAGCCAAGGCGCTAGCGCGCGAACTAACCGAAAAACTTTCATCGCAGGAGAAGATATAATGCGCAGGATCGCGGTCACTGTTCTCGGCTTGCTAACGCTTTCGGCCTGCGCGCTGACCAGGCAGGAGCAGACCGTGGATGCTACCGCCGCTTTTAACATCGCCGTGGCGGCGGAGGCGGCCTATGCAGGACAACCAGGTGCGGACCCGCGAAAAGTCGCGGAGGCGGCGCGTCTGCTTTCGGCGGCGCAAGCGGCTTTACTGACATGGAGCAATTCCGCGAGCCCGGACGATCAGGTGGCGCTCAATGCCGCTGTTGCCGCATTGGTCGCCTACGAGGCCGGGTTGCCGACGGCGCGAGTGTCCGGCATGGCGTCGGCGGCCCATTGACGCGGGGGGCTTAGGCCGAAAAGCTGCCTCCCTTAGTTTGGGGACGGGACCATGCCGGATATGCGGCGGCAGCAGCGTCAGGTGGTTACCGCCTGCTACCTTGGGTGGACGCTGGATGCGTTCGATTTTTTCATCATGGCGTTCGCGCTGGACCCGGTGGCGCATGAATTCGGCGTGACGCGCACGAACGTGACCTGGGCGATTACATTGACCCTGGCGTTGCGCCCGGTGGGGGCCTTGCTGTTCGGGCGGCTGGCCGACCGGTTTGGCCGGCGGCCCACCTTAATGGCCAATGTATTGATTTATTCGGTGCTTGAGCTAGCGTCGGGATTCGCTCCAAGCTTGGCAAGTTTTTTGGTGCTGCGCGCGTTATATGGCGTGGCAATGGGCGGCGAATGGGGCGTGGGCGCCGCGCTGACGATGGAAAGCATACCGGCACGATGGCGGGGTCCGGTCTCCGGCCTGCTGCAAGCCGGATATCCCACCGGTTTTTTGCTGGCCACGCTAATGAACTGGGCCGCGTTCAGCGCGGTGGGATGGCGCGGCCTGTTCATGCTAGGCGCGCTGCCCGCACTTCTCGTGCTCTATATCAGGCGGAATGTGCCGGAGAGCCCAGATTGGTTGGCGGGCAAGAGAGTGCGCACGCACACTAAGCTGCTGCCGGTATTGCGGCGGCATTTGGGGCTGACCGTTTATGCCATTGTGCTGATGGCGGCGTTCAATTTCTTCAGCCATGGCACGCAGGATCTGTATAAATCATTTCTCAGCCATGAACGGAATTTGACGCTGCAGTCCTCGACGATTGTTTTGATTTGCATGAATCTCGCGGCTATCGTGGGCGGTATTGGCTGCGCGGCGCTGTCGCAACGGATTGGCCGGCGGCGGGCTATTGTGCTGGCCGCGGTGCTGGCGTTGCCGGTTATTCCGTTATGGGCGTTTTCGCTGCAGCCGCTTTGGATTGGCGTGGGCGCGGTGGCGATGCAGCTTTGCGTGCAAGGTGCATGGGGCGTTGTGCCCGTGCATTTGAACGAGCTGTCGCCAGCAAGCATTCGCGGGACGTTTCCCGGGGTGACGTATCAGCTGGGAAATTTGGTCGCTGCGGCGAATGCCACGCTGCAGAGCGGGATGGGCGACCGGTTTTTTGGCGGGGATATTAGCTGGCCGCTTGCGTTGGTTGTTGCGGTGGTGGCTGTTGTTATCGCAGGAATGGTGGGATTCGGGCCGGAGGCGCGGGGGGTTCGGATGGGTGCTGAGGCGGAGTAAGGAAGCGGTTCTTTTTGAAAAAAGAAGCAAAAACCTTTTCGTGGCTGTCGCCGGGTAGTCGGCGACCGCCCCGTAAAGCTCTTTGGTTCTTTTATTCAAAAAAGAACTGCTTCCTTACTGGCTGGCCCAAACGATCCGGTGCATCCAAGCCACTTCTGACAAATCAAAGCTATAGTCGGGATGCTCCGGATTCAGACTGCGGAGCTCGATGCGCCGCGCGGACCGGCGGACGAGTTGTTTTGCCATTGCCTCGCCACGCGTGGTTCGCACGATGACGCGATCGCCCCGGCGGATTGGCGCGGCTGGCGAAACGACAACCATATCGCCATCGCGGAACACCGGCTCCATCGAGTCGCCGGAGATTTCCAGTGCATAGGCATGCGGGTCGCCCACTTCGGGAATGCTGACCTCATCCCAGCCGGCGCCCGCGGGGTAGCCGGCATCGCCGAAATAGCCGTCGGCGCCGGCCTGGGCCATGCCGATGAGTGGGATGCGGCGGCGAGGGCCGCGCGATTCGATGGCCTGCCCGCCGGCGACCAGAAGGGCAAAGGTTTCCAAGCTTGCGCCAGCGGCCTCGAGCGCCTTGGCCAGGCTTTCGGTGCTGGGCCAGCGGGCCCGGCCATCCGGCATGCGGCGCTTGGAGGGGTTGAACGTCGTGGCGTCCAGACCCGCGCGGCGAGCGAGGCCGGACGCGGACATGCCTGATTCCGCGGCCAGGGCGTCTAGCGCGCGCCAGATGTCTTCGTGCTTCATGGGCGGGTCTGAATCTCCTGGCGCGAGTGTGCGCGGATTTTTTGCCACGGCCAATAGGAATTTTCACCATGGCCGCTTGCCTTTAAATCCTATACAGCCTTAGGTTGTTCCATGTTACTTTTGTCACCCCAAGGTTGTCGTCATGAGCTTGCGCTTCGATCCGTCGCAGGGCGTGCCATTCCGGTCCGCCGAGGAGGCCTGGTTCTGGACGATGGGCGCGCTGCGGGCGCGGCGCGAGGGTGGTTGCGGTGGGACTAGCCGCCGGCGCCCGCCGTGCGAGCCGGATGATGTGTTGCGGTCGTTGGACCGGCTGTATCAGAGCCGGCGGCTTGATGCGGCGCATGCGCACGTGCTGGCGGTGTGGGGAGAGCGGCAGATGCCACCGGATGGCGGGCGGCGCGGGAGCGGGGAGCGTCAGTTATGGCGGGAGGCGCTGGATCGTCTGACGCCGATCTTGCGCGCGAAGGGAATTGTCGAATTATAGCGCTTTGAGGAAAATATTCCTTGACCCAAGGGCGTCGTGCCTACTAGGGTTAAATCAATCGCCGGGCGGACTCCGCCCGTCACCCCGCCGCTCCCACCAGGGAGCGGCTTTTTTATGTACGAAAGGATTCCGCCATGGCTTTCTCGCTCCGCAACCTCTCGGTGCTGGCTTACGCTAACGGTTTCACCCTCTGGCACTACAAGGCCACAGCGGATGCTCCGGCCGCGATTGGCGCGCCTGGTTATTTCAACGGGGCAGGCGACATGCTGACAGCAGGGGATTTCGTCATGGTGTCGGCACCGGGCGGCGGGCGGATGCTTTGCGTCGTGCCTAATACCAACGGGTTGAGCACAGCGCCGCTCGGTTGAATGCGGCGCTTACGGCTTGGCGCCTGCCCGCAGGATTTCGCTGCGGTGGCGCGCCAGCCCGGCTGGCGTTGCCTGGAAACGGCCGTCGGGCCCGGGCGCCGCCAGGCCGCGGTCGGCAAGCCGGCGGAGACACGGTGTGTCGGCCAAGCCGCTTGGGCGGCCCGACGCGCCCGCCAGCACTAGGCGGTGCAGCGCCGAGCGACAGCAAGTCTCTAGATAGGGTTCGGTCCACATTTGCCGCCTCCATCCGCCAGGACGCCGCGCACGGCAAGACTTGCCCGGCGCGGCGGCGACCGGCAGGAACGCGCATCATGATATCCTCGTTGCTTTCAGCCGCCATGCCGGCGTTCCGATTGCTGGATGCGGAGACCGCGCATCTGCTGGCCTTGCGCGCGCTGCGACTCGGGATGGCCGGGTTGGACTCGACGCGCGACAATCCGGCACTGCGGGTCCGCGCGCTCGGGCAGGTGTTCAGCAACCCGATCGGGCTGGCTGCCGGCTTCGACAAGAACGCCGAGGCGGTGTTGCCGTTGATGCGGCTGGGTTTCGGCTTCGTGGAGGCTGGCACAGTCACGCCCCGCCCTCAGGCCGGGAATCCGCGCCCGCGGCTGTTCCGGCTGACCAGCAACCACGCGGTTATCAACCGCATGGGTTTCAATAATGCCGGTATCGATGCGTATTGCGCGCGGCTGGCGCTGATCAAGCAGCGCCCCGCGCCGTTCGGCGCCAATATCGGCATCAACAAGGACGGCGCAGACCCTGAGCGGGATTATCCCGCGCTGGTGGCCGCGGTTACGCCATTTGTCGATTACGTTACGATCAACGTTTCTTCGCCGAACACGCCCGGGCTGCGTGATTTGCAGGGCGAGGCAAAGCTGCGCGCGATATTGCAGGCCATAGCCGCGAGCGTTCCGGTGCGGCCGCCGCTGCTGATCAAGGTCGCGCCCGATCTCTCCGATGCTGGACTCGAGGCCGTGGTGGAAACGGCCGTGAGCGAAGGCGCGGCTGGCTTAATTATCAGCAACACGACGATCGCGCGGCCGCCCGAACTGACCGGACATAATGCGCGTCAGGCCGGAGGGCTTTCCGGTGCGCCGCTATTCGCGCGTTCTACCGCAATGCTGGCACGCGCGCACCGCCTGAGCGCTGGCCGATTGACGCTGATCGGCGTTGGCGGCATTCGCAGCGGTGCCGACGTGCTGGCGAAATTGCGCGCCGGCGCGAGCCTCGTGCAGCTCTACACTGAATTCGCCTATGCGGGGCCCGCGCTGATACCGCGGTTGAAACAGGAACTGGCGTCCGCCATGGAACAAAATGGATTTACCAGCGTACCGGACGCGGTGGGAACAGCTTCGTGACGGAAATGCTGCCTGGGCTTGCATCGCTGGCGGAAAACTATGACGGTTTCATCGTGGATCTATGGGGCGTGGTGCATGACGGGTACACGGCATTTCCTGGCGCGGTGGACTGCCTGCGGCAGCTGGCCGGGCGGCCGGTGCTGCTACTTTCGAATGCGCCGCGCCGCGCCGATTCGGTGGGGCGAACGATTGGCCGCCTCGGAATCGACGATTCGCTCTACACGCATCTCCTGACCAGCGGCGAAGCCACCTGGCTCGCGTTGCGCGACCGCACCGATCCGTGGTTCGCGGCGCTTGGGACGCGCGTATACCATTTGGGGCCGGAGCGCGACCGCGGCACGGCCGATGGTATCGGCCTGACGCTTGTGAGCGATCCCGCCGCCGCGGATTTCCTGCTCAATACCGGACCCGACGATCAGCGCGATTCGGCCGGGCTGGACGAATTCACCGCCGATTTGCAGGCGTGCCTCTATGCCAGGCTGAAAATGATTTGCGCGAACCCGGATCTGGAAATCGTCCGGGCCGGCGCGCGCATTCTGTGCGCCGGCGCGCTGGCCGCTTGGTACGAAGCGCATGGCGGCGAAGTACGCTGGATCGGCAAGCCCGATCCGGCGATCTATGCGCAGGCGATGGGAATACTGGGCCTGAAGCGCGACCGGGTGCTGGCCATTGGCGATTCGCTGCGCACCGATATTGCCGGCGCGGCCGCTTCCGGCATCGATAGTTTGTGGGTGCTTGGCGGGATACATGCCGCCGAAATCAATGGCGACGCTGCGGGTGCGGCGCGCGCGGCGGGGCATTCGCCGAAGGGCATGATCTGGGAGTTGCGATGGTAAGTAAGGAAGCAGTTCTTTTTTGAAAAAAAGAACCAAAAAACTTTTGCTTGTTGGTCTGCGACAGCCTTGCAAAAGCTTTTGCTTCTTTTTTCAAAAAGAAGAGCTTGTCCTAACTTATGCGTGGCCCGCAGAGCCGGACAACAACACCGGGTCCACCTTCAGCGTCGCCATGGCGCGGCGCCATTTCGTCTCATGTTCGCTGTCGAACAGGATATCCAGCGAGGCCGGCGCCGAAAGCCATGCGTTGTCCTGCATTTCCTGATCCAGTTGCCCCGGCCCCCAGCCGGCATAGCCCAGCGCCAGGAAGCCATGCGCCGGGCCGCCGCCATCGGCGATTGCCTTCAGCACGTCCAGGCTCGCGGTTAGCGCCACCTGGTCGTCCACCATCAGGCTGCCGTCGCCGGTCCAGTCGCTGGTGTGCAGCACGAAGCCGCGCGCCGAGTCCACCGGTCCACCGCGGAACAACTCGATCCGGCGTACCGGCGGGGCAGGCAGGACCTCAAGCTGCTCAAGCAGATCATCGAAGCTGGGGCGCGTCAGCGGGCGGTTCAGCACGATGCCCATCGCCCCTTCCGCCGTGTGGGCGCAGAGGTAGATCACGGCCTGTGCGAAATGCGGCGTATCCATCAACGGCATGGCGATTAGCAACTGCCCGGTCAGCAGCCCCTCACTTTCATCCCGCAAATCAACCGCTCGCCTGCCCATTTTCCGTTCCTCACTCACCGCACTCATTTTGGCGGCCCGCCCCGATCCTGCAAGCGGCCCGTGCCTCAGGTGACAGCCAAGCGCCTATTGGTTACAGCTTCTTCACCACAACGGGACGGAAGCACCCTCTCCATGATCAAAGCCGGCGACACCCTGCCTTCCATGAAGCTGATGGCGGCGACTCCGGACGGTCCGCGGGAAATTTCCACCGACGATATCTTCCACGGCAAGCGCGTTGTGCTGTTCGCGGTTCCCGGCGCTTTCACGCCCACCTGTTCGGCGCGGCATCTGCCCGGCTTCGTTGAAAACGCGGCGGCCTTCAAGGAGAAGGGCATCGACAGCATTGTCTGCCTTGCGGTGAACGATGCATTCGTCATGGGCGCCTGGGCGAAAGCGCAGGATGTCGGCGACGCGATCATCATGTTGGCCGATGGCTCGGCGCAATTCACCAAGGCGCTGGGCCTTGAGCTGGACCTGGTTTCGCGTGGGTTGGGCGTGCGGAGCCAGCGTTTCGCGCTGGTGGCCGACGATATGAAGGTGACACTGCTGGCGGTGGAAAAGCCCGGCGATTTCGATGTCAGCCGTGCCGAGGCCGTGCTGGCGACGCTGTAACGCGCTGGCGGGCGACAGCCGGGCACGGTTGCGGCGGCCAGCCCAGCGCCCGTGAGGAACAAGCGCTTAGTCCGCCAGGGCGTGGGCCGGTTGCGCCCGATTGAAAGCCTCGCCACCGCGCCATACGATCGGCTTGGTGACCGCCGGCATCATGTCCGGCTCTTCCCGCACCTGGATCTGCGTGTTCGGCAGCGGCGCCAGAATGCCGAAGCGCCGACGGGCCGTGGTCTGGCACACCACGCTGGTCTTACCGAACCCCACCACCACTTTCACCGACGGCGAAGAGTGGTGATCCATGTCCAGCCGGATCGTGTGGATGCCCGGCGACACCTCGAAGCTGCGGGTTTCGCCGCCTTTGACGGTGCCGCGGCGCTGCCCATCGATCAGCACCTCGTGCGACTGGAAACGCTCCGAAAGCCCTGCAACGATCGCTTCGACCTGTATTGCTGCCATGGAAGCCTCCCCGGTGGGTGCCCTATAAATTAGCGAGCCCCAATTAACTGTCAACGCTGTTTTAGAGACTATCCACAACTATTTTTTAGATTTTGTATCGTTTTCCGTGAACGCCGGATGGGCTTCCGCGTGGCACGGACCGGCCCTATCTTCAGGCGGCCAGCCACCGCGACGGACCCAAGCCAACCCCATGTTCGCCAGCCTGATCACCCAGTTGCGCGGCGCCGGCCTGCCGGTTTCGATCACCGAATACCTGACCTTGCTCGGCGCCATGCGGGCCAACGTGGCCGAGTATAGCGTTGACGATTTCTATTTCCTGTCGCGCGCCACACTGGTGAAGGACGAGCGGCACCTGGACCGGTTCGACCGCGTGTTCGCCGAGGTATTCAAGGGCCTGGAGAAGGTCGAGGGCGACGGGCCCACCGACATTCCCGAGGAATGGCTGCGCAAAATCGCCGAAAAGAACCTGACGCCGGAGGAGATGGCGGCGATCGAGGCGATGGGCGGTTTCGAGAAGTTGATGGAGACGCTGCGCCAGCGCCTGGAAGAGCAGAAGGAACGCCACCAGGGCGGCAATAAATGGATCGGCACTGGCGGCACGTCACCATTCGGCGCTTACGGCTATAATCCCGAGGGCGTGCGCATCGGCCAGACCGAAAGCCGGCACCGGCGCGCGGTAAAAGTCTGGGACAAGCGGGAATTCCGCGACCTCGACGGCGATATCGAAATCGGCACGCGCAATATGAAGGTGGCGCTGCGCCGGTTGCGCCGGTTCGCACGCCAGGGGGCGGCCACGGAGCTGGATCTGCCGGGCACCATCAATGCCACGGCCCAGAACGCCGGAACGCTGGATTTGAAAATGGTGCCGGAGCGGCACAATGCGGTGAAAATCCTGTTGCTGCTCGACGTCGGCGGCTCGATGGACGATCATGTGCGCGTTTCGCAGGAATTGTTTTCCGCGGTGCGCACCGAATTCAAGCATCTGGAGCATTTCTACTTCCATAACTGTGTTTATGAGCGCGTTTGGAAGGAAAACCGGCGCCG
>Ga0302319_10012681_pt1 | contig 15867 bp, 10 predicted proteins | sample Bog_T0_2_FD_203319 | JGI IMG/M metagenome (GOLD analysis project Ga0302319, IMG submission 203319) | Peat permafrost microbial communities from Stordalen Mire near Abisko, Sweden - Bog_T0_2 | ecosystem: Environmental > Terrestrial > Soil > Wetlands > Peat | place: Sweden: Abisko, Stordalen Mire...
CCCATGCCAACAGAGGCTAATTGCCTCCGTCAGTGCGTATGTCTCAGCCCCTCAGAGTGGCCGGTTTTGAACTGATCATAAGTGGCCGCTTTTGGGTGACCGCCAAGGGACGAAGATCGCAGAAATCCGCTCTCGTCACTGGAGCAAGTGGCGATCCGAATCGGTGCCCAACTGAACCGGCGCCGACTGTTAGTGGCGGCCAACGACCGGGGATTTATTCCTGCAATGCAGGATATGGGCGCAACCGACCAAGAAATCCGCGATGTTCGCACCCAGGATCTGCGTGCGCAAGGCGTTACCGCAGAACAGACTGAAGTCGCGCGCCAGGAAGTTGAGAATGCCAACTCATGCGGGGGAAGGTACTTAATTAACTCAACGCTCGACCCGCCGACTGCTCACGCTGACATTCTCTGCTTGGATAAGGGAGCATCGGAATGGCTGATATGCGGGCCAAGTGTTTGGTCCTACTCTGGCCCGCGCCATGCGCAGATGACCGCACTGCATCTCGGCGAAAAGCACTGGTCGGGCGGTCGCTCGGAAAGCGGCTACTTCGGCGTACAGCAGCCCGGCACCTGCTCGCAGCAACTCATCCTTGATATCTTCCAAAGCTGAGAAGCTGAAGCTCGGGCGCCGGTAGTCAACGTTGGCGAGGAGCAGGCAGTCTGCGCAGCGGCTTGACCTGGCCTTGGACCTGATTGCCTGTCCCGGCGACCGCCACTGGTTGCAGGGCTTCAGGCTGTGGACCGCCGCGTCCGGCGCCGCGCGCTCGTTCTTCGTTCGATACGAACCACTCGTAGTGCATGCCTTGAGCTTGTGCGCCCTCGCAGGATGGGTAGCTGATGGGTATATTTGCTTGCAACGCGTTTGGATCGCCCAGCGTTTCCAGAGCCGTTCGAATCTCAGCGTTCATGCCTTCCCTGAACTTATCCCGCAGCGGTATCCATTCGAGGTTGCCGGCGGCGAACCGATCCATACCCCAGCCTTTCGCCGAATAGCGCGCGATTCGGTTCACTGTGCGTACGCTCTCGATGGTAACGTCGATGCTGCCCAGGCCAATCGGTTTGCCCATGCCAAGCTTATGCAAGAACGTCTCTGAAGGCTTTAGTGCGTAAAGCAGGAGACCTAACTCCATATCATTCAGGTTGTCGAATCGGATTTCGAATCTCCATTTACCACCTTTACCCCACGGCTTGATGCGCACGTGGCGGCTTGCTTCGAATTCTTGCTGCCCTTCCCATGGGCGCAGATTGCCAGTGATTGCGCTCGGATGGTGGAGGTAGAACTTCCTACCCTGCGGCCAATGTCCGGGCGAGGCAAGCTCTGCCTTGGCAATATACCGGTTTGCACCTTGCGGGTAGCGAAAGTACATCGCGGGAGACGGTGGCTTTGGGCCGCTCAACTCTCTCAACGGAACAAGGTCCATCTCGTCGATGGCTGCGCTCGCGATTCCATGCGAAAAGCGGACCCGGCCTTTCCAATGCAAACCATTGGTCAATTCCTCCCCGCCATCTTGCTCAACAAACCCAAAGATACGCTCGGCTAGCGTCAGAGTGCTTCGCCTACGATTGAATGGGGCCAGGTCTTCGTCAATCCCCTCAAAGAAGGTCCACGCATTTGCCGGTTTCTGACCAGATGTTTCTACGCGGCCGCGCCAAATCGCAGAATAGGAAAACTCAGTCACTTCGTTCCCAGCATTGTTAACGTCAAAATAGACCAGGTCGCCGGTCCGCGGCTCCAACTTGTCTTTGCTTTTTCGTCCGGGCCGAGTGTCCTTCGGTTCGTACGGACGCGGCGAGCCCTCGGTCTTGGAGTCCTCAGTCATCTGGTTAGCCAATTGTTGGAAGCACTGAACAACGCGATCGGGCACACGAAGCATAGGGAAGCGGCCAGCCGTGTAGGGCAGTGCAAGCTCGTGCTTCTTCGTATCGGGAATCTGTCGGAGTTCATCCCCGGCAGGTTTCGTCTCATAGCATCCCAGTACTCGAATGACTGCATTCTCTTTCGGCTGCGTGGGATCATTCTTCTGCGCAACTACTGTCGCGGCAATAGGGTTGTTACGTTGGTCTCGGTCCTTGACCCTCAAGGCGCTATACGTAGCCGAACCCGGAACCAAGGTGCTGACATCGTTCCAGTTCAAGGACCGAAGTCCCACCTTCCCAACCTGATTTGTCCTGAAGGTCCAAGGTCCGTTAGGCGCCCGGCCGCGGATATCATCTGCAGTCATCCCAAGGTAGATCCGAAAAACCGGCTGAGACGCAAACACGATCCTCCATTTGTTCATCTCAGGCCGCAGCCTGCCGGCCATGTCATATCGCAACGCGGGAAGACAGATCGGCTCCAGAACCCATCCGTCAGGCTTCTTTATAAGTTTCCCAATTGCGGAAAGAGCTTTGCTCATAGGCTTGCGAAAGGAATAACACTCCTCGCCTAGAATCTCGCGGGTTAGTATTCGGAGCGCAGAGTTGCTTGCGGCTTCGGCTATCGACGAGACCATGCCTCGCAGAGAGGATGCCGGCAGCGCAGGCACCCCGCCTAACTCGAAGCCACAAACCTCTTGGGAGCCCTCGGGACGCACGTTACCAATAAAGATCGGACTCTTGGCCTCTACCGTGCAAGAAACTACGCCAGAGTGCTTGCCATCCTCATAGCTGTCGTGGCGCATCCCATCAAGGGGCAGTGTGTCAGGATTGGTGCCATTCCGAAGGCTTGCGATATTTAAATCGCCTCGCCGGCCACCGCGAGTTGCCGGGACGAAATAGTAGGGTGAATAGAATTCAGGCATCGCTATATGGCTCCCTCTTCCCAGGCTTTGATCCATTCTTGGACGCTACCAGGCGCGCATTCTTTGAGCGCCGCTTCAACCCATTCCACCGGATTCCCCGTCTCAATTGTCGCCCGGCCGTATCCCTTGCCCGCCCCCCAACCGAAGGTAGTGTCGCCCTCGACAAGGTCGCGCAGCGCCAGCGCCAACAAGCCTAGGCTCGGTTGCATGTCGTCGCCAAGCAGCTTCAGTCGATCGAGGTGAATGGCGATTTTGCCTCTCAAGTGTGGTTGCCACCCACTTTCGGCGTCGAACTTCAGGCCGTCAGAACCGCCCGCTGCCGTGAAGCGGTCAACCGCCACGAATTGCTGCACGGAGGAATTTGGCTTCTGCACCTCATCAGCAGGTTGAGCTCCGGGCGTAGGCTCGTCCCGCCCTTCCTCAAAGTCGCTGATATCGAGAACGCTCCTCCAGCCCGGCCCTCCAAAGAGGCGCGTTACGCAACCGACGCCTCTCGGAAGAGCGCCGTCCACGCCACGCTTCACTTCCTCCCGCTCGCCGCGCTTGCCTCGAGTGCGTGCGATCCTGGCTGCCTGATGAGCCAACACCCCACGAAAGCTCTCAGCAGGAAGAAGAAGTCTACCGTCGGTCCTTCGGGCAACGTAGGAATGCCCTACGCCTTCTGGATCGCCTTTCTTGCGCGCCTTGCCCGGATCGTTCACCAGGAAGTGATGGTGGTTGAAGGACAATTCAATCTCCACCGATTTGCGGGCAGTGAGTTCTGCCACAGGCACCGGATTATCGATTTCCTCAATGCGATCGGGCAAACCACCCAGGGTAGCATCGATTGGGTCTGGATGTTCAAGCCAGGTCTTGATCGCCTCTGTATCCATCACTCGAACCGCATTGAGTGTCCACTTGCATTTGCCCTTGTCGTTCCCATCCGATGCTCCAAACTGGAGGACTCCCCCAGAGGGGCGGTAGAGGGCGGCATTGAGAAAGCCGACCTGTTTCTTCCATCGGTCGGGATCATATGATTTGCCACGGATGCGAACGCTGAACCTTGTTCCGGCTGGGACCATTTGCATGGCAAAGAGCTGGTGGTTCTTGGCGGTTCCGGAGATGTCATCTATTGCTGTCCGCCGAAGGATGTTTCCGTCGAGTTCGACCTTGGATTCGGAACATGCGTCGAGGAACTGCGCCAATCCGCCTGACTCCATCTTGCCGAAAAGCTCATCGCTAAGATCGCTATCCGCTGAACAGGCGCGGCGCAACATACCCTTCAGCGCAGTGCCTGGGATTTTCGCATTCCCGTGAACAGTCTGTGCAACAGTTTGCACCTCAGCAGGAATCATCTCATCGCCATCTGCGAATTCGACAAGAACTGCAGCCCCGTCTCCAATGTGCATCGGTGCGGTGCATTCGAGGATTCCTTCAAGCTGCCAATATGCGTCGAGCTTCACCTCCGCACCCCCTTCCAGTGCCATTCCAGATCCACAGCAATCTCTCCATAGCCGTTCTCAGGGACATAGGGGCATTTCTCCCAATCGCCGGCATTGCCAACGAGACCTAACCTACTTCGGACGGTTTCAGCAACGGGCAACCCACTACACTCCCAATGATCAATATTCTTTATCGCATCTGCGATATCTATGCCTTTTGTCGCGCGAAGGACGAACACGGCGCCTGCATTCGTCAGTACATAAGGGCTATAGAGGGACTGCCTGGAGAATTGGTTCCATAGAAAGTCGCCACCCGTGAGCGTCTGGCGCGCAAAGTGCCGCTCCATTGTGAGCGTTTTTCCCGATGCCTCCTCCCAATAAGCCTTATATGCTGCAGTAGCGTCACTCAGTCCTGGGGCCACAGCGCTCACATCGCAGAGCAAAGCGGGCGTTTGAAGCGTGACGACCCAGCGGTCCTTCTCGCCTATCTCTTCTTTCGTGGCGGAGCGCTTGAACGGGGCAATCGACACACAGGAGGCGACGCAGCGGGTTTTGAGCTTGCCAACACCTGGAATTCCAACTTCGGCCAGAAGGTGCGCAAGCTGCAAGCTTACCGCTCGCTTGGTTTGAGTGTCACCGATTTGCGCGAACGAAAAACTAGTCAGCCACTCGAATTCGTCGATGCCGCCCTGTTCGCCATGCACTCGCGGCACGGTCATCCTATATGCAAACAGATGCTTGTCGGCAGCACGCCTCTTTGGGCTGTCAATCCGCGTGCGAACGCGCAACTCATGAGGCACATGAGTGAGGCCGAATTCAGCTTCCGCTTCCTTGGTAGACTTCCAATCGATCCTGAAGGCTGGGGCCGCCTGTTCCGGTAGTGACTTTGCCAGTGCAGCGTCTTTAAGTCCCGAAGGCGTGCCCACCTGAACGGTACTGGCCGGAATCTCGTTTGGACGCCTTAGGTACCCCTTCTTCACAGCCTTTGCATGAAGCACACGAATCTTGCTGAACTCTTGGCACAGTTCCTTCATCGTGCAAGTGTCAAGCTTTGCCAACAAAGACACGTCCTTTACCGTGCTGCCATGAAGGCGCACTAGAGCATCGGCGATTGCACCTTTCAAGACACCGCCTGGAATCTCGGTCTCGGACTCAAAGATGTTCGCCGCGATGCGCTTGCCGCCAATACACAAGGGTCCTTCCGGTGTGAGCGCCACACTCCAGGATTCTGCATCGCCGACTTGCTTCCATCCGCTGCCGCGGGCGTACTCCGAAATTCGCTTGATAACAATATCCGAAACGACCCCAAAGCCAACGTTCGTGTCCGCGCCGAATCCTGGTACCCAGCAAAGTCCCTGAAGCAGACTGCGGTCGAGCGTGGCGGCGGCTTCGTCTGAAGCAATCGCCCAGATTCGCCCCTTGAACGGATAGTCACCGGCCGCCTGGAAAGGTGTCCGAATCATCTGGTTCTGCCCGTGAGAAACGGAGCCGGTTGCGTCATCGTGCGCGATGCGATAGGTAATCTTCGATTTGTCGGCGGTCTGCGTCACATCCTCGCCTGAGTAAATGAAGTCTGTAAACTGCAGCAGGCTGCGGCTGCTGGTCCAGTCCTGCTCCTCCTTCGGCTCGGGGCCGGCCCACGTCTTCCAATCCCATTGACCAAGCCCTGCATCTTCCAGTTCGCGCCAGGCCTCTTTGAGCCGCCCTTTCACCAAGGTTCCAGCAAGGTAATACTCGCCAGCAGCGTTGCGCGCAAATGGAGCATCGATTCCGAATTCCAGAGGTGCGCTGGATGTTGTAAGGAACGGGCCGCGGATTGTAAGCGTCACATCCCAACCCACTAGTCGTGCCATGTATCCTCCATCTCCGCTCTGTCTTATTTCACGTCGGGTGCCAGATAGTCCCACAATTCAGCCAGATGGTACCAGGACGAACGCTCGCCGCCCGTCGCATTCTGCCACGACACTAAGAGATCCTTCCATTCATTCCGTTCCACAAACGGACTAATCTTCTGCTTTAGTTCATCCCAATCCTCGCCGCGGGAGAGTCCAAGTACAGCCTCATATACCTTGCGTCTTGGGAACTCATTGTCCTTGAGGGAAGCCATTGTCTTCCGCATTTTGCTGAGAGTTCCGCCCTCCGCGGACAACACCAGCCCTTTACGCGCGTCTTCATGCGGCCATTGCAGCAAGCGGAACCGCTCCAAGTCTTCGCCAACATGGTCAAAGGACTCAAGCGCCAGGTAGCTGAGCCGGCTCGTTTCGCGGCCTATCCGTCCATCTGGCGTTAACCCTTCCTTTGCTTCATCGTCAGCCAGCTTCGAAACCAACTTCGCCAGTGCATGAATCGGAGCCTTGTAATGGGCAAAGACAAGACCCATGGCATGCTTCAAAGGAATTGTCCGATTGCCGATCCGCACCGAAGCCTCGTTTATCACAGATGCGAACAGCTCCGCGACCTCCCAGCCGCACCATGCGGGCACAACAATCATCAGCTCGTCGCCGCCCCAAAGCAGCAACTCGATGCGACGTTCGCCGGTCTTTGTTTGCCATCGAGGGCCAATTGCCGCTTCCAGAAGCCTCTTGAGGAACTCCTTGCGCTTCGCCTGAAGTACGTCGTCGAATGTTTTGATCCCTGCCAGTTGGCCCTCTGAGTTTTGGGCGGAGAGAGCGTCGCGCAACAGCGATCCAAAGTGATTTCCATCCGCGTAAAACACAGCCATCTTGCGATTCAAAGAGCCGGCGTCTTCATTTGTCGCCAAGCTGTCGAAATCCCACGTGTATTTGTACGTTGCATTGTCTAACCCGGCGTGCTCATGAAGGAATGCCTGCTTGCGCTCTTTGCCGACTTCGTGGAGGTCGTAAACCTCTTTGCAAACAGGGAAACTGTCCTCCCCACGCCGGATGGCGTCGCTTATGGCTGGTCGAACGCGATCTAGGGAACAAACGCCTTTGCCTTGTTGGTGAACGAGTCCTGCGAAGCTGAAAGAGACCATCTGCTTATTGCGAATCCGTGATAACAGCGTCTCATCCGCTGCAAAGAACTTTGCACCTGCTTCCATCTTTGCGCAGGCAACCCCGATGGTTGCATAGGGACATTCTTTGTTCAGCCATTCCTGCACCTGTTGCTCAATTGTCTTCGGATCACCGCAACTGTCGTCAACTCCAAAGGTTGCCTTCGAGGCCCCGGCGGTAATCTTCAGCACTCCGTGATACTCATGTTTCAGCCACTCTTCGAGCCGTGTCGGGATTTCGAGGAGAGAAAGACTGGCACCGCGAATCGCGCTCAAATCCTGGGCAGCGTAAACGGAGTCGTAAATATTGAGAGCTTCCACCTTGATCAGGATCATGGTTCGTCCTTCTTTTCTTTCGGCCAGGTAACCGCGCTCCAGAGAACCACCAAGGCAGCCAAGCCTACGCCAAATACCCACCAGAACCATCCCTCTTTCAACCAGTTGAGGTGGTAGCGAGTGAAGTCCATATCTGCCCATGCAACAACAACAGCGGCAAGCGTCAGGGGGACGAGCATGCTTGTAAGAATAGCTAATGTTTGCGTTAGATCCTTTACTCGTTTGCCATCTTCCTTGACCTTGTTGGCTTCATCGAGCTCGACAACGAGGCGCTTCTCGCTCATTACATGCTCCAACAACTTCTGATTTCCCAAATGGCTCGTCCAGAACTGGAATAGTTCGCTGCCCTGCATCTGGTTGGAGACTTCATTGAACCAGTAACCCGTGACAAAGCGGGCAAAGTCTCGATTGAGACCCTCGTCCCTCTCGGTCTCTCGTTGAACGCTCTCCGAAAATCGCCTCGAGAACTGGAGCAGTGAAGCGCGATGGAAATGAGCAATAAGACCCAGTTGGAAGTAATGGTGGCGGAAAAATGCCAGCAGCCCCGAATCTTCATTGTTTACAAAATCGGAATTGGCGCAGCCGAGGATCGTAAACCCGTAGCCACTGCACAAGTACCGAGTGGACATGCACAAATTGTCTGGATTCTTGTCATCCCAATACCGGTCATAACAATGGCGCTCGGCAAAGTCCTTCAAGAAAAGTGGAGAGTATGTCGAACTGCTTGATTTCTCAGTAGCCTCGTCGTAGAAGCATAACCGTTGCAAATCCCCAGGAGATATCTGATGCGGCTCTGCTGTAGTCAGGAAGCTCATCGCAGGGATGCGCTCATCCTCAATTTGATCGAAGTAAAGACATCCTTTTTTCCGCTCTTCACTTGGGCATGAAGCCGACAGTCCAGACAAAAGCCAGCTCCAGTGAGGGGAGACCGGTGGACGCCTCCAGGATGCGATCTCAACGCTTTTCCGCTGCAGGTCGAATTCCAGGAACGTAGATGGGGGGCCGAGTGGCTTGCCGCCTTCATCGAGCCACTGAACCCGCTCCGGGCACTTGACAGATTTTCCTTTCTCCCAGGAAGGGGCATAAACCTTGCGGAACTCTTCAAGGAGGGCCATGGCCGCGACGCGAGAGAGCGGTTCAGCAGATTCAACTTCCACAACAAGGATTGCGACATGCGTCTGGAAAAGGTAAAGATGGACTCGATTCACTCGAAGATTGCCGTCGAACGAACCAGATCCGAGACGCACCTGAACTCCGCGCACATCGTCTCTGCCAAGAATCCTCAGATGTTGCGCGTCCGTTTCTGAAGGGTACAGGAACCGGCGAACGAACGGGTGAAAGTAAAGGAATTCGGCATACCTGAGCTCCGAGGACTGAGTTGTTCCCCTGTCATAAGGATCGATGAGGCGCCAGGGCTTCCCACCGCTGTTAAGTGCAATCCATTCTTCAACGGTGCCGGGATCCAGAGACTGTTTAGCGCTCAACTCAAGCGGCCAAAACAAAATCTCATGGAATCTGTTGAATGTTTCGTCTCCCATAGATCGCCCATCCTTTCGCATCCGCATTGTCTAAAGTGCGAGTTCTGATTCCCTTCACTCGGCATGGAAGAACCGGCTACCCGACCTGGTTCTCGTATCTTATGAGTGCAGGGGCGATTCCGGGTCACTGGGAATTAGGGACACAACTCACGCCCTGCATTTAGATACAGACGCAGGTACCATCGCTTTTTGGTGACGATGCAAATCTACTCTGATTTCAACCTCTGTCAAGAAGAAACTCCCACAACCTTGTGGAAATACCCAAAACAGAGGCTTCACTGGTCACGCTGTCTATGGAACAGCGCAGCCAGGACCGGGCATTTTCACATACCGCATCAGAACCCAACGGCCTCTGTCCTTCCCGCGCGTCAGAAGCAGTTTCCCCGGCTTTCAATTCAAAGTCTGAATTCGGTACAGTCCATGCCCCCAGACAACCTGCCGGCCGACATGGATTTCCTCTCCAATGCGCAAAAGCGGCCATAGCCGAGGATCGATGCCTTTACAGGAAATTGTCCCGCGAAAGCCTGCCAGTGGCATCTCCTCATCGGTTCGTGTTGAAGGTCGGGAATATTCCATCCAGCCACCCTCCCAGTCGCAAACTGTCGCCTTGTCGGCGGCTTGTCCGATGTCGGCATAACCGGCCTGCCACTCCTGCTCCTCATAGAGACGGCAGAGCATGGAGATGCGGTCACGTATGCGGCAGACAAGCGCAGCGAATGTCGGCACACGTAAGTCGCGCCCCCCCTCACGGAGCCATGTTGGGGCAAGGAACTTGATGGTCGCCGTGTCAGGACCGCCTTCGTTGCGGAAGAAGCCTGTGAAGTCCAGTGCCGCCGGTTGTGTTCCGGTCAGTTTCCCGGCTCGGACAAGCTCAGCGCATGACACGCCATTCCAGTCCAATGAGTGGGCCGAGACCAGATGCATGCGGCGGTCCGCAATCCCGTTTGAAGCAAGAAGCTGAAAGGTGCGCAGAAATAGCGGCGCCGTCGAGATCGCTTCGCCGAACAGGCGAAGCTCGAAGCGCAACGGGCGAGAAGCCGTAAAGCAAGGATCGAGATCGAGCGCCGGCCGAAACAGAAAGGCGCGGGGCGGCGTCCCAAGCCCAAACGGAGCACCTGCCTGCCACTTTGAGGCAAACAACAGTTCGTGCGGACAAGTTCCATTGCGCGGGCAGTTGGCGGAATCGTCACAGGCCGGATCGCAGACCAGGCGGCGAAAGAGTGTGCCGAAGGCCCCTCGCAGCAAATTTCCGCGTCGCTCAACCGCGATGCTTACCCGGCCCTCAGGCCGAAGCTCGCACAACACTCTCGCCATGCGCAGAGGCGGAACCGAGTAGAGGCTTTCCATTGCAAGGGAATTGTGCCACAGACGGGACTGAAGAGATGTGCAAAAGCTCCGTTATTCGTCCTAAACTCAGTGCAGGAGTCTGGGGCTTCGGCAAAGAGACTGCCAGGATGTCGGGACAGGATTCCCGGCCGGCGCAATTCAGAAACGGGTCAAGAACCTCAGAAGCCGATTCTGTAAAGGACTGAGCTTCTTAGCATTCCAGTCGGTCGAACCTCTGGCAAGTCCAATTCAGAGAATGGGTTAGATGGTGGGGACCGATGTTTACCAGTAAGTACATGAGGTCTGTCGGAATCGAGGAATCCTCTGAAAACATAGAGGTTAGCATCATTTCTCGGATTGATTTTCCGGGCTTGCATCGCAGGTTTGCAGGGCAGAAAAGAGAGGTCTGTCAGAATTTGCCCCTAGACAATTGAAAAGAAAGGGGCAAGAATAGGCGGAGTAGAGAGAAGTGCGCCGCTTTCGAGGCGATTGAGACGGCCGTCTTCAAATTATTGGCGGTCAAAGCCGCCGTAGTAGAGAGAAGTGCGCCGCTTTCGAGGCGATTGAGACTTATATATAACTAACAAGTAGTCTTTATTAAACAATAGTAGAGAGAAGTGCGCCGCTTTCGAGGCGATTGAGACGGTGATGTCTTCGAGCCTGATCGACAAGGATAATCTCCTGTAGAGAGAAGTGCGCCGCTTTCGAGGCGATTGAGACAGTGCCAGCTCGCAAACACTTGCAATGGCGCCGCTGCATGTGTAGAGAGAAGTGCGCCGCTTTCGAGGCGATTGAGACACTAGGAAACGGGGACTTTCAGAATATCCACAAATCCGTCGTAGAAAGAAGTGCGCCGCTTTCGAGGCGATTGAGACTTTATGACGAATACCCCGACGAACGCCGTAACATTCCAGAAACCGTAGAAAGAAGTGCGCCGCTTTCGAGGCGATTGAGACTCCTCATCGCTCACCGGCGCACTCAGCCGCGACACGTAGAAAGAAGTGCGCCGCTTTCGAGGCGATTGAGACTGCACAAAATCTCCCGTCGCGATGGTGAAGCTCGCCGTAGAAAGAAGTGCGCCGCTTTCGAGGCGATTGAGACCAAGGCCATGAAAGGCGTTGATGAAACCTGAACGATAGTAAGAAGAAGTGCGCCGCTTTCGAGGCGATTGAGACAAGCGCGGATTCGAGTTGGGCGATCTGGTCGGGATTCAGTAAGAAGAAGTGCGCCGCTTTCGAGGCGATTGAGACTAGACTTTGAAGACGTATGTGTTACCGTCTTCGTCGTAGAAAGAAGTGCGCCGCTTTCGAGGCGACTGAGACATCCGCGCCAGCTTCTCCCGCAGCGCCTTGACCTCGTAGAAAGAAGTGCGCCGCTTTCGAGGCGATTGAGACCAATGATGCGTTACTCCTCGGCGGACCTCGGCTCGTTGGTAGAAAGAAGTGCGCCGCTGTCGAGGCGATTGAGACCTAGTTGGCCATTCCTGCCGGTATCGGATGATGCACCGGGGTAGAAAGAAGTGCGCCGCTTTCGAGGCGATTGAGACAGTTGCGGGTTTGACGGTGTCCTGGACGCAGTCCGGGTGAGTAGAAAGAAGTGCGCCGCTTTCGAGGCGATTGAGACAAAACGTTGTGCGTCGGCGATGTGGGCGACATTGATCACGTAGAAAGAAGTGCGCCGCTTTCGAGGCGATTGAGACGGAAATAACTGCCACCCAACAATGCCCAAACCTGGTAGGTAGAAAGAAGGGCGCCGCTTTCGAGGCGATTGAGACAGATCAATGCAAGCCAAACCAAGGTTCATCACGTTGTAGAAAGAAGTGCGCCGCTTTCGAGGCGATTGAGACAAAGCATCGTCGATGTGCGCCGGGTCGAACTTCAGTCGCGTAGAAAGAAGTGCGCCGCTATCGAGGCGATTGAGACGATACGAAGACGACGGCTGACAGCACCAAGAGAATCCAGAGGTAGAAAGAAGTGCGCCGATACCGAGGCGATTGGCACCGCGCAAAGCCCAGCGGCGCCTTTCGCATTCACGCATGAAGGGCGTAGAAAGCAATGCCCAAGTTTCCCTGGCTCACTCCCGATTCGCTGTTCAGCGCGTGGGAACACGTGCTAGAGAACGCTGGCTGCGCCGGAGCGGACGGCGTTACGGTCGATCAGTTTGCCCGCTCGGTGGAAGCTGAGACCACTGCTCTGCTTCATGAGGTGGAGACAGACGAGTATCGTCCCCTTCCGCTGTTGCCCATCACAGTCCAGAAGAAGCCAAACTCAAATGCAACGCGTACGCTGATGGTGCCGGCGGTCCGCGACCGCGTTCTGCAAACGGCCGTTGGCCGCCAACTGGGTCACGCATTCGAAGATGAGTTTTTGGAGTGCAGCTTCGCCTATCGTCCCAAGCGATCTGTAAATTCCGCCATCGCCCGTATCCGATTCCTGCACAACCACGGATACAGCTTTGTGGCCGAGGCCGACATCGAAAGCTTCTTTGATCGCATTGACCACGCCCTCCTGCGCCAGCGGCTGGCCGCTGCGTTAAAGGACCATGCGCTACTCGCTTTGTTGGAGCAATGGATTCCCGGACCCGTGTGGGACGGGAGACAAGTGCGCCCACTCCGCCAGGGCGTTCCCCAGGGCAGTCCGATTTCGCCCCTGTTGGCTAACCTTTTTCTGACCGACTTCGACCTGGCCCTCGAACAAGCAGGGCTCAAGCTGATTCGCTATGCCGACGATTTTCTGATCCTGTCGGCGGACTCTCAACATGCCACGGCCGCAATCACCATCGCCCGCGACCGCCTGGATGAACTCCACCTCCGGCTGAAGGATGAGAAGACTATCGTTGGAAGTTTTGAAGAAGGCTTCAGGTTTGTGGGCGCATTCTTTCAAGGTGGCGATGTCTGGATTCCATGGGACAAACACGCCCGCAATCGCCGCGTGCTCTCCGTTCCGCATCCCATGCCCGCCGGTCTTGTCCGGCGATATCTGGAACCGCCCGCTCATACCGCAATGGCGCGAGCCTTCTCGGCGGCAAGTCTCGATCATCTCAACCCCACCGTTGGCAGCACTGCCGAGGATGAAGACATGGCATATCTGTATCTGGTCGAACAGGGATCTGTTCTGCGCAAGATGGGCAACCGGCTTGTCGTCGAAAAGGACGGCGCAATCCTGCTGGATACCCCGTATCACAAACTCGACGCGGTGCTCATCTTCGGCAACGTGCAGGTAACCACGCAGGCCATCGGCGAGTTGCTGGAGTGCGGCGTTCGCATGAACCTGCTGAGCCGCCATGGCGAGTTGCGCGGCAGCCTCGATCCGGCGCTGGGCAAGAACATTCCGCTGCGCATTGCCCAGTTTGAGCTGCACCGGGATGCTGAGCGCTCGCTGGCCATGGCGCGAACCCTGGTAGACGCAAAGATAGCCAACAGCTCCCGTGTGCTGGCAACGTTTGGCAGCCATGAGGAGACGCGAGATCCTGCCACGGCCATGGCGCTCGCGGAGTTGGACAACGCCCGGCAGGCTGCTGCCACCGCTGCGAACCTGGAGGTTTTGAACGGTGTGGAAGGCGCCGCGGCCCGCCTCTACTTTGATGTCTTGATGCGGCGCAATAAGTCGCCCTTCGCTTGGCCGGGGCGCGTGAAGCATCCGGCGACCGACCCGATCAACTCGCTCCTGTCGTTCGTCTATACCCTGGTCGCAAACGAACTTGCCGGGCTTGCCGAAGCTATCGGTCTCGATAGCTATCTCGGTTCGCTGCACCAGCTCGACTATGGCCGCCGTTCGCTGGCGCTCGATCTTGTGGAACTCTTCCGGGCGCCTCTGGCTGACCGTCTCGTGCTGACAATGTGCAATCGCAACCAGTTCAGCGAGGCTGACTTTGAAACCGTCGAAGGGGGAGCGCTACATCTCCGCCCGGAATCCTCTCGGCGGTTTTTCGCCGAATACGAACGCTGGATGCTTCACGCTCCGCTCGGCGACAGCAACGCGGGCTTCCGGCAGGTGCTGCGCAAAACCGTCGAGAACTACGCCGCCGCGGTGCGGGATGCCCACCCCTTCACGCCCTATCTCTATGATGCCGGCGCAAAAGTGGCGGCACAAAAGGAGGCGGCCACGCCATGAGATATCTGGTCTGCTACGACATTGCCGACGATCGGCGCCGCCAGCGCGTCTCTGAACTTTTGCTTGACTTTGGCTCGCGCGTGCAAGAGAGTGTCTTCGAGTGCCTCATCGATGCGCCTCTGGCAGAACAGATGCAGGAGCGATTGAGGAGGGCCATCGAGACGGAGAGCGACAGCGTTTTTGTCTTTCCGCTGTGCGATGCTTGTCTGGCCCGCAGCTCGAATCTGGGTCTCGCCCGGCAGGTGACGGACCCGGAATGCTACATCGTCTAGGGAGGCGGATTTGGAGGGTAAAACAGTGTGTTTTCCCTTTATTCATGCGGGTATGGGCGGGGGTTACCAGAAAGGCAATGAGGTCTGTCAAGCTTGTGCAAGTGCATGAAAATGAACAGGATAACTTCGTTTTTTGAGGTGGATGGACCGACATGGAATGCGGTTCTGCAAGGCTTGCCGAGGGGGTCTGTCAAAAACCGTCTGTTGATTGTTGAAAAGAAAGGAGTAGAATTCCCCAGAGTAAGAAGAAGTGCGCCGACACCGAGGCGATTGAGACGGCGCTGGTTGCTTACTGCTGGGAGAATATCGGCTCCGTAAGAAGAAGTGCGCCGACACCGAGGCGATTGAGACATACGGATACGGATAGTATCCGCAGAATGCTGGGACCGTAAGAAGAAGTGCGCCGACACCGAGGCGATTGAGACCCGGATCGATGGCGATTGGTTGCAGAAGATGTCCCTGCGTAAGAAGAAGTGCGCCGACACCGAGGCGATTGAGACAATTCCATTCACTGCCGTGGCCCACTGAAATTGACAGCCGCCGTAAGAAGAAGTGCGCCGACACCGAGGCGATTGAGACTAAGGCCTCTTGCTGGTGACGGTGTCTGCGGTAAAAAAACTAGTAAGAAGAAGTGCGCCGACACCGAGGCGATTGAGACACAACATTCTTGGGTTTACCGGTTCGAGTAGCGTGCCGGTAAGAAGAAGTGCGCCGACACCGAGGCGATTGAGACTTGTGTTCCACGTCTCAAGTCAGCCGCTCTCGGTCGTAAGAAGAAGTGCGCCGACACCGAGGCGATTGAGACTGCGGACAGATCATAGCCCGAACCAGCCGTGGCAACGTAAGAAGAAGTGCGCCGACACCGAGGCGATTGAGACATCAGGACTGTTTTGCCGGCAGTTCTGTCGATTGTTGTTTTACGTAAGAAGAAGTGCGCCGACACCGAGGCGATTGAGACTGTATTGTAGGCGGTGTCTCCAGCCGTTTGTGTAAGTGTAAGAAGAAGTGCGCCGACACCGAGGCGATTGAGACAATGTGGCCTTCTGGCTTATACCCTTGGTGTTGTG
>Ga0302319_10012682_pt1 | contig 15865 bp, 13 predicted proteins | sample Bog_T0_2_FD_203319 | JGI IMG/M metagenome (GOLD analysis project Ga0302319, IMG submission 203319) | Peat permafrost microbial communities from Stordalen Mire near Abisko, Sweden - Bog_T0_2 | ecosystem: Environmental > Terrestrial > Soil > Wetlands > Peat | place: Sweden: Abisko, Stordalen Mire...
ATAAATGTAGTTTACAGGCATAATGCGGAATTTATAGGCAGCGATGACGATGCACAATCATTGTACATTGACTTGAGGCGATATTTATCGTTAACCAATGATCCGGTACACAAAAACATGATCGCCTTTTGGGCATATTACTGGACCACGCTTACACCTGGCACACCTTACCTTTCGCTGCCTTCAATAGGCATGGATCCTTACAACCGTTCGGGCCGGGGAATTGAACAAAGCCGTTACCGGGGAAATGGTTTAATTTATTTTGAAAGTGAATACCGCAAAGATATTACGCGCGACGGTTTATTCGGTTTTGTGGTGTTTGCCAATATTAATTCGGCCAGCCAGCCGGGTGGTTATCATTTTGAATATTTAAACCCGGCATTGGGTACGGGTTTACGTGTTCAATTTAATAAAAAATCAGACACCAACATTTGTATTGATTACGGGGTGAGCAAAGGCTTTTCAGATCTGATCCTAAGCCTTGGCGAAGCCTTTTAAGCAGAATTACCGATACGATAATTGGATTAGTACGTTGTTTTAACAGAATAAATTTAAAAAAGACTACCTTAGCATAGTAAATTACCGGCAAAGATTAAGTCTAAACTGTTTCGTAGTTTTTCTTTATTCAAACATCTGTTATTTTTTCATATATAATTTTCGATCATTTTTATGGCAAAACGAATATTAGTAATGGATGATAACCAGGACATTCTGGATGTAGTTCAGGAAACACTGACCTATGAAGATTTTGAGGTGAAAACTACTTCGCAGAGCGATTCAGTTATTTCGTTAATTGCCGCGTTTAATCCGGATTTGGTTATTTTAGATTATCACGTTCCCGGAATGGATGGCGGTGAGCTTTGCAGGCAAATTAAATCCCATGCTGAATTTGGACGTATTCCGGTGATCATCTTCTCTGCTTACATTTATCATAATGACGAACTCCTTGCCTACGGATGCGATTCAATTATCGATAAGCCATTTGATTTAACTGAACTTGTTGACAAAGTAAATGAGCTGATATGACTAATTAAGGCAGGTTCCGGCATTTTTAAAACCTAAATTCTTTTCAATACTACGCCAAAGAACTTGTTAAAAATGTAAAAATCTGAAACGTATTCATATAATTACCGCCTGCGTTAAATTTTTTAATCAGCCGGTAATTGTAATTTTATAATATCCAGCAATTCGTAAATATCAAACGGCTTCGCGATAAAAGCGTTTGGCGCGCCAACCTGGTCCATGCTGTCACCCATGTTATGACTTGCTGAAACCAGGATGACGGGGATATTATGCGTGCTTTTTTTGGCTTTTACGTATTTACATAAGTCGCGCCCATCTAAATTTCCAAGCATGATATCAAGAAGTATTAAGTCGGGCATAGTTGCCTTTATTTTTTCAAACAAATAGTGTCCGTCGGCCAATGTATCTACTTCGTAACCAGAATCTTCCAGTATAAACTGTAGAACTTCCAATATATTTTTATCATCATCCACCGCTAAAATCCTGCTCATCATCATCGTTTATTTAATATTATTTTTTAATCAGTTAAGGTTATATATAAAATTACCTATCCTGCGCACCAGGCCCCTAAAATGGTAGCTAGTATTTGACTAATTAGGACACAATTACTATACCACCTTTAACTACAGGATGATTTATTTTTAAACAAAGGCTTTAAAAGTCACATAATTGTGGAGAATTCATTATAAGAACCTGTTTTTGTTTAAAATGGACAGGAACTTGTTGAAGTTAACCAGATTAAATAAGTTTGCACAGAATGAGTTTTTAGTGTCAATTTTATAATTTGTTCTGAATGCTAAACAATTATTCTTTAAAGCAGAAATATTAACCTGTTAAATATTTATTTGCATAAATAGTACAATTAATAATTTCCTCTTTTATATCCGGATATAAACTCAGCGTAGTCTTTTTTAACCCGTTTTGCATATTGAGCACCATATTTCAGGATACTTTGCTGCCAGTCGGTGTTTTTACCAAAATCAATAAGATCGTCAGCAATTGCTGATCCCTGGCGCCCACTGCTCCGTAATTGCGCTGAAGCAGTTAATTTAGCCATATCATCCGTTACCAGGTCAAGGTCAGCATACCGGTCCTTAATTAATAAAAAATTAATCCTATCCTCGGTTGGCTGCATTTGCTGCAATATGTAGGGATCATTTAGAAAAATGGAAGCCCCTAACAAAGCGGGACTTACGTTTTGCATCCGTTCCTTTATAGCAATTGCCCTTTCGGCTTCTGATCCCCACTGAGGTTGTTGTATTTTTAGGTAAGGCTGTACCGACGATGCAAATGCCTGCTTCATATCCACAAAAAGGTACTTGTTTTTCAGTAGTTGACTTTTAAATAAAAACAAATATCGTTTTACACCAATACTCCCGGTACCGGCAAGCCTGAACACAATGTCAAGTACTTTAAGATCGTAGTGGCCGTATTTACTCGATTTTATCCAGTCATCAACAAAAAGGTTTAATTCTTTTTTTAAGGATTTTTCTATTTCAAAATGCCTCCCGTCCAATAATAAGGTAAGTTTTCCTTTTCTTTCAATGGTTCGTTTTTTTAGCAGTTCCTTTTGTTTGCGCTTCTCAACAGCTGTTAAAAATGTGCATACAATGCCATCAGCAGTTCGGGGGTCCAGGCAAATCGCTTTACCGTTACTTAAGCTCGCGGAATAGGTTTTTAAATAATTTTGCGCGATCTGCAATGCCTCCTCCTCTTTAAGGCAGAGGTTATCAAAAGCAATAAATATGCTGGTTACCAATCGCGCAAGTTCCCAAGCCGCGGGGGCAAGCAATGCCTCATCAAAATCATTCAGGTCAAAATAAACCTGGTGGTCATCGCCTTTAAAGCTGCCAAAATTTTCAAGGTGGAGGTCCCCGCAGATCCAGGTTAAGGGCGAAACCGGAAAATTATCTGATTTTGACAGATCTTCATAAAATAAATGACAGGTACCTCTAAAAAAACTAAAGGGATTTGCAGACATGGTTTTGTATTTTAATTTCACCATATCGGGCAAACGGTTGTTGTTAAATGCGGTTAATCTTTCGTAAATTGATGGCATTGGTAGGTTAATTGATGATTAATTCAAAACTAATAAAATGCTAATAACATTACATGTGAATGGAATGTTTTCTATTTTACCCCTAAGGCATCCAGGTCCCTGTCAATTTTTTCATTCCAGTGTTCTTGTTCGGCCCGATTGGTCCCGTGCCCGGTTTCGGCATCATATTGTTTTTGCAGAGCGCTCATTTCTCTGTAACTATCAAGGTAAGCAACATTTATAAAACCATCAAAATTATCAACCGGCAATTTTTCCGCCTTAATTTTCTGTTTAAAATGTTCGGACGCAATTTTTGCAATATCAAAATGCCTTTGTTCATGGTTTAAGGCATAATCATTGCGCCCGCCTTCTTTTACCCAACACGCGCTTTTAGGCAAACATACTTTTATAACAAGCTGTAAATTGATGGTTCCTTTAACAACATCTGTATGTTCATCATAACCAATGGTCGGATATACTTCAGCTTCGTATTTATTGTCCCCTGTTTTTGATTGAAAATCACTCCATGCAATTGGGCGTTTGGTCGAGTAATAAATAGTATCGCCTTCTGGTTTTTCATCATAATCCCTGAAGCTTATTTTTACACTTTTTGCCAGATTGATATTTGTATTAGCTTGCTGATCAATCCATTTATTCAGATAAATCAAGCCATTTTCAAGCGCTTGCCTTAGTATTGGTTCAATGTTCTGTGCCGGCCCCCTGTTACGGTCATAAACTGCGGCGCCGTTGTAATCCGTAAGGTGCACAGTTTCACCGTCACCCCGCTCGAGGTCAAATGAAAAAGACAAGATGATATGGCCGTCTGCTCGGCCACTTCCTTTGGCAGTTTCTGTAACCATGAATTTCTTTAGCCCGATATTAATTGCACACAGGGACGTGTCGCGCGGCAAACCACGTTCTATAAAATGTTTTATGGCAGTAAATCCGCCCCCCTTAAAGTCCACCGAAATCGCTTTGAGTTGATCGCCGGGACTAACGGATGGCAATATCCAGGCTATGAAGTCACGGTTATCGCGTTCGTCAGTTATATTGGCTATGTAAAACTCTTTAGGGCTTATCGGTATTCGCTCATCCTGCAAAGTAATTTCCTGGTTTTGTTTGGTAGAGACGCGATGCATCGCGTCTCTACTTTCAAATCCCGAAAAAAAATATGCAATGGATATTAAAACAGGTATATACTGGATTTTTCGGATAAAAATTGATTTCATCATTATTGACATTATAACGACAAGGAAGAATATAATATTTTGCGTTCTAAACAATCCTTCGTAGAGACCTGATGCATCAGGTCTCTACCAATTGGGGCGTCTCTGCGACGGATTGTTTTATATATCCACATTTTTAAAGTTTTCCACAACAATACAACTACACATTTGTTGACCGTTAAAAAACAGTGTTCTCCACATAATGTGAGTTATTATTGTGAATTTCATTTGCAGGTTTTAATTAATTTCGCGAATCGTTAGTTCGTTCCTTATGATCAAACATAAATATATCCCCTTCCTTTTCCTGATAATTTTTGCAATACCTTCACGCGCCCAGCAGAACCCTTCTTTCCAGGTCTACCGGATATGGCATACCGCTTTGGAACTGCTTGATAAAGGTAAATATGTTGCCGCAGCAGAGCAATTCCGGCTTGTTCAAATGTCGAAGTTAAAAACAGGTGTGCAGCCACAATTTGAATCAGAATTAACACTAATAAAAGAAGACGCGCAATACTACGAAGCGCTGTGCGCCCTTGATTTAAATAATGACGATGCGGAGCGTATGTTTCTTAGATTTGTTAAAGAACATCCGGAAAACCCTTTAACCAAATTAAGCTATTTTCAATTAGGCAGATATTACGCGCGGCAGGAAAAATATACAGAAGCTTTACAATGGTTTGATAAAGTGAAGGCCAGCGAATTAAACGGTGGGGATAACACGGAGTATAAATTCAGGAAAGGATATGCTTACTATGCTACAGGCGATTATAAAAACGCATCCGAACTTTTTAGCGAAATAAAAGACGAACGCTCACCATTTACTGACGACGCGATTTATTATTTTGCCTACATCGCCTATACGAACAAAGATTATAAATTGGCGCTGGCAAATTTCGAAAGACTGAAGAATTCAAAAAAATATGAAAATAGTTATCCTTATTATATATCCGCAGTTTATTTTTTAGATAAGCGTTATGATGATGTAATTAACTATGCCGTACCAATTATTAACAGTACGCATCAGCAAAACGAAAAAGAAATGCTGCGCATTATAGCCGCGTCTTATTTCGCGAAAGCCGATTATACTAATGCCGCAAAATACTACGGACGTTTTGAATCTGAAGACCATGGGCAAACTCAAAATACCCAGGACAGTTATGAAATGGGTTATACATATTACAAAGTTAGCAACTATCAAAAGTCGGCATCCGAGCTGGAAAAGTTGCAGCAGCAAAATGACGTTTATAGTCAGCATGGGAATTATATCCTGGGCGATGTTTTTCTGAAACTGAACAACAAACAAAATGCGCGCAGCGCTTTTTTTGCGGCATCGAAACTCGATTTTGACAAACAATTACAAGAAGACGGTTTATATGAATACGCGAAACTGTCATACGAGCTTGATTTTAATACGCAGGCTTTAGATGCAACCAGGCTATATTTAAAAAACTACCCTAATTCACAGCGAAATACAGAGATCAAAATTTTATTGGGAGAAGAATTGCTTAACTCGCATGATTATAAAGATGCAGTTGACATGCTGGAACCTATTCCAAACAAGTCTCCGAGTGCGCGGCAAGCCTATCAAAAAGTTACGTATTACCGTGGCCTGGAGTTTTACAATGAGCGCGCATTTGAAAACGCAATCGGGATTTTCCTGCGGTCATTAAAGTACCCGGTTGATCCTAACATTGAAGCCTTAACTACGTATTGGATGGCTGAAGCGATGTTTGAAGTTCGCAAGTATAAGGAGTCGGTAGAAACATTTGAAAAGTTTTTAGACCTGCCGGCAGCCAGAGAAACCAAAATTTACAATTATTCAAATTATGCTTTAGGTTACGCTGCCTTTGGGGACGAAGAATACAGGAAGGCGGCAGTATATTTTCAAAAGTTTTTAAACGGTGAAGATAAGGACCCAAACACTGAAAATGACGCGATAACAAGACTTGGCGACAGTTATTTTGTTTTAAAGGAATACAACAGGGCGCTGGAATATTATAACCGCATTATTGACGAACAAGGTAAGGGAAAGGATTACGCGCTGTTTCAGCGGGGTATGATACAGGGTTTACAAGGAGCGCCAGCAACCAAAATCAATACATTGACAGAAGTATTAAACAAGTATCCCAAATCTGATTATGCCGATGACGCATCATTTGAGATAGCCTATACCTATTTTTTACAAAGCGATTCTGTTAAAGCGAAAAGTGGGCTGCTGGACATGATACAAAAATACCCTACCAGCAGCTATATACCCCGGGCGCTCATAACCATTGGTTTAATTGATTATGCAGCCGGAAATGACGACCTCGCCATTGAATCATTTAAACGGGTAGTTCAGGATTATTCTTCAACAGACGAGGCCAAACTGGCGTTGAAACAAATTCAAAAAATTTATACCGACAAAGGTGACGGCCAAACATTTATTAATTATGCCGCCACGGTCCCGATAGCTAATTATACGGCTGCTGATCAGGAAAATATTATGTTTTCGGCAGCGAACAACCTCTATTTAAGGGGTGACTGGCAGGGCACAGTTGGTGCAGTAAACGCGTATTTTGATAAATTCCCCACAAAACCTATTTACGAAAAAGGTGCAAGGTTTATAAGGGCTCAAAGTTTAGTGAATTTAAACAGGACTGATGAAGCCGTTATTGATTATAACACGATATTAAATGACTGGACCAGCGCCTATACGGAACAATCGTTGATCAGTATGTCAAAATTATACATGTCGCAGAAAAAATATAATGACGCCATACCATTTCTTAAAAAGCTGGAAACTAATTCGGAATACAAAGCTGATTACTCTTTTGCTATAAATAGTTTAATGCTTTGTTATTCACAAATGCAAATGCCCGAAGAAACATTGAACTATGTACATGACGTTCGGGAAAACGAAATATCGTCCCAGGAAGAAAAGGCAGAAACGGGCTTGTATGCGGGCCTTGCTTACCTCCAGTTAAAAGACACAACAATGGCGGTAAATGATTTTAACTTTACGGTAAGCAACACAAAAACAATAGCCGCCGCGCAGGCAAAATACAACATCGCCAATATTGAATATTTAAAAGGCCATTATAAAACTTCCCAAAAAACATGCTTTGAACTGGTAAAAGACTTACCGAATTATGATTATTGGGTAACGAAGACCTTTATTTTGCTTGCAGACGATTACGTAGGCCTTAAGGATACTTTCCAGGCAAAGGCTACCCTTCAAAGCATTATTGACAACTATAAAGGCGATGATGATATACTTCCAACCGCAAAAGATAAGCTTGGAAAACTAAATGGTAACAGTCAAAAATAAACAGGATAACAAAGAATAAAAATAAGCCAGGCAATGAAATTAAAATATATATGTACGCTGCTTACCTTGTTGTTAGCTTTATACTTTGTTCCTGCTGATTCGCAGACAAAAAAGAAGGCTAGAAGACATCCCGTAAAGCATATAGTTAAAGTAGTAAAGAAAAAACCGGTTAAGAAAGTAATGAGTCAGCCGGTGATTACGGCTAAAAGTTTAGGGGATGCGATAGCGACCGCTAACCAGGATACATCAAAAAACGGGGGCCAGGTAAATGAAAATGGCAGCCTTTCGGAGGAGATAGTAGTCACCACTGCCTATAAACCCGTTTTAGCAGATGCAGTTAAAATTCGCATTAATCCTGATCTCGACGATAAAGCTCCTTTTAAAGCGCCGTTAAGTTATTCGCCAATTGATAAGCGGCTCGAACAAAACACGGATATTAAGCCGCTGGTCGCCATGCAGCGGCCTGCTGAAAAGGATTCGGACTTTACGAATAACTACCTGAAAGTTGGACTTGGTAATTTAAAAACCACCTACGGGGAAGCTTATTTTGACAATGGCCCTGATGAAGCTTTACAATATGGCGGGTTCTTAAAACACTTTGCCCAGGACGGAAATTTATATAAGCAAAACGAGAGCAAAGACGAAGCAGCCATTTTTGGCAAAAGCATCGGCCAGATAAATTCATTAAGCGGTAGAATCGATTACACCTACAATACTAATTACTTTTATGGCTTTGACCCGTCAGCCTTACCGCCTACACTAAACGTTAACCAGCAGCACTTTAGCATTATACGTGCAGAAGGGGAGTTTGCCAAAAATTACAAAGACGTCCCGAATGATTTTACATATGCTTTAAAAATAAGCGGATATGAATTTAGCAACGCTTACCGGGCGAGGGAAAGCAATGTGGTGATATCGGGATTTTTAAATGAAATGGTAAACCAGTTTTATGCCGGTGTTAGCGCTTCGCTCGATTTAACTACACAGAATGACAGCTTGTATAATTACAATAACAGCATTGCCAGAGTAAATCCATACCTAAAATTTCAGGGGGAGACGTATAAGATTGATGCCGGAATAAACATTGTTGATCAGTTTGGCTTTAACTCCGCCCTTAATATATTTCCGGCCGCAAAGCTTGAATTCCAGGTGATCCCACATTATGTTCGCCTGTTTGCGGAGGTAAAAGGCGATGTGAATAAATCAACTCTTCTTAATTTCACGTCTGCAAATCCTTTTCTTGGCGGGGATGTTCCGATTAAAAACTCGGTGGACAAGTTAGATATCGCTGCTGGTTTAAAAGGTACGCTGGCACCTGGGTTCAGTTTTAAGGCTACCATATTCCGGAACAGCGTTAAAGATATGCCGCTGTTTATCAGTGATTTTAATTTTTCCAAAGGCTATAACCGGTTTACAGTAATATATGATGGTGGAAATTCACTGGTAACCGGCGTATCCGGAGAAATGGATTTCAGAGCATCGAAGAGCCTTGATATTTTCGGGCGCGTTGAATTCAATCAGTATCAAATGGCGACCGTAGCCCAACCCTGGAACATGCCAAAAGAAAAACTTACCGGAGGCGCGACAATTCATATAAGCAATACCGTTGACGTTACCGGGTCGCTTTTGGCGCGGAGTTCCGTATTAGATCCGTATTCACAGCCCGGCAGCACGGTTTCAACTGATATAAAGTCATTTATTGATTTTAACGCAGGTATTTCCTACAAAGCTTCAAACAGGATATCGGTTTTTGTGCATGCGAACAATATTTTGAACACGAATTATCAAGCCTGGTTATTCTATCCGGAGTATGGGTTTAACATTTTTGGAGGGGTTGGCTTCGGTTTTTAATTTTTTATAATAAACCGTACTTTTGGAAAAATGAATATAGCCGATTATTTAAGTGAGCTTTTATTAGAGTATAGTGAAGTTAGTGTCCCTGGGTTAGGCTGTTTCATACGTGTCCGAAAAAATGCATGGTATGATGATAAGGAGGCTAAGTTTTACCCGCCGTATTACCAGGTAAAATTTGTTACGCAACAGAAAGACGATGATTTACTTGTTAAGTACCTGGCCGGGAAAAAAAATATATCAATAGCATCATCAAAATACTTTAGCGAAAAATACATCAGCGATTTAAAGGAGCAGGCTGCTAACGATAAAATCGCATTTGCCGAACTTGGCTGGTTTGTTACTGAGAATAATGAACTGGTTTTTAAGCCAAATGATAAATTATCTAATGACCATTCTTTTTATGGCTATCCTCCGGTTAATATCTATAAATTAGGCTATAAACCAGCCAAATTAGAAGAACAGCCCGCCAGAGCTGAAGAAAAGCCCACAAGGGCAGAAGAGCAGATTGTTCAGGCAGCGGAAAAGCCGGCAAGGTTAGAAGAAAAACCAGTTAGGCTTCAGGATAAACAGAATCCCGTAGTTGCCCAAACAGCACCTGAACCAGATGCCTCATCTTTTATGACCTTTATGCCGCTGAAAGCAAGCGCAAAAGAAGAGTATTTAGAAGAAGAAACGGAAAAGAAGAAAAAAGTGAATATCTGGCTGGTTTTATTTATCGTTCTTATTGTTGCGGCATTGGGCGCCTTTGGTGTCTACAAGTTCGATCAGCCGTTATTTAAAAAACTGAAGGTTATTTATAGCAAAGCATTCAATAGTAAAAACGAGTTTGTACCCATTTTAAAAGCTGATACTGCAAAACAATTGGCGGTGAAACCGGATTCCGCATTAAAAATTTCGCCTGCGAAAGATACCGTCAAAGCTTTAAAAGATACTGACCTGGCAAAAAAACCTCATTTTGAAATAATCGTTGGCCAGTCTAAAACGCTGACTTTGGCGAACGCCCAAATCGACTATTTTAAAACAATGGGGGTTGAAGCTAAAATTAGTCCTAACGCAACCGGTAAACTTTATAAGATATCAGCGGGTTCATATCTCACGTACACTGCCGCCAATTCGGCAATGGCCGAATTGCTAAGTAGTGGTAAGATCAAAATAGAAGATTCATACATTATACCCATAAATCCCAAAAAATGACATTATTATTTTTACAGGTAGCCGATACTGCACATAAGATACTTGATTCCGTAAGCCGCGGAGGTCAGCAACTTGCGCCAATCCCTGATCAGGAGTTACGTTTTGGCGACCTGCTGATAAAGGGCGGCTGGGTAATGGTACCCATTGGAATATTAGCTGTTTTAGGCCTTGTTATATTCTTTGAGCGCTACTTTACCATCCGGAAGGCCTCAAAAAATGAATCGAACCTCCTGATCCAGATACGGTCGAGCATAATGAGCGGAAACCTGGACGCTGCAAAGGCAATTTGCCGGGGCAGCAACACACCGCTTGGCCGTATGCTTCAAAAAGGCTTGTTGCGCATAGGCAGGCCAATAAAAGATATCGAAGGCGCTATTGAGAATATGGGAAAACTGGAGGTTTCAAAACTTGAAAAAAATATAGGGATTTTAGGTATAGTTGCCGGTATAGCCCCGATGTTTGGCTTTTTGGGAACCATTGCCGGGGTAATAAAGATATTTTACGACATATCAAAAACAGATAACATAAGCATGGGCGTTATTTCGGGAGGGCTTTATGTGAAAATGGTAACGTCGGCAGCAGGGTTAATGGTGGGCATTGTCGCATATGTCGGTTATCATATTTTGAATATGATGGTAGATAAAATAATTTTGAAACTGGAAACAGATGCTATTGAATTTATTGACTTGTTAGAAGAACCAACAAAATGAATTTAAGAAAAAAACACAGGGGCGCCTCTGCAGAAGTACACACTTCGGCAATGAACGACATCATGTTTTTCCTGCTGTTGTTTTTCCTTATCGCCTCAACAGTAACCAATCCGAATGTGATAAAGTTACTATTGCCGAAGTCATCATCAGGTAAATCGGTTTCGAAAAAGACAATTGACGTGTCGGTAACAAAAGATCTGAAATATTACGTTAATAGTAAAGAAGTACAAATAGCCGATTTGTCAAACATTCTGATCGGGTACAAAAAACAAACTGCAGAATTAACGATTTTGTTATTTGTAGATAAAACGGTAGCCATACAGAATGTGGTAGAGATAATGGACATAGCACAAAAACAGAACATTAAACTGGTGTTGGCGACGGAACCAAAGTGAAGAAGTATGCAGTTGGCAATACGCAGTTGGCAGTAAAATAGGATACCTATTAAAAATAACAAGATGCCAACTGCAAACTCATAACTGCAAACTCATAACTGCAAACTCATTCTTGCTACTGCAAACCGCACACCGGAAACTGCGAACTGAAAAAAAATGAATTACGAAGAAGAAAATAATTACCCCAAAGCGTTTCTGGCGACAGGTATTATACTTGCCGTAATGATTGCTTTGTGTTATTTTATTGTTTTTCAAACCCCGCCGGTTGAAGAAATGGGAACAGGTGGTATCCTGGTTAATTATGGTACGACCGATGCAGGATCGGGAAAGGATGTTATGAGCACGGAAGATCCCTCAACATCTGAAAAAACCAATAAAACCCAGCCGGATAAAATTACCAAAACTGTTCCTACTGAGCAAAAAACCCAGGTTGACAACAGCGACAAAAAAATAGTAACACAAAATACGGAAGACGCTGCCGCGGTTAATACAAATGAGAAAAAAGTCAGCCCGAAAATAAGTACCGAGCCCGCTAAGCCCGTTCATAAAGAAGTTGTAAATACCAATGCACTTTATAAAGGGCCATCGAAAAGTACTTCAGGCGGAGGAGACGGAACAACGGCGACACCAGGTAACCAGGGCAGTAAAAACGGGTCTGCATTAAGCAATAATTACGGCCCGGGAGGCTCTGGGGGAGGTCTGAATATGGCGAACTGGAGCTTTGTCAGTACGCCTGATGTCGCAAATAAGAATAGGGTACCGGGGAGAGTTGTTGTGGATTTTACTGTTGACCAGAACGGTAATGTAATTGAAGCGCATTCGAACCGACAGAAAACAAAGGCAGAGCTGGACCTGATTGATGAATGCGTAGAGGCAATTAAAGAATCTAAATTCAAATCAACGACACAGGCGACAGGCACCCAAAAAGGTGAAATGACTTTTGTATTTAAAGTTGATTGATTTTAGCCAATAGGTCATAGTTCATGGTTGATAGCTAAGACAAATACTTTAACAGCTTTATGGCTGCCATGAACTATCAACAATGAACCATGAACTTTCCGGATGAACTACGAACAAACCATAAAATATCTTTATAGCCAGCTTCCTTTGTTCACGCGCGTAGGGCAGTCTGCTTACAAGGCAGATTTATTTAACACAATAGCGCTTTGCAAAAGGCTTAATAACCCTCAAAATAAATTTAAAAGCATTCATATTGGGGGAACAAACGGTAAAGGTTCCACTTCGCATATGCTCGCAGCCATATTGCAAACGGCGGGATATAAAACGGGTTTATATACTTCACCTCATTTAAAAGATTTCAGGGAACGAATACGCGTTAACGGAGAAATGATCAGCGAACAGGAAGTAATTGATTTTGTAGAAATTCGCAAGGGTGATTTTGATGACATTCGCCCTTCTTTTTTTGAAATGACAGTTGCCCTGGCTTTCAATGTTTTTGCAAAAGAAAAAGTCGACATCGCTGTAGTTGAGGTGGGGATGGGAGGCCGTTTGGATTCCACCAATATCATAACGCCGCTGCTTTCGGTAATAACTAACATTGGCTGGGACCACATGAATATCCTGGGCAACACTTTGCAACTCATAGCAACGGAGAAAGCTGGTATTATTAAACCCGGTATACCGGTAATTATTGGTGAATACCAGCCGGAAGTGGTTAAGGTGTTCGTTGATAAAGCCATAGAACAAATTGCGCCCATTAGTTTTGCTTCTGAAATTTTTACTGTTTTGAGGTCAGAAGTCAGAGATCGGACGCCAGAGGTAGGGGGTCAGCGGTCAGAGGTCAGCGATCAGAAGTTAGAATTAACTGACCTGGATCAATATTTAGAAGTTGAAGTAGCACGAAATTCGAATTCTCATAAAATATCCGACCTCCGACCTCCGACTTCCGACTTCCTTCTCGACCTCACAGGTTCATACCAGTTAAAGAACATAAAAACAGTATTGTCTGCAGTTGAGGAATTAAAACAGCAAGGTTTTTTAATTGGCGATGACCACGTACGAGGCGCACTGAAACATGTAAAAAAGCTAACCGGCCTGCATGGCCGTTGGGAAATTATCAGCCGAAACCCGCTTACAATTTGTGATACCGGCCATAATCCTGAAGGGATAGCTGAGGTATTGAAAAATATTAATGCCGTGAGTTATGATCACCTGCATTTTGTAGTAGGCATGGTAAATGATAAGGACCACAGTAAGGTATTAAACATGCTCCCTAAAGGTGCCACCTATTATTTTTGCAGGCCGGATATACCACGGGGGTTAGAGGCTGAAAGCTTAAAGCAGCAAGCAGAAAGCTTTGGTTTGCAGGGCGAGGCTTATCCATCTGTGATTGACGCATTCACGGCGGCTCAACAAAATGCGGGTAAAAATGACCTCGTTTTTGTTGGTGGCAGCACGTTTGTTGTGGCGGAGGTTATTTGATCAGTTCATTCATACGGTTCTATGATGGTTGGCGCTTGTAATGGTGTTTTTAAAGAGTGTTACCTAATGAGTGGGTAATCATTTTTTTAAGTTTGAATATAAGGCATTGCCCGATATTTATGGCTAAAGCCCTTACTTCTTTTATATGACCGCCGTCAGCTAAAGCAGACGGCAATGAGTTGAAAACCACCTTGTTGTAGTTCATTGCCGTCGGCTTCAGCCGACGGATAATCAGCAATTTACAAAAGGGCTTTAGCCAAAATTTCGTTAGCGGTTTAGTCTCAAGATAGCTATCGGGATCAATAGTAATACAATCAATTTTTTCAACACTATTTATTTCGTGCTGATGAGATAAGCTTTAAATACACGCACTTACCGACAAGAACCATTAATTCTTTCACCTGGAGGATCTGTTTTTTCCTTTCTTAGCTTAATAAGGCCTGTGATCTCCAACCCAATTCCTATCCCGGGCAAAAAGCCCCGCAAAAAATGGGATAACGGATAAAAGTCATTGATTAACGGGGGCAATACCACTAAAAGTAAGCCAGTAGCTATTAGTATCCTGGGTGGCACTTGTGAAAATTTACGGCTCATTTTGTTTTATTTGATTTGATAATTTTTCGAACCTGCTGATCATTTCGTTCATTTTTTTTGATTGCTTCCTGTACATTCGCGGCCGTACTATTAACCACAGAACCAACAGATATATAACGATAAAAGCAAATATAAATATCCCCCACCGGGGTTTTTCAACAGCAGTTTCAATCAGGTATAGTATTAGCCCAACTGAACAAAATGCCAGGGCGACGACCTGGGTTTTATCATGATAAAAAGCTTGCCGTAGCCTGGTCTTTTCTAAAAATTTTAGAAAGTCCACGTTGTCGAAATCATTGAATTTATAAAACCTGTTTAACGAGTTTAAGTTAGTGCCAAGCAGAATAAAGCTGGAAATTAGTATGCATATCTCACCCAGGCGTGTGGTTAACATTTTCGACTCGTAAAAAAACATCACCAGCACCATAAAAACGGTTAATATTAATGCTGTAAACACTATGGTCGCTATTTTAGTCAGTTTTTTATTGCGGTACTTTTTTACAGTGCGCACCATTTCACTTGAATTTGGCAAACCTTTAATATCCGCCGTAAGCCAAATTTTTTTTAGGTCATTCAAATTGTCCATGTTTCTTAAATTTAGCGGCAAGTTTTTCTTTAATCCTGTGAACTTTAACCCTGATGTTTACATTGCTTAAACCAACAATTGCAGCAATTTCTGCCTGTGGCAGGTCTTCAAGCACCAGCGAAATAATGATTCTGTCTGTTTCCTCCAGTTCGGCTATGCAGTTATATAAAAAAGTTAATTTTTCTTCCTGGGTCTCTTCATGAACTTCGGGTAAATTATAAGGAAGTTCCGTTTTCGTGCCTTTTTTAGATTTTTCTATCGCCCGCAGGCAGTTATTGGTAGCGATGCGAAATATCCAGGTACTTATTTTTGATTTATTTTTAAACGAAGAAAGGTTTCGCCACACAGAAATAAATGTTTCCTGTGTGAGGTCGCGGGCTTGTTCGTAATCGTTTATATAACCCATACAAACCCTGAAAATTTGCGGTGAATATTTGGAATAAATTTCTTCAAAATCCATTCTTCAGAAAATAATTAAATATTTGCTTTTTTC
>Ga0302319_10012684_pt1 | contig 15862 bp, 13 predicted proteins | sample Bog_T0_2_FD_203319 | JGI IMG/M metagenome (GOLD analysis project Ga0302319, IMG submission 203319) | Peat permafrost microbial communities from Stordalen Mire near Abisko, Sweden - Bog_T0_2 | ecosystem: Environmental > Terrestrial > Soil > Wetlands > Peat | place: Sweden: Abisko, Stordalen Mire...
CAGGAATGCGGAGTCCCATCCCGTGCCATCGTCGCTCGACTGGGTGACGCCATCCATGGCGTAGGCAACATCACCGGCCAGCATGAAATCGCGGGCTTTGAGCACGGTTTTCCACGGCGCGGCAAACGTGCCGGGATTTTTGTCGCTGCCGGTAGTAGCCACAAAATAGACGTTGCCGGATGCCACCGTGAACGGCAGGGCGTTGGAAGGCTGCCCGTTGACTGTGACGACGAGGTTGCCGGTGGCGGCATTGGGCCCCAGTTGACAGGTAATCTTCTGGTACCAGAGCCAGGTGGCACCCCACACTTTGCAGTTGACCATGGCACCCCCGCCAGCCGTAGCCGTCGAAGTTCCCTGGGAGCCACCTAAGAAATTTCCATAGAGGGTTACGTAGGCGCCGTTGCCGTTCTCGCCGCCGGTGTTGGGCGCGCTGACGAGATCGCTAAAAAACAGGACGGGTGTCTGGCCGAGCAGGGCCCCGCACCCCATCAGCAGCATACAGCACGATTTCACAAGTTTATGTTGAGCACGCACGATTTGGCTTTCCTTTTCATTCGTAGCGTTGCAGTAGCGACGCGCCAGAGCAGCTTGGGTTCGGAATTTCGCGCTCCTATACTACAACTCGGCTAGTGGAAGATGGCCAGTCAACTTCTCAATGGGCAACTTATGGATTCACCTAAAGTTAATGCCGCTGCCGCCGGCATGGCGGCCGGCTGGTTTTTGACGCTTTGGGAAGCAGCATCTAGGCAATCCGTATGCCAGCCCACACTTTGGCGCATAATCATTGAATCTACGAGAGTTACGATTTTTCTCGATATTCTAAAGCTTGAATCGCGTAATACTTTCCGGCTAATCTTTACATCCCCGTGCGGCGCGCTCACAGCCAACCTCCGAGTAGCATATCGGCCGGTAGCATCGGCGACCAGGCTCTCCGCGCCGCCAGCCGTGGAAAAAAGCGGTTATGATCGAATGAATCGGCCGCGCCAAAACCCTGTGCCCGGCCGGGGAAGCGAATGAACACCTTTCCCTTACTGCTCGGCGCACTATGCGTGTACGCGATCGCCTACCGGTACTACAGTGCCTTTATCGCCGCCAAGGCTCTGGTGCTGGACGACCGGCGCCGGACGCCGGCGCATCAGTTTCGGGACAGCCACAACTTCATCGCTTCACCCAAGTGGGTGCTGTTCGGACACCACTTCGCGGCGATTGCGGGCGCAGGACCTCTGGTGGGTCCGACGCTGGCGGCGCAATTCGGCTTCGCTCCGGGATTCCTCTGGCTGCTGGTGGGGGCCGTGCTGGCCGGGTGCGTCCAGGACTTCACCGTACTGGTGGCATCGGTGCGGCACCGCGGCCGCTCCCTGGCGGATATTGCCCGCACCGAGATCAGCCCTTTCGCCGGACTGGTCACTATGATTGCGGTCCTGTTCATCCTCCTTGTGTCGCTCGCGGGGCTGGGTATCGTGGTGATCAACGCGCTGGCCAACAGCCCGTGGGGCGTTTTCACCATAGGCGCCACCATTCCGATTGCGCTGGTGATGGGCGTCTGGATGTTCAGGCGGAAGAGCGGCAGGATCAGCGTAACGGGACCCAGCATCTTCGGCGTGGTGCTGCTGCTCGCTGCGTTAATTGGGGGCCACGCGTTCGCGCAGTCGAGTAGCGCCGGCGCGCTCACTCTTTCGCCGCACCAGATCACGCTGCTGATGGCGGCTTACGGATTTGTCGCATCGGTTCTGCCGGTATGGATGCTGCTGGCGCCCCGTGATTATCTTTCCACCTACGTAAAACTGGGGACCATCGCGGCACTGGTGGTGGGCGTCTTGATGGTGCACCCGGACATTCGATTTCCAGCGTTTACGCAGTTCGTGAACGGCGGAGGGCCCATTATCAAGGGTAGGTTGTTTCCCTTCCTATTCGTCACCATCGCTTGTGGGGCGATTTCCGGTTTCCATTCACTGGTTTCGTCCGGCACCACCCCCAAGATGCTGGACAAGGAGACTGACGCGCGCTTCATCGGATACGGCGCGATGATGGCGGAATCGTTGGTCGGGGTCCTGGCGCTGATTGCCGCCACGTCCATGTATCCGGGCGATTATTTCGCCATCAACAGCACCGCCGCCGAATTTGGACGGCTGGGTTTGCACACGGTGAATCTGGACCTGTTCTCGCGCGAGGTGGGGGAGACGTTGGCCGGGCGCACTGGCGGAGCGGTCTCGCTGGCGATCGGCATGGCGCAAATCTTTCGCGGCCTTCCGGGCATGGATAAACTGCTGGCCTATTGGTATCACTACGCCATCATGTTCGAGGCGCTGTTTATCCTGACCACCATCGATGCCGGCACGCGGGTGGCGCGCTACGTAATGCAGGAGCTTCTGGGCCGCGCGCACAAGAGCTTCGCCAATACCGCGTGGCTCCCCGGCAACCTGATTGCGACATTTTTTGTGGTGGCGGGCTGGGGCTATCTAATCTACACAGGCACGGTTTCTACCATCTGGCCTCTATTTGGAATCGGCAACCAGTTGCTGGCCACCATTGCTCTAGCGGTGTCCACTACGTTCCTCATCAACATGGGAAAAGCCAGATACGCGGTGCTGACGGGCCTCCCCATGGTCTTCGTAGGCGTGACGACGGTGGCGGCCGGCGTTCTATCGGTAAAGAACATTTTCTGGCCGCTGACGTCCAAACAGGGCCAGCAATTTACCGGATATCTGGATTCCATCCTGACTTCAATCTTTATCGCGGGAGTACTCCTCGTAGTTTTCGACGCGGTCCGTCGATGGATCGCCGTACTCAACGGGGCACCCGCGCCGGAGGAGGCCTTCGGGCCGCCGGTGACGGCCGATGGTGAAATACGAATTGGTTGTTGTTAATTTACCTAGTACTCGGCCTCAAAGCTCCCAGCACAATCCTTATCAGCTTCAGGAACTTGCTTAGAACCATTCAGGTGCGCCTTAGAAAAGCGAGTGAAAGGTCCGCTTGGCGGCCGCCTTCGACGGACTTGAAGACCGCCGGAAAAGTTCTTCAAGCCGTTCTTTTAACAACCACTTCGGTCACTCAGAGTGCTCCTGTCCGACTCCGCAAATCCCCGAATCGAGGATTCCCCGGCTCAATAAAATCGGGCTGCCGGCGACAGTTACCGGGTTAGTTCTACGGTTCCTATCGGTACTTAAGACGGTTTGAATTCTAGAAAGCCGGCGGTCACGTGCCAAATCTGGAGAACAAATCCCAGAAAACCGAAAACTGAGCTTGACCGTGGGTTCGGAAGAGATGAAATCCGCCCAGAAGTCACGTTCGTACTAGGACTGCAAAGCCTAGGATACAGGGTACTTGGCGATTCGCAACGCTTATTGACAAGTGTAATAAAGTCGGCGATGATACAGTTTCACCCGCCGCCTAGAGTCATTCACGCGGATTCCAGAGACAACCGTCCATGTGACAAAAGGGGCCGAAGGCTGCCTTGATCGGCGCACTAAAACTAAGAATAGAAACGATACAAACCTTTGAATCCAAGAAACAAACTAACGCCTCATCGGACCGTCTACCGCCGGTATGTGGAGTCTACGGTTCCAGCAGCGCTGTTTGCGGGGTTGCAATGAATTTAACCCGAAGCCGCACAAAGGTAGTCTATTTCCGCGTGAGCGAAGCGGAGTTCGAGAGATACATGTCTTTCTGCCGGTCGCAAGGCGTGAGAAGCATCTCCGATCTGGCCCGCTCCGGTCTGGAGACGCTGGTGGCCGAAGACCGGGGCTATACTCTCTCCGGCCTGACGGAACGAGTGACCGCACTCAGCGGGTTGATTGCCGGACTTTCCGGAACAATCCAAGGCCTCACCGAAATGGTCGGCAACAAGAAGGCTGCCGGCGCGATGGAAAAGGAACAGTAAGGGGACCCCATGATGCTGGACGCTGCCTGGTATGCAATCGCGGTGCGGAGCAACTTCGAACGGATCGTCGCCGAGAGTTTGCGCCAAAAAGACTATGAAATCTTCTTGCCGGCGTATCTTTCGAAGCGCCGCTGGTCGGACCGCACCAAGATTGTCGAGTGCGCCCTGTTTCCGGGCTACTTATTTTGCCGTATGGAGTTGCGCCGGCGCGTCGCCTTGTTGGATACACCGGGCGTGGCGTCGATCGTGGGTCTGGGAAAGTGCGCGATGCCGATAGACGGAGACGAGATAGCGGCTATCCAAAAAATTGTCGCCTCCGGTTTGCCGGTCGCGCCCTGGCCTTTCCTGAGGGCGGGCGAATACGTTCGCATCAATCACGGGCCGTTGGCCGGAGTCGAAGGCATGGTCATCGCGTCGAAGAATAACAGCCGCCTGGTGGTGTCGGTCGAAATGCTGCGGCGCTCCGTGACGGTAGAAATAGAGAGCGCCTGGGCGGAACCGAGCAAGCCGAATTATTCGCTCGGTAGAGAGCGTACGGCGGCATGAAGACAGCGTGTCCGGAGCTACGAAACTGTAAAGGTGAATGGTTGTGAGCGTTCTTCAAATACAAGTGAGCAATTCCGCGATGTCGCCGCGCTCGGTGATCCTGGCGTTATGGAAATGGAAAGCGCTCATTGCGGCGCTGTGGGCGGCGGGCACGGTGTTGAGTTTGCTGGTGCTCTTCAGCCTGCCGCGGGTGTACACCTCCGATGCGCTGGTTCTGGTGGAGTCTCAAAAAATTCCTGAGAACTTCGTGACCTCGACAGTGCAGACGGGCCTTGAAGCGCGGCTGGACGAACTCAAGCAGCAGGTCCTCAGCCGGGAGCGTCTCTGGAGCCTGATTCAGGAATTGAACCTTTATCCCGGGCTGCGCAAGCAGAGGACCCGGGAAGAGGTCTTGGAAGCGATGCGTAAAGATATCACCATCGGGCTGGAGCGGGGCTGGAGCGCCAATAGGCCCGGAGCGTTCCGCGTTTCATACCGCGCGTTCTCGGCGAAGGTCGCCGCCGACGTGGCCAACCGGGTGGGCAACTTTTTCATCACGGAAAATTTGCGCGAACGCGAGCAGGAAGCCAATGGCACTTCACAGTTTCTGGAGAGCCAGCTCGAAGCCGCGAAGACCAATCTGCAGGAGCAGGAAGGCAAGCTCCGCGAGTTCAAAATGACCTACAACGGCGAATTGCCGGAGCAAGAGATCGGGATGTTGGCGGCCAATGGACAGAATAAAGCGGAGTTGCTGGGCATTCAAGACTCGATCGGGAGGGCGCAACAGAACAAGCTCATCTTGTCCAGCTCTTTGGCGATGGCCGAGGATGGCGTCAACCGGCTGCAAGATTTGTCGCGCCGGCGAGTGACGCAGGATTCATCTGGTTTCGTGGCGAGCGAGCCGGGCCAGGCCGCCGCGCAGGGTCCGCGTGGGGAACTCCAGCGCGTCCGCGCCAAGCTCCGCGATCTCCGGCTGCGCTACCGCGACAATTACCCGGACGTTCAGGCGCTGCTGCAAGAACAGGCGTCCCTGGAGAAGGCGGTGAACGAAGAAGCGGCCGCGAATGCCGGCACGGCCCCCAAGTCCAACGACAAGAAAGCACCGGCGGCGGCGTTCGCGGGGAACGTCGATCCTACCCTGGTGATTGAGAAGGAGAAAGTCGCCAGCCTTAAGTCGCAGATCGCTTTGACCGACCGCGAAATCGACGGCCTGGAGAAGCGACGCGAGAGGGTGCTGAACGATGTGGGTTCGGTGCAGAGCCGGATGGACAAGCTGCCGATGCGGGAGCAGCAACTGGCCAGCCTTACGCGAGACTATGAGGCCAGTAAGGCCAATTACAAATCGCTGCTGGATAAAAAGCTGGCCGCGGAGATGGCCGCCAACATGGAGCGCTGGCAGAAAGCGGAGCGCTTCGTGATGCTGGATGTGGCGCGGGTACCGGAGAAGCCCACGTCGCCGAACCGGCCGGTTTTCATGACCGGCGGAATTCTGATGTCGCTGATCCTGGCAGGGGGCATCGCTTTCTTGCTGGAAACCCGGCGGAACGTATTTCTGGGCGAATGGGAATTGCCGGCCGGCACGGTGGTGGTCGGCAGAGTGCCAAAGATGTTGGTCGAGAATCCGCAGGTCTAAGCCATTATGTATCTTGAGTCGTTCGGTCTAAAGAAGAAGCCCTTCAGTCTCACGTCGGATCCGTCAATGCTGTATTTCACGGATTCGCACCGCGAAGCTTTGGCGGTGTTGTGTTACGGCCTGCTAGAGCGCAAGGGGCTGATCCTGCTGCTGGGTCACGCGGGCACGGGTAAAACCACGCTGCTGGCGCGGGGGGTGCTGGGGTTGCCTCCCAGCCGGGTGCAGTTTGCCTCCATCGTCAACCCCACCTTCACCTCGGCGGAGTTCATGGAGATGGTGTTGCTGGGCTTCGGCATTCGGGAGATCCCCGCCAGCAAGCCACAGCGGTTGGCGCGGCTGGAAAAATTCTTGGTGCAAACGCAAACAGACGGCAAAGTGGCAGCGCTGATCGTGGATGAAGCCCATAAGCTAAACACCGACGCGCTCGAGGAAGTGAGGCTGCTTGGGAATCTGGAACGACGATCCGAAAAGCTGCTGCAGATCATCCTGGCAGGGCAAAATGAACTGGCCGCCACGATGAACCGCGATGATTGCGTGCAGTTGAAGCAGCGCGTGTCGCTGCGGATGGCGCTGCGGCCCTTGGAGCCCGCGGATGTCGGCCAGTATATCGCGTGCAGGTGGGCCCGGGCCGGCGGACGGCAGCGTGCGCCCTTCTCGCCGCAGGCCGTAGAACTGACCGCGCTGGTGTCGCAGGGAATTCCCCGCTCGATCAACGTGGTTTGCGACAACGCTTTAATGGTGGCGTTCGGAGAGCAGAGCCAAGTCGTGGAGGCCAGTCACGTGCGCCAGAGTTGCGTGGAACTCGATCTGCTTGACGGGGCCGTGGAAAATATCCCGGCTTCGGAAGCTATGCTTCCGCCGCGCAAAGAGCATAGCCATTGGAGTATTGAAGACGGCGCATCGCGTGCCACGAAGAACAAAGCAAGTGGGTCGGGCCGTTAAGCGGGAGCGACACCATGGGCAAAATATTAAATGCATTGAAGACCGCCAACGGCGATATTCCCGAACTGGTCCTGCAGTGCCTTGACGACGGAGAAGAGGCGCCGGCCAGCCGGATCGCGGAGACCCGGCCATTCAGCGGACGGCGGACGGGCGCGGCTGTCGTAGCGCCAATTTTTGAAAAGTCCCCCCTTGCGCGGCTGGCCCAGCGCGAGGAAAATCGCGACCGCCTGGAACCGGCGCAAACGCCCAGGCCCGAAACACCGGAGGCGGCGACCATACGCGGGCACGCCGGCGCGGTACAGCCCGAAGCCAGGCGAGTATCTTTTCGGATCTCGGAAGGCAGCCCTCTGCTATCGCCCAGGCAGGAGGACCGCCGCGCGGCCGAGCAATATAGAATCATCCGCACCAGAATCTTTCATCATTTGCCGGGATCGTCGATCACGGTGATCTCCAGTCCGGGCATGGGGGATGGAAAGACTGTCACGGCGGTGAATCTGGCTGCGGCCCTGGCGCACAAGAGCGAGGACAAAGTCATTCTGATCGATGCGGACCTGCGTCTGTCCAAAGTGCATGAGCGCTTGGGCATATCCAAGGGGCCGGGCCTCGCGGAAGTGCTTTCCGGAGCCTGCCGGCTGGAGGATGCCATGCTCCAGGTGGAGCAATTGCCTAACTTCTACGTTCTGCCGGCGGGCCACGCGGAGGCTAATCCGACCGAGTTATTGGATTCGTCTAACTGGCGCGCGCTGCTGGCCCGATTGCGGTCGGAGTTCCAACGCACGATTGTGGACTCGCCACCTGCGGAAGCGGTGGCGGACTTCGACTTGATTGCCCCCCATTGCGACGGCGTGGTCTTGGTGGTTCGTCCGAACCACACCAGCCGGCCGGCACTCACAAGCGCTCTGGCCAAGCTAAAGGGAAAGTTAACCGGAGTTCTGATCAACGACGTGGAGGACTGGTTTCTTTGGAAGCGTGAATCGTCCAGTTACCGGTATTATGAGAACGGTTCGCGGATGAAAGCGGGAGCGAGGACCGCCAAGTGATCAACCCCATCCGGCGGGCGCGCCCTACGCTACGGCAACTGTGGTCGCGGCTGTTACAAGTTAGTGGGTGTCTGTGGTGGGCCAAGCACCAGTTGCGCAGCAGCGGCGCGGTGATTGTATTGACCTTTCATCGGGTGCTGGACGATTCGCAATTGGAGCACACCTGCAGCCTGGCTGGAATCGTGGTGCGCCGCCGAACGTTCGAAGACCTCGCCGAATACGTGGTCCAAAACTTCGAGGCAGTGGACTTTGCGCGAGCAACCGGTGCGCCGACGGACCGCATGCGCGTCATGCTGACATTCGACGACGGATGGAAAGACAACTACACCAATGCCATGCCCGTCATGCGCGCGCACTCCATACCGGCGACCGTCTTTGTTTGCCCGGGGCTGATGGGGCGCACGCTGCCGTTTTGGCCGGAGCTGGTTGCCTCGCTGCTCGGCGAATCCTCGCCGCCTGCCGGCGAGGCGGAAATCGAAGCGCTCATCGAAACATTGAAGACCTACAGTCCGGAGCGGCGCCAGAAATACATCGCGCGGCTTTACGACCTGCGCGCGCCGGCCCATAATACAGACTCACACAGCGGCGACCAGACCGTCACATGGGACGACATTCGCGAGATGGATGCCGCTGGAGTCAGCTTTGGCTGTCATACGCAGACACACCAAATTCTGACAACTGTGCCGGCTCAGACCGCGCGGCGCGAAATTCGCGACGCGAAGCGCGCGATTGAAGGAACACTCTACCGGCAGTGCGATTTATTCTCTTATCCCAACGGAAACTGCTCTCAGGCAACGCGCCGGATCCTGACGGAAGAGGGTTTCGCGGCGGCGTTTACCACCCAGCGGGGCGCGTGGACCGCCGGCACCGACCGCATGGCCATCCCACGAATTAACGTTTGCGAGGCCAGCGTCACCGGACTGACCGGAGCATTTTCCGGCGCGATGTTCCAATACAACGTGATCTGGAAGGCGTGGCGGGCGGCGAAGATTAAAAGGCGCGTTCCCGTAAATCCCCGCCGCCAGCCGATTCTCAAGAAAGTTCTCAGCTAAGCCGGATTCCCCAGGCAGTAACAGGAAACATCGCAGTGAAAATTCTCCAGTTAATCAGCAGCGAGGGATACTACGGCGCCGAGAGCATGCTGTTGGCGCTGGCGCGGACGTTGCCGGAATTCGGCTGCGGCAGCATCGTAGCAGTCTTCCGCGACGCGCGGGCACATAATGGCGAATTGGAGAAGCGCGCGGCCGCGCTGGGGCTGCAGGTTGAAACCGTGGCCTGCGCCGGGCGATGGGATTGGAGAGCCGCCGGGCGGGTGCGTGAGTTAGTGCGAGCGCAAGGCGTGGATGTGCTGCACACGCACGGCTACAAAGCCGACGTTTACGGGTATGCCGCCGCATGGCCGAATCGGGTGGCGCTGGTGGCCACCTGCCATAATTGGCCCAGCCGTCTTCTGAGCATGCGGGCGTATGCCGCAATCGACCGGGTGGTCTTGCGGAATTTCGATAGGGTTGCAACCGCCTCTGGCCCAGTGGCCGAGTCCTTGAGCCGCTGGGGACTTGCGGCTCATAAGTTGAAGACCATCCCGAACGGTGTGGACATGGAGCCATTCCGCGCCGCCTACGGCGATCTGCCCACCGCACTGCCCAAAGATCCGGGCACCCAACGGCTGGTTGGTTTCGTGGGAAGACTGGTGCCGGACAAGGGCGGCGCGTTGCTGCTGTCGGCCGCGCAGACCGTCTTAAGCGCGTATCCCGAAGCCAGGTTTGTTTTTGCGGGCGAAGGCCCAGCGCGCGCCGAATGGGAAGCGCTCGCCGCGAAACTGGGCATCGGCTCTAGAGTGTTCTTCGCCGGAAGACAAGAAAACATGCCGGCATTCTACGCATCGCTGGACATGGTAGTGCTGCCATCTTTCACCGAAGCCATGCCCATGTGTCTGCTGGAAGCGCTGGCGGCGGCAAAGCCGGTGGTCGCCACGGCCGTGGGCGCGATTCCCAAGGTCATCGTTCCGGGAGTTACCGGACTGCTCTGCGAACCGGGAGACGCCCGTGCTCTATCGGCAAGTATCCTGCGGCTTCTACGGGACCCCGACTTAGCCCGTTCGCTCGGGGCGAACGGACGCGCGCATGTCACGCGGCATTTCGCAGTCGATGTTGTGGCGCAAAGTTACATCGGCTTATATCAAGAGGCCTTGCACCATCAATCGCACCAGCCGGAAGTCCCGGCGGTGTGGGAGCGGAGCCGCCCATGACCAGGGACACCGTGCAACTGACCATCATCGTGGCCTGCCGCAACGAAAAAGCGCACATCCGGCAGTTCATGGACTCGCTGCTGGGGCAGGACATGACCGGACTGACATGGGAAGCGATTATCGCCGATGGTATGAGCGACGATGGCACGCGCCAAACGCTCGCGGAGTATGGGGCGCGGCACGCCCAGTTGCTCACTATCGACAATCCACAGCGCGTAGTGTCGCCTGGCTTGAACGCGGCCATTCGTGCGGCCCGCGGCGCAATCGTCATCCGCATGGACGCACACACTTCGTACGCTCCCGACTATTGCCGCCGCTGTTTGGCTGAACTGGAGCGCACCGGCGCCGACAACGTGGGCGGGCCGGCGCGGACGCGAACCGACGGAACTCGCGCCCGAGCTTTCGCCGCCGCATATCATTCCCCCTTTTCGACCGGCGCGCGCTTCCACGACGAGAATTACGAAGGCTGGATTGACACCGTGCCGTATGGTTGCTGGAGGAAAGAGACTCTGGAACACCTGGGGCTCTTCGATGAGAAACTGGTCCGCAACCAGGACGATGAGTTGAACCTGCGGATTATTCGCGCCGGCGGCAAGATCTGGCAAAGTCCGGATATCAGGTCCTGGTATTCGCCGCGGGCAACATTGAGGGCTCTGTTTCTGCAATATTTCCAGTACGGCTTTTGGAAAGCGGCGGTGGTTCGCAAGCACAGGATTCCGGGGTCGTGGCGTCATCTGGTGCCGGTAGCATTCGTGCTCACCCATATCCTGCTGCTGGCGGCCTGTATCGTCACGGCGACGGCATATACAAACGAATTCCCTGTAATCGGCCGCCTATGGCTGGCACTGGTTTTAACCTACGCCGCCGCCAATATAGCGGCTTCCATAGCCGCCGCGCGTAAGTCCGGCTGGGCCATTCTGCCTTATCTTCCGGCAGTGTTCACCGTGTATCACTTCTCCTGGGGTCTGGGCTTTCTCGCCGGACTTCGCTGGTTTCTTCCCGGCGCCGCCCAACCAGCCGCCAACCATTCTTTTTTTACGCGCATCTCGCGTTAAACATTCCAGAACATATTTATGCGCAGGTTTATCGACATCGTCGTAGCTTCGGTGGCGCTCGCCGCTTTGAGTCCGCTTCTGCTGGCCGTGATGCTGGCCGTCTTCATCTCGTCGCCCGGCAACCCTTTCTATGGAGGGCGAAGGGCCGGACGCGAAGGACTGACTTTCAGAATGTGGAAGTTCCGCACCATGATTAACGGGGCGGCGAAGATGGGTCCCATTACCGGAAAGAACGATCCGCGCGTAACTCGGCTCGGGCGCATCCTGCGCAAGACCAAGCTCGATGAACTACCGCAATTTTTCAATCTTTTGCTGGGCGACATGACCCTGGTCGGGCCGCGGCCGGAGTCTCCCGATATTGTGGCGCTGTATACGCCCAGCCAACGGGTAGTGCTGACCGTGAAACCCGGAGTCACCGGCAAGGTGCAACTGGACAACGACGACGAATCCGAAACGATTCCTGAAGATGTGCAGGCCTACGACTACTATCTGACCCACCTACTGGACCGTAAGCTGCGCATGGACCTGGATTATCTGCGCGGACGCACCGCCGTAACCGACGTCAAGATCGTTCTAGCTACGGCGGGGCTTGTGCTCCGCGCCTTCGCACGGCGTTAAACGGCGCGGCTATTTATATCCACTTTCCACGGAGGAGATCCTATGCAATCGACTATTCAAGTACCCTATCACCGCCCCAGTATCGGCGAGGAAGAAATCAACGAAGTCGTCAGCACGCTGAAATCGGGCTGGCTGACCACCGGTCCGCGAACCGCTCAATTCGAGCAGGAATTCGGCGCCTATACCGGCGTTCCCCATGCTCTGGCCGTTAACTCTTGCACTTCTGGACTGCATCTGGCGCTGGCGGCGCTGAATATCGGGCCAGGAATGGAAGTGATCACCACGCCGCTCACATTTTGCGCCACGGTGAATACCATCATTCATACCGGCGCGACGCCCGTGCTGGCGGATGTGGGACCGGACGGAAACATCGACCCGGCCTCCATTGCATCGCGCATCACCGACAGGACGCGGGCCATCGTTCCGGTACACTTCGCGGGCTTGCCGTGCGATATGGAAGCGATCTGGTTTCTCGCCCGCCGGCACGGGCTGGACGTCATCGAGGATTGCGCGCACGCCGCCGGATCGTTGTACAAAGGCCGGCACGCGGGAGCGGCGCACGCACTCACCGGCGAGCATAGCGCGGCCTCGGTCTTCAGCTTCTATGCGGTGAAGAATATGACCACGGGTGAGGGCGGCATGGTTGTGACGCACGACGAAGAACTGGCCTCCCGGATGAAGGTCCTGTCGCTGCACGGCATCAGCAAGAATGCCTGGAACCGCTATTCGGATCGCGGCCACTGGGGCTATGAAGTCCTGGAATCGGGCTTCAAGTACAACATGAGCGACATTCAGTCTTCCATTGGTATCCACCAACTGAGGAAACTGGAAGGGTTCATCGCCGCTCGTGCGCGCTTCGCGGAGCTATATAACAACCTGCTGGCGGATGTAGAAGCACTGGAACCGCCGGCTGACAAGGCGGATTGCCGCCACGCCTGGCACCTCTACACGTTGAAACTCAATCTGGAGCGGCTGGGCATCGGGCGCGACGAGTTCATCGTTCAACTGAGGGAGCGCGGCGTGGGGACCAGCGTTCACTTCATCCCAATTCCGCTGCACCCCTTCTTCGCGCCCTACGCTAACTTGCGCCAGAATCGGGTTCCCAATGCTCTGGAACTGTATCCCCGCTTAATTTCGCTGCCGCTGTTTCCGGCGATGACCGAGGCGCAGGTGGAGTATGTGGCGAACGCAGTAAAACAGATTGCCGCTAAAGCGCGCAAGAAGAATTGGGCCGCAATGGCCGCCGCCGGCGACTAACGCCGGATAACCAAGCACTTCCACAAATGGCCTCAATTTCTATAAAAAATGGTGGACTACTAAAATGAAGCCAGCAGGTATTGTGTCGGGATTTTCCCGAATTGCACTTCGCGTAGTGGCAGATCTCCTGATCGTACAGACAGCTATGTTGGCTGCGCTCATGGTCATGGCGCTGCAGTTCCAAACAGGCTCCGAGCAATCCGTGCGCCTGGGATTGTCCGAGCTGCGTCACTACTATCTCACTCTATTTTTGCCTCTGTCGATATTATTCCCAGGCTTTTACGCGTTGAGCGGGTTGTATACGACATCCCGTACTTACAGCAAAGCACTGGCTTTGCGGCGGGCAGCGTCCAGCGCGGGAATTGCCGCGTTAGGTATGTTGGCGGCCAGTTTTCTGTTGCCTAACTCGGAGACCCTGCCGCGCACGGCCGCGCTGATTTTTGCGGCCCTGGTGGTTGTCGGCACGCCTGGCATCCGCTGGCTGAAGCACACGTTGTTCGAACATGAAAAGGCGGAACGGCCGGCTATGGTGCCGCGGGGCGAACTGGTGCTGGTGGTGGGCGGAGCGGGCTATATAGGATCGCTGGTGGTCCGAACGCTGTTGAAGCGCGGATTCCGGGTGCGGGTCCTCGACAGCCTGGTCTATGGCGCGTCCGCAATCGAGGAGGTGCTCGATCATCCGCGCCTGGAATTCATGAGGGGCGACTGCCGCAACATCCAGGATGTGGTTCGCGCCATGCGAGGGGCCGGCGCGGTGATCCATCTGGCGGCCATCGTGGGCGACCCGGCCTGCGATCGGGACCATAAGACCGCGCTGGAAATCAACTATGCGGCTACGCGAATGATGATCGAGATCGCGAAGGGCGAACAGGCGCAGCGCTTCATTTTCGCCTCGAGCTGCAGCGTGTATGGCGCCTCCGAGGCGATCATGGACGAGAATTCGCAAGTGCAGCCCATTTCGCTCTACGCCGACACCAAAGTCGATTCCGAACAAGTTCTGCTCGCAGCGGCTAATGACAGTTTCCATCCTACGATTCTGCGTTTCTCCACTATTTTCGGGTTGTCGCCGCGGCCGCGCTTCGACCTGGTGGTGAATCTGCTGACCGCCAAGGCGCTCAAAGAGAAGGTAGTCACCATCTACAATGGCGAGCAGTGGAGGCCTTTCCTGCATGTGGCCGATGCGGCGGCCGCCATTATCCGCGTGCTGGAGGCGCCCGTGGCGCTGGTCGGCGGCCAGATCTACAACGTGGGCGACAGCCGGCTCAATTATACTCTGACGGACGTGGCGGCCAAAATCTTGCAATTCTTCCCCCACACCCGGGTCGAGCACGTCGAAAATTCGGACCGCCGCAGTTATCGGGTCTCTTTTGACAAAATTAAGGGCCAGCTCGGCTTCACTTGTTCGAAGAGGCTCGAAGACGGAATTTACGAAATAAAAGCCGCCTTCGAAAGCGGACGGATTTCCGATTACGGCGATTGTTATTACAGCAATGTCAAGTATCTGAAGACGCATGGAAGCCCGCTGCAGACGGACGTGCTCGGGTCGCAAGTAATGGCGGCGTTGGCGCAGAAAGCATAAGATGGACTGCCTCGATAGCGATTCCGGATCCCATACGCCGCCGGCAATATCCGTGATCGTTCCGGCGCTGAACGAAGAGAGCGTCATCGCGCGATGTTTGGCATCCCTGCAGCAACAAACGCTGCCGAAGGCCCGCTTCGAAGTCATTGTGGTCGACAATGGATCGACAGATCGGACCAAAGAGATCGCGGAAAGTTTCGGCGGCTCGCTGGCGATCACGGTCCTCGAAAGAAGCGGCTTCCGGATTTCCGCCCTACGGAACGCGGGTTCGGCGGCCGCCAGGAGCGGATTTCTCGCCTTCCTGGACGCGGATTGCGTGGCGCCCCATCACTGGCTGGCGCAGATTGTGGACCTGCTGCGCGCGGATGACGGCCGGATCGTGGGCGCGCAGTATCGCATCCCGGAAAATTCATCGTGGGTGGCCCGAGCCTGGTACGGCGATCTTTGGCGCATGAAGGAGGGCCCGGTATCGTACGTTCCGGGCGGCGACACGGCCATCAGCCGCGAGTTATTTATGAATCTCGGTGGCTTCGACGAAACGATCGTCACCAGCGAAGATACCGAGTTCTGCGACCGCGCCGCCCTGTCCGGAGTTCCCATACTGGCCATCCCGTCGCTGAGTGCAGTGCACCTGGGCACTCCGCAAACTCTGTCGGGATTCTATAGAAAGCAGTCCTGGCACGGAGTGAATGTACACCGGGTATTCCTGCGCGATGTGCTGCACTCGAAGTCGCGGAAGGCCATGTTTTTTGCCGTCTACATGCTGCTGGCCGTGACGATGGCGGTTTTTGGAGTATGCGCCGGGGCCATTTCGGGCAGCGCGCCGAACGCCCTCGGGGGCAGCGCCGCGTTGTTGATCGGCCCATTGGCGCTGGCGCTGCTGGCTTGCGCGGAACGCAAGAGGTGGAACTATCTGCTGCCGCTGACCGCCTTGTACGCAGCTTATGGATTGGCCCGCGCGATGTGTCTTCTGGGCATAGGCGGCGCTCGCAAGCCGCGGACCGGCTCCGCCATGGCGGCCCAGACCGGTCCCGCCACTGAACTTCTCAGCTAACACCTCATAGCCCTATGTCACTCCACTTTGG
>Ga0302319_10012685_pt1 | contig 15861 bp, 17 predicted proteins | sample Bog_T0_2_FD_203319 | JGI IMG/M metagenome (GOLD analysis project Ga0302319, IMG submission 203319) | Peat permafrost microbial communities from Stordalen Mire near Abisko, Sweden - Bog_T0_2 | ecosystem: Environmental > Terrestrial > Soil > Wetlands > Peat | place: Sweden: Abisko, Stordalen Mire...
CCATTCTTCGCCGAATGCACCGTAAGTATCGGCCCCGGCACTATGCGGATCGTGTGCAAATGGCGCGTCGCCTGATGCCCGACGCCGCGATTGGCGCTGACGTCATGGTCGGCTTTCCCGGTGAGACTGAGGCTCTGTTCGAAGAGTCGCGAGCCTTTATCGAGGCGATGCCGTTCACGTATCTGCACGTATTCACATACTCGGAGCGTCCCGGGACACCCGCCGCGGCGATGGCGGATCAGGTGCCGATACGTGTACGGCGCGATCGCAACCGCGTGCTCCGGGAGCTTGCCGCGCGCAAGAATGCCGAGTTCCGGGGAAGCCTGTTAGGCCGCGATTTCATGGCCGTGACGCTCGATCCGCCGGGGCGCGCGTTGACCGACAACTACGTCCCGGTGTTGCTCGACCTGCCGTATTCGCCGAACCGGTTGGTGCGGTTGCGGCCCCGGGCGTTGACGGAGCACGGCGTAACCGCATCCATAGTTGCCGCGTGACCAGTCATGAAGAACGATCCGATAGAGAGCGCGCTGGCGCGCCTGGATGACATCCCCGTGCATACGCCGGAGGGCAAAGCTTCGTTCGCGAAGGCGCTGGCGGCGAAGTCTAATCTGGTGGTCGCGAAGGCCGCGCGCATTCTGGGCGGGGCGCAGTGCCTCGACCTGACCCGTGAAATGGTCTCGGCCTTCGACCGCATGATCGCTAAGGGTGCGACCACCGATAAGGCCTGTGCCGCTACCATCGCCATCTCGCGCGCCCTCGTCCAGCTCGATTACGATTCGCCCGATTTGTTCCTGACCGGGATGCGGCATGTTCAGATGGAAGGATCCTTTGGACCGCCTGTGGATGCGGCGGTGGAACTGCGTGCGGTCAGTGCGATGGGGCTTGCCAACAGCACCTACCCGCATAAGTTACGCGAAACGGTACTCCTCCTGGCCGATAGAGAATGGCAGGCCCGTGTGGGCGCGATTCGCGCGATGGCCGTGGTGGGTGGCGAATCGGCGTCTCTGCTGTTGCGCTTCAAGATGTTGACCGGCGACAAAGAGCCGGAAGTGATGGCGGAATGTTTCAGTGCGATCCTCCTACTCGAAGGCAGCGAAGGCGTGCCGCTGGTGGCAAATTTCGCGGAGTCGGCCGAGGGCGAAGTACGGGAAGCGGCAATTCTCGCGATGGGCGCCAGTCGACGCGCGGATGCCGTGGCGTGGCTGATCGAGGCTTTTGGCAGGACCGTCTCCATCCCCTGGAAAAAGTGCATGCTGTTGTCGCTGTCCACCTCGCGTGTGGAGGCGGCTGTCGCCTTCCTGCTCGGCCTGGTTCGCGAGGGAAGTTCGTCCACGTCGGCGCTGGCGGTGGACGCTCTCTCCATCCACGCGCGCGACGAGCGGCTGGCGTCCGAGGTTGCGGCGGCGGTGCGTTCGCGGGATGGCGGCGGAGCCTGAGGGTTACCTAAACTAAACTGGTAGCAGATGCACAATGGGATTGTAGTGGCCGTGGCCCTGAGTATTGTGGGCTTCGGGGCGGAGAACGTCAATTACGACAAGGCTCGGCAAGGTCAATTGCCTTCGGGTTGGAGCGCGCCTTCGGGTCGCAGATGGGAAGTGCGTTCGGACAAAACCGCGCCCAGTCATCCCAATGTCCTTCAGGGCGGGTCCGGGAACTCCGGTAGCCCGGATCAAGACGTGCCGCCACTGGCATTGTTCGATAAGGTGTTATGCCGCGATGCGGATGTGACGGTCAAGTTCAAGATTGCGTCCGGGCAGGCGGGACAGCACGGAAACGCCGCGGGCGTAGTCTGGCGATATCACGATCCGAACAATTACTATCTGCTCACTTTGAGTGCGGACGACCGCAACATCGTACTGCACCGCGTGCGAGACGGCATAGCCGAAGCGATCGCTCCCGTGGGAGGTAAGCGCTCGGGGGCGGGCGTCGCCGAAGATATCCGCGCCGGCCAGTGGCATGTGGTCAAGGTGAGCTTTCGCGGGCCGAAGGTGCAGGTGTACTTCGGGAATCGCAGTCTGTTCACCGCGGAGGACTCGGGCAACCTCACCGAGGGCAAGACCGGGTTATGGGCGAAAGGCGCGAACGGCGCAGCGTTTGACGATTTTCGGATCGATAAGAAGAGCTAGGCCCCCGTGTCCTCGGGCGAAGCAGGGCGTGCAGGATCGCTCGATGTGTAGCCTCTGGTTTGCGAGGCAGTCGGGGTCCAGGTTCAGTCTATGCGATCGAAACCCAACCCGGAACTCTCCCGGAAGGAACGGTATGAGCTGCTAACGGGAAGCATTTTGGTCGGCAGGTAAATCAACATCGAATGGTGGCGGCCTGAAGCTGAACTTGAAGATCCTGTGGTGCATGGCAATCCTTGCGACGGCCGGTAGTCTGAATCTGGCAATTGCAGGTGATGGTAAAAATAGCCGGCCCAAATCTGCTTGCACCCAGATCTCAGCGTAAGTGCTTTATAATCAAGCATTTTGGCCGGCTATTTCCGGCTTATCCGGTCCAATCTGTGCACGCGCCTGCAAGCCACAGATTCTACTTTACTTATGCGCGCGCGGGCATCACGATTGGCCGGATAAGACGAGTTTACGCGCAAGTCTTTTTCGGGACTACAAGGCGTGCATCTCAGTGTGGAAGATTTTGGAGATCCGGCCGTGGAGCGCGGAGGATTGACGACCGACATGATTCAGAAAGACGCCCAACTCAGGCTTCGTAAGGCGGGAATCCGGTCCTGACCGAGGACGAGTGGCTTAAGACTCCGGGAGGGGCCGACTCTATAAATCAATGCCCGCATCACAACCGGGCCGCGCCCCTGGGGAGGAAGCCTGCGCATCGAACTCAAGCAGGATATCCGTCTTGAGCGAAACCCGAATATTACCGTAACTCAAATCCCCACGTGGAGCGTGGACACGGGCGGCGGGGCCATTCCGGCGAATATTGCGCAGGCAGTGCGCAGCCAGCTGAACATTATGGTAGACCGGTTCGTCGCGGTGTATGTGCAGATGAACCCCGGAAAATAGGCGATCAGGAGGTCAGAAGTGCGGCCGCGCTGAGGGCCTCGGAATAGTGGAGTTCGTCTCGCTTCGCGCCCGTAATCATGGTCATTTGGTCGTCGCCGACGACAATCGCGAGCATCGAAGAAACAAATTTCGAGGGCGGCTGTCCTTTTGAGGCAACTGATCGAAGGAGAGGGCGGCCATCCGTTTCATCAGCCGGGCGGCCTTAACGCGCAGACGCCTAAATCGTTTTCGTAGTCCCTCCATCGATATCTATCAACGCCCCATGCAGGGACCGCCCGTTCGGCCCCACGATAAACCCCACCAGCGCCGCAATCTCTTCCGGTTCCGCCACGCGCGTAATCTTTTCCTGCGCCAGGAAAACCCCTAACGCCTCATCGCGCGACACGCCTTGTTCCGCAGCCAGACGCGCCAGTCGCGTCTCCAGCCGGGCCGTCCTAACCGGTCCGGGGTTCACGCAATTCACCTGGACCCCACCCCGCACGCCGGTCTCCGCCAGAGACTTCGTGAACGACAGCAGTGCCGCGTTCACCGAGCCGCCCACGGCAAACTGCGCCCCCGGCGTGCGCCCGCCCGACCCCGCGATGTGCACGACAGACCCATGTCTCTCCCGCAACAGCGGCCACGCCGCGCGCGTCAACCGCACCGCGCCAAAAAACTTCAGCGCGAAGCCATCCTGCCAGTCTTCCTCGGTAATCTCCTCGAACTCCCCGCGCTTCGTGGCTCCGGCATTGTTGATCAGAATGTCGACCCCGCCATAGGCATCCAGCGCCGCCTTGCTCACCGCTGCCGCCGTTGCCGGTTCCCGCAGATCGCCCGCGGCTCGAATCGCCTGTCCACCCGCAGCCTCAATCTCCGCCACCAGCGCATCCAGCAGTGCGGTATCGCGAGCCGTCGCCACAACCGTTGCTCCCTCGCCCGCCAGATGCAGCGCAATGGCCCGTCCGATCCCGCGGCTCGCGCCGGTAACTATTGCAGTCTTATCCTTCAGAGTTTTCATTGCCTTCAGCTTATTACGGAGGTCGCTCCTGCCAGCCACAAACCCTCTCGCGATAACCTGTAACTGAATGCAGACCAGACAACTCGGCAACAGCGATCTTCAGATCACTCCCCTCGGCATCGGCGCCTGGGCCATGGGCGGCGCCGGATGGGCCTTCTCCTGGGGCGCGCAGGACGATAACGCCTCCATCGCCGCCATCCACGCCGCGCTCGATAAAGGCATCAACTGGATCGATACCGCCCCCGTCTACGGTCTCGGCCATTCCGAAGAAGTCGTCGGCCGCGCGCTGAAGGGCCGCTCGAATCGTCCCTACGTCTTCACCAAATGCGAACGCCGCTGGAGCGAAGTTCGCGTTATTTACAAGAGCCTCAAGCGCGAATCCATCCTCGCCGAATGCGACGACAGCCTGAAGCGCCTCGGCGTCGACACCATCGACCTTTATCAAATCCACTGGCCCGAACCCGACGAAGATGTGGAAGAAGGCTGGGCCGCCTGCGCCGAATTGCAAAAGGCCGGCAAAGTCCGTTGGATCGGCTTCTGCAACTTCAGTGCTTCTCAGATGGCGCGCGCCAAAGCCATCGCCCCTATTACTTCCCTCCAGCCGCCTTACAGCATCATCTCGCCCGAAATCGAGACCGACATTCTGCCGTACTGCGGCGCGAATGACATCGGCGTCATTGCCTATTCTCCGATGAAGTCAGGCCTGCTCTCCGGCGCCATGTCGCGCGAACGCGTGGCTGCCATGCCCGATGACGATTTCCGCCGCCGCACTCCGAACTATCAGGAGCCGCTGTTAACCCGCAACCTGAACCTCGCCGAACTTCTGCGCGGCATCGGCGCAAAGCATGGCCGCACCACCGGCGAAGTAGCCATCGCATGGACCCTCCGCCGCCCTGAAGTTACTGGCGCCATCGTCGGCATGCGTTCGCCCGAGCAGGTTGATGGCGTAATCGGCGCCGCGGACTTCCGCCTGAGCGATAGCGAAGTCGCCGAAATCACCGCGTTTATGGCGTCGTAAGCGTATGGGGCCGGTCACGGCACTATGCAAATAGCCGATTGCCGCGTCTCCCGCGACAGGTGTAAACTCGAACTCATGTGTCCGGCTCCAGACGGCTCATCGCGGCCCTGTTCGCCGCTGCAGCATTCGCGTCCGCGCCGGCCCCCGCGCCGGCCTTCGACGTAGCCTCCGTTAAGACGGTACAGGACACCAGGACCTGGGCCATCCGCCAGGCCAGCCAGCAGCGCTACCGCTCGCTCTCGAACGTGATGCAACTGGTAACCTGGCCTGGCAAGTGAAAAACTACCAAGTCCTTTCGCCGCTCACATGCCTCACGCAGGACCGCTTTGAAATCCAGGCCACTACAGCCGAAGCTTCCACCGACGACCGATTCCGCCTCATGGTGCAAACCCTTCTGGCCGACCGCTTCCACCTCAGGCTCCATCGCGAAACCCGCGAGCTTCCCGTCTACGTCCTCGTCACAGGCAAGAACGGCCCGAAGCTCACGGTAACCGACCTCTCAAACGAAGGCCCGCAAACGCCGCCGCGCGGCATCAACATCGGGCCCACCGGCATGAGTTCGCGGAACGGCACCATGGACTCGCTCGCCGACATCCTGACCACCAACCTCGACCGCCCGGTTCTCGATAAAACCAACCTGACCGGACATTACGATTTCACGCTGACCTGGGACCAGCCCCCTGCCCTCGCCGGCTCTTCCATACGGGCTCCGATCGGCCCGGCCATCTTTGCTCCCATCCAGTCGCTCGGCCTGCGCCTGGAAGATCAAAAAGCGCCGGTCGAAATGCCGGTCATCGACTCTGTCGACCACCCACGGAAAACTGACGGGCGCGTCTTTGTGGTATGGTCTTTGGTATGGCGACGACGAAAATCACGATCACCCTTCCGGATGAGCAACTCAATTCGATCCGCGAACTGGTCGCCGCCGGAAAGGCCGACAGTATCTCCGGTTTCGTCAAGCATGCCGTCAACGTTGGCCTGTTCGATGCCGCGGGATGGCAGTCCACGCTGAAAGACGCGCTCCAGGAGACAGGCGGCTCCCTCACAAGTGCGGAGCGCAAATGGGCCGATGACCTTCTTCGGGCCCGGGTTATCCGGCGCAAAACCCCGACGCGCCGCAACCCCCGGAACAAGGCCGCGTGAACGGCATCACCTTCGATGCGGGCGGCCTGATCGCGCTCGATCGCAGTGACCGCCAGGTGATCGTTCTACTGGCGCGCGCTGCGGAACTCGGCGTCCGTATCGTTGTTCCGGCGACCGCCCTGGCCCAGGCCATGCGGAACCCCTCCCGGCAGGCACGTCTCTCCCGCCTGATTCGCCAGTCCGATACCGATCTGGTTCCGCTCGATGGACCCGATGCAACAGCCGTCGGCCTGTTGCTGGCGGAAACTTCAACTGCGGACGTCGTGGATGCCCACGTTGTCATCTGCGCCCGCACGACGGGGCAGGTAGTCGTTACCAGCGATCCCGGCGACATCCGAAGGCTCGATCCCGCTCTGAGATTAGTCGCGGTCTGAGATCCGCCGAGCTGATTTCGGCGAACACTTACCGCCCCGCCATCACTTCGGCGTTACATGAAACAGCGCGCCTGGATTCGCATCCTCCAGCATCCACAGCGACCCATCCGGACCCTCCTCGACATCGCGGATCCGATGGCCCATATCCCAGCGTTCCGCAGTCGTCGCGCCGCCCTTGCCGTCAAAGGTAAAGCGGCTGAGCGACATCGTCGCCATACCACTGACAAAGCCACTGCCATTCCACTGCGGGAACGTCTTAGTGCCGGTGTAGAACATCAGATTGCCCGGCGCGATCACCGGCACCCAATAAATCACCGGCTTCGCCAGATCGGGCCGCGTGTCCGGACTCGGAATCGGCACGCCGTTATAGTTTTTGCCATACGACACCAGCGGCCAGCCATAATTTTTGCCCTTCTCGATCAGGTTCAGCTCATCGCCGCCCATCGGGCCATGCTCCACTTCCCACAATTCGCCGCTGGGCGAAAACGCCATCCCGTAAGGCGTGCGCAGGCCGCTGACCCACGTCGCTGCCGGCGTCGTGTTCGGGCCGGGAAAGGTGTAAGTGCTCACCACCTTCGCCGTCTTGGCGGCCTCAGTATCGCTCGGCGGATCGATCAGCGGAATCGTCGCCGCGCCCGTCTTGCCGAAGTTCGGATTGCCCGGCGCGGGCTTGCCATCGAGCGTTAAGCGAAGAATCTTGCCTTCCGGCTGATCCGGATCCTGGGCCGGCGTCATGCGCTGCCGGTCGCCGACCGTCAGGAACAAATACTGGCCGTCGGGCGAGAATGCGATCTGCGCACCCGCCTGGCCGCCCATGCCCCGGGGCAGTTGGCGCCACAGCACTTCGAAATTCTGCAGTCGCGCTCCCGTACCGGCCGTGCTCAGCTTGGCCCGCGCCAGCGCCAGTCCTCCGCCATAGTCACCCGGTTCCACATAGGTGAGATAAATGCTTTGGTCGGTGGCGAAGGTGGGCGAGACGAAAACGCCCAGCATGCCGTCCTGGCCCTGCCAATAGACGGCGGGCGTATTGCCCACCAGGGTCTTCTGTCCCTGCTGCGTCACCAGCCAGACCGGACCCACCTTTTCGGTGATCAGCATCCGGCCATCTGGCAGAAAGGCAATTCGCCACGGCAGTTCAAAGTTGGCTACCGTGGTCACGTTGAAGGGCATTGTAGCCTCGGGCTTTTGTGCGCCCACATTGACCTGACCCCAAACCGCCGCCGCTCCCAGTGTGAAAAGCACCGCAGCTTTCGCCAATTTCATCGTCATTATGTTCTTAAGTCTCCTCGCATTGCCGAAGGTCCATCTTATCAAGGGCCGGACTCGCCTCTATCGCTCAACCGGCCCCTGCCGGAACCGCGCCACATCCAAACTAAAAACCGCCGTCTTCGGCCACTGCGCATCGCCGATCGCAATCTTCGCCCGCTGCGCCTCGGTCACTCCAATGGTCCTCAGCGGCACCCGCACCTCAAAGTAATGCTCCCCCACCTGCACCAAAGGATCCGTCTCCAGCCCCGCGTCTGCCTCGAAAATCGCCTCGTTCCCCCGCTCCAGCCGCTCCGAATAAGCCACGTAATGCCGATGACTGTTCGCGCGCCCGTTCGCATCGAACGTCGCCTGATCCCCAATGTCCGCGCTCGCGTGTAACACGAACTCGCCCGCGCCCGCCACTCCAACCTTCATCACCGGCCATCCCATCGGCGGCGTCTCCGCCGTGCTGCCAGGCGGAGGCATCGGCGCCGTCTCGATACGGACATAGAGATACGCTTCATCGAAGATCGCCCGTACCTGCCAACCCCTCCGTGCGGCTTCCGCCGCATCGAATGCCCCCGCGACCTTCTGCCAGACCGCCCCGGAGCGCACAAACGCCCCTGCGGGCGGCGGAACCATAGCATAGACCGAATCCGGATGGAACGCCCGATCGCTCCCGACCTGATCCCGGATCTTCCAGCGCCCGTCTTCCTTCACGAAACGCATTTTCACGAACTGGTCTTTGCCCATTTGCCCGAGCAGCGCAGCCTCGTCGCCCTGCACGTAAGTCCGGGATGCGGTGTAATGAACCTCGGGCCGCGCGTGCAGATAAGGACGCATCTTCTCCGCATTCGCGACGGCATCACGCGACCACAACCCCACAAAGGCGTCCGCATTGCCGGCTTGCACGGCCTTCTCCAGTTGCCGGAAGACGGCGAGCACTGCGTCCTCGGGCCGTTGCGCCCGGCCCATGATCGTGCACAGCAGAAGGCCGATCATGCAGATCGGGAAACGACGAAGGAACCGCATAGGTCCGATTATACCGGCGGGATGGGGGTTTCTCTGCGATCTCTGCGGCTTCCTCTGCGTCTCTACCGTGAAATCCGGATGGCGCAAATCCTGAAGGCGGTCAAGCCCCACTAATCTCCCCAATCGGGAATGCCTCGCTTCCCGCGTTAGTTAGTTTACACTCCTATTGTGCCCTCCGGCCCCTCTGCGATCTCCATAAACGGCCTGACCAAACGCTACGGCAAAATCACCGCGGTGAATCGTCTCGACCTTGAAGTCCCACCCGGCGAGATCTTCGGCTTCCTCGGCCTGAACGGCGCAGGCAAAACCACCACCATCAGAATCCTGCTTGACCTGCTGCGTCCCACCTCCGGCCACGCCGCCGTCTTCGGGCATGATTGCCAGTCGGACAGCCTGCAGGCCCGCTCCGCCGTCGGCTACCTGCCCGGCGAGATGGGAATCTATTCCGACCTGACCGGACGCGAATTGCTGGTCTTCCTGGAGCGCATCGGAGGGAAACCCGTTTCGGGAAAGCATCGAAACAACCTGATCGAACGCTTCGAACTCAGCGATCGGGACCTCTCGAGAAAGCTGCGTGAATACAGCACCGGCATGAAACGAAAGCTCGGCCTCATCCAGGCGTTTCAGGCCGATCCCCTTTTGTTGATCCTGGACGAACCTACCGAAGGTCTTGATCCCCTCATGCAGGAGGCCTTCTATCAACTCCTGGCGGACGTCCGCAAACGCGGCCGCACCGTATTCATGTCGTCGCACGTGTTGCCGGAAGTCGAGCGTGTTTGCGACCGCATCGCCATGTTGCGCAAAGGCGAGATCGTCCTGCTCTCCTCCGTCGAAGACGCGCGCAAACTCTCATCCCGCCGCGTGCGCGTCACATTCGGGGAGGACGTCGATCCTCCGCCCAATCTGCCGCCAGGTTACGAACTCATAGACGCGCAACCCCGCGCCTGGACACTTCGGGTAACGGGGCAACTCGGCGGTCTGCCGTCGTTTCTCGTGGCCTTTCCTGTAGCCGACCTTGCGGTGGAAGAAGCCGGACTCGAAGATGTGCTGGTTCGGTACTACCGGGAGGTTGCTGAATGACCGCGCTCTTCCATCTCATTGCCCAGTTGCTGCACAGAGTCCGCAAACTCCTCCTGTCTGCCGGCGTCTTGCTGGCAGCGTTTCAGGTGGTCCTGATCCTCCAGGCCAATTCCATTCAGTCTTCCAATTCTTTTTCGAAAATGGGCGACCTGATCCCTCCGTTCCTGCGCGACATCCTCGGGTCCTCTTTCGCAATGTTCCTCTCGTTCAAGGGGATCGTCTGCCTGGGTTACTTCCATCCGGTTGTAATGGGCGCGCTGTTTTCGGTCTCCGTGACACTCGCGACGATCCCAGTCATGGAAATCGAGACCGGCTTCATCGACCTCGTGCTCGCCCGGTCCCTTGCCCGGCACTGGATCGTGACGCGTTCGCTCCTGGTAGCGCTGATCTCGACCGTCTATCTGCTGGCCATGATGGCCGTGGGCACATGGCTTGGCCTGAATAAATTTGCCGCGAAGGATGCCGGCTGGCCATCGTTTGAGGTCGTGGGTTCGTTGGCGATCAACCTGGGCCTCCTGATGCTCAGTTGGGCGGCGATCGCGATGGCGATCGGTTGCGCCTGCCGCCGTAGGGGTTCCGCCGGAGCCATTGCGGGCCTGCTGGCGCTGACGGCCTACCTCACCGACTACATCGCCCGGGCCTGGAAGCCGGCGGAATCGATCGCGTGGCTTTCGCCCTTCCGCTACTACACGCCTTTTGACCTTGTGATGGGTGCGCCTTTGCCCGCAAAGAACCTTTACGTGCTTGGGGGCATCGCCGTTGCCGGGTTCGCACTCGCGTACGTGCTCTACATGCGCCGAGACATTTCGCATTAACGCCGAACGCCCTTGGCTACCAAAAACACGAGGCTTACCAATGTGCTGTACAATTGCGGAAGTCGAAAGGATCAGTCAATTGAAACTCTGGTTCGGAATCTTGTTATTTGCCCAATTCGCGCTGGCGCAGACGCCATCTGTCCCCTGTATCCCCCCGCCCGGGCCGCCACCACCTCCCCGCGCCGCGCAGGCCCCAGCCAACGGACCGGGTCGCGCCGGCCCCGGTCGCGCCCAAACGCCCCAATCGCCCCAGGATATCGCCGAAATCGCGAAACTCTCCGACCTTCCCGCATGGACCCCCGCCGCCGTCGACGGCGACTATTCCACCGGCCCCGGTTATCCGACCGCGCCGGAACTTGCCAAACGCGTGGGCGTCCCTGAAGGCAAAGTGATCGAGTTCGTGATGAACTCCGCCGAAAGCAAAATCTACCCCGGCACTAACGGCGGCTTCCAACGGCACGTCTGCGTCTACGTTCCCGCCGAGTACGTTCCCGGCACCGCCGCTCCGGCCATCGTCTCCGCCGACGCCTATGGCATGCGCTACAACCTGCCCACCATTCTCGACAACATGATTTACGACCAGCGCCTGCCGGTCCTGGTCGCCGTGATGATCGACAACGGCGGCGCGGAGCGCAGCATGGAATACGACACTGTTTCCGACAAGTACGTCCAGTTCGTGGAAGAGGAAGTCCTGCCGCGCGCGGAGAAAGAGGCGAACGTAAAGCTGTCGAAGGACCCCGACGCCCGCATGACCCTGGGCGGCAGTTCCGGCGGCGCCGCGGCGCTGACCATGGCCTGGTTCCGGCCGGATCTTTATCACCGCGTCGTCACTTACTCGGGAACTTTCGTCAACCTGCGCAACAGTCCCGAAGCCCCGCTGGGCGCCTACGAATACATCGAGCACCTGTTCCCCAACGCGGAGAAGAAACCCCTCCGTCTCTGGATACAGGTCTCCGAGAACGACAATGGAGCCAAGACCCCGTCGGAGAGCAGGAGAAACTGGGTGACCGCCAATGCACGGCTGGCGAAGATTCTCAGGGACAAGGGCTATCACTATCAGTTCGTCTTCACCCGGGGCGCTGGCCACACCCAAAGGAAAGTGATTAACCACACCTTGCCGCAGGCGCTGGAATACGCGTGGCAGGGATATTCAGGCCAGAATTAGGAATACGAATGGCTGATATCGGAGCATGTACGTCCGTCTCCGGCAATTTCAAATCCAGCGCCAACTGACCCGCAATCTGCACCCAACTGTGTTCATCTGCGGCTAAAGGTCTTGCTTTTCCATGGATCACGATCACAAGAATTTTGCACTGTATTTTCAATCACTTAACACTCCAGCTTTTCCGCCCCATGTTAGAACCGAATCAGAAAGGCTACAAACATGGCATCTCAAAAGCAAATCGACGCAAACCGTCTCAACGCGAAAAAATCCACAGGCCCCGTCACCGAGGAAGGCAAGAAGAAATCCCGGCTCAACGCGAAACGCGACGGCCTCACAGGCCAGGTCATCACGCTCTCGGAAGACGATCTCCCCGTCTTCGAAAAGTTCAAGGCGACTTTCCTCGCCGACCTCAACCCCAAGACCGTCATGGAAACCTCTCTGGCCAATTCCATCGCCTGGGACACACGGCGTCTGAACCACCTTCGCGCCATTGAAATGAACCTCTACTCAGTCAATGCGGAATCCCACAACCTGGTCATCGACTCCGACAACCCCCGTATCGACGCCGCTCTGATCGACGCAGTCACCTTCGAAAAAGAATCTGGCGAACTCGCGCGCCTCAGCCTCTACGAACAGCGCATCAATCGCAGCATCCACAAAAATCTGGCCGCCCTCCGCGACCTCCAGGCCGAGCGCAAACGCAACCGCCAGGCGGATCTCGAAGACGAGATCCTCATGGCTCAGGCTAATGATTCCAGGGGTTTACCCTACCACGCCCCGGCCAGGCCCGGCAAAAACGGGTCCATTTTTTCAACTTCGGAAGTGATAGCCGCTGTCAACCGGAAAACGCTCCTTTCCGACGCAAGAAACGCGGTCACCAAGGCTCCATCGACCATTCAGTACCCCGGCGCATGGGATAACTACGATCCGCGCCGCCCCGATTCCGGCCTCAGCGCAAGAGCAGCATGATCTGCGCCCATCCGAGTTTATCCGCGGTTCAAGGTTTTTCCCTTTACTTGACGCAATCCCCGTCCTCTGGCATAATCGACATTCGTTTCCGAATGCCAATAACGAAATCCGGTAACGGACGCTTTTCCGAAGACAAAGACCTCTACTCCGGCCTGATCCGCCTCCATGTTCTCCACCACGCGGCTGAAGAACCGATCTTCGGTCTCGGCATGATCGAGGAACTGGCGCGCCATGGTTACAGGATCAGTCCCGGCACACTATATCCGATGTTGCAACGTCTGGAAGCCAAGGGCTATTTGCGCTCCAGCGATCAACGCACGGGAAAATCGCGCCGAAAAATCTATCGCGCCACCGCACTGGGACGCAAGGCCCTGGCAGCGGCCAAGAGCAAAGTCCACGAACTGTTCCACGAACTCATGGAGGGCGAATAATCCATGGGCAAACGCGTTCTCGTACTACTCGTCGCGACGCTCCTGCACGCCCAGGCTCCGCTAACTCTCACTCAGGCCGTGGACGCCGCGCTCAGGAACTACCCGTCGATCCGCGTATCCCAGGAACAGCTGAACGCCGCCGCCGCGGGAATTCGCCTCGCCCGAACCGCCTTTCTGCCGCGAGTCGACGCTCTGGCGCAGGAGAACCTGGCCACGCGCAACAATGTCTTCGGCCTGCTCTTTCCTCAGAGTGTGATTCCCTCCATGTCCGGCCCGGTACTCGGTTCCAACAACACCGGAACCGTGTGGGGCAGCGCCCTTGGCGCTCTCGCGACATGGGAACCGTTCGATTTCGGTCTTCGCGATGCCAATGTCGCCACGGCCGAAGCGGTGCGTGCACAATCGGCGGCTACGGTGAAACGCAGCGAGTTCGAAGTCTCTTCCGCAACGGTAGACTCCTGGCTCACCCTCGCGGCTGCTCAACAACTCGTCCTCACTTCACAAGCCGGAATCGATCGCGCCGCGGCCCTGTTGCGCACCACGCGAGCCCTCGCCAACGCTGAACTCCGCCCCGGTGCCGACGCCTCCCGCGCCGAAGCGGAACTGGCCCAGGCCCGCACTCAGATGATCCAGTCGCGTCAGGCAGTGGAAGTTGCCCGAGCCACCCTCTCTCAATTCATCGGCACGCCACCTGAGCAAATCGCGATCTCCACCCGACAATTGCTGCAACTGCCGCCTTCCGCGCGCCCCGCATCGGCGGACTTTAACGCCAATCCGCTCGCCCTGGAGCAAAACGCCACAGTTCAGCAGGCGCAGGCTCAACTCCGCGCCCTTGAGCGCTCCTATTTCCCGAAATTCGCCGTGCAGGGCGCCGTCTACGCCCGCGGTACCGGTGCCGAAACGAACGGTCAGCGTCTCGGCGATCTCAACGGCATGGCTCCGACCGTGCAGGATTTCGCCGTAGGCTTCACCGTGACATTCCCCATAATGGATCTCTCGGTCACGCGCGCCAAAGAGGCCATCCAGTCCGCCAATATTAAGGCCCAAACCGCCAGGGCAGACCAGATCGTCACCGAACTGAAGACCCGCTGGAACATCGCGCTCGCCCAGTTAAAAGGCGCGCGGGAGATAGCCGTGAACACCCCGATACAGGTATCTTCGGCCCACACGGCTCTTCAACAGGCCACGGCACGCTACGAATCGGGGCTCGGCACCATCGATCAGGTTGCCGAAACTCAGCGCCTCCTCAGCCAGGCCGAGGCCGACGATGCGCTTTCTCACCTCGCCGTCTGGCGCGCCCTCGCCAGTCTCGCGATGGCCGCGGGCGATCTCAGGCCCTTCATCGCGGAGGCCGACAAGTAAATGCGTCTCGTCCTCGTCGCCCTGATCGCCATCGCCTTCTGCGCATGCCTGGCGCTGCAGCGCATGCCGGTCGATATCTGCCCGCAGGTCGGCGATCCCGCCATCTATGTCGCAATGGCCGCAGTCGATCTCCAGCCCCTCTTCACGGGGGCCGGCAAGTAAATGCGCCTCGTCCTCGCAGCCCTCACCCGACCCATCACCGTCGCAGTTGCCCTCATCGCAATTGCCCTCTGTGCCAGCCTCGCGCTCCAGCGCATGCCGGTCGATATCTTCCCGCAAGTCGGCGATCCCGCCATCTACGTCGCCCAACCCTACGGCGGCATGGACCCCGCTCAGATGGAAGGCTACATCACTTATTACTACGAGTACCACTTCCTCTACATCACCGGTATCGATCGCGTCGAAAGCAAGAGCATCCAGGGCGCGGCGCTCATGAAGTTGGTTTTCCACGAGGGCACCAACATGAGCCAGGCGATGGCGGAGACCGTGGGCTACGTCAATCGCGCTCGCGCCTTCATGCCCCCCGGCACGGTGCCGCCTTTCATCACTCGTTTCGATGCCGGCAGCGTAGCCGTGGGCCAACTGGTCTTCGATAGCGCCACCCACAGCCGCGCCGAGTTGCAGGATTACGCCATCAACCGCGTACGTCCGCTGTTCGCAACGTTGCCCGGCGTCTCCGCGCCACCGCCGTTCGGAGGCAGCCAGCGCACCATCGTCATCACGCTCGACCCCGCTAAACTCCGCCAGTACCGCATGTCTCCCGATGAGGCCATCGCCGCCGTTTCCAGGGCCAGTGTGGTCATGCCGTCGGGCAATATCTTTACCGATACCGTCAATCGCATCGCCCGCACTAACTTCGCGCTCGGCGGCAATCTGCCCGAACTGCTCAGCACTCCCATCCGCCCCGCCGCCGGCGCAACCGTCTATTTGCGTGACGTCGGCACCATTGAAAACGGCAGCGACCTCGTCACCGCCTACGCCCACGTCAATGGCAAGCGCACCGTCTACATTCCCGTCACCAAACGCTCCGACGCCTCCACCCTCGCCGTCATTGAGGCCGTCAAAGCCGCGATCCCCACCTTCAAAGAGGCCGTGCCCGAGGACGTCGACGTCCGCCTCGAATTCGATCAATCCCCCTACGTCATCAATTCCATCCGGACGCTCGCCAACGAAGGCCTCCTCGGCGCGGCCCTCACCGGACTCATGGTCCTGA
>Ga0302319_10012686_pt1 | contig 15861 bp, 9 predicted proteins | sample Bog_T0_2_FD_203319 | JGI IMG/M metagenome (GOLD analysis project Ga0302319, IMG submission 203319) | Peat permafrost microbial communities from Stordalen Mire near Abisko, Sweden - Bog_T0_2 | ecosystem: Environmental > Terrestrial > Soil > Wetlands > Peat | place: Sweden: Abisko, Stordalen Mire...
CCGAAACGTAGACCAAAAGTCCTAGTGAGCAAGGGGCAGAAAATAGAAACGGGGCGACTCAAAATGAGTGCCCCGTGCCGCGTCGATCGGATTTGACCCTGGAACTAGAACTTCTTGGTCCCCTTCTAATCGGGGACCTTCATCATAACATCTTTTCGGCGATGGATTTGGCTTGGACAAACTGCAGCAGGTAATCGGGACCGCCCGCTTTTGAGTCGGTTCCGGACATGTTGAATCCACCGAACGGGTGGGCGCCGACCATCGCTCCGGTGCATTTCCGGTTGATGTACAAATTGCCCACAAAGAAACGGCGCTTCGCCTTCTCGATCTTCTCCCGATTCTCGGTATAAACCGCGCCTGTCAATCCATACTCGGAATCGTTCGCCATTTCGAGCGCATGGTCGAAATCGCGAGCCTTTGCGACCGCCAGAACCGGCCCGAAGATTTCCTCCTGGAACAGACGGTCGGACGCTTCGATATCGGCGATCACAGTCGGCTTTACGAAGTAGCCGTTACCCTCGCCGGTCTCGCCGCCGCTGATCAGACGGCCTTCCTCTTTGCCAACTTCGATGTAACGCAGGATGGATTTTTGCGCGGCGGCGTTGATGACCGGGCCCATGTAGTTCGCCGTATCCTCAGGAGGCCCTACCGTGAGCCGGTCGGCCTTCTCTTTTAGCTTTTCGAGGAAAGCGTCGTAGATTGCCGCGTCGACAATAGCACGTGAGCAAGCAGAGCACTTCTGCCCCTGATAGCCGAACGCCGAGTAGAGAACACCAGTCACGGCGCTCTCGAGATCGGACTCGGCGTCCACTACAATGGCGTCTTTACCGCCCATTTCAGCGATAACCCGCTTGATCCAGATCTGGCCTTTTTGAGGCTTCGCCGCCAATTCATTGATGCGCAGGCCGACGTCACGCGATCCGGTGAAGGAAATGAAGCGCGTCTTCGGATGCTCCACCAGCAGATCGCCAATCACCGAACCGCTGCCCACCAGCAGCGAGAAACTCTTGGGAGGAAAACCGGCTTCGAGCAGCACTTCAACGAACTTGGCGGCAATAGTAGGTGTATCGCTGGAGGGTTTGATCACGATGGTGTTGCCAGTGACCAGCGCCGCGACACTCATACCCGCCATAATCGCGAGTGGGAAATTCCACGGCGGAATGATGATGCCGGCCCCCAGCGGAAGGTACACCATCTCGTCTTTTTCGCCCGGCATTTGCACCAGCGGATCGGGCTCGCTAAGGCGCAGCATCTGGCGAGCATAGTATTCCAGAAAGTCGATCGCCTCCGATACATCGGCATCGGCTTCCGGCCAAGTCTTGCCCGCCTCGCAGACGAGCCAAGCGTCGAATTCCAGTTTCCGATCGCGAATTATGGCGGCGGCGCGCAGAGCCATCCCCACCCGCTGGCGTGCCGGCGTCTGGCTCCATTCAGCGAAATAGGCGTGGGCGCTCTCCACCGCCTGGTTCGCCATCTCAGCGGTGGCTTTCTGATGGACGCCCACCACTTCGCTAGGACGTGCGGGGTTCAGCGACTTTAGCTTATCGTCCGTTTTCACGCGCTCGCCGCCGATCAGCAGATCGTACTCGCGGCCCAGTTGGAACCGCACAGCAGCCAGGGCTTTGGCTGCCGCTTCGCGATTCGTTTCAGTTGTGAAGTCGGTAACCGGCTCGTTCGTAAACGCGCCGACTTTAAGGGCCGGATCGGTGACAGTTGCGCTCATTTAAGCCTTCTCGACGTTTTCAGCGGCGCTATCCACCAGCTTGCGGCCCCGCTCAAACATCTCCGCAGCTTCATCGGCAAGCTTGCGGCCGCGTTCAAATAACTCTTTGCCGCGCTCCAGCATTTCCTTGCCGGAGCCTGCGATAGCCGCGCGGCCTTCTTCCGTCTTCTTCGCGATCTGGCTTCTGGTTTCCTCGCCGGACGCCGGAGCGAATAGGAGCGCCACCGAAGCGCCGATCGCTACACCCGCCACGAACCACAGAATCCCGCTACCGCCGTTGTCTTCAGCCATGTTGCCTCCGGTCAATATTCTAACAGGCCAACGGTTTACAATCGCTAACCGCCTCACTTAGGCTTCAAAGGCAACCCGATCTCAGCCGAGCCGATCTCGCCCGTCCAAAGATCGGGATGGTTGTATATTATTTTCCTGGCCGCAGCCATCGGAATGCGATAGGAGACGCGAACCTTGTAACCCACGCGGAGGGTGCTTTCAAGACTCACTTCTCCATCTCGCACAAATCGAAACCACGTCGTCAGCAAGCAGACGGGGCATTCCTAGAAACAACAGCAAAAGGACAGCACCAAACCCTCTCACCACCGCCGAGCCTTTCCCAAGAACACGTTCGTCTTCAGCACGGAAAACCGCCCGCGCCCATCAAAATCGTACCGCAAAAAATCGTATATGGTCACCGGTAGCGCGCTATGCTCGAAGCATGGGCGAAGCACCCGAGTTGGTGACTATCTACAGATCGATGGATCAGACTGCCAAAGAAGACTGCGAGACGCTGATCGACGTCTTGACCGCGGAGGGGTTTACGCCAATAATGCTGGACGACACCGCACCCGGCGTACCTTCCGGAGTCTACGAAATCCAAGTGCCAGCCGCCGAGGCGGCGCGAGCGGAAGAAGTGGTGAACGCCAATCCGCTGCCAGACGAGGTGGAAACCGTGGATGACGCATCCGAGATGGATTTGGAAACGATTTACCACTCCGAAGGCAGCACTACGGCTGAACTGGAAACGCTGGCGATCAAGAATGTGCTCGAGAGCAATGGCATCGCGACTGTGGTGGTCGGCGATTCGGTGCTACCGAACTTTCCTTTCGAAGTGCGAGTCACGCGCGAGCAGGCCGAACGCGCCAAGCAATTGATCGCCGAAGCGCAGGCCGCGGGACCTGCCGCCGCGGACGAGGGGGAGTTGGAATCGGAACGCGCCGGCGTTGAACCCGAAGCATAAGCCGGCGACAGCCCCTCAGCCTCCCGCCGCGGCCCGCGCGGCATGGTGAAAACTCTCGCGCTTCACCACTCGTCCATCGCAAGTGAACGTTAACAGTCCTGCCGAACCAAGCCGCTGGAGCGTTTGAAGGATCGATTCCCGCTGCTCATGCGGCAGGCCGCTTAACAACGTCTCAACGGACACACTTTCGCGCAGTTGTTCCAACACCCTGAACGCTGGCTCGTCCACCCGGACGCAGGTCTCCTCCCCGATCAACCAGCAAGTCTCCGGCGAAAATCCGGGCGCCAGGCTCGAGCTTTCCGCTTGGCGAGACAGTTCCTGATACGTCGGTTCAATCGACAGTTCCTTCAGTTTGTCCATGCGCTGATCGTAACGGCGTCGATTTAATATAATCCGCCGCAAATCGTAAGCGGATCGCACCGCCTCCCCAGTACGTTCCACCTGCCAGTTTTCGATGTCCTCCGTGGAAGCAGCAATCTTCTCCAGCGAGTGATCTTTAAAGAAGTGCTTGCCATGAACCTCGTAGTAAATCATCGAATGCAGGGTATCGATGCCGCCGGCCCACGGGCGGCCCAGCACTACTGGAAACACTCCGCCGTCGTTGTCGAACCAACTGGAGTAGTCTTCAGTCATGCGGTCGTTCTCGCGCTCGGTTTCCTTCTCGCGATAGTTCAACATCCGGTTTACGTCGACGCCCTGCTTTTCGATCACCACGACGTCGAACTTGGCGGGATTCTTGGCGATCATGGCGGTCCCGGTCAGCAAAAACGTCCCGATTTCGCCCGTCGACCAATACTCGCGATTCTGATTGACGAAATCGAGCGTCGCGCGCCGTTCATCGTCAGTTTCAGTGGGGAACCCCTTGAACGCCATCAGTTGAACGGCCATGCCGGCATCGGAGAAATTCCGCATAGTTTCGGCCATATATTGAACCTTGGTGCCCTTGTCGATCAGGTTCAAGATTCGCTGGTTGCCGGATTCCATGCCGAACGATACCGAGACGCATCCGGCTTTCACCATCTTGCGGCAACGTTCCGGCAGGAAAATCTTTTCCATGCGGATTTCGCCGCTCCAACGGATGTCCAGGCCGGAGTCGACGATGGCATCGGAAAGGCGTTCCAGATATCCGGGAGCCATAACATCGACGGCCAGGTAGACGTACTTCACCTTCTCCTTATTCACCACCGACTGCAGGTCGGAGATTACTTGATCGATCCGCCGTTCCCGCCACGGCGACGTTGGTTTATCGCCGTTCAGGCCGTAATCGCAGAAGGTACAGCGATTCCAATAGCAGCCGCGAGTCGGGGAATAGTTGATGCCACGCTCGGGCGCGAGATAGAGATCCCACGGATGAGAATAAACCGGAGCGCCCAAATCCGGGACGTTTTCGTAATGGATGCGCTCGGGGAACCTGGCCTTCCCGGTCTCTCGATTGAACCAGATGGTATTGGCGATCTTCGGCGATCCGGCCAGGTCGCCACCGGCGGCAGCGATTTCGCAAAGCGCCGTCTCGCCTTCGCCGACGATCATGGCATCGCACGATTGCGAGAAGCGGTAGATACGATCGCGATCCCTCAGATGCTTGTAGTGCTGGCTGACCGACGTGCCGCCCAACAGAACCAGCTTCTCCGGCCAAAGCTTCTTGATGCGGTTCCCCATCCACAAGGAGAAAGGGAGTTGATGATCGTAAATGACGCTGATTCCAATACAATCCGCATTCAGGAATTGGACGTCGGTTAGGAGGCGGCTATGGAAGTAGCGGGCAAAGGCAAAACTGATTTCGTCCGACAAGGTTTCGGCGAAAAGATCGTCGAAGTTGTAGTACGAGAAACGTCCGCGCGTGGTCAAGCGGAAATTGCGAACGCCGATCGGATATGACAAGCTTCCCAAAAAACCGAAGTAACGGTTGAGAACGTCGACGTTCGACAGATAGGTTGGGTAATCGAGAAAAGTTTCGCGGGTGCGCAGTTCTCTCGCGGCGCGCTGAATGCGTGCTGGCTCAATTCGGCTGGCGGCCAATCCGTCCAAGAACTGGTCCTGCTCGATAAAGCTCAGTTTGGAGCGATGCTCGAATTTGGCGCGGCGCCGCTCGGCCTCGTCCTGAAAGAGCTTAACGCTCTCCTCCAGCAAACAATAATTGACGAATTCGATATTGATATCGCGCGCTATAACGTCGCTGAATCCGTTTTTCAACAGATGGCCCGTTAAATACGCGGACGAATGGTACGGTAGCGTCGGGTCGTCGAGCGGCGGATGAACGAGGACGATGTTCATGTCATTTTCCTGGGCGAGCACATTGGGGCCGGAGGCACATTAGTGGACTCCGTTCAAGTTGATTTTCGGCATAAGCTGCGGGGGGACAGAGTCTCCTAAGAACCGGAGCGCCACCACGGTAATGTCGTCGGATTGCGCCGCTTCGCCGGCGTGCCGGCTGACTTCGCTTAGGGTTCGCTGCACAATGGTTTGCGCGGGGCTCTCGTTCATAGCGGTCAGAAGCTCGGTCAATTTTTCATCCGAAAACGGCTCCTGGGCGATATCTTCGGCTTCGGTCACGCCGTCGGTAAAAAGCAAAATGCCGTCGCCCGGGTTCAACCGCAACGTCTCGGTGGTGTAGCGGGCGCGGTCCAAAAGCCCCACCATGAAGCCTCCCTGCGACGCCAGCGGCATCACGTTTTGGTGACGGTTGGAGAACAGCAGCGGCGGATTGTGGCCACCCAGGCTATAGGCCAACTCTCCGGTCACGGTGTTCAGCACCCCGTAGAACATGGTCACGAAGACCGCCGGATCGCTTTCGCGGGTTAGAATGCGATTCACGTAATCGAGGCATTCGCCTGGAGCTTCGCCCTGCATGGCTACGGCTCGAAGAAGAGTGCGGCTGACGGCCATGAGAATGCCCGCCGGGACACCCTTTCCCGACACATCGCCGATGGCGAAACCAAGGTGTTCTCCATCGATCAGGAAGAAGTCGTAAAAGTCTCCCCCAATCGCCCGGGCCGGCACCATTTGAGCGAAGATCTCGAAGTCCGACCGGTTCGGGAACGCCGACGATGTGCTGGGTAGGATGGACTGCTGAATCCGGTTCGCGACATTTAGTTCGCTTTGAAGCGCCGTCAATTGGTCGCGGGCGCGCACGCCGTCGCGGATCCGCTCCATATCGCGGATGGCCTTGTCCAGCGTGGTTTGAAAATCGCGGAAATCAATCGGTTTGGTGAGGAAATCGTAGGCGCCGCGGTTCATGGCGGCGCGGATGTTGTCCATATCGCCATAGGCCGACACTACGACAGTGCGCAAGATCCTGTTCGCATCGTTCAAATGGCCTATCAGCGCAAGACCGTCCATCACCGGCATGTTGATGTCGCTGATCACCACGTCGATGGTGGCGTCGTCGCGGACACAATCGAGCGCGGCTTGGCCGTCGCGGGCGAAGCAAAAGGACAGTTCGTTGTCCCGGATCTGCCGTCTGAATTTCTGGCGAACCATCGTTTCAACATCCGGCTCGTCGTCGACTACAAGAATTCTTGAAGGCATAGTTTTAATGTCCTGTCTTAGGTCCTGGGCAGCTGAATGATGAATTCCGCATATTTCCCCTCTTCTGTCTCCAGGCGCAAATCGCCGTGGTGACCCTGCACGATGATTCCGTGCGTTAGCGATAGGCCCAGGCCGGTTCCCTGCCCCGCCGGTTTGGTGGTGAAAAAGGGCTGAAAGATTTTGTCGCGAATCGCCGACGGAACGCCATTCCCGTTATCGCGAATCCGAATTTCCACGCTGGATCCTTTTGTTCGCGTTGTGACGCTGATGACGGCGCGCCGGTCTTCCGGTTTACCCAGTTTCGCGTCCGCAGCGTGCAGAGCGTTGGTGGTTAGGTTGATAATGGCCCGGCTCAGTTCGGACGCGACCCCCAGCACGGTTCCGGTATCGGGCGCGCAGTCCAGTTCCAGCGCGACAAAGACGCCGATACGCTCCGACTGCCAGCCTTGGTAAGCCAGCTTTACCGACTCCGAAACCAGTTTGTTGACATCTACGGTTTCCCGTTCCCCCGCCTGATTCCTGGAATGCAATAGCATTCCGCGGACAATCCCATCCGCTCGCAAACCGTGTTGCCTGATCCGTTCCAGATTCGATTCCAGGCTGTCAATCAATTCATCGAGCGATTCATCGCGGGGCCCCAATTCGTCCTTCAAATCGGCCAGCAACTCTACACTTAGCTCCGAGAAATTGTTGATGAAGTTCAGCGGATTCTTGATCTCGTGGGCGATGCCGGCCGCTAGCGCGCCTAGCGACGCCAGCTTTTGCTGCATCAGCAAAGTGGAGCGAAGTTTTGAGCGCTCCAAACATGCTCCGATACGAGCCCTCAGCAGCACCGCCTGGAACGGCTTCACCATGTAGTCGTCCGCGCCCATCTCGATGCACCGCGCCACCGAATCCACTTCATCGAGCGCTGAGAGAACCACCACCGGAGTGTCCTTCAGATTTGGCTGCGAGCGAATCCACTGCAATACTTCGTAACCATCCATCTCAGGCATCAAAATGTCGAGCAGCACTACGTCGTAGTGGCCCGACCGCAGCATGTCCAACGCCTGCAGTCCGTCCCCAGCCAGCGAAATGTGGTAGCCCAGCAATTCGCAGCGGCGCTTCAGGAGATCGCGATTGTTCTCGTTGTCGTCCACCACCAGGACGTGGCCCACCCCGACTTCCGTCTCGGAAGGGAGTTCCACCACCGATGCTCGCTGCAGGGCCGGCTCTTCGGACGTCCGTACGCGGCCGGTCTCGACGAAGCTTAATAGCCGGTTAGACGCGTCGCGGATCTTACTAACGTCCGGACCGTGCACCTCCCCGGTAACCCGCAAGCCTGCCGCCTCGATCTGGCGGATCTCCTCAACCGGTTGCCGTAAGGCACATCGCACAGCGGCGAGTGAGCCTTCACTGGGACGCGTGGACCCGTTGACGGCCGGCAGATTGATCTCGATTAACCGGATCAGTTCCTGACCCAGTTCGATGATTCGTTCGATGTCGGCCAGGTCTTCAGAACCACCCTGCTCCTCCATCTCTTCCGCGAGAATCTCGCTGTATCCGATGATGTGATTGATGGGCGTGCGTAGCTCGTGTTTGATCTGGCTGATGGTCGCCACGGCGCCCTCGATAGTGTTACGCTCTCGCGGTGGGCTGCTGTGAGGCGGTATGCCCGGCGCCACGAGCCTCGAACTTGCTATTCCGGCCATGCTAATTCCTTCCTTTGTGAAGTGTTCTCAGGCTTGGGCCGCTTGCGCGATCCGCTTCAGATGCGTCTCAATCTTCGTCAGTAGACCGGGGAAGTCGATAGGCTTGGTGTCGAAGTCGTCACAGCCTGCTTCGAGCGCTAACTCCCGATCGCTAGCCATCGAGTGCGCGGTTAAGGCAATAATGGGAAGCTTAGCTGTATCCGGGTTGCGCTTAATGGCGCGGGTGGCGTCTGAGCCGTTCAGCAACGGTAGAGTCAGATCCATCAAGATCAGATCGGGCTGCTCGGAGGACGCCATGGAGACGGCTTGCTCGCCGTCCATTGCCATCACTACCTCGTAGCCTTTACGGATCAGTCTCCGGGATAACATGTCGCGGTTCATCTCGTTATCTTCCACTAGCAGTAGTTTCGACATCTTGTTCTCCATTCATTTGAATGCGGCTAAAGACTTGACGGCTGATCTCACCTAATAACTCGTCCCTCGACCAGCCGCGCTTTTGCACGATCTTCGTCGCATTCCCGGACAGCCTGCGGCGATCGTCGGGAGTTAGTTCCTTGGCGGTAACAACGACGATGGGAATAGAATGCTTGGACGGATGCCGTTTCAGTTCATCGATGAACGTGAAACCGTCCATCTCCGGCATCATCAGGTCCAGCAGAATCAACTTCGGGTCGGAAGCATTTACGGCTTCTAGCGCCAGTTTGCCGTTCTTGGCCTCGAGAACGGTCCATCCATCGGCTTCGATCATGCGGCGCATGATGTCTCGATTCGCCGGCTCGTCGTCGACGACCAGCGCCACGCTATCCTTGGACGGCTGCGGCGAACCACAGTAGCGGGAAAGTACCGACGATAGCTGCGCCCGATCGAAAGGCTTCATCAGATAGTCGCTGGCGCCAAACGCGAATCCGGTTTGGCGGTCGTCCACCATGGTGGCCATGATTACGGGAATGGCGGACAACGCCGGGTCCGATTTCAATTCGGACAACACCTGCCATCCATCCATCTCATGCATCACGACATCGAGAACGATTACGTCTGGATGGTGTTCCCGGGCTTGACGCAGTCCCTCTTCTCCGCCAGCCGCGGTCAGCACCTTCAACCCATGCTTGAGTAGATGCCGCGACGTAAGTTCACGAGCGTCGGCATCGTCATCGATCACCAGCGCCAGCTTGGCATTTCCAGCCAGGACCGGATGTTCTATTGCGGGTTCCGCTTCCGGAGCGGCGGCCACGCCCGAGGGAAGATGAATCGTGAAAGTGGTTCCTTTCCCATATTCGCTTTCAACCGTGATGTCGCCCCCTTGCATCTGGCAGAATCGCCGGCTGATAGTCAGACCTAACCCGGTTCCGCCATACCTGCTCGATATCGACGCGTCGGCTTGTGTGAAGGCCTGGAACAACTTCGCCAGTTGTTCGGGCTTCATTCCAATCCCGGTGTCACTGACAGCAAACGAGACCCAGTCCATGCCCGCTTCCTGCCGCCGGGTGACCGATAACGTGATGGTTCCTTTATCCGTAAACTTGCTTGCATTACTCAGCAGGTTGAACAAGCTCTGTCGCAGCTTGATCCGATCCGTTTCCATCGAGCCGAGACTCTCCGGCGCCACCAGGTGGATGGTATTACCATTCTTCGAAATCAACGGGTGGACAATGTTAACGACGTCTTGAACCAATCCCGGAATCTCGAATGTTTCCGGGTAGACCTCCATTTTCCCGGCCTCGATTTTCGAAATATCGAGAACCGAGTTAATCAGTTCCAGCAGGTGCTTACCCGCCGAGTGGATCTTCTTGAGATCGGCAATGAAACTCGCTCCGTCGAGTTCTTGAGCCTCTTCGATCAACATCTCGCTGTAGCCGATGATGGCGTTCATCGGCGTTCGAAGCTCGTGGCTCATGCTGGCCAGGAATTCACTCTTGGCTGCGTTGGCCTTCTCGGCCAATTCCTTTTCATGATGCATGCGCTCGCGAGCGACGGCTTCACCAGCGATGCGCGCCAGCAATTCTACGTTTTCGAGAGCAAAGCCTGCTTGCTCCGCCAAGTCTTGTAGAAGCAGCAGATCGGCCGGGGCGAAAGGAGCTTCGTACTCTCTCGCGCCGATGCTTACGATTCCGGCCAGCCCTTCCGTTCCGCTCAGCGGCACTAGCACGTTCGCTTCCAACGCCGGCCAAAAATCGAGTTCCGCTTGGGCCATGCCTTGCATCCATGTTTCCGCACGATCGAAGTACACTACCAGCGGCGTCCGCGTTTCGCTGAGCCGCGCGGCCAGCTTCGAATCGGCCGGCAATGCTGAGCGCTCACCCTGCGTTCCCAAGTCTTCTTCAACCAGGAATCCTTCCTGTCCCGGCAGCAAGACCGACACCCGGCGGGCATGGAACGCCTGCGAAACGCCTTGCGACAGAGCGCGCAGAAGTGGACCGCGTTCGCGATAGGTCTTGATTTGCTTCTGCAAACGTCCCAGGATTTGGCCTGCGTCGTAAGCTTCGCGGAAGAACACGCGGTCGAGCCAAAACCGCAATCGAGCCACCACAGGAGTTTGCAATCCCAGCAGTAGCAGCGCGGCGCCGACCAGGACTTCCACGGGTTCCAGCCGGTTCGCTTGCTGCTGGAAGTTCCACCACAAACAGAAGCCAACCGCGCCCGCGGCCACCGACAGCCGCAATATCACCAACCCGCGTCTAGCCAGTGCCGACTGCACTCCCTGACGAACCAGATCGTCGAGTTTCAGTGCGCGATGCACCGTGATCACATACGCCAACACCAGCGGGAAGACCCCGATCAGCAGGGTCGCGGTCAAACCGATCCAGACCGGTACGCCGTCGAACTCACTCCTACCTCGAATCTGCCCAATCAAAAACAGGATCAGCATCGGACCCAGGCTGACACCCGCGCCCGCCCAAAGGATCGCTAGCCGTCGGCGCGCGTCGCGGTTCGATGCAGCGAACGTCTTGAGGCAAAGGTTGCCCAGCACCGAAACCGCCGCGAACAGGCCCAGAATCGCCACCACCGATTTCAACACCGTGACCCAGGTCTGCAATGGGCCCACCGCATCCAGATTCACCTGCGCGATCAGCTTCTCGGCGGTCAGAATCGATCCCGCCGCGGCAATCGGAACCATCACCACATACTTCAGCCAGGGAAGCTTGCGGTCCCATTCCACGCGCACAGGGAAGTAAATACCGAAGAGCATCAACCAGATCGGGAACGAGTTCTCGCTCAGTCCGCGGTAGGCCAAGGCCACAAGCTCAAAGGAACCCTCCCATCCGCCCACTTCGTTGAGCTGCGAAAACCCGATCTGCATGAACAGCAATAGCCATCCCATGGGTAGCCCGGGATGCATCGCGCACACTGCCAGGCCAAGGGCCAGGCAAACAACCGGCACTACTAAATAGGTGGCCAGAATCAAGATCCAGGAACGTAGCGAATACGGCGCTGTGCGGACCGCGAGCAAGGGAATTGCAAGCGTCACCCGCGACCGGTCCGCGTGCATCACCCCGACACTAAGCCGGTCGCCAGGGCGCGCATTTGCCACCGCCCGCGTTAGAACGGACTCGCCTGTATATTTTTCGCCGTTGACCGCCAGCAGCCGATCCCCCGCCCGAATCCCGGCGGCTTTTGCGTTTGGCCATACCCCACGAATCACACGCGAGTGGTCCGCGAAGATCGGAGCTTGCGTCCGGGAAGCGGCGAACCTCACCACGTTGACTACATGCGTCGAATAGAGCAGTTCGTAGCCGGCGGAAACGACAAATACGGCCAGCAACAAACCATATCGCCGCCAAAACACGAGTCTGTTCATGCGACGGTTACCTCCTGCAGCGACGGCTTGGGAAAGGCTCGCGGTTCCTTCTGAAAGTAGACTCGATAGCGCCGCCGGAAGGCGGGTGGCGGCCATGACGAAGCCGCATCCTTCATCAACCCGGGCGCGACGCTTTCGGCAAAATACATATCCGCATCGCGCCCTTCCTTCGTCTTCACTTTTCCTCGATGTTCACAGCGAAAGAAATCCTTGACGCGCGAATAAGTGCGGTCGGAGAGGTTTACCCGATTGGGCGCGCCGCTCGATTCCACTCGCGAACCGAAATTTACAGTGTCGCCCCACACGTCGAATGCAAACTTGCGAATGCCGACCACGCCCGCGATCACCGGCCCGGTATGGACCCCGATCCGAACCTGCCAGCCAGGCCCCTTGTTATCGGCAGCCATCTGCCGCACGAAGCCGACCATTTCAAACGCGGCCAGAACGGCGTCTACCGGATGCGAGGAGCTATGCGTAGGCAGGCCGCTGGCGAACATGTAGCTGTCGCCGATGGTCTTCAGTTTCTCCAGGCCGTACCGCGCGATGATCTCGTCGAATCCGGTGAAGTATTCGTGCAGCAGGCAAACCAGTTCCTCCGCCGACAACTCTTCAGTGGATCGCGTAAAGCCGACAAAGTCGGTGAACACGATCGTGGCGTCCTCGAAATACATCGGGTCCACCTCACCGCGCTCCTGCAATTCCCGCGCGACGCGTTCGGGCAGAATATTCAACAGCAGATCTTCGGCGATCTTGTGCTGCCGTTCGGCCTCACCAATGGCTTGCTCCAGTTCCGCCGTGCGCCGCTTCTCGGTATCTCGTAAACGCTTGCGCTCCATCAGCGCGTTCACGCGCGCGCGCAGAATAACCGGATTGAACGGCTTGGGTAGAAAGTCCTCGGCCCCGGTTTCGATACAGTGGACGACGCTGGCCGTGTCCTCAACCGCGGAGATCATGATCACCGGTATTTCTTTCAACTCCGGATCCTGCTTCATCTGTTGCAGCACCGCCATGCCGTCGATCTCCGGCATCATGATGTCCAGCAGCACGATATCGAAATTGTGTTCCCGAACTACTTTCAAAGCGTGCCGTCCGTCCACCGCCGTCAGCACCGCATAACCCTCCCGTTGCAGACGGCGAGTTAGCATGTCCCGATTGCCTTCGTTATCGTCCACCACCAGCAGCAGGCCGCGCGATTGTTGCTGCGGCCGCGGGGCTGACCGCACGATTTCCGGTTGCTGGACTACCACCGGCGGGTGCGCCGGCGCTGGAACCGGGAGTGCGGCCGGAAGGGGAACAGGCACGGCGACGGGCGGCTCCGGCACCACCGCCAGTGGATATGCGCTCAATTTATTGGCGAACTGGATCAGCGATTTCGCGGCTGTGGATAACTTCTCTAAATCCGCCTCGATCTCCGCATCGTGGTTGACCATCGGCAACGATCGCAGATTCTCGATCATCGCGGTCAATCGCTGACCGGTTTCTAGCAGCCTTCCCCCTAAAGTCTGCAGATGGCGGCCGGTTAACCGCGCCGAGGAGGACGCATTGACGGTAACCAGAATGGTTCGTGCAATCGCACACACGTCGTCGAGACCTCGAACCAGTTCCTGAAAACCCTTTTCCTCGGCGGTCTGAATCAGCATCTCGCTGTAGCCGATCACGTGATTCAGCAGCGTACGTAAATCGTGCCGTAGCGTGGCGATCGCTTCAGCGGAGCTGTCCCCCCCGTGGGCCGCCTGCGTGCGCGCGATGGAATCGTTTACCGCCATAACAGCACCGAGGGTGATTCTTCCGGCCTGGCGATGCGCAGCAACTGGTACGCTACCCCCGCCATGCCTTGGTGGAACGATGAAATGTAAGGCCCGGAATCGCAGCCGGTAGCATAGTGCCGCTGGGCTCGTGCCCGATGCACTACTTCGCTGGCCAGCGCCCGAGCCTTGTTGCTGGATTCCAGGCTGCCCAAGGTTCGACCGGCTTCGAGTAAAGTCTCGGCGCGTCCCAAGGTCCCGCAGCACGGCGGATCCAACGCGGCCATGGCATCGTTCTCGACACAGGATAGGGCCCGATCGATATCCCGGCGAATTTCCGAATCGGCGGCGGATGTCCACCCGCCCAGCCGCGCTAAGCCGATTCCCGCCGCCCCGTGACACCAGCTGTTGTGAACCTGCCTCTCGCCGCTGTTGTAACGCAGATCGGGCCAATTGTTTCTTTCGGGCAGATAAACGCTTTGCTCATAGGCGCATGCTTCAAGAGCCGCTTCGCGATAGACGGAAGTTTGCGTCGCCTCATACAATTGAGCCAGCGCGTAGCCGATTCCCGCCGCGCCATGGGACAGACCCGTCAGCAACGCGCCCCCAAGTGTCGGCCAAGCCCGCGGACCCGGCTCGCTTTTCACGCGATTGGCCAAAATGTGGCCGGCGCAGGCAGTCGCCCGATCCAGCAGTTCGTCGGATTTCGAAACGCGGTACAAGCTAAGCAGGCACAAGATCGCGCCGGCTGCCCCGCTCATCACGTCAAAGCGCCGGTCATCGGCAATCCGCTCGGGCGTAATCAACGCCGCGGCGCGTTGGGCTTGCTCCAGCAGATCGCCGTCGCCAAGCCAGTCGTAGGCGCGCACAAAAGCGTAAATCACCGAAGCGCCACCCACACCCGCGCCAATGCCTTCCGAAAATAAGGCGCGATGGCGGCTGGGAATGCGCACGAAATCGGCGGCGGTCTTTAGCCCGGCGCGCGCCAGATCGCCGAAGCCTTGCCCTGGCCAGACGCGATCCACCGCCGCTAAAACCAGTGCTGTGCCGCAAACGCCGTCGTACAGGCGGGGTGGCATCGGCTCCAATTGCCAGCGTTGTGCCTCCGCGTGATAGGCCAAAGTGAGCCAAGTCGCGGAACCATCCGAGGTCTTAATGGCCGCCTCGCGGATCTTCTTGGCAATCCCCAGAACTTCTTCCAAAAAGTCGCCGTCCGCTAACAAGCCGGCAGTCGCCGTACCCGCCGCGTGCGGACTGCGCGTTGCGCCAGGCGTAAAGAACGACGCGCGAATATAGCTGACCTGCAGTGCCAGGTCGCTTTCACTCATGTCTCGAATCCGTTGGCGCACCGCGTCCGAACTGGCGCATTCGAAGAAGCCGGGTATCCCCTCGCCCGCACTCACCTCAAATGAATCCGAATTGGCGGGAGTCGAAAAAATGGGAACATCCGTTTTCAGCAGAGCGGACTGCTCTTCTTTAATCAGCGGCCATGCTGGATGGCGGCCGGCGCTTCCCAACAGCGGGCGGCACAGGCATTCCATTTGCACGCTGGCCTCGAACCCATCGCGCAGATACTGAGGAAATAAGAAGCCCTTCGCCAAGCTCGCGTACAGCCGCGTATTGCGGTAGATCACCCGAGCCCGCAAGCGTTCCATCTTGTGAAGCGGTCCGCCGCGCGCCAGCATTGGCCCGCGCTTAGCCATCACGAACTCGTAAATCTGCCGAAATCCCGCGCAAATATCGTTCGCGTAGGTGGCCGCACGGACGGGCTCGCCGTCGAGCCGCACCGTATTCTGTTGCTCCTTGGTCCGGCTTTCCGCCATGCAGGGACGCATCTCGTCCGTGTTGATGTGCTCCCATGTCCGGCGCCGCGTGCTGATTACTTGGCCGCCGTCTCCGCCCAGTCCGCTGACATCCAGGCTTTCTCCCGACGGACCGAAGTCCCAGCGCGGCAGCATGGCCGTGCGAAACACGGAATCCCAATAGAACGCCCGATTCGATGCGGACGCGGCACTCTCGAAACGGTCCCCTTCCGCAAGCGCTGGACGGTGTTGGAACAGCGCTTCCATGTCCACCATCACCGGGTACGCTCCGCTGGCGATCAGATTGTCGCGGTGGCAGTCCGACGCCTCCAGGATGTAGAG
>Ga0302319_10012688_pt1 | contig 15860 bp, 13 predicted proteins | sample Bog_T0_2_FD_203319 | JGI IMG/M metagenome (GOLD analysis project Ga0302319, IMG submission 203319) | Peat permafrost microbial communities from Stordalen Mire near Abisko, Sweden - Bog_T0_2 | ecosystem: Environmental > Terrestrial > Soil > Wetlands > Peat | place: Sweden: Abisko, Stordalen Mire...
CCGGGCAGACTTCGGCGGCAACGCAAAGAGCAGTTCATAATCCTCCCCGTCGGATATCCCCTGTCCTGGCGTGCATCCCGCGTGCAGCGGCAGGGCCGCCTCTTCCAGCCGGTAGCCGCACCCGCTAGCCAGCGCCAGCCGGGGCAGATCCGCACCCAGCCCATCGCTCAGGTCCATCATGGCGTGGAGTGGAAAATGCCGCGCGAGCCATTGCCCCTCCGCAACCCGCGGCTCAAACGTCAGGTGCCGCCCCGACAGCGAGCCACCGAGCCGTCCGGTCACAAACAGCCGGTCGCCCGGTTTTCCTCCATCCCGGAACACACACGCCCTCCGCTCAACCTCCCCATCGAGCATCACGGAGATGAACATTGGCCCCGGCGACCGTGCCGTTTCCCCGCCGACGATGGCGATCCCGAACTTCTCCGCGCACTTCCGCAGCCCGGCGTAGATGCCCATCGCACGTTTCATCTCCTCCTCGGGCGAGATCGCCAACGTAATGAGTGCGTGCAATGGCCGCCCTCCCATCGCCGCAATATCCGAGACCGCCCGCGCCAGCGCTTTCCACCCGATCTTCCCCGCGTTTTCCCCGGAGCGGAAATGAATCCCCTCGATCACGCAATCCGTCTTCAGCAGCCGCCAGGTCTTTGCCCGGGCGCCGCCGATGACCGCACAGTCGTCGCCGGGACCCCGTACCACGTTGCGCGCGGCGGGCAATCCGCGCAGCAGCGCCACCACCACTGCGTCCTCGCCAAGGCCCTTCAGTTTCATGACGCGGCGGAATGCCCCGTGATGTACAGCATCACCAGCAGCATCGTGAGATTAAAGAGCCCGTGCATGAAGATGTTCACCAGCAGCGAACCTGTCGCCTCATAGGCCAGCGTCAGGCAGAGCGCCAGCACGAAGAGGGCAGGCAACGCCGCAAGGTTCAGGTGCAGCGCCGCGAAAAGTGCGGCGGTAAAGAGCGCGGCCCACAGCCCGCCGACGTGCCGTTTGATGACGCCATACAGGTAACCGCGGAAGATCGTCTCCTCCGCCGCCGGCGCCACCAGCACCGCCAGCACCAGCATCAAGGCGACCCCCTTGCTGTCGGACTTCTCTGAGGCGTTGATGAAATACTCCACCACGCTCTGCGGCTGTGCTTTTCCGTTCAGCGCAAGTGCCGTCAGGCTTTCCGTCAGCAGCACCAGCGGCAGGGCACCCGCCAGCAGCCCGGCAGCCATCGCAAGGCAGAGGAATGCATTGCGGCGCAGGATGCCGAATTGCCGGAGCGGATTGATCCCCCGGAATGCCATGAACAAGCCCAGCCCCGTCACGATCCCGAGGTACACACCGGCCCCGGCGATGATCTCCTTTCGCGTCACATCGTGGTCCGGCGCGCCGAACCCGTTCGCGATGTTCAGGATAAACCAGGTCACGAACGCGAGGCACACCCAGGTGTCCGGATCCTGGAACCCAATTGTACTGACACGGGCTCCGTTTTCCCGCGCCACGAAACGCACCATGCAGAAATAGAGCCCCGCTCCCATCACCAGCCATGCCGAGAGCAGGCCGGCCACCCATACCGGAAAGGCGGATGTAAACTGGTCCACTGGGGAAAACTCCTACGGAGCGAAGAAACTCGGCAGCAGGTAGAGCCGGCCGGCCTCGAGGTGCGGCGTCACCGCCCCAGGCAGCTCGACCTCAACCTTGCTCGACTCGCTTTTGCCCGTGAACAACCGCGCCAGCTTGCCAAATTTGAAGGACGCCTGGTATCGGATCACAGGCGCATCCGGCGCGCCCCCGAGTTCCCGCGCCTTGTCATACGCATCCTCCACCTGGCCCAGCCCATCGATCAACTTGTCGTTGAGGGCGTCCCGGCCGGAGATGACCCGCCCATCGGCGATCCCCGTGCGCAATTGATCCTCCGGCAGCTTCCGCTCCCGCGCCACGATCCCCACGAATTTCCCATACGTCTGCATCACCATGTTCTGCACATAGGTCTTTTCCTCCGGCGTCATCTCGCGCGCCCCGTTCAGCATGTCCTTGAACTGGCCGCTCTTGAACACCACCGACTCGAGGCCGATCTTCCCCAGCAGATTCTCGTAATTCAACGTCTCGATAATGACCCCGATGCTTCCCGTCAGCGTAGTGTCATCCGCCATGAGGTAGCTCCCGCCGCACGAGACATAATAGCCGCCGGACGCCGCAAGGCTCCCCATGTAGACCACCACGGGTTTCCGGTTCCGCGCCCGAGTCACCGCGTCATAAATCACGTCAGATGCCGTCACTTCGCCGCCGGGCGAATCCACGTAAAGGACGATGGCTTTCACCTCGTCGTCCATCGCCGCCTGGTGGAGCTGAATCTTCAGGTCATCGACCATCGTTTCACCCAGTTCGCCCGACTCCGAACTGGTGATCACCCCGCGCAAGGTGACCTGCGCGATCTTTCCAGGCCCCTTGCCATCCTCGACCGTCGTCTCTTCGAATTGCGGCGCCTTGTCCGCCAGTAGCGGCCCGCTCGAGAAGAGATTCGTCCCGTGCGTCATCAGGAGGGCAAAATTGCAAAGCACGCTGCCGCATAACAGGACCACCAGGAGGATCACGATGCAGCCGAATTGTTTCTTATTCATAGTTGGAGCGACAGGGACAACCGCAGGGGAGTGTGGACCATTTGGGCTGCGATGGAAAGAGGCTAGCCTACAAATAGGCGCCACGCAGCAGCTTAAAGGCGGTCCCCAGCGACTCCACCACGTCCATCGCCGCCAGCGATTCCTCCGCCCGCATCATGACCCCGATCTCCGCCGCCCGTCCGCACAGCCACGCCCCCGTACGCGCCGCGTCATACGGGCTGAGATGCTGCCCGATCAACGCCGCGCACACCCCCGTCAGCACATCGCCCATCCCCCCCGTCCCCATCCCCGGGTTCCCAGTCGTATTGTAGGACACCGGCTTCCCCTTCTCGTGGATGATCGTCCGTGACCCCTTCAGCAGCAAGGTGATCGGTGAGCGCGCATCCACAAACCGGCCCGTAAATTGAGTGGCCGCCTCAAGCCTTGAAAGCGTTTTTGACTCCGGGAACAGCCGCGCCATCTCCCCGGGATGCGGTGTCAGCAGCCGCGGCCCCGCGCAACGCAGCAGCAATCCCGTGTTGTATTCCGCCACGATATTCAGCCCATCCGCGTCCAGCACCATCGGGCAGGCGCAATTCTCGACCAGCTGCAGGATCGCCCCGGCCCGGCTCTTGCCAAGACCCGGTCCAATCGCCAGCACATCGTGCTTCTGCTCAATCACCTCCTCATAGCTCTTGACCGGGTGCACCATGATCTCCGGCGGCGCCTTGATCGAAAGCGACCGTTGAATCTCCTCCGGCGCATAAATCGTCACCAGCCCCGCCCCGCCCCGCAGTGCCCCGCTCGCGCAAAGCACAGCCGCCCCAAGAAACCCCGGCGAACCCGCGATAATCCCCACCCTTCCATACTGCGTCTTGTACGAGTCAAAATTCCTTCGCGGCAGCACCCCCCCCAGCGATTCCGGCGTCGCCGTATCTTCCGTAAAGTCCACGGGCGCATGTACTTCAAATTCCTTTAACGGCGCCACGCACAGCCTCCCCACGTAGGCCGGTGCCCCGTCCGCCACCATCCCCTTCTTCGCATACCCCGCCGTCACCGTAAAATCCGCCACCACGCAATCGGGGTCCGCTTTCCCCGTGTCCCCGTCCAGCCCCGTCGGCAAATCCACCGCGCAGACCCGCGCATTCCCCCCCGCCCGCCGCGCATTGATCTCCCGTGTCAACCCCCGGATATCCTCCCTGAGCGCCCCCGACCCCCCGATCCCCAGCAACCCATCCAGAATAACAGTCGGCCTGAACCCCAGTTTCCGGCCCTCCCGCCGGAGGGACTTGCACTTTTCAAGCGCTTCTACATTCAACCGGGTCAACTCGGCCACCTTCCCCAAATCCCCCTCCAGCGCACGCAATTCTATTTCCCACCCTGCCTCCACCAAGTGCCGCGCCGCGACCAGCGCATCCCCCCCGTTATGCCCCTTCCCGTAATAGATCACAGCGAGTCCCGGCCTCCGGAAAGCCTGAGAGACCGCCTCCGCGATCTGCCTCCCCACCTCTTCCATCAACCTCTCCGCCGTGACCCCCTCCGCAAAGGTCGCCTCCTCGATCCGCCGCATTTCCGCACAGGATACGATGGGCAGTTTCATTCACACGATTCGTGCGGGACCCTACATCCCGCGCTTACTTATAATCGCCGCTGCCAGCAAATCCGCAACCCTCTGCCGCATCGCCGGTTGCGAGATCAATGCAGCCTCCCGTGCATTGGTCAGAAATCCCGGCTCAACGAGCACCGACGGAATCACCGTCTTGCGAATCACGAAAAATCCGCGAGTCCTTATCCCCCGCCGCGTTCCCGGCCACGCCTGGATGATCCGAGAGTAACATGCCGCCGCCAGCCGCGCCGACTCCCTCGTGTAATAATAGGTCTCGAATCCCTCCGCTCCCGCATTCGGCGCCGCATTGTAATGGATGCTGATGAAAATCGCGTTCCGCTGCGCATTGGCAATCGCCACCCGCCCCGGCAGCGAAACGAAGTAGTCTCCGTCCCGCGTCATTATGGTCCTGAACCCAGCCGCCCGCAGGCGAATCTGTAGCCGCCGCGCCGTATCCAGCGCCATCACCTTTTCCGGCACTCGTTGCCCCGGGATCCCCCCCCTGTCCTGGCCCCCATGGCCCGCATCGATGACGACCGTCGTGAATCCAAAAGCCGACTGTGCCGACACTCCCACCAGTAGCGCAAACCATAGCGCCAGCCCCGTTAATATGGATGGGCAGGATTTTCCCATGAAACCACACCTATGCAGGTCTTGTTCCACACAAGAACCCGCGAAGGCAGAATTTTATTGGGTTTCCGGCATCCCAGCCGGGCGATCAGACAGTTTCGGCCCCGTCGGCGCCACCTGCTGGGCGGTTTGAGGCAGCACCTCAATGCCGCCTCCGATCGCGACGTCCCCATCCGCCGCCCGCTTCAGGTGTGGGCTCGTCTTGAGGTCCGCATAATCCTGCTGCCCGAGCATTTCCGCGTTCGGTCCCAGGCGTGTGTAGAGATATTCCTTCGGCTGGATCATCTGGAGGACGTGCAACTGGCTGAGCGAATCCACCTGCGCCTCAGGAGCATACCCGTTGATCAGCCGTCCCAGCGGCAGTGTCGCGTAAACCAGCCCGGCATCCTTATCCTCAATCCGGACATACAGCATATTGTCCTTGGGCTGGCGGAAGCTGAGCAGCTCATAGTTGCGATATTGCCCGGCGTTTTTCTGGCCATCCGGGATTCCCACTGTCTGCTGCCAGAGGGTCGTCCCCTCGCTCACCTCGATGGGCGAGGTGGTGGAGCTGAAATATTTGTCGAGGCCCGCCCAGTACACCAGGGCCCGGACGTGATAGACCCCGTAATCGGTCACCGGATAGAGATTCACCAGGTTTACCTTCCGCTTCACGGTCTCACCATTGGGAATGGTCAGCGGCTGGAGGTGGTAATCCGACGCCATGGGCGGGATCGGAGTTCCCTCGGAATTGAGGATCTCGAAACTAAACCATTTGTCCGGCTCCTTGTCCGCCAGCGTCAGGTCGCGACCGGTCATATTCGTGATCGTCACCGTCGCAACGATCGGCTCGTAGCAAATATAAAGGTGTCGCGGAATATCGAGCGACACATTGATCTGGGCATGAAGCAGGGGCGCCATCGCGTAGAAGAACGCGAGGACCAAAAATCGGGGGGAGAAGGCGAGACGGGACATGAGGGGAGGAATGGTAGCCCAATTTTTTGGAAATGCCAGCCGGAGGGCGAAAACAAAAACGAACCCGCCGACAGTCACGACCTGCCGCCACGCTGCCTACTTCGGCGCCGGGGGCGTATCGCTGGCAGTCCGGAATCCCAGCGTCTCGGCGATCTGCTCGGGATAAGCCTTGATCTGCGCCGTCGTCATCGCTTGCTCCATCGTGGACTTGTAGTTACCCCCGCGGATCACGACGAACGTCTTGCTCGCGTCCCAAGTCCCCGTCCATTCGCTCACGTTGCCTGCCATTCCAATGACCCCGAAAGGGCTGACATCGGAAGGCAAGGCCGCGACGGGCGCCCACCAGGTGAAACCATCGACAGAAGGTTTATAGCCTGGACCCGGCTCGGACTGATAATCGGTCCCGGCATTCAGTTTTGTGGGATCCCATTGGTTGCCCCATGGGTAAAGATTTCCGGTGGTCCCGCGCGCGGCTTTCTCCCACTCCTGCTCCGTCGGCAGGCGCCGTCCGAGCCACTTGGCGTAAGCGTACGCGTCGAAGTAATCCACGTTGAAAACCGGGCAGTCCAGGGAGATCGGCACGTTGCGCACGTTCCGGTACCCGGAAAAGCTCGCGCTCGCCCGCCCGAAGAAAATATCCCAATCATGCGGGACATGGGAGCGGCCGGGAGGCTGCAGCGGATTGTCAAACTGGGTCGTATTGTTGTGGGCGTCCAGGTAATCGAGAAACTTCTGATACTCGGCCATCGTGACCTCGTACTTATCGATGTAAAAGGTCGGCAGCGTCAGCTTTTGGCCATCCTGGAAGATAAAGTCCCCGGCCGGGATCTCGACCATCTCGGAGGTGTAATCGTGGGATGTGGGCCGCAGGAACTCAAACCAGACCACACCGGCAAGGGTGAGGAGAAACAGGACGAGGCCGACCACTGTCCCGACGACCACCATCTTCTGGCGCTTGCGTGCGTCCTCCACCGCCCGGATTGCCGCCTCATCCTGCGCACTCAGTTTGAACGCGTCGACGGGGATGACTTTAGGTTCAATGGCCTGGATCGTCTGAAACAAGGGCGGCCATGACTGGAACCCGAGCTGGTTGGTCATGGTCATCCGCTCCAGCATCGACTGAAGGCCGCGGTCCTGCGCCTGCCGTTCCGGCAACACCGAGAGGACGACGTCCGCCAGCATGCATATCTCCTCCTGCATTGCCGGCATCTCCTCTGTCGGCTGCGCCACATTCGAAAGATACGGCAGCCCATCCTTCCCAATATAAATGTCCGTCGCATCGGGAATATTGTGCGGGATGCCGTGATGATGCAGGTGGGATAGCCCTTGTGCCACGCACTTGATGGTCTGCAACGCCTGCGGCTCGCTTAATACCTCTCCTTTCGCCGCGGTTTGCGCCAGCGTGTATCCGTCCACGTACTGATGGGTATAGAAGTAGTACCCCTCTGCCTGGTCTGCTTCATACACGGAGAGAATGTGAGGATGCTGGACCGCCGCCTTCGCACGGGCCGTGGCAACAAAGTTCTGCCGCGCCGCTTCATCCCCTGCGACCTCGACCGCCAGCATTTCCATTGCCACCGGGCGGCTCATGGAAGTTTGGATAGCGAGGTACACCGGACCCCATTTCCCTTTCCCGAGACGGCGCTCGATCCGGTATGCGCCGAGTGTCCTGCCCAACAATGGATCCACCGGTGCGGTGGGCACAGGACGAGCAGGACGGGCAGCGCCACCTTCCCTGGGTGCGGCTTGGGCCAGTTTTGCCTTCGCGACCGCCGTGGGCGTGGCTGCCGGGGTAAGCGTTGCCTTGGGGACCGCTGTGGGCACAGCCGCCGGTGCGGGAACGTCTGTGGGTGTAGCAACCGGCGCGGGATTTGCCGTCGGTACGGGGGATGGGATAGTTGCAGGCGCCGGCTTTGCCGTGGGAACCGGAGCAAGCGGAACAGAGGGCGCCGGCATGGCCTTCGGAGGCGCAAATGGCGTGGCTGCCGGCGTCGGGTTCGCGAGCGCCGTGGGAACGGGAGTGGCAACCGGCGGGGGAGTCGCCCTGGGGACCGCAGCCGGGACCGCGGCGGGCGCGGGCGTCACTCTCGGGACAGCGGAAGGGGTGGAAACGGGGGGCGGCGTAGCCCTGGGGACCGCGGCGGGCGCGGCAGCCGGGGCGGGGATTGCCCTGGGAACGGCGACCGGTGACGCAACCGGACCCGGCGCAGCCCTCGGCACCGCCATGGGTGTGGCAACCGGCGATGGCGTTGCCCTGGGAACTGTAGCAGGTGTGGCAACCGGGTTCGGAATCGCCTTCGGGGCCGCGGTTGGCGTGGCGGCTGGTTCCGGTGTCGGCCTCGGCACAGCGACGGGCGTGGCAACCGGCCCTCGGGCGACGACGGGAGCCGCTGTATCCGCAGGAGCTGGGACTGGCGTTGCCCGGGGCGCACGCCCGGGCTCCGAAAATTCCAATGACGGCAGTGGCAACTGGGTCGCCGCGGGAGCAGGCACTGCCTTGGGGCTGGGCTGTGAAACCGGTTCCGGTGCAGGAGGATCCGGCTGCCGGACGGGCTCAGGCACCGGCTGGGGCTCCTGATAAGCAGGTTGCGGAGACGGAGCAGGCGCCGCCGCCGCGGGACTTCCGCCGCCCCCCATGGTTCGCGCAATGGCCGGAAATAGCTTCTGCGGCGTGGCAGGCTTTTGGATCACTTCATACCCGGCGGTATGTTCCGCATAAGGGGTAAGGTCATACCCGGTCAGAAAAATTGTCCGTACCCCGGCGTGCCGGTTCTCCATCTTATTGCGGAGAGTGAAGCCATTCATCGGCTCCATGAAGACCTCGGTGATCAGCAGGTCGATCTGCTTCCCATTCACCATTTCCAGCGCCTCGTCCCCTGTGCGCGCAAACTGGATTTCATTACCAGGCGTGCGCTCCAGGATGTCCAGCACCCCGCGCAATTCCTCCTCACGATCAACGACGATAATCTTCATGCGACTTTTCTTGCTTACTTGTCCGGCAGGACCAGCGGGGGCGGGTATGCCTTGATGAGCGAGACCGGGTCCGCCGCCTGATCCTGCAATGCCTTGTTGTAGTAAACGCAAACGACGTATCCGTAATAGTGGCGGCCCTGCTCGATCTTGCCCGGCTCCGGAGGCGCCTGCTTGTAATCGACCTCAAGGATTTCCATGTCATTCTGCACCCAATCCGCCGGCAACTCGCTCCAATGGGAGGAGACATTCGCATTGGTCCGGACGATGGTGTCGTCGCCCAGTTGGTCGTAGAAGAACACCTGGATCACCACACTGGTTACATCGATCTTCGCATCCGGACGCCGTTTCACCGGAATCTTGACCGTAAACTGTTTGTAGCCCTCGGAGGTCTCCGGTTTCTCGTCGGTAGTGATATTAACGAGGGCGAGCTGCGCTCCCTGCTGGAACCCGGTTTCGTCGGCAGGTCCGCCCCCCTGGTCCGCCGCGGGCGATGACTGAGCCCCCGGCGTGCTCAATTCCGCCGCCTTCAGCTTGGCATCTGCGGCCTGGTAATAGATGCCCGCGGATTCCCCCATGTCATAAATGGCTCGCCATTGCTCGAGCGCCTTGTCATCGAGGTCCATCTTCTCATAAGTCCCGGCAAGCTCGGCGATGACCTGCGGATTCTTGGGGGAGATGGCGAGCGCCTCCCGCAGCCGTGTGATGGCCGTGCTCATATCGCCGCGCTGGCGTAGCGCCGTAGCCTCGGCCACCAATCCATCGAGCCGGGATTGCGGCATGGCCACCTGCGTCTCGTCCACCGGCGTCGGCTTCGGCAGGGAAGCCACCATGGGCAAAAGAGTCGCCGCCGGAGCTGTCGTAGCCGGGGCGTTGGATGCCGCCGGGGAGGGCGGGGACGCCTTAGGCGCGGCCTGTGCCACTACCGGGGTCGGCATGGGGAGCGGCGGCACCGGCTGGCTCACATTCTGCGCGGGACTGCTGGTCGTGATCGATGCAAACGGGTCGCCAAAGGATGGCTCCGGATGGGTTGCGCCGGCAGTCGGCGAGTTTTCGGTCAAATCGAGCGGCGGCACCTGGATTGTAAGGGGTGGGACGTGGCGCGCACGATCCACCATGGCCACGCAAGCCAGCCCGATCTCCACGAGGCCCGCGACAGCAAGAACCCACCCGGCCGCACCAAGAGTGCGTCCGATTGAAGAGCGAGATATCGCGGGGGCCTGCTGCACGCTGCAAGGGAACGTAGGATTCGGGCGGCGGAGTGTCAACGCAAGGTCAATGCAACAATAGATCCAGCACCCCCTGCCCCACCTTCTTCACCGTCCCCTCGACCCCGGCCGCGCTTTTGATGATCGTGTCCCCGGCGGCGGCGGCCAGGCGCGGAGTCAGATCGTCATTAGGATGGTCCACCGGGCCGGTCAGCCGCATCGGCGTCCACCGGTATCCATCTCGTGAGTCGGTGAAAATCTCCTCTTGCGAACCTGGTATCCATTGCAAGGTCGCCGGCGTGAGCCCCACTTGAAAACTGCCGTCTATCCTCCCGTCCACGATAGTGTAGGTGCCTTCCACCCGGATCAAACCCTCCGATTCCACGACCATATTCCGAACCTCCAGCCGCTCAGGGGTGCGGGTGAAATCGGCGGAGGCGCGTGTCAGCTCAAGGGTTCGGAATCGCTCGGTATGGGTAAAAGTCCCGATCTCGTCGAGGATGGGCAGCGCTGTCAATTGGCCCTCCAGCAGGCCCATGGAACCGGAAACCGTCAACTCGTTGGCGGCGTTACCGGATCCGAGGGGCGCCTGGATGTGTACCTGCCCGGCCATTCGCCCGGTCAGCCGCTCCCGCCAATCCGGCGCCAGCAGCGGCTGCACATCCACGCCGTCCAGTTTTACCTGCAGGTCCACGGATTGCCGCGCCTCGATGGACCCGGTCACGTTGAGGCGGCTGGAGCCGTTCTTCAGGTCAGCGGAGTTGATGTAAAGGGTCGGGCTTTGCCACCGCATGCTCGCCGTTTCAAGGTCCAGCGACGGGAAGCCGGCTGTTTGCACGGTGCCTCCCTCCGCATCGATCACCCAGGCGTTCTGCCCGTCCGGCATCAGGGTCAGTGCGGTGCCAGTGATACCTTCCTCGGGAGTGCTGGACCAATGCCAGTTCGCCTCCGCGATCGTTGTCTTCCGCAAGTCAACGGTCCACCCAGGATGACTCAGTCCAAACGGCGCCGGTGCCGCTCCCGCAGTCCATTCGGGTTCGGATGGATTCTCCGTGCCCGCAGCCCCCTGGGCAGCAGGGGGTTCGATGCTCAGCCGCTGGATCGCAAGCTCATCGATCTGCACTGTGTGCCGCAACAGCCCATGCCAGTCAAACGTGGCCCGCAACTGGTCCGCATCCAAAGTCGAGAACCCGCCGCCATCGTTCCGCGTGGCTCTGAAATTCTCCCCATATACCATCGAGCCATCGAACTCCAGGGGCGCGAAATCCGCATGGTTCGCATTCAACGTATTGGCCGCCGCCTGTGCCAGCGATTGCCGGAACGCGTCACTGTGGAGGTACCGCGTGAAAAGAATGCGCGCCACCAGCAGCCCCACCAAAAACAGCACCAAAAGTGCCGCCAATCCCACTCCAATCCGTGCTAGAATCCTGTTCATCGGACTTTCAACCCTAAAGCATTTCCGCAAGAATCCAATCCTCGATGGAGCCTGGAACGAAATCTCCCGCACCCCAAAACCACGAATGCGGTTGAATCCGAACTATTTGGCGCGCAAATCGCCCGCCAGTATACTCCCCAGTCCCATCTCCCCCTCCCATGCTCGAAGTTCGTGACGTATCCCTCACCGCCGGCCTCATGCCCGATGGCGAGCCTCTCATGCTCCTGCGGGAAATCTCGGCCCATTTTCCCCGGGGCCATCTCTGCGCGATCGTCGGCCCGTCCGGCTCGGGGAAGAGCACGCTGCTCAAGGTCATCGCCGGAATCCGGGAGCCGGAGGAAGGGACTGTCCACTGGGAGGGGCGCGATCTTTCCAACGAGCGTGACCTCGATCCCCACGAGATCGGCTATGTGCCGCAATTCGGCATTTCCTTCGATCTCCTGACAGTGGCGGAAAGCATGGACGCCGCGCTGCGCCTGCGCGTCGGCGGCCTGGATGCCGGGACCCGCAGCCAGCGGGCCGCCGAGATCCTTCGCGACGCCGGGCTGGAAGAGATCGCCGACCGGCGCACCGGGGTCCTTTCCGGCGGCCAGAAACGGCGTCTCGCGCTCGCGCTCGAGATGGCGACGCGTCCCATCCTGCTCCTGTGCGACGAAGTCACCAGCGGGCTCGATACGAAATCCGAGGATGAAATCGTGTACCTCCTCAACAGTCTAGCCCACGATGGACCCGGCCGGACTGTGATATCGGTGACCCACAGCCTTCGGCACATGGATCTGCACGATAGCGTTGCGGTGCTCTACGAGGGCCGGCTGGTTTATCACGGCGCACCCGATTTGCTGCCCCATTACTTTACGATCAGCGGGCCCGAGCAGCTCTTCGATTGCCTCCAGACCCGCCCGCCGGACGGCTGGCGCTCCTCGTGGCGCAAGCATCGCGCCACCTATTACGCGAGCCTCATCGACGCCGTGGCTCCCGTGGGCCGCGCCGAGGATGATCCGCCCGAGGCGCCGCCCATTGAGGAAACCATCGCCATCGCACAGGCGGAGGCCATGGAGATCGGTTCGAGAAGCCCCTCCGGCTTCCAGCGGCCATCGTGGTTCACGCAATTTGCCGTCCTGCTCACCCGGCAGCGACGGCTGCTCCTGCGGGATCATGGACAGCTCCTGCTCCAGCTCGCACTGCTGTTCGGGTTTCCATGCCTGGTGGTGATCTTCGCTTGGGACGGCCTGCCTCAGATCGCGAACCTGGCCAGCGGCCCCTCCCACAATGCGCTCGAGCAACTGGTCGCCGACACCTCCTTCACGCTGCAGGCGGTCCGCGTGGGGGGGCTGGTTTCCGGTCTCGTCATGTTCCAGGTCATTCTGCTCACGCTCATGGGCTCAAATAATTCCGCCCGGGAGATCGCCGGCCAGCGGGCCATCTTCGAGAAGGAAAAGTTCGCAGGGCTGCGCACCTCGGCATTTCTCGCGAGCAAGACGGTCTACCTCACCGTGCTGGTCGCGGCCCAGTCGCTCTGGATGGCGCTCTTTGTCAATACGATCTGCCATTTCCCGGGCGATATCTTCGCGCAGGCGGGCATCCTGTTTGCCGTCAATGCCGCCATGACGAGCATGTGCCTTGGCATTTCCGCGCAGATGAAGACCGCCGACCAGGCCTCGCTGGTCAGTGTCTACCTGGTCGGCTTCCAGTTACCCCTCTCCGGCGCGGTCCTGGCCCTGCCCAAGGCGATCGGCTGGCTCACGCGACCGTTTATCGCCGCGTATTGGGGATGGTCGGGTTACATTGAGACGATGCGCGATACCCGTTTTTACGACATCATCCAGATGACATCCCGAACGGACCTCGCTCCGTTTCTCATTTGCGGCTGCGTCCTCCTCGCCCACGCCCTGGCCGGCCTGGTGCTTGCCTACTTCGGTTCCCGTGAAAGCCGGTGGGATTGAACTGCATTGCAATAGGCTTCTTCTGAACGTACCTTCCTCCGATGCCCAGAAGGGCCAGCTCCAGAACGAACCCCATCTCGCTTGTCGTCGCGGTTATCATCCTTGCCGGCGTGCTTGCGGGCGGAGCTTACCTTTGGGTCATGCTCGCGGATCCCTACCGCACGCTCGCGCCAATCGACGTGCCGACCTACCTGGATAATGCGAACAGTCTGCGCGGGAATGTGTACAAGTTTACCGGCACCATCGATAGCGAACTTGCCTGGTCTCCCACCCAGGGTCGCCTTTTCTCTGTCCTTGCGGATGGCAGCAAGACGGATGTGCTTCCCCTCCTCATCCCTGCCTCCCTCGATTCCGTCAATATCCAGAAGGATCAACGATTCTTCTTTAAAATAAGCGTCGGCGACAAGGGGATCCTGACTGCGTCGGACTTGAAAAAGATTTGAGGAAACGTCTAAATGAAATGCCCCCTTTTTGTCTTCGCACTCATCGCCGCCGGTGCGGTCATCGGCCGCGCCCAAGTCCCCGATAGCGCCCCGGCCTCATCCGGGGCCCCGGCCCAGCAGGCGCCGGCACCCTCTTCCTCGGGAGGAGGCGGTGGCGGGGGTGGCGGCAGCGAGGACTCGGCGGGAGGCTCGAAGCAGGAAGGCTCCTTCCTGGGCGGCGATGTCCCCGTCTTCGACCCCGGCTCGGAGATTTTCACTTGGGACGGCAAAAGCTGGCATGCCACCGATAACCGGCTTTTCCAGGCCCGGTTTGAAAAATATCTCAACGCCCCTGAGGAGACCACGGCCCAGGATACTGCCTACCAGCAGATTATCATGACGGTTCTCAATGACCTGGCCCCGGGTAATGCCTCTCCCCAACATATTGACGATGCCTTCCGTCTGCTTGCGAGGGCATCCGCCTACGATATCGACGCCCGGTTGTGCGATTCCATCGCCGACGCCGTCTATAGCGCGTGGCGCGCCGAGGATAATCAGGACCGGCTCGCGCAGGCCAATGAAGCCCTTGAAACCGAGCGGAAGGCGAACGAGTGGAATGCCAAGATCGCGGCGAGCGACCTCCAGCTCGACAACGCCCCTGGGTCGAAGGACAAGGCCGCCGCCCAGGCCTGGCAGAATGACGAGAACCAGAAGCGCGACATGGAGATGGGCCAGTACTCGGTGCGCCTCGCGGAAATCATGGCCACCATCAAGGCCAACCAAGCCAAGAAGGCGCTATCAGAACTCGACTCGAAGGTGGAATTCCAGGCCCTCCTGGTGCAGCTCTTTCTCCAGCGCCGATTCCAGCATGTTCTCATCGGCACCCGTTTTTACCGGGCCATCTTCACCGATGGCGACACTGGGCTCCAGCTCGGCAAGGATAGCCACGATCTCTTCGAGAACTCGACGGGCATGCCCCCGACCGTGGGCACCCTGGACAGCATGGCGGATGAAATCATCCGCGACGTGCGCGAGGGCGTTCAGGCCTTCCAGTATCTCCTCAGCCAGAACGAGATGGAAAGCGCGTCCAAACGCCTCGCGGAGTCCTTCACCACCGGCGAATATCTGCCGGAAATTCGCACCTTGCCGCGCACCCAGAAGCGCCAGGCGCTCCAATTTGTCCAAAAGAGCGACCAACTGCTCTCCGCGCTCGAGGTCAAGGACTACACCCTTGCGGAAAAGCTGGTCGGCGAGCTGAGCACCACGGCTACGGATTTCGATACCTCGAAGGCTACCGCCGCGATTGAGACCGCCAAGCAGATCAGCGCCCTGCACCTCGCCAAGGCCCGCAATGCCGCCGTCAGCGGCGACAAGGTCACCCTCGAGGAGGAACTCAAGGAGGCCACCGAGATCTGGCCCCGTAACCCGGAACTCACCAAGATCTCGGGCCTCATCTTTGACCAAAGCGACGTCCAGCAGAAGGCCCTCGTCGACCTGGATGAGCTCCTCAGCCAGCACAACTACCGCGAGATTTACAACGACAAGATGCGCTTCATCGCCGCTGCCGCGATGTACCCCGACCGGCAGAAGCAATTAAGCGACGTCCTGGAGCAGATGGAAACCATCGAAACATCCATGATTCAGGCCCGTGAAATGGCCAAGCAAGGCGACTACGCCGGCGCCTGGGAGGCCGTCGAGAAGACCTTCGAGAAATTCCCCGATGACTCGAAGCTGAACGAAATGCGCGCCGACCTTACGACCCAGGCTGCTGATTTCGTCCGCACCATCCGCACCGCACAGGACCTCGAGCAAAAGGACGAGATCGGTTCCAGCCTCGCCTGGTATCTGAAAGCCCAGAAGATTTATCCCTCGAGCGAATTCGCCCAGGACGGCGTCAGCCGCCTCACGAAGCTGGTGCTCCCCGAGTCCCCGGATAGCACCGATGCGCCATCCGACACTCCACAGCCCACCCAGCCGTCCCAGCCGTCCCAGCCTCCCCAAACCTCCCAGGCCACCCAGAGCTCCCAGGGAGGATAAGTCAGGCTACGCCGGGCCTCCCATCGTTGGAGGACTCACGGCGCTATTCAGGTCTTATTGGTCCCTT
>Ga0302319_10012690_pt1 | contig 15858 bp, 12 predicted proteins | sample Bog_T0_2_FD_203319 | JGI IMG/M metagenome (GOLD analysis project Ga0302319, IMG submission 203319) | Peat permafrost microbial communities from Stordalen Mire near Abisko, Sweden - Bog_T0_2 | ecosystem: Environmental > Terrestrial > Soil > Wetlands > Peat | place: Sweden: Abisko, Stordalen Mire...
CAACATGCCCGGCATGAGCGGACTGGTAATGCTGCCGCTCGGCGCGCACCTTCGGCAGCATTTCCAGTCCGCTCATGCCGGGCATGTTGATGTCGGACAGAATCAGGATCAGTGACGGATCCTTGATCTCGGCGGCCCGGAGCAATGCGTCGGGCGCCGACGGCGCAAACTCCATGGTGAAACGTCCGGATTTCAGGTCGCGGCGGAATTGCTGGCGGAACAGGGATTCGACGTCGGGCTCGTCGTCGACGACGAGAATGTAAACGCTCAAAGGGTGCCTCCAGCCTGCAATCGAGCCGCGGTCCGCGGCAGCGTGATAATGAATTCGGTAAATGCGCCAGGTTCGGTATCGACGTCGATCTTGCCACCATGTTGTTTCACCACGATGTCGTGGCTCATCGACAGGCCAAGTCCGGTACCCTCGCCGGCGGGCTTGGTGGTGAAGAAGGGATTGAACATCTTCTCCTTCACTTCGCGGGGGATGCCGGTGCCGTTATCGCGGATGCGGATTTCGACCTGGTTGCCGAGGCTTTTGGTGGTCGCGCTCAGCAGCGGCTCGAAACCCGGCTCGCCGGCCTCCTTGCGCTTGGCGGCGGCGTAGAATCCGTTCGAGATCAGGTTGAGGAACACCCGGGTGATCTCCTGCGGGTACAGGTCGATCATGCCGGCGGCGGCGTCGAAGTCGCGCTTCAGCGTGATATTGAACCCGGACTTTTCGGCGCGCGCGCCGTGATAGGCCAGATTGAGGCTTTCCTCGACGATGGCGTTGATGTCGACGGGGCGATGTTCGCCCGAGCCCTCGCGCGAGTGCAGCAGCATGTTCTTGACGATCGAATCGGCGCGCTTGCCGTGCTGCACCACCTTTTCGAGATTACCCTTCAGCATATGGGTGAGTTCGTCGACCTCTTCGCGGATCTTGTCGTCGAGCGGCGCGGTCTTGAGCAGGTCGTTGAGTTCGTCGATCAGTTCGCCCGACAGCGCCGAGAAATTGTTGACGAAATTCAGCGGATTCTTGATTTCATGGGCGATGCCGGCGGTGAGTTGACCGAGCGAAGCGAGCTTTTCGGTCTGCACCAGGCGGTCCTGCGCGGTGCGAAGGTCTTCGAGCGAGAGCGACAGCTCCTTGGTGCGCTCCTGTACCTGTTCGAACAAACGCACGTTCTCGATGGCGATGACAGCCTGGTCAGCAAAGGTCTGCACCAGATCGATCTGGCGCTGGCTGAATGGTCCGGGCTCCGGCCTGCCCAGCAGCAGCACGCCCTCGACCGCGCCGTCGCGCATCAGGGGAACAGCGAGCACCGACCGGTAATCGCCGAGCTTGGGTGCCGCGCCAAAATCGTATTCGGGGTCGACTTGTACATCCGGGACGTGTACCGGCCTGGCTTCCATGAAGACCCTGCCGGTGATGGTATCGCGCCCCGGCTTGATCGGATTGGCATGCATGAAATCGATGAAGGCCTGGGTGCAGCCGGATTCGGCCTGCAGCCGCATCACCTCGCCGTCGCGCAGGCAGATGATGCCGAGCGATGCGCCGCACAGCGCCTTCGCCGATTCGGTCAAGGTCGTCAGCACCGATTTCAGGTCGAATGCCGAACGGCTGATGACCTTGAGCACGTCGGCGGTGGCTGTCTGCTGCTGCAACGATTCGCTGAGCTCGGCGGTGCGCTGCTCGACCTTGTGCTCGAGATCGGCATAGGATTCCTGCAAGCGCGCGCCCATGTCGTTGAACTGGTTGGCGAGGCCTTCGAGCTCGTCACCGGTCCTGATCGAAATGCGCTGGGCGAAATCGCCGCTGCCGATGCGCTCGGCGCCGACGCGCAGGGCCTGGATCGGGCCTACCATGCGGCGGGCCAGGAAGATCCCGGCCAGCACCGCGAAGATCGACGCCGCCGCCAGCACGATGGCGAGCCGCTGCAGCGCCAGATAAAGCGAGGCGTAGGCCTCCTCCACCGGCAGTTCGACGAACATGGTCCAGCCCAAGGGGGCGATCGGGGCTGACGCCGTCAGCACCTCCTGGCCCTGGATGTTCTTGGCGCCCTGCAGCGATTCGAGGTCGGCGCCGTTGTTGCCGGCCTGCGCCGCCTGCACCTGCAGCAGCTTCGACATGTCGGTGTTGCGCAGCACCAGGCTGATGTCGGGATGCGCGATCAGCCTTCCTCCCGCGCCGACCACATAGGCATGGCCGTGCTCGCCGACCTTGATCTGGGAAACCACGTCCCAGATCAGCTTGAGATTGACCTCGGCGATGCTGACGCCGGCATCCTTGCGGGTGCCTGCCAGCGACAGCGTCATATAGGGCTCGGATTCCCGGCGGAAATAGACCGGCCCATAATAGACCTTGTGGGCGACGGCCTCGGAGAATTTGGGATCCTTGGAGAGGTCGAGGCCGGAGTCGACGACATCCATGGCAAGCCGCGACACCCGCAGGCGCTCCTTGCCGGTGGAATCGACCTGCGCCAGTTCGGTGATGGCCGGCACCTGCCGCAGCAGCCGCAGGGCGTCGAACCGGCGCTGCTCGATCGAGCCCGCCGACCACGGCAACTGGGTGGTCCAGCCGAGCTGGCTCTCGATTTCCTTGATGAACTGGCCGATTTTGGCCGCCGCGGCTTCGGCCTGCTCGTGCTGGATCCGGATCAGCGCGGCCTTGTGCTCGCGGTAGTAGAAGAAAACCTCGAAGATCCCGTTGGACAACAGCGCGACGCCGACCACCGCGACGAACAGCGCGACATATTTGGCAAACAGCCGGGTGCGGACCCTGGTCCCGCCGGGGCGCGCCGCCGGGGCAGCGCCTGCCACTGCCGGGGCCGCGAGCGGGCGGCCTTCTGACGTGTCGGGATGCAGGGAGATGGTCATCCGCGCGACCCTAGCAAGAAGAGACCGGTTAGCAAGAAGCAACCGGCTCATCGCGTGCCGCACCGCGGCAGCCGTGGTTCAGGCGCCAACCGCCGGTTTGGCTCGGCTTCGGCCTCAGGTCGGCTTCAGCGCTTTTTCACCCAGATCGAAATCCGCGATTTCCCTGGCGCGCTCCGAACCGGCGGCCGCCCGGTGATCGGTGGCGATCGCGACATAAACCGCCGGCAGCACGAACAGCGTGAACAGGGTACCGATCGACATGCCGGCGACCACCACCAACCCGATCGAGAACCGGCTCGCCGCGCCGGCCCCCGTGGCGGTCAAAAGCGGCAGCAGGCCGGTGACCATCGCCGCGGTTGTCATCAGGATCGGGCGCAGCCGGACCCGCGCCGCCATCTCGATCGCCGAACGCTTGTCGAGGCTTTCGTTGAGCTGCAGTTCGTTGGCGAACTCCACCATCAGGATGCCGTGCTTGCTGATCAGGCCGACGAGCGTGAGCAACCCGACCTGGGTGTAGATATTCATGGTCGCGGCGCCGAAGAACAGCGGGATCAGGGCGCCGACGATCGCCATGGGAACACTGATCATGATCACCAGCGGATCGCGCAGGCTCTCGAATTGCGCCGCCAGCACCAGGAAGATGATGATCAGCGCGAAGCCGAAGGTAATCGCGAGCTGGTTGCCTTCCTGCACATATTGCCGGGAATCCGCCAGGTAGTCGTGGCTGAACCCGGCCGGAAGGTTCTTGGCTTCGCCCTCAAGGAAGTCGACCGCCTGTCCGACCGTCACCCCGGGCATCGGCACCGCCTGGAAGGTCGCGGAGTTCAGCTGGTTGTAATGGGTGAGCGCGTTCGGATCGGTCGCGGTTTCGATCGACACGATGGTCGACAGCGGCACCTGCTGGCCAGTCGCGGTCGGTACATAATACCGGCCAAGCGACTCGGGCGACAGCCGCTGATCGCGTGGCACCTGCGGGATCACCTGATAGGAGCGCCCCTCGAGGTTGAACCGGTTGACGTAGTTGCCACCGAGCAGCGTCGCCAGCGTGCCGCCGATGTTCTGCATGGTGATGCCGAGATCGCTCGCCTTGGAGCGGTCGATCTTGACCCGCACCACCGGCTGATTGAAGTCGAGATCGCTGTCGGAGACGATGAACATCCCGCTCTTGCGCGCGGCGTCCTTCAGTTTCGCCATCTGCTCATAGACCGCCTGGAAACCGGCGGTCGAATTGATCACCATCTGGATCGGCAACCCGCCGGGACCGCCGGGCAGCGGCGGCAGGTTGAACGCGAACGCGTTGACGCCCTCGATCTTGCTGAGCTGGGCCTGTACCAGCGGCTTGAGCGCGATCGACGAGCGCTTCCGTTCGTCCCAGGGCTTCAGCAGCATGCCGGCGATGCCGCCCTGCGGGCCGTTGATGCCGTTGAGCACGAAGCGCAGGTCGGTCTCCGGGAAGCTGCCGAACACCTTGTCGAGCTTCTCGCCATAGAAGTCGACGTAGTCGATGTTGGCGTATTTCGGCGCCTTGGTCACGGCGAACACGATGCCCTGATCTTCCTCCGGCGCGAGTTCCTTCGACGTATGCATATACAGGAAGCCGACCAGCCCGAGCATGGTCAGCGCGAACAAGGCGGTGATCGGGCGGTAGTCGAGCGACCGGTCGAGTTGCCTGCCGTACCAGCGCGTCATCGCCCCGAAGACCCTGTTGACGAGCTTGGCAAAACGGCCCTCTTCGGCGCTTGTGAGGAAGATCGAGCACATCATCGGCGACAGCGTCAGGGCGATCACCCCGGACACGATCACGGAGCCCGCCAGCGTGAAGGCGAATTCGCGAAACAGCGAACCGGTGAGGCCGCCGAGGAATCCGATCGGCGCATAGACCGCGGCCAGCGTGATGGTCATGGAGACGACCGGGCCGACGATCTCGCGCGCGCCCTGCATGGCGGCCTGCACCGGCGGCTTGCCCTCCTCCAGATGGCGATGGATGTTTTCCACCACCACGATGGCGTCGTCGACCACGAGCCCGATCGCCAGCACCATCGCCAGCAGCGTCAAGAGGTTGAAACTGAATCCGGCCAGCAACATCAGGCTGCAGACGCCGATCAGCGACAGCGGAATCGTCACCACCGGGATCAGCACCGAACGGAACGAGGCCAGGAACAGGAAGATCACCACCACCACGATGATGACCGCCTCGCCCAGGGTCTTCTCCACCTCGTCGATCGAGGATTGGATGAATTTGGTCGAATCGTAGGCCACCTTCATCTTCATCGACGGCGGCAGGTTGCGCTCGAGTTCGGGGAACAGCGTGCGCACACCCTTGACCAGGGTCAGCGGATTGCCCTGCGGGGTCGCCTGCACGCCGATGAAGATCGCATGCTCGCCGTTGAAGGCGACGCTGGCGTCGGTGCTCTGTGCGGCGAGTTCGACGGTGGCGATGTCCTCCATCCGCACGAAACCGCCGTCCTTGGACTTGACGATCATGCGCTTGAATTGATCGATGTTCTTCAGATCGGTGTTGGTCGAGACGTTGGAGACGATCAGAAAGCCCTTGGCCTGGCCCGCGGCGGCCTGGAAGTTGTTGGCGGCGATCGCGGCGGCGACATCGGCGGGCGACACGCTGCGGCCGGCCATCTTGACCGGATCGAGCCACAGCCGCATCGCGAAAGTCTGGCCGCCCAGGATATCGGCCGAGGCGACGCCGTCGACGGTCGACAGCACCGGCTGTACCACCCGCGTCAGATAGTCGGAGATCGCCGATCCCGACAGCACCTCGCTGGAGAAGCCGAGATACATCACCGCCGTGGTCTGGCCGGTGGTCTTGACCACGATCGGATCGTTGGATTCCTTCGGGATCAGGTATTTGACCGAATTCACCTTGGCCAGCACTTCGGTCAGCGCCTGGTTGGGATCGAAATTCAGCTTGATGTAGACTTGGATGGTGCTGGTGCCCTGCACCGAGGACGAGGTCATGTAGTCGACGCCTTCGGCGGAGGCGACGGCCTGCTCGAGCGGCGTGGTGATGAAGCCCTGAATCAGTTCGGCCGACGCGCCGGGATAGACGGTGGTGACGTTGACCACCGTATTCGACAGCTTGGGATACTGTCGGACCGGCAGGCTGGTCGCGGCCCGGAAGCCGATCAGCAGGATCAGCAGGCTGACGACCACCGACAGCACGGGTCGCTTGATGAAGATATCGGTCCAGACCATCGCGAAGCGCTCCGAATTGCCGAGATCATGGTCCGGACGGTTTGAGCCGGATCACGATCTCACCTATTTGTTCAAGCCGAGCCTTTCGGAAAACCGGTTCCCGGGTTTCCGGCTCATGCTTCAGTAACGCGGCGGCTTCGCCGGGATCGGCGGCGACGGGTCGGTGGAGATCGCCACCGCTGCGCCCGATTGCAGCTTAAGCTGGCCTACCGCGACCACGCGATCGCCGGGCTTCACCCCCTCCAGAATCGCGGCGCGTCCGCCAATCCGGTTGCCGGTCCGCACGAAGGTGCGAACGGCGGTCAGGCTGGTCGTGCCGTCGTCCGCTTTCTTCTCGGTGATCAGGAACACCGAGTCGCCGTAGAGCGTATAATCAACCGCCGTCTCCGGTACGGTGACGACCGCCGGCTTGTCGGGAAGCACCACCGTCGTGGTCGCAAACATACCGGGCTTGAGGATGTGATCGGGATTGTCGAGCGTGGCCTGGACGCGGATGTTGCGGGTGTCGGTGGCGATCTGCGGCTCGATCGCGTTGATCTTGCCCTCGAAGGTGCGGCCCGGATAGGCGTCGACCGCGATGCGCACGGTCTGTCCGACCTTGAGCGCGGCCGAATCCTTCTCCGTCACGGTGAAGTTGGCATAGAGCTGCGACAGGTCGGTCAGGGTTATGATCTGGGTGCCCGCGGTCAGGTACTGGCCGACCTCGACGTGGCGGACGCCGAGTTCGCCGTCGAACGGCGCGCGCACGAGCTTCTGCGAAATGATCGCCTCGGTCTTGGCGATGCCGGCATTGGCCTGGTCATACGCCGCTTGCGCCGAATCGACCGTCGCCTGCGGGCCGAACTGGCGCGCCGCAAGCTGCTTGGCGCGATCCAGCGACAGCTGCGCCACGGTGGCCTGTGCCTTGAAGTTGGCGAGATCGCCTTGGTCGGGAGCGTCGAACAACTGCACCAGCGCACTTCCGGCCTTCACGTCGGTGCCGGCGGTGAACATGATGTCGGTGATGCGCCCGGAGACGTCGGAGGTGACGTTGACCTGATGCACGGCGGCGAGATCGCCGACCGCGGTCAACAAGTTCGGAATCACCTCGGACTTGGCTTCGGCAATGGTGACGGAGGACGGCGGCGGCTTGGCGTTCGCGAAGTACTGCGCGATCATCTTGCCCTTGAAGTAATCGAACCAGACGAAACCGCCGACCAGCGCCGCGAGCAACGCCCCGACGATGATGAACCACATCAGCATCCTGACCGGACGCTTGCGCGGCGGCTCAGCGACCGGCTTGCCCGAGATTTTGGGTTCCGTCACAATGTTCATGTCATGCACCTTCTGCGTTTGCCGGCTGCCCCGGATTCGGCGACTGTTCGCGATCCAGATGGCAGGCAAGTGCGGTTTCGTTCAATCCAATGCCGCGAAGTATGAATTCGCAAAGCTGCCGTTCGAGATCGGCCGAATTGCCGTAGGAAAGGCATGGTACCGACGGCAGCCGCGTCAGCGCCGCCATCAGCACCGTGTGATGAGCGAACCAGAACAGATTGAGCGGCTCGCTTCCGATCTGCGACGCGTCACCCGCCGCCACCGCGCGCTCCAGCGAGGCCGTAAACACCGGCCCGATCAGGTTGCCGACCTTGGTGTAGAGCAGCCGCGCGAATTCCCCGTCATCGAGATGGCTGGTCAGCATCAGCCGCAGGCGTTGCGCTTCCTGCTCGTCGGGGACATCGGCGATCTGCACGAAATGCCCGACCATGCCCTTGACCAGTTTGACGAGCGTCGCCGTCGAAGGCTCCTGCCCGAGCATTTGCGCCAGGTCTGGATCGGCCTCGCACTCCTCCGCCAGGATTTCGGCGTATAGCGCCGCCTTGGAAGGAAAATGCTTGAACAGCAAACCCTCCGAAATGGCGGCGGCCGCCGCGACGCTCTTGGTGGTTGTGCCGGCAAAGCCGTGGCGCGCAAAGCAGCGTTTGGCGGCGCTGAGGATCAGCTGCCGCCGCAAGTCGCCAGTCATTCTCAACGTGCTCATTTTGTGAGTAAGCACTCACCTCAACAAATGTCAAGGAAAGTTGCTGCGGCGCACACGCCAAAGTGAAGGTCCGGAACCCGATCCGGGAGACCGGCTCGCCCCACCAAAATGCGCATCAGATCGGGCTGAACCCCAGCGACCCGCGGATGCGGTTGACGATGAAGGTGCCGTCGCGGCTGGAAAGCACGCGCTCCAGGTTGGCGCTGTCGATCTTGACGCTGGCAAAGCGCGGCCCGCGCCCGACGTCCTGGATCCCGGCCGCAAAGGCCTCGATCTCGGCCATGGTCGACATCGAGTGGGCATCCGGGATTCCGCAGGCGCGGGCGACTCCGACCATGTCGACCGTTCCGGCGGTGTGGCTCGCCTGCCCGCCGGTCTCGCCATAGACCTCGTTGTCCAGCACCACGATGGCGAGGTTCTTCGGCTGCTGCAGCCCGACGGTGGCGAGGCTGCCCATGCCCATCAGCATTTCGCCGTCACCGGTGATGACGAGCACCGGCAGTTCAGGCTGCGCCAACGCGATGCCGAGCCCGATCATGACCGCGCCGCCCATGGCGCCCCACAGATAGAGGTTGCGATCGTGATCGCCGGCGGCGGCGATGTCGTAGGTCGAGGCGCCGAGGCCGCCGACGGCGATCGCGCCCTTGCGTTGCGCCAGGAGGCTGCCGACGACGCTGCGGCGGTCGAGAAGATTGGCCTTGCTCATTTGGTGAAAACCTTTGCCCCGATCAGGCGCTGCGACAACAGGACGGCGGTCGGCGTACAGGCGTTGTAGGCCTGCCCGGCGGCGGCCTCGACGACCTCGCGTACCTCTTCCGGGCGGGAGGCGCGCAGCACCTTGACGCCGCACAATTCGAAAATCGCCTGCGTGCTCGATCCCATCGGCACCTGCCAGGGGTTGAATTCACCCCATTCGCCGCGCATCGTCACCAGCGTGAGGAACGGAAAGCGGAATATCTGGGTCAGCGACAGCATGTTGATGCAATTGCCGACACCGCTCGACTGCATCAGGAGCACCCCGCGCTGGCCGCCGGCCCAGGCTCCGGCCAACAGCGCCACGCCTTCTTCCTCGGTCGTCAGCGCGACCCCGCGCATCGTCGGGCAGCCCAGCACGCGTTCGATCAGCTGCGAATGGCCGGCATCCGGCACATAGGGCACCTGGCGTACGTCGAAGCGCTGCAGAATCGCAAAGATCTCCTCGGGCCAGGACGGTGCGGCGGCAATTTCGGGTGGCGAATCGGTGCGGGCGTGCATTTTGATTTCCAGTCGGCTAGCCGTATTCCGGGCGGGACTGTACTGGCAGCCCCGGTTTCGGAAAGAGCAAAAACGGCATATCGGTCTCCACCAAAGAGTATGGCAGCATGAATGCGAACGCGCGAGAGCTGGCGGCCCAATTCGATATCGAGAAACTGACGCCGGCTTTCTATGCCGACCCCTACCCAACCTATCGTGCACTGCGGGAGCACGAGCCGGTCAAGCGGATGCCCAACGGCTCCTGGTTCCTGACGCGCTACGACGACCTGGTCAGCGCCTACAAGAACACGAAGCTGTTCTCCTCCGACAAGAAGAAGGAGTTCGCGCCCAAATATGGCGCCTCCCTGCTGTTCGAGCACCACACCACCAGCCTCGTATTCAATGACCCGCCGGCACACACAAGGGTGCGGCGGCTGATCATGGGCGCGCTGTCGCCCCGTGCCATCGCCGAGATGGAAGGCGATCTGGTGGCGCTGGTTGACCGCCTGCTCGATGCGCTCGCCGCGGGAGGCAACGTCGACCTGATCGAGGATTTCGCGTCCGCGATCCCGATCGAGGTGATCGGCAACCTGCTCGGCGTGCCCCGGGACGAGCGCTGCCCCCTGCGCGACTGGTCACTGGCGATTTTGGGGGCGCTGGAGCCGGTGATCTCGGCGGAGGCCTTTGCCCGCGGCAACGCTGCGGTGAAGGATTTTCTCGCCTACCTCGAGATCCTGGTGGCGCGGCGGCGGGCAAAGCCCGGCAACCCCGACCGCGACGTGCTGACCCGTCTGATCCAAGGAGAGAACAATGGTGAGCGGCTGACGGAAAAGGAGCTGCTGCATAATTGCATCTTCCTGCTCAACGCCGGGCACGAGACCACCACCAATCTGATCGGCAACGGCATGGTGGCGTTGTCGCGAAACCCGGCGCAAAAACAGCGGCTAATCGAGTACCCTGATTTGATCAGGACCGCGGTCGAAGAAATCCTACGGTACGAAAGCTCGAACCAGCTCGGCAACCGCATGACCACCGAGCAGATCGAACTCGGCGGTATCACCCTTGCCGCCGGCACCTCGGTGACGCTGTGCATCGGCGCCGCCAACCGCGATCCCGGCCAATTCGCCGATCCCGAGACGCTCGACATCGGCCGCACCCCGAACCGACATCTGGCGTTCGCCACCGGCGCGCATCAATGCGCCGGCATGGCGCTGGCGCGGCTCGAAGGCGCGATCGCGATTTCGCGGTTTCTGGCGCGCTTTCCCGGCTACACGCTGGATGGCGAGCCGATACGCGGCGGCCGCGCGCGGTTTCGCGGGTTTTTGAGCGTGCCGTGTGTGGTGGGCTAGGGGGCTGGCAGGGCGCAGATCGTCGAGCGGGTCAGGAAGCGTTGCTCGCGGCCGTTGTCGAGAGAAAACATGCCGCCGCGGCCCGGGACCACGTCGATGATCAGGTCGGTATGCTTCCACACTTCATATTGCGCGCCGCCGATATAGAACGGCGCCCCGCCGATCTCGCCGAGCTTGACGTCGTTGTCGCCGATGATGAATTCGCCCAGCGGATAGCACATCGGCGAGGAGCCATCGCAGCAGCCGCCGGACTGGTGAAACAGCACCGGACCATGCTCGACGACGATCTCGGCGAGAAGCCTGAGCGCCCCCGGCGTCGCGGTGACCTTGTCGTTCATCGCCTCGCTCCCTGAATCTTCCGTCGCGGAGAAAAAGCGCAGCGCACCCAGCGCGCCACCGAAAAATCCGGAGCGCGACGTCACGCACCGGATTTCCAGTCGAACCCGATCCCGGGCCAAAACGTTTTGCGTGCGTTCCGGCCCGGGCACGTTTCCGTTTAGAAGAAGCCCAGCTTCTTCGGGCTGTAGCTGACCAGCATGTTCTTGGTCTGCTGGTAGTGGTCGAGCATCATCTTGTGGGTCTCGCGGCCGATGCCGGACTGCTTGTAACCGCCGAAGGCGGCATGCGCCGGATAGGCGTGGTAGCAATTGGTCCAAACCCGCCCGGCCTGAATGGCACGGCCGAAGCGGTAACAGCGGTTGGCATCGCGGCTCCAGATCCCGGCGCCGAGGCCGTACAGTGTGTCGTTGGCGATCGCCAGGGCGTCGTCATCGTCCTTGAAGGTCGTCACCGAAACCACGGGCCCGAAGATTTCCTCCTGGAACACGCGCATCCGGTTGTGCCCCTGGAACACGGTTGGCTTCATGTAGAAGCCGCCTGCCAGATCGCCCGGCAGCATGTTGCGCTCGCCGCCGATCAGGACCTTGGCGCCTTCCTGCTTGCCGATGTCGATATAGGACAGGATCTTTTCGAGCTGCTCGGACGAGGCCTGCGCGCCGAGCATGATGCTTGGATCGAGCGGGCTGCCTTGCGTGATCGCGGCGACGCGCTTCAGGGCGCGCTCCATGAAACGGTCGTACAGCGATTCATGGATCAGCGCGCGGCTCGGGCAGGTGCAGACCTCGCCCTGGTTGAACGCGAACATGACGAAGCCCTCGAGCGCCTTGTCGAAGAAATCGTCGTCCTCGGCACCGACATCCTTGAAGAAGATGTTGGGCGATTTGCCGCCGAGTTCGAGCGTCACCGGAATGAGATTCTGCGACGCATACTGCATGATCAGCCGCCCCGTCGAGGTCTCCCCGGTGAAGGCGATCTTGGCGATCCGCTTGCTGGAGGCCAGCGGCTTGCCGGCCTCGAGGCCGAAGCCGTTGACGATATTGAGCACGCCCTTCGGCAGCAGGTCACCGATCAGGTCGATCCAGACCATGATCGAGGCCGGGGTCTGCTCGGCGGGCTTGAGCACGACGCAGTTGCCGGCCGCCAGCGCCGGCGCGAGCTTCCAGCACGCCATCAGGATCGGGAAGTTCCATGGAATGATCTGACCGACGACACCGAGCGGCTCGTGGAAATGGTAGGCGACGGTGTCGTTGTCGATCTCGCTGAGCGAGCCTTCCTGTCCGCGGATCGCGCCGGCGAAATAGCGGAAGTGGTCGATCGCCAACGGTATGTCGGCGGCCGTGGTTTCGCGGATCGGCTTGCCATTGTCCCAGGTTTCGGCCAGCGCGAGCTTGCCCAGATTAGCTTCCATCCGGTCGGCGATGCGGTTCAGGATCAGCGAACGCTCGGCCACGCTGGTGCGGCCCCAGGCCTCCTTGGCGGCGTGGGCGGCATCCAGCGCCGCCTCGATATCGGATGCGTCGGAGCGCGCGATTTCGCAGACCGCGCGGCCGGTGATCGGCGAGATGTTGTCGAAATATTTTCCGCTTGCTGGCGCGCGCCATTCGCCGCCGATGTAGTTGTCATAGCGCTTGGCAAACGGCGCATGCGCGACGATATTCAAGTCGACCTTGTTCATCGAACCCTCCCTGTTGCTACGCCCACGTTGTGGCGTCGTGTTCAGGGATTGACCGAAACGGCGCGGAAACCAAGGCGGCCAATCCGGTTTGACGGACGAAGTGTCGCAGATCTGCGACAGTGCGCGACGGTATTCCGTCAGCGGTGCAGGCCGAGCTGCTTCATTTTGCGATGCAGCGTGGCGCGCGACATGTCCATATCCTTCGCCGCTCTGGATACGTTGCCGCCGGCCCGGGCCAGTGCGCGCTGCAGAACGGCGCGTTCGGCGGTCTCGAAATCGTCGTGTTTGCCGTCGATCCAACCCATCAGATCCGACGCCGGCATCGGCCGCGCCAGCGCCGCCGCATCGATGCCGAGCGCCTGGCGCGCCGCGCGCGTCGCGCCGATCACGAGGTCGTCGTGATCGACCGCCAGCAGCGATTTGCCGGAGCGCTCGCCGGCCGGCGCCAGCAGGATTCGCGCGTGCGGGAAAGCGCGACGGAAATTCTCCGCCTCGATATGGCGTGCCGCGTCCGCCGCCGCGACCGCGATCAGCTGGACGAAGCCCTCGGTGAGGTCCGCGCGGCAGGACGAGACGTCGAGCGCGGCGGCGATCTCGCCATGTTCGTCGAAGATCGGAGCCGTGGTGCAACTCAGGAGAGAATTGCGCGAAAAGAAATGCTGGTCGCGATGGACCGTCAGCGCGCGCTCATCGACCAGGCAGGTGCCGATGCCGTTGGTTCCCTCGCAGGGCTCGCTCCAGACTGCGCCGATCCACAGTCCCCAGGAATCGAAGGTGCGATCGTCGCCCGGCGCGCCGCGCCGGTCGACGACGACGCCGCTGCGATCCGCCAGCAGCACGCTGCAGCCGACGCCGCCGACCGCCAGAAACAGCCGATCGAGGCTGGCCTGCGCGGCGCACAACAAGGGACCGAGCTTCTGCTGGGCCTGCGAAATCTCGCTGGCTGCCAGCCGGCACGACGGCGCATCACTGGCGGGATCAAGCGCATGCAGGCGACCGGACCGCCGCCACGACGCCGCGAGTGCGGAATTCGCCGCCTCGGCGCCGGCGATTACCCTTTCGACCCGGCGGACATGCGCCGCCTCCGAAGGCCGTTCCATCCCCTGTCCCCTCCTCGCATCGCGAATTGGCAATTCTGCCGCTGCCACCGATGACCGCGGGCGGCGATCCTCAGGCCTCATAAGGTCCGGGCCAAGGTTTCTGCCGTGCGCCGTCGGACCCGTCGGTCACGGACGCGCTGTTTTTCGTACAATGTCGCGCTCCCGGCACCCTTGACATAACGCAAAGGGTGCACCGCACCAACCTGCCGCGCCCCGGTACGCGGCGGCCGCGTAGTGTATTCTTGGATTACCGAGCGGCCGTTTGCGGGCCTAGTCGCCGAATCCGACATAGCGCACGAAGTCGCTGTTGGGCTCGCGGTCGGATTTGACGGCGTTGGCGGCGAAGCTTTCGTCGGGGTATCCCATCGCGACGCAGGTCATGATGACTTCATCCTCGGGGATATCGGCAACCTCGCGCACGATGTCCGAGCGCATGATGCCCTGGCCGTTGATGACGGAGCCGAGGCCGCGATCCCATGCTGCCAGCACGATGCCGTAGCAGAGCGCGCCGAGATCGAAGTGGCACACCGCGCCGGGATCGAGAACCCGGTCATAGGTCAGCACCAGCGACACCGGCGCATCGAACTGCCTGAAACCGCGCAGCACCCAGTCCTGCCGCATCGGCTTGTCGTCGCGCGCAATCCCCATGGCGCTGAACAGCTTCTTGGCGATGTCGACCTGGCGGCCGCGATGCACGCCCTGATATTCGCCGTGACTGACGATGTCGCGCTTGGCCTTGGCGCCCGCGATCATCTCTTCCATGTTGCGCCGGCGCAGTTGCTCCAGCGGCTCGCCGGTCAGGACATGCACATGCCACGGCTGGGTGTTCATGGAAGACGGCGCGCGCTTGGCCACCTCGATGATGTCTTCGATAACGGCCCGCGGCACCGCCTGATCCTTGAAACCGCGCACACTTCTGCGGGTGTTGACGAGCTGTTCGAAATCCATTTCCTGCATTCCTGCGTTTGGTCGGGCGGCGGGGCTGTCACGTTAGCAATCCTGCGCGACGCGGCCAAGGGCCCGTGTCTTGCGCGACGAGCGCAATTTCGCTGCATGGGATAAGGCCGAATCTCAAACCACGCCGCAGTGCCGTTCGATGCAGGTCCGCAGCACCTCGTCAATCGGCTTTTCCCACCAGCCGTTGGAAAAGATCTCGATCTCGGAATAGCCGGAAAAGCCTTGCGCCTCGACCGCGGCGCGCAGGCGTCTGATATCGATCACGCCGTCGCCCATCATGCCGCGATCGTTGAGCATGTCGGTGGTCGGCACCAGCCAGTCGCAGACGTGGAAGGCCAGCAGGCGGTCCTTTCTCGCGCGTTCGATCTGCGGCAGCAGGTCCGGGTCCCACCAGATGTGATAGACGTCGAGCGCGACACCGAGCCCGCCGGTCCGCCCGGGATCGAGCGCGTCGCAGATGTCCAGCGCCTGTTTTGTCGTGTTGACGCAGGCGCGGTCGGCGGCATAGGCCGGATGCAGCGGCTCGATCGCCAGCGGCATGTCGACTTCGCGCGCATGGACCATCAGCTCGGCGATGGCGTCCTCCACCTGGCTCCGCGCCTCGCCGATATCCTTCGAGGCCGCACTGCCCGACCGCGAATATTGCGGCAGACCCCCGACCACCAGCACGAGGCAGGGCGCGCCCAGCGCCTTGGCCTCGTCGACGGCGCGGCGGTTGTCGTCGCGCGCCTCGATCCGATGCGCGGCGTCGGCCGTGAACATGCCGCCGCGGCAATAGCCCGACAGCTCGAGACCGGCGTCGCGCACCGCGCGCACCGCGCGATCGAGACCCACGTCTGATACCTGATCGCGCCAGGGATCGATGGCGCGGATGCCATGCCGCGCGCAGGCCTCGATGATCTCCAAGAGATCACCCTGCCTGCGCACGGTCGCGGTGTTGAGCGACAGCCAGCGATGATCGGTCGAAAAATCCCGCATCACGCCTCGATGCCGCGGGTCGCGAGCACGGCCTTCATGCGCCGCGTTGCTGTTTCCGGATTGGCGAGCAATCCGGCCTGGTCGGCCAGCCGGAACAGATCAGCCAGGTGCAAGGTCGAGCGCGTGCTCTCCTGCCCGCCGACCATG
>Ga0302319_10012693_pt1 | contig 15857 bp, 14 predicted proteins | sample Bog_T0_2_FD_203319 | JGI IMG/M metagenome (GOLD analysis project Ga0302319, IMG submission 203319) | Peat permafrost microbial communities from Stordalen Mire near Abisko, Sweden - Bog_T0_2 | ecosystem: Environmental > Terrestrial > Soil > Wetlands > Peat | place: Sweden: Abisko, Stordalen Mire...
TTTCCGTGGTGCGGGTGCGGCTGATCTATTGGCCGCTGGTTTACCAATGGCTGCGACCGTTGCGGCCGTTGGAGGCCTGGGTGTATCGCAAGCTCCGCTCCCCCAAGCCCCTCTCCTCACCGGACGGCCGCCCGTCGGATTAATTTGCCCAAAATGGAGCCGGAGCAGGCCTGCCGCCGATCATCGGCCACCCTCTCCTCCATTTTAGAATGGAGGAGAGGGACGGGGAGAGGAGGTGTTCTGATTCATGGAAAGGTCCGGGGGGCAGGGGGGCGGCTGAAAAATTAATTTTCTCATGCCGCCCGATTCGTGCTTAAATGTTTTCCGCGATGATTCAATATCTCGATCTGTTGCGGCACGTGCTGGAGCACGGGAAATTCAAGCCCGACCGTACCGGCACCGGCACCTATTCGCTCTTCGGGGCGCAAATCCGTTTACACTCCAACTGACCTCATCCCGTATCGGCGACTGTTTATTTCCACAATTTTGGCTTCAACCTCCGATAATAATTCGGGGAACAGTCTCTTGATATGCCTCAGGTCTTTATATTCCTTCACTGGAATTACCCACGGGTACTCTGCCAAATCCGCGAACATTCCCCAATGCCTATGGCCTTTTGCCAAGATCGGAACGAAAGGGACTTTAAGGATGGGGACGGTGGCTTGAAGTTCCTGCGGAACTGATCTTGGAGAAGTGATGTCCGCGATGATGAATTTTGAGAGATGGGCGATGATGCGTACAGTCTCGGTGAAATTCCTGTTCCTCGGGCCTTCAAAGTCAAATAGCACTGGAAGGAAGCCATGGTCCCTGCAAAGGATTTTGATTTGATCCAGAACGTCTTTTCGTTCAGGAGTGAAGCAGCCGAGGATTAACACCACGCGTGAAATTATCGTGTCAATCACCTCTCGCAGCTTGCTGTTGTTCAGGAGTAAGTGAAGAAATTGAGCGACTTCCAAATTGTCCGCTGTTATTACGGGTTGATTTCGATCGGTGATGACCAAGTCGTTTTGAACTGCGTCTGTCAGGTTGACATCCCAAACCGACGCTCCGTAAACATGTGCACCCGTAAGATTAGCTTTTTGAAAGTTGGTTTTTATCAAAATGGATTGACGGAGTATTGCGCCTCTCAAATTGGCCCTCGACAGGTTCGCCTTAAACAAGCCGGCACCCCGAAAGTCATATCCAGCCAGATTTCTTCCTGAAAGATCAATTCTGGTGAGGTCGGGCTGGACACGTAAGTTGTCTGCCCTCCAATGATTCCAAATTTTCACGCCCTTTTTGGCGATTTCCATGTGAACTGGATTACCCATACTTGGTTGTGAAAGTTGATCAGCGTTGCGCTTTAGCTCAATTTTCGCCGCCGTGCGCTTTTCGGAGTCTCCAAACGCTGGAAGAATTGATTCAAAGCATTGGGAATTTGATTAGCCTGCGGCCATAATTCGTCAACCGAAACGTTCAGAGCTTTGGCAAAACCCAGTAGCTCGAAATCGGAAACCCATCGAATTTGTGATTCGATTTTTGCAATGGTCTCCCGGCTGATGTCCCAGCCAATGAGTTGGCATTTTGCCACGAGCATTGGCTGCGTAAGGTCCATTTTCGCGCGAAGTTGGCGAATTTGCGGCCCGACTAAATTTCTAGGCGCGTTCATGTTCCGAATTCAGAACATGAGCCTAAGCGAAAGGGTGTTTTTATTGGTTCTGAATTCCGAACGGCTAAGATTTCTTCTTGCGTGGGATTGTCGGTTATCATTTTGGACATGACAAAATATGACTTCCCGGTCAAAAGTGAGTAAAATCGCGTGAGCACTCAGGCCACCGCGATTCGAGTCCGCGCTTTTCATTCTGCGCCGGTCCGGCCATAATCTCCGCGATGAAAGTCACACAAGTGGCAATTTGCCCGAGCGTAGCCTCAAAAGAGGCTGGTCGCCCGGCACTTACGCCGGAACTCCTGGCAGCAAGCGGGGCTCGTTATTCCAGAAATAACGAGGGCCTCGACTCCATTCTCTCAAAAATTGACCCCAACAATCTTGAAAAGTCGGTGGATGGGATTTTTCGCATGGTGGACTACGGTCATCAGTCAATCGCGGACATGGTGCCGGTGGCCATGTTCATTGACGACGTCTCGATGTGGTTGGCATATTACATCTGGACCCTTTGTCCCACAGCCGGCGGCCAGGAATCGTCCACCCGCTACATCAAAATTTCAGTGGATGGCCTGATCGCCCCGGAAAAACTGGGAATTCGAGCAGAAAACGCAGCCGAGTGGCGGGATTTGATGGGTGAATGCTTCGAAGCATATCAAGCCTCTGTGAAAATCTGGGAGGACTTGGCCTCCGAGAATCCAGCATTGATGGGAATACCCAGGGCGCTCTTGGAGGACAAATCGGATGCCGCGCAGAAGAAGGTGGCGCGCATGACACGAAATTACGCCTTCGACCGGTCACGTTATTTTCTTCCCGTTGCCGCTGCCACCAACGTCATGCTCATCATGTCTGCGCGAGGTTGGGTGAATCTTTGTCAGTATCTGTTCTCGCATCCATTACCGGAATGCCGCCAGTTGGGCGGGTTGATCCGGAGCGAATTGGAGATTTCCGCTCCGCGCATGACCAGGCACGCCAAAGCGACGGAATCCCACAAAGCCGCGATCGAGGCGGAATTCCAGAAACTAGTTCAAGCGGCGAAAAGCGGCTCCTCTGCGCTGAGTGATCTTTCGCAAGCTAACAGTGCGGCGATTCCCAGCCTTTGTGTCACCCTTCCTGAAGGCGTGGATGAGAAGGACCTCGCCAACGACCTCAAGTACCACACGAACCGGTATGCCCCGGTCGGAACCAGTTTGCAGCGAACCAGCGTCCGCTTTGGATGGTCCCAGATTGCATTCGGCGAAATCCGGGATTTGAACCGTCACCGAACGGGTACCAAATATTGCCCGCAAATTCCAATGGGATTCTACTTTGCCGCTGATCAATTACCTCAGGGTTCAAATGGCAAAGTTAAGCTATTAGAGAAGCAGGCCGAAGTAGGCAGGAAAGCTTCGACGCGGGCGCGCAACCTCTTGGTGGGTGGCGATGTCACATATCCGCATTGGACATTACTTGGCACCGAATACCCATTCGAGCATACAACGACGGCGGACAAGTTCATTTATGAGGCCGAGCTTCGGACAGGATTGGGCGCTCACTACCGTTATGCCAAACACCTAAGAGATGCACTCGGACTGTGGTATGTGCAATTTCCAACGACGAGGGGAGCGATATTGGAGGGCAGCGCCGAACCTGAATAAAAAGGCGATCGCTTATGAGCAATGGCAACATGAATTTCGCGAGTCTTTTCTCGGGATGCGGTGGATTCGATCTGGGATTTATCGGGTGCGGATTTCGCGCGAAAGGCGCTTTCGACTCCGATCAGGATGCGGTTGAAAATTTCCGCGCGAATATCGGTGGGCCTATTGAGCAATTAGATCTGAACCGCGGTATTCCCGATGAGCGTTCGCTTTTCGGTATTGATGCATTGATCGCGGGGCCACCCTGCCAAGGTTTTTCGACTGCTGGAAAAAGAATGGTAGACGATGAGCGAAATCATCTCTTAACCTTGACTGGCGGTTTGGCAAGGAGAATTTCACCTAAAGTTTTGGTAATTGAAAATGTAGACGGCGCCTTATCAGGCGAGCACGCGCGCTATTTTAAAGAAGTCGATTTCACGATGCGACAAGCGGGCTACCGCACAAATATAATACGCTGTCAGACGGCGGATTTAGGCATGGCGCAGATGAGGCGACGCATACTGTTTTTCGCGTGGCGAACGGGCAGAGAAATTCAATTCGCTACATCGAGAGTTGCAGCACAAGATCTTCGGTCTGCGCTTTTGGGTGCGAGTAGTCAACCGAACCATCATCCTAACAAGATCAGCAGGAATAGTCGAGAATGGCATATCGCTAAACGGATCAAGCCTGGTCAAAAGCTTTCGAATGTCCGAGGAGGAGAAAACGCTGTGGCAACTTGGGATATACCTGAGGTGTTCGGGAAGATCACAGAGCACGAACGAACTGTACTAGAGCTGCTCCGGCGGCTAAGGCGGCAGGAGCGTCGGCGTGACCATGGAGATGCCGACCCTGTTTCAATAGCGCGTTTGGAGTCAGCGCTTGGGCCACGTTTCAACCGACTTGTGGAGGGACTAATTTTAAAAGGTTACTTGCGGCGTATTGATGACAATCTAGATCTTGTCGGCACATTTAATGGTAAATTTCGCAGATTGGCGTGGGACAAACCGAGTTGCACCGTTGATACGCGTTTCGGTTCACACAGATATTTCTTGCATCCGGCGAGACAGCGAGGGTTCACAGTCCGCGAAGCAGCACGTCTTCAAGGGTTTGATGACAACTATGTATTCCAAGGATGCGACCAGGCGCAGTTCCGATTGGTGGGGAACGCTGTGCCGCCGCCCCTTGGGATGTATGCTGCTCGAATTACAAAACGTCTTTTGGGGGCGGCTTTATGACGCTACAAGACCTAAATGCAAAAGTACGCGATTGGGATTTGCACCATGCGGGTGTTGCCGCGGCGAAATCGAAGTATGGGATGATTCTTGATCAACTCTATTACCACGCGACGAAAGAATGGCGCGTATATCTTCCAGCAGAACATCCAGACTTTAATCCAAGTTATATGGAAAGATTGGCGGCGTGGATTGGAAATGTGCCGGACGAAGACGATCAGAAGTTGCTTTTAGAATACGCACTTTGCGTCAGTTTCTTTTCTCATGATGATTTTGCCGCCTTGTACCGTACTGCAATGGGGAGGGAAGTGGTGCGTTGGGTGGCAACCCTACTCGGTGCCCGCCTTGAACCTCACGGATTACAAGCATTTCATTCGCTCGTTTACCAACAAATTCACGAAAGAACCTGGTTCTGCCCGATCACAGATAGCATGGACATCAATGAGTTTTATAAGATAAATCATTTAATGGGTGTGGGCCACCGTCCGGGGTTTGCAACCCTAGAAATGCTAGCAAAGCGTAGCGGAAATCCAAATCCTCAACTCGCTCAAAATGTTTTGCAATATATGGCAAATCCAAGCCTTGACGCGGCGAACCCTGCGGCGCCATTGGAAAGAATCGTCCTGTTAGAGGATATTGTGGGATCAGGCTCGCAATGTTTGAACGCAGTCCGTTGGGCTGTGTCCGAGCTGCGCAAGCCGGTTCTTTTTATTCCTCTAATTCTGTGTCCCAATGGCGTGGACGCTTTACGAGCAGAAGAGGCAGCTTCAGGAGGGCGACTGACTGTTCGCCCCGTGGTGGAACTTAGTCGAGGCGATTTGCTTGGTCCAGAAAGACAAAGTCAGCCAGGGTGGTCAATATCGGCTGCCATTGAAGGCCTAGCTTTGCGTTATGCAGGTCGGGCGTCGGCCGGCATGGAAACATTTGGTTATAGGAATACAGGATGCTCCTTAACAACGTTCGCGAACACACCGGACAATACGATACCCATGGTTCATAACAAACCAAGAACAGGTGGCTGGGAACCACTTTTCCCCAGAGTTCATCGCGATTGAAATGAATATTACGATCAATCCATTTCAACAGCTCTATTTCTCTGACGACACACAAACCGAGAATAACTTCGTTGAGCTGTTCAGTGACGAGGTGCTCCAAACGGCGATCCATCCTGTGTTTCAGGGGGGTAATGTTGTCCTTAGTGGTCCGCAAGGATGCGGAAAGACAATGCTGCTCAATCTTCTCCGCCCTGAAATCCGTATCGCTTACTGGAATCTTGGGAAGGCAAAAGACTTTCCAGTGAACAAGGATATGCGGAATTTTATTTCTGCTGGAATCAATTTGACCCGAAGTCGAATTACTGATTTGGTCCAAGTCACCTTGGGTCGTGGTGATGAGACGGACGCTCGAGAACTTCCGTTCTATTTCGCGGACTTTTTCAATTATCTGGTTGTCGATGATCTTATCAAATCAATCGAAACAATGGGTAAACATTCTGAAGTGTTCGACTCGATGGTCAATATTTCTCGCGCTGCTTCTTTCGTGAAATCCGTAAGCAATCAAGATTGCTGGTTCGGTGCGCTCCACGGAATCCAAACCATGGATGACCTAAAGAGTCGGATTGCGCAAAGAGTTGATTACTATCGACGCTGGGTGAATGGAAACCTTCCGGACCGAGATCCAGCTGAAAGTGTTCGCAAAAGCAAAACGAACATTGGTGAACCCATTGCTCGAACTGCGGAATGCCTTCGCCAAAGCGGTATGATTGACGCCGAAGTTCCTGTTCTTATTCGCGTCGATCAAATTGAGGAGATGCATCGCGCGTTTACAGAACGACAAAGAATACTTCTTCTCGCATTTCGTAAAATGCTAAATCGAGCATTTGCAGCTCGGGATGCACGAGTTCATTATCGGGCCGGGTCGCGGCGATATGGATGGAGCAACCCGGATTTTTTGGGTATTTGGGGAAGCGAGGCGCGTTTGGAAAATCGGCGAGACTACCATCTAATCCACATGGATGAAGAGCTCTTTGCGCTGGGAGAAACGAAGAATTCTGTATTCGAGAAATTTGCCATCGATGCTTTTCAGAAGAGGGTGGCATATTATTTTCGGCGTGAGCTTGAAGAAACTAAATTGAGGCCGCAACTGGCAAAAAGTGTTTTTGGCAAACATCCCGCTGCGGAGGAACGATTGGCCCAATTGAGCTTGAATTCAGGTGATTCCCAAATTGATCGGGCGTTGGGGTTGGATGCGGCGGACGATGGCGGCAAATGGAGTGACGAATGGCGCGCGTTTCTTCGAAGGGAGTATCGTTCGAAACGGTCCGGGATGCTGGATGCGGTACTAGCAGCGGCGTGGGGTCGTCAGACGGGCGGAGCCCGTTCGAAACATCAGCACAGAGAAAATCCACCACCTGGAGACGCTCCATGGAAGAATCGCAAGTGGTGGCGAAAGGAGCGTTTAGACCAAGCCATTTTGCAGCTCACAACGCGCTGCCAGCAGCGATTCATGTGGTGGGGATTTGACGATATTCGGTCCCTAAGTGGTGGGAATATTACCGTTTTTCTTCATATCTGCCACCGAGTATGGGATGGATTTCTAAAGAACGAATCGAGCTTGCCATTGGAAAAGCGCACAGAATTGCTCCGTGGTGGCACGATTGACAAAAACATTCAAGCTGCCGGCATCTTATTCGCAAGTAATGAATGGTTCAAAAAATTGCCTGAGGAGCCCGGGGGCAATGCGCGGCAAAGCTTTGTTGAACAGCTCGGAATGCGGCTAAATGATGCCATGCTGAGTGATCTCAGGATGGCCTATCCCGGCGGAAATGGCATTTCAGTCCCGCTTGCTCAATTCACATCTACGGACGACGAGATTGCACTTCTAAGGAGTTTTATGAGAGAGTCGGTTGGATACGGGGCATTGTTTGAAACGGAACATTCTTCAAAATCTAAGCAAGGGGGACGACGAATTAAATTTTACTTGAATCCGATCCTCTGTCCCAGGTTTCAAATACCAGAGGCAAGGACGAAGGAGCCACATTACTGGACGATGGATGAGCTGTTTGGTCTGGTGAGGAAAGCACAAGTTACACTATCGAGAGCTGCTCGGTCGCGGCCAAGACCGGATGATCTAAATCCACTACTGCCAGGATTCCCAGACAACAAACCATGAAATACCGTCCTTGGGGGCCTGTCGACTGGGCTCTCTCACTAAGCAGCCGCAAGCCATGGCGATTTATAGGCGCAATCGGAACCGAGGAGCGTTCCCTGTGTAGCTGGATACATTTGAAAAATCTCCGAGCGATTACAGAGAATCAGTTTGTTGAAATCCAAGACGTGGATTCCGAAAAATACCGCGACCGAACCCATGCCGCACTTCAAGCAAGAAGGGCAGAATTTGCGAGAAGCGGAGGGGATCCGGCTCTGATCGTAAATATGGAGCTCATGTCTGAGTTGTTTGCCATATCAGATTTCGCTCGGAGAGCCGAAGTCTCGACATCCGTTGTTCTAGACATCACTTCACTTCCGAAAAGGTTTTTCTTCCCGATTCTCAGAGTGTTGGCAGGAAGTCAAAACGTAGCGAACTTAATATTGACCTATACGACCCCTGCTAATTATGCACCTGATGGCGAACCACTTTACGAAGACATCGAACCCTGGCGAATTCTTCCTGGGTTCGGCGGCCCATCCATCGGCGGCGAAATGTGGGTTGTGAGCGTGGGCTTCTTGGTTGAGAGTTTACGCCTATACGTCGGTGGCAATCCGAACGAGAAAATGAAAGTTCTCATCCCCTTTCCAGCTCCTCCTTCTGCTATGCGCAAAACGTGGGAAGCTGTTGCCAATCTGGAAAGAGACCATTCCGAGGGACGCTTTGAAAAATTTAGGGTCGGAACACTTGATATGTCGGCAGCATTTGATCGGATACAGTCGCTGGCGGGACGCCCCGAAAAGCCATTGGCATTCGCGCCTTTTGGACCCAAACCCACATCGGCAGCCATGTGCCTATACGCAATGCAGAAAAACTCGTCGGTTCACTATGCACAGCCAACTGTTTATCATCCCGAGTATTCGCAAGGAATTCGGGATAATGATCCGGCAACTGCCGTGAACGCTTATTGGATTAAGCACGAAGGTGAAAACTTATATGCTGTCTGACAACCGTCAGCGAAATCCGAAAAACACGTTTTTTGCCAACGAAATTCGATTTTCGTAGATTTTTTCGGCGCGGAGACTCAAGCTGGCGCTGGTGCTACGCTTTGGGAGATAAAAGCATGGAGAAAAGTTTTGAACTGTTGAATTATGACCCGCATCCGGCCATCAAGGCGCCGGTGGCGGTTTGAAGTGTCCCCGCTAAATTAGCAACGCCATGACCATCAAAGATAACGAATACCTCGACCTGCCGACCCCAAAGGGTCCGATGCGGACGTATCGTATGCGGCTGACAGTCCACGTCTAGTTTTCGGTGACAGGCTGTGAGATCATGGCGGCATGGATACATCAAAAACTGGAACCGGCCGGCGGCGTTTAACTTCTAAGCAGCGGCAACGATTGCTGGCAAAATTCCACCAAAGCCAATTAGCGCAGCGCGAGTTTGCGAACCAGCACGCCATCGGGATGTCCACCCTGAGCAAATGGTTGCGGCTGGAACGCAACGCCATTCCCGCCAAGGTGAAGTTCCAAGAAGTGCGGTTGCCTAGCCTCGCCGCACGCTGTTCGGTTGAAGTCGTCAGCCCGCAGGGTTGGATCGTGCGGCTGCAAAACGGTTCGGATGTGAAGTCCTTGCCCGAACTATTGCGGGCGCTGCCATGTTGAGTGTCACCAGCGCGACGCGGGTGCTGGTCGCCACCACGCCGGTAGATTTGCGCGGCAGCTTCAACCGGCTATACAGTCTGGTCGTGGAGCAGCTTAAAGGTGATCCGCTGTCCGGTCACTTGTTCGTGTTCACCAATGGGCGACGGAACCGGATCAAGGTTCTTTACTGGGACGGGTCTGGTTTATGGGTTTGTGCGAAGCGATTGGAACAAGGTCGGTTCACCTGGCCTGTGAGTGAAAGTGGTCAGATAGATTTGCGGGGCGAGGAGTTCAGCGCGTTAATTCATGGGCTGGAAGTTAGGTCAAAAAAGAATTGGTATCGCCGCTGAAATATTTTTGAAAAATCTTTCGCTACCGTGAACTTTTTTCTGTGGCGTGTGTCTATCAATGCAAGCTGATGAACACCTACACCACGCTGCTTCAAAAGGTAGATGAGCTGAGTGCGCGTGTCGTCACGTTGGAACTGGAGAACCGGTTGCTGCGTCAGAAACTCGATCAATATATCCGCCATTACTTCGGTGGTCGGCGCAATGAAGGTCTGGACAAACACCAACTGGAACTGTTGTTGCAAGGTCTGCCCAATGTCATCACGCTGCCACTGCCAGAGACCAAAGCCACGACGGCTACTCGCAACGGCGGAGCACATCCGGTTCGACGGATGTTGGTCGAAGACAAGCTGGAGACGCAGGAGATCGTGATCGAACCAGCGGAAGTCCAGGCCCAACCCGAGGGTTGGAAAAAGATCAGCGAAGAACGCACCAGCCAACTGGACTGGATCGCCCCAAAAATCATCAAACGAATTTTCATACGTCCGCGTTACGTAAAGCAGGAACGCTTTGCCCTAGCACCACTGCCGCCACAACCGATTGAACAAGGCATGGTGGGTCCGGGCTTGCTAGCGCAGATTCTGGTCAGCAAATATGAATATCACCAACCGCTCTACCGGCAGGAGAAAATGTTCCGGCAACAGTTTGGGGTGGAATTGAGCCGCAAGACGATGGGTTGCTGGGTCGAACAGGCCGCCGAGTTGTTGAAACCGGTGTATCGGGCGATCCGGGAAGATTTGCTGGCGGGCAATTACCTGCAAGCTGACGAAACGCCGATTCGATATTTGGACCCGGATGTGAAGGGCAAAAGCCAGCAAGGTTATCTTTGGGTCTACAGCCGGCCCAAGAGCGATGTGCTATTTGAATGGCGGGTGAGTCGAGCGCGGGCAGGACCGCAGGAGTTCTTGAAAAACTTCCGGGGCAAACTTCAGACAGACGGCTATCAAGTTTATGAATCACTCGCCAAAGGCCGTGATGATCTGACCTTGGTTGGTTGCTGGGCACACGTTCGCCGAGGCTTTCACGAAGCCTTGGCGGAGACAAGACTAGCGGCGTGGTTTGTGGGGCAGATTGGACAGCTTTACGCGGTGGAAAAGAAACTGCGCAAGCAACAGGCTGGACCCGCACTGCGGGAGGCGATGCGCGCATGGCAATCACAACCGGTATTGAATCGGCTGCATCGCGCCATGGAGTTGATACGGAGGAAAACTTTGCCCCAAGGTTTGCTCGGACAGGCGATTGATTACGCTCTGAAACGCTGGCCAGCTTTGATGCAGTTCGTCACCGACGGCACGCTGGAGATCGACAACAATTTAATCGAAAACGCGATTCGTCCGTCGGCCCTTGGAAAGAAAAACTGGATGTTCATTGGACATCCCGACGCCGGTGAACGCAGTGCGGTGATCTACACCTTGCTGGGCAGTTGTCGGCGGCACGGGATCAACCCGTTTGATTATCTGAAAAATTTGTTCACGCGCTTGCCCGCGGCCAAGATCAAACAGATCAACGAGTTCACGCCAGCAGGATGGGCCAAGGCCAAAGCGAAGGCGCAAGTGGTCACTCAGGCCGCTTGACTCCACATACACAAGCCCGCCCGTCAAAGCGTGACAGTGAGGTGGATACGTCGTATTCCGCTTGTTCGAGTTAGGTCACTAAAAAAGAAGCTTGGACGCAGACCAAGCATCCATGACACTTGGTGCCGCGGAGCAATCAAAGTGAAAGTAAGAAAATACAAAACCACAGACCAATCCTGTCGCAACTCGGTTGGCCCCATTGACGCTCAAGACCTGATTCGTATATGAGCCGAATCGGAACCAATATTTCCCATTGGAAGTGGGCGGCTGTGCGTCTGGGACTGATGGGATGGTTGCTGGCGACCATCGCGGGCAGCGGACTTTCCCGAGCCGAGGTCGGAGGAAGCGAAGCAAAAAATCCCATTCTAAAACCAACATTGCACGGGGTGGTTTTGACCACCAATAACGTTCCGATTACCAACGCTACCGTGACGATTAAGAGAGTGCTGGCCGGACGCGGAGCCGTGTATGTTTCCGATGGGCCAGATTGCAACCGCCAGGCAATGACGAAGGCCGATGGGACTTTTGCCTTTGAGGGTATGGCAGAGGACGCGAAGATTGTGGCCGTGGTCACTGCGCCCGGCTACGAACTGGAAACGGTATACACCGCGCGTGACGAACAGCCGGCAGGGTTTTGGTCGCATCAGGATGCTGCCCAGGCTTTGGAAATTATGCTGCTGCCGTCACCAGCCGGAGACAATCCACAGCAAACGGTCCATGGACGTGTCGTGAACGCTGATGGCAAACCGGTGGCGGGAGCGAAGATCTTGGTTCTTACGCTCCACACGGAACGTGATTGGCACTCAGGAGGCGGCACGGCGTTCACCGACCAGCAGGGTGAGTTTGCTTTTCGACCCACAGAAAATATTATCGCCTGTGATTTTTCCCTCGAGGCAGATGGTTACGTGTCCCGCAGTTTTTCAGAAGTCCCTCCGGGTCTCGGCACGAACATATACCAATTAAGCCAAGGTGCCCGCCTCACCGGCCGCTTGCTGAAAGACGGCCAGCCCGTGCCGGATGCCGGGATTGGAATTTACGATGTTAAAGGAGGAGATTTTCTCAATAATGTTTCAGCAGTCACGGATGGGAACGGGAGGTTTACTTTTTCGGGCCTCCAGGCACACGAGGAATTCTGTTTATTCGGCATCATGCGGTCACTGCGGGAACTTGGCGCGTTGCCCCGGCAGCACATAAAAACTGGGGACGACGGCACGAGCATCGACCTGGGAGATTTAAACCTCGTAAAAGGTTACACCATCGCCGGCAGGGTGCAGATGGCGCATGGCAAACCTGTCCGCGTGGCGGCGTTCACGCTGGCCCGAACGGAACTCACTCCGCCGACCGATCATGCGCCAACCAGGGAGGAAGAGAGCAACCGATCCTTTTATGGTCTGGAACATTCATTTGATGACTGGCGGGCCGATCCCGGAGCAGACGGCAAGTTTGAATTTACCGGCGTGCCTGGGGAAACCGTTTCAATTTTTTTGATGTTGAAACCGTTCGACTTGGTATCGCCACGAAATATCAGCAGTGACGGGAGAGGATTCCGGTTATTGGGAATGGTGGTGAGCAACAAGACCGATTTGGTCATCGAGCTTGAGCCGCACAGCGGACAAGTTTTTCCTCCAGCCCGGAACTATGAAGTGTTAAGCCGCCAGCCGTTGCAGGGAGCGGAGGCGGCGATTGCAAAATGAGGTTGCTCGTGCGAACTCGGTCGGACATTCGCCTGACCCTGCACGACGGAAATCTGGAGAGTATGCGGCGGGGCCACGCCACAAAATATGTGCCGCATCAGCCGCATACTGCCTTTCGGTGATTTCCCAACACGACAAGCAACAATGAGTTCTGTAACATACCAAGTCATAAAATCTATGCAGAACATTTCATATGCGACCTGTCATAGGTGTCTAGCACAAAAGATTTTTCCCGGCGTTTCGCTTTTGCCAATGATGAATCAGTGCATTTGTAAATTTTGCAAGCAACGTCCGGTCTTTGACCTGTTCGAGAACCTCCAGAGCAGAGTAGAACTTGACGCTGTTTGAAGGTGGATTGCCCAAGGGCTTTAGCAGCTTAGTCGCGACCAGAACCGGAACATCATGAGACTGGCAGTTCAGCACCCACGCCACCTGCTCCGCGTTCAGACGGGCCGAATCTGTCCCAACAGCCTCAGGAATTGATTTTGCTCCCCTCTCATACTGCATTAAATGGACAGCGACTGATGGAAGAAGTTGCCATGGTGATCTTCCTCTGTTGGTCTCGAATGTGCCCGGGTGGTTTGGGGTTATTGATATAAACAATCCTAAAAGTGGGTTCTCACAAAAATGGGTTCCTTGACTCCATAAAGCATTTTGAAGTTTTGGATTCGCTCCAGAATCATCTGACTGATGGTGTGGCCGGCGGAGAGGATCAAAATGCCTTCCTTGGTGAACACATCCGAACTGAGCAGCATTCCCACCGCAAGATCATTGGTTTCAACGGCAATCACCTGCAAAGTGTCATCCAATTTTCCGGCCGCGAACCCAAAGTGCTCGCGCACTGAAGCGAGCAGTCGGGGATCGTAGAATCCCTTTCGCAGCAGAAGTTCATCCAGTGCCTGATGCCGGCTGAAGCCGCCCTCCTCCAACTCCAGCATGTCGTTGAGAATTTTTAGCAATCTAGCCCCGTATGGAATCGCCTCCCCCCGGACCGGGTCAACCAGCGCACCCACCCCATCAAACCGCTGGTTTTGATAGTTGACAATTTTGGCCACGCCGGCCAGGCGCGGGATGTTTGCCAGCAGCCGGGCGGAAATACCCGGTGCCGAATCAAGAACTTGTTGCTCCTTGGTCGTTAAATTTCCGCCGGCGCGGGCTTTGAACACGATTTCCGCCGGGAGAGTGACGTGGCCGATCGGCGAAAGCATCGCCGCGAGATGGATTTGCCAGGTGTCTGGCAGCAGAGTTTTTTCGGATAACTGGGTGATCAAGCGCCTTAGCTTTTCTGAGCGCCCGAACGCTTTGGTATCCACTAGGGCAAGGATGTCGGTAAGCATTTTGATGCTGCCGTTGAGCGTTTTTTCCAGCAATTCTCTTTCGGCGAGAATGAGCCGGCGCTGTCGCAGGCCGTTTTCCAGCGCCTGGCATAAAACCTCGTTTGGACAAGGCTTCAGGAGGAAGCTGAAAATATTCCCCTCATTGACTACGCGAACTGCATGTTCAATGTCCACATTGCCTGTCAGCATGATCCTGACGGTATCGGGGGCGCGTTTACGCACGATGGAGATAAATTCAATACCGTCCATGCCAGGCATCTGCCGGTCGGAAACGATCACGTCATACGGGGCCGCGTCAGCCATCTTGGCCAGCCCGGCCTCCCCTCCGGTGGCTGTATCAATATTAAATTGGCGGCGCAGGCTCCGCTCGAGCGAGGAAAGCAGGTTCGAATCGTCGTCTACAAACAATATCTTTTCGTTCATATTATTCTATCAGGCATTTGCCAGGGTGCTTTTTTCAGGGAGATTGCTTTTCCAAATGGCGAGGCGTTCGGTCAGGTTCAGTTTTGCGAGGCAGTTTTGATCGATTTGCGCTTCCGGCCATTCTTTTTGGCAAATAGCCGAGTCATTGGCGAGAATGTCGGCCACGTGCACCGCAATGACCGGTGAAAAGCCGCGCGATAATGCATCTTTTGGACGATGATGCAGGGTGACCGCCTCGACGACCGGCCCAAGCAACCCCCACAGCCCGAGCAAATAACCGCCGACCTCGGCATGCGTCGCACCATATTCCGCGTGTTCGGCTTCGAGCAGGCCGATTTTTAATTTTCGCGCCGTATTCAAAACCCTTTCGTACTGTTTGGGCAATCCTGAGGCTAGCACAAGCTTCCCCACGTCGTGCAGCAAACCTGCAAGAAAACATTGATCTTGAAAGACTGAATCACGATTTTCGGCGATCGCAATTGTACGCGCCAGGTTGGCTGTCTTATAACTATGCTGAAATAATTCCTCGATGGAATAATCCGGCGGCATCTTTTGTTCAAATTGTGAGAACACTTGCAAACATAAAACCAGATCACGCATGGTGTTCATTCCCAGATACTGGACGGCATCGGCCGTGCGCGTCATTGCCTGAGGCAGGCCAAAAAAAGCGGAATTCACCAGTTGGAGGATCTTGGTAGTCATCCCAATGTCTTGCGAGACAATGTCGCATATGGTCTGAATGTCCGTATCCGCCCTGCGCAATTCATTGATCAACTGCGTATAAAGCGATGGGAGCGTCGGCAATGTATTCACCTGCGCGGCCAAACGCTTGAGTTGCTCATTGGCCAGCAAGTCGCGCACGGCAAATGAGCGGCTAATTGCGTCGCGAAGCTCCTGAGGATCGCAGGGTTTTGAAAGAAACTGATGAGCCGGGCCAACCAATCTCAACACCAGTTCAGATTCCGCGTGACCGGACAGTACGAGCCGCACCGTGGACGGGTAGCGTTTTTGCACCTCCATCAAGAGTTGAGCCCCGTCCATCCCCGGCATTTTCAAGTCAGTCACCAGCACGTCCACCGGCGTGGCGGCCATGAATGCGAGCGCGTGGCTGCCGCTGGAGACAAAGTTCACCTGCCACGCGCTGCACATGGAGTGCAGTTGACGCTGCAGCCCCTGCAGGACCCTGAGCTCGTCATCAACAA
>Ga0302319_10012694_pt1 | contig 15856 bp, 12 predicted proteins | sample Bog_T0_2_FD_203319 | JGI IMG/M metagenome (GOLD analysis project Ga0302319, IMG submission 203319) | Peat permafrost microbial communities from Stordalen Mire near Abisko, Sweden - Bog_T0_2 | ecosystem: Environmental > Terrestrial > Soil > Wetlands > Peat | place: Sweden: Abisko, Stordalen Mire...
AATTGTCAATCCCTCGGCAATTACCGTTGACTCTAATGAAAGTATAACCGGATCCTTCGGCCAGATACCCACTTTTGCCCTTGAGCCGCAAGGTGTAACCAACTCTTCAGGTTCAACCGTCAGCATAACGAGCCAGGTGACGGGCACCGGCCCACTAAACTACCAATGGTATTTTGCCGGGAGTAGCGACTCGGGCGCGACTAACGCCAGTTTGGCGATTGCCGACGCCGGAACTGCCAGCAGCGGCCAATATTGGCTGGTTGCTTCCAGCCCCTACGGCAGTGTTACCAGTTCCATCATTTCGTTGCTGATCACCAATTCCTCCGGTTCCACCAACATTATCAGTGTTTGCGATGAATCGGGCTTGCGGGCGGCGGTCGCCATCGGCGGATGGATCACCATTGGTTGCAACGGAACCATAACACTTTCCAGTCCGATTGATATCACCAACAACGTCATTCTGGATGGGGCAAATGTTTCCGCGACCATCAGCGGGGGAGGAGTCACACGCTTGTTTAATGTTGCTACCAATTCGAGCCTGTCGATCACCAATGTGAGCCTGGCAGACGGCACCGTATTGATCACCACCAACACGAGCGGAATAAACGCTGACGGCGGGGCAATCTACAATAACGGTGGCTCGGTCAGCCTGACTTCCTGCACCTTAAGCAACAATAGCGCCCAGGCTTTGTTAAATGGCGGGACCGCTCGAGGTGGCGTCCTGTTTAACGCGGGAGGTCAGGTTTATATTGGCAGTTCGTTGGTGGTTAGCAATTACATTATTAGTGGTATTGGTCCCAATTCCGGCATCTATGCCAGTTCGGAAAGTGCTGCCACCAGTCTTGGGGGTGCTTTTTGTAACGAAGGTGGATCAATGACTTTGGCCGCGGATTCTGTCTTGAATAACAGTTTGTCGGCCCAAATATCACTGGGAAACATTGGTATTGCTGGAGGCATCGGTCTCGGCGGCGCGCTGTTTACATCCAACGGGTATTTGATGTTGGTTGATTGCATCGTAAGCAACAACGTTTGTTCAGCTCAAGCTGGTCAAGCCGGTCCACAATGCTACGGCGGCGCTATCGACCAAGCCTCTGGATCGTTATCCATCACCAATTCTCTAATTGTATCCAACAGTGCGGTGGGTGGAGGAGGCGGCGGCGGAGGGTTCGGCTCAGGCTATCCTCCTTTGGCAGCCTACGGTGGTGGCATCGCTGCCGCAGGCGGCAATGTTTCATTAGACCACGTTGCGGTGACTGGTAACACCTCGCAAAGTGGAGGCACTGGTTATCACACCAGCTCATCGCCGTCCTCCGGAGGTGGAATTTACAACCACGCAACTTTAATTGCCGAATATTGCACAATCAATGGCAATAAAGCTCTCGTCCCCAGTGAAACCATTACCGTTCCGGCCAGTGGTTCGGGCGGTGCGATTTATAATCTAGGGAATGTCACGCTGGATCATTCCGCAGTTTATTCCAACTTGGTTCAAGGTTCGTATGGATTCTATTCCATCGAGGGTGCACAGGCCAGCGGCGGAAATTCCTTCGGCGGCGGAATTTACAACTCCGGCCAGTTTGCTGCCACAAACAGTACCATTGCTTTAAATATCGCTTTAAGTGGAAACGGCGGCTCGTCGGAAAATATCGACAATCAACCCGTACAAACTGCCAACGGCGAGGCATTCGGTGGCGGCGTCTATAACGATGCTGGCGGCGTCTTCGACTCTTGGAACGTCACCATTGCCTCCAATTTCGTCGTCGCCGTCAGCAATGCCCAATATTCGCTCCAAGGCCTGCCGGGCCAAGCAGCGGGCGCACAAATTTACAATCACGGAACGCAACTGAGCCTGCATAATTCAATTCTCGCTTATGGCGGTTCCAGCAGCAACGCGTCAGGTACGATTACTGACGATGGCTACAATATTTCCTCCGACGGCTCGGCTAATTTCGAAAGTGGTTCCAGCTTCAATTTTACCGATCCTGTGCTGGCCCCGTTGGCCAATAACGGCGGTCGGACTTTAACAATGGCTTTGCTGCCCAACAGTCCAGCGGTTGATTCCGCCGATAGCGCCAACGCACCGACTACCGATCAACGTGGTTATGCCCGACCCGCCGGGGCCGGTTTCGACATCGGTGCTTTTGAATTTGGAACGGTGCCAGCCCAGACCAGCACCGGACTCAGTCTGCTCGCCACCACCAACAAGTATAACCTCAGTTTTAGCGCCAACACGGGCTTGACGTACATTCTAGAAACTTCCACCAACCTAAAAACGTGGACTCCGTGGTTGACCAATGGACCGTTCACTAGCCCGACCAACATCAGCCAGCCCGTCAACCCCACCAATGCAAATAGCCGCTATTTCCGGTTGTTGATACAGTGATAGGAAACACCGGAGCGAAAGTTACGCCCCAATCTGCTGTTGGATCTCGCCGCAGATCTTTTGCGACCATCGCTTGAGAGAAGCGAGATCATTTCCTTCCACCAGCAGGCGCACCTTGGGTTCGGTGCCGGAATAACGCAATAGCAGTCGGCCGCCTTGGGAGTTCAAGTCCAGTTCGGCCGCTTTCACCAGCTGATTTAGTCCATCAAGTTCTTCGAAGGGCCGTTTTTCCCGCACTTTGACATTGGTGACCAACTGGGGAAATCGCGTCCAACATTTGGCCAGCTCCGACATCGGTTGTTTCTTGGACTTCAGAATGCGTAGAATTTGCAGCGCCGCCACCAAACCGTCGCCGGTCGTACCGTGTTCCTTGAAAATAAGATGGCCGCTTTGCTCTCCGCCGAAGTTGTATCCGTGCTTCAGCATCTCATCGATGACATTTTTGTCGCCCACCGCGGTCCGCACCATCCGGCCGCCGGCCTTCTTCACGGCCACTTCCAGGCCGGCGTTGCTCATCACCGTGCTGACCAAAGTCTTATCGACCAGCGTGCCGTGGGCAATCATGTCCAACGTCGCGATGGCCATGATATCATCCCCATCGATCAAGTTGCCGGCCTCGTCACAGAGGATAACGCGGTCCGCATCTCCGTCGTGCGCAATGCCAATGTCCGCCCGATGCTCCAACACCTTGTCGCACATCAATTGCGGATGCAGCGAGCCGCAGTTCTCGTTGATGTTTTTTCCGTCCGGCTGATTACCGTAGACAATCACTTCGGCTCCCAGTTCCCGCAACACACACGGAGAGGCCTTGTAAGCCGCGCCATGGCCGCAATCCAAAACCACCCTCAAACCTTCCAGCGTCAATCCGCGCGGAAAACTCGACTTGGCAAATTCGATATAGCGTCCCAAGGCGTCGTCAATACGCACCGCCTTGCCGATCAGCTCGGCGGAAGGCCGGATATTTTGAATCTCACCGCTGAACACCAGGTTTTCGATCCTGGCTTCCACGGCATCGTCCAACTTGAATCCGTCCGCCCGAAAGAACTTGATGCCGTTGTCCGTATAGGGATTGTGCGACGCCGTAATCACGATACCGGCGTCCGCCCGCAGACTGCGGGTGACATAAGCCACCCCCGGCGTGGGCAGCGGGCCAATGAACAAGACGTCCACTCCCATGGAAAGAATGCCCGACGAAATCGCGTTTTCCAGCATGTAGCCCGAGAGACGGGTGTCTTTGCCGATGACAATCTTGTATTTGCCCCGCCCGCGGGAGCGGGCTTCCAGATTCTTGAAAACATGGGCGGCGGCGCGCCCCAGCTTGAGGGCCGTCTCGGCCGTGACCGGTTCGAGATTGGCGGTGCCACGAACACCGTCCGTACCGAATATCTTGTTAGGTGAACTCATGTAAATTGACCGGCGATTAGTGCCGGGGGATGACCACGCTAACCCGGGGCGGACTAACCTTGACCAGGGAAATGCCGGGCGGCATGGAGACATCGATCGGCCGGAACAAATCCTTGGCCGACTCGATATCAGTAAGATCGACAGAAACACGGATTGAATTGGCCTGCACCACCGCGACCGCCTCCGGCGAACCGCTGACCGTCACCGAAACCACTTCGGGCCGGACATGGTAAGTGTGCACGTCGGCCGCGCGCGCCATGATCAAAACTTGGATATTGCTAAACGTGACGGTCGCCGCATTCGGCAGCGCCGGAGCCACCTGGCCGCCGACTAGAATGCGATGAACCGTGAGCCAGATGCCCACCGCCAATACCAGCGAAAAGAGCTTCCAGATGAAGTCATCCAATAGCCATTGGCGCAATCCGGAAAGAAATTTCATTTGGGAACGCCTTTGGTTACCGGACGCGGTTCGTGTTTGGTAATGACCGCCGGCCCCGTTGCCCGGTTCCTTTCACCAAATCGGCCGCGCAGCCATTGCACCACGCCGTGGGTCTTCGCCGGTCGCAGAATGACGGACGTGAGAAACGCGCGCAATTCCTCCAAAGTGACCCCCCGAACCAACTGCCCTTTGTAGGCGTATGAGATCATTCCGTTCTCTTCGGATACCACGACAATCGCCGCATCCGTCTCCTCGCTCAAGCCAATGGCCGCCCGATGGCGGGTTCCCAGCGACTTGTTCAAATCCGACCGCTGGGTCAGCGGAAAAATGCATGCCGCGTACGCGATCCGATCCCCTTTTAAAATCACGCCGCCGTCGTGCACGGCATTATTGGGAAAAAAGATGGTCTCCAGCATTTCCGGCGTTGCGTCACAATCCACCTTGATTCCTGATTCGACCGCCTCTTGCAATTGAATCGACTGTTCGATCGCAATCAAGGCGCCAATCTTGACATCCGCCAGGCGCTCGCAGGTTTGAATGACCACCTCGATGCTCTCCCGCTGTTCGCTCGCGGAGGCAAACAAAGGCAGGTTGCCTAATTCGCTCAGCATGCGCCGCAGTTCCGGCTGGAAAACGACGATGGCGCCAAAGACGATGAATACTGAAGCGCTGCCGAGCATCCACTTCAAGACCTGCAAATGCAGCAGCGTGGTGAGCAACGCCAGAGCCATGAGCACGACGACAAAGCCAATGACCACCGGCCAGCCCCGGGTGCCCCGCACAATGCGGAAGGCATAGTAGATCAACACCGCGAGGATCAAAATCTCCACCGCGGGCTGCCAGCCATTTTCCAGGTCAGTCCACATATCGATTGTGCGATAAAACCGCTTCCGTCATCCGCAACGCCTGCACCGTATCCAAAACATCATGGGTGCGGATCATCTGCGCCCCGGCGTCAACGGCCAACACCGCGCAGGCCACTGATGCCGACAATCGGTCGGCCACATCCGTCCCCAGCAGCTTGCCAATAAACGATTTTCGCGAAACACCCAGCAACACGGGGCGCTGCCAATTTCTAAATGTCCTGAGCCCGGCGATCAATTGTAAATTATGATCCAGGCCCTTGCCAAATCCAATACCGGGATCCAAAATAATTTGCTCCAGGGAAACTCCCGCCCGCCGAAGCGCCTCCAGCTCCGCCGCAAAGAATTCGTTCACTTCGGCAACAATATCGGAAATGGAAGTTCGACATTGACCTCCCGCCGGAAAACCCCGGCCGTGCATGGCGACGTAGCCGGCTTGTGATTCCGCGACGATCCTGCCCATTTCCCGGCGATTCTCGGCCGCCGCGACGTCGTTAATAATGCTGGCGCCAGCGGCTACCGCCGCCCGTGCCACGGCCGGTTTCATGGTGTCAACCGACAGCGGAACTTTGACCTGCGACACCAGTTGCTCGATCACCGGGATCACCCGCCGCAATTCCTCCGCTTCCTCGACCGGCTGGGCGCCCGGGCGCGACGATTCGCCCCCAATGTCGAGAATATCCGCCCCTTCGTCCACCAGTTTCAACGCGTGAGCCACTGCGACCGGGGTGGATAAAAACTGACCGCCATCCGAGAAAGAATCCGGAGTGACATTAACAATCCCCATCACCAGCGAAGGGCGGGGAAAAATATATTCAAATTGTCGGGCGCGAAACAGCATTGAAACAAGCCGTATCTTAGAGGCCCCGGACCATGCTGTCCGCAACAATTTCCCCAAAAATCACAACGCTATCCGCCCGCAACTGCTTCGGCAAAAAGGAGTGCCATAAAAGCGGCGCAAGAATTTTGGCCATCAAAATACGCGTCGCAGCGGGCTCATTTAGCCGGCCCCATCCACCCCCCGCCGTCCCGGCAGTCAAAACGCCAAACTAAATGCTCCCAAGGCTGCTGGCACCGCTTAAATCTTCGTGCGGAAATAAGCGATCGTATCGGTCAAGCCATCCGCCAGCTCCACTTTCGGCTCCCATTTAAGTATTTGTTTCGCCCGTCCAATGTTGGGCTTGCGCTGCTTGGGATCGTCCTGCGGCAGGGGCTTGAAGACCACCTTGCTCTTAGATTGGGTGGCCCGGATGATTTGCTGGGCAAACTCGAGCATCGTCATTTCCGTGGGATTGCCAATGTTCACCGGAAGGTCCGTATCGCTCATCATCAGCCGGTAAATACCTTCGATCAAATCCGAGACATAGCAAAAACTCCGCGTCTGGGTGCCTTTGCCAAAAACCGTTACGGGCTTGTTCTTGAGCGCCTGGCTGATGAACGCGGGGACCACCCGGCCATCGTTGATGCGCATCCGCGGACCATACGTGTTAAAGATGCGGACGATACGGGTCTCCACCTTGTGTTCGCGATGGTACGCCATGGTCATGGCTTCCGCAAAGCGCTTGGCTTCGTCGTAGCAACCGCGCGGACCGATCGTATTGACGTTGCCCCAGTAATCCTCCGTCTGCGGATGGACCAGCGGGTCACCGTAGATTTCGGACGTCGAGGCGATGAGGAACCTTGCGCCTTTTTCCTTCGCCAGTCCCAGGGCCTTGTGGGTGCCGAGGGAACCCACTTTCAGGGTCTGAATCGGCAGCTCCAAATAATCGATGGGGCTGGCGGGCGAGGCAAAATGCCAGACAAAATCCACCGGGCTGTTTAGGAAGATAAACTCGGTGACATCCTGCTGAATGAACTTGAACGAGGGATTGCCGCCAAGGTGAGCGATATTATCGACGCTGCCGGTGACAAAATTATCGATGCCAATAACCTTGTGCCCCCGCGAGAGGAGTAAATCGGTAAGATGAGAACCGAGAAACCCGGCAGCTCCTGTGACGACGGAAGTAAATTGTTTCTTTTTCATTGCCACCATGATTATTCCCGAAGTGGCGACCGAAATTCAACTTTAAACCAATGTTAAATTAACGTTAAGTCTCATTTGGCGCCCGTTCCGCGCAAAACCGCCGGGATCGTCAGCAACAAAATCTTGAAATCCAGCCACAGGGACCATCCGTCAATATATTCCAGATCCAGCCGCACCCAGTCCTTGAAATCCGATATTTTATTCCGCCCGGTAACCTGCCAGATACAGGTGAGCCCCGGCTTCACGCTTAACCGGCGGCGATGGGCCAGATCATTGAAACGCTTTACTTCGTCCACCGGCAGGGGGCGCGGCCCCACCAGGCTCATCTCCCCGCGGGCAACATTGATTAATTGCGGCAATTCGTCGAAGCTGTATTTCCGCAGAAATTTGCCGAACTTCGTGATGCGCGGATCGTTGGTCACCTTGAACACCGGCCCTTTCATCTCGTTCATCGCTGCCAGTTCATGCTGGTACTGCTCGGCATTCGTCACCATCGTGCGAAATTTATAGAGCGTAAACGGCGAGCCATTGAGGCCGGACCGTTGCTGCCGGAAAAAAACGGGGCCGGGCGACGTGAATTTCACCAGCATGGCGATCACCAGGAGAAACGGCAAGCCTACCAACAACAGGAAGCTGGCCCCCGCCAGATCGATTATTTGCTTCGCCATGATCTGCCAGGATACCGGCGGGGCCGACCGGAAAATAAGCAGCGGATGCCCCCCCAACTCGTCGAATTCCGCGCGGGCAATCTGGGCGCCAAAAAAGTCCGCCACCAGCCAGGTTTCCACCCCTTCCAGCTCACAAATCTTGATCACCGCTTCCACCCGCTCAAAAAAGGCGTGTTCCACATTGACGATCACGCCGTTCGCCGAATGGCTATGCAAGGCCGTCACGAGTTCCTGCATGGACAAATCCCGCAGCGTCAATTCCGCCACAATGCTGATGGTCTGACCGTGGTGCAGCTTGATATTCTCGCGCAGATCGTCGCTTTCCTCGGAGGTCCCAATCATGATGAACCGGCGGCGATACTGGTTTTGCGCGATCTTGCTGCTGAGGATGGCCCGGAGAATCTCCTCCTTCACCCAAACCAGGCTGAAGCTGATGATGCCGAAAAAGAGCATGACACCACGCGGCGTCGTTATTCTCACCGCCCACATGATCAGCACCATGCCCATGCTCGTGATGATGCACCCTTTCAACAAAGCCCAAAAAAAACGCCAGCGCCTCCCCAAAACCGGCCGATTATATAACCCCTGCATTTCCAAAATCAGCGGCACCGAGGGAATCAGCGCAAAGTACAGCCAGCCGATATTATCATAGGAGTCTGGCGAAATCTGCTGCTGAAAAATTTCCGAAATCCGCGAGTTGGTTCGCAGGTGAAACGCCAGCCAAAAGCTAAACGCAAACAGCAGCGCGTCCGCAAACTGGTGGGCTTGCGTGCGAATTTGACGGTCACGTCGCAACATGGTTTCTTGCTGTCAGGAAATTGAATCAACGTGAAGTCACCGCTGATTTCGTATTCTCGGCCGGTACGAGCTGATACTCCGGCACTGATTCGGCGATAAACTGCTTCAGCCGCCCGAATGTCACGTCTTCGCTCCCAGGAGCACAAACCGTAAAGTATGAAATATACGACCATCGTTCAAGCACCCCGTGCAGTAAAAGGTCCCGGGGCAGCCACCAGAGCATCCATTGGTTGGAATTGGGGGTCAAATGGTCGGCATCCACAAACCAATATACGTAGATACCGCGATACGGGTGGCCATCTTTCGGATCCCTCGCGGTAGCCAACAATTTGTTGACCCGCAACGTGTACGGAAACGGTCTGTCCATCTGAATGTCCTCCTGGCCCGAAGCTGAGTCATCAATCGTCCACCCTTGGCCCGTCATGCAAATCTGTGGTTTGTGAATGCTGGAACGGTCGCTGCCCATGGTCACCACGCTCACTTGCGAATAAAAACCGTCGGGCGCCTGGTAGACGCGCACCCGGAAGCTCGTATCGGCCGGCAACTTCAAAAGCTCCATTTCGGACTGCGTGGCGATCTCGGAAGTGTATCCCGGGATGAATTCCGGCAATAGGATCTCCAGGTTCTTGCTGTCGGCGCGCGGCTGGGTTTTTACCCCCGGTTCGCCCAGTTTGCGCCCGCTGCGGATCTTCGTTAACGCCAGTGCCGTGCCTGCCACCATGAGGATCACCAGCGTGGCCAAAATGATTTGCGTGCGTTTCATTATGCGGGTAATTCTTGGGGATCGAGTGTCTTCGGCTGATCTTCCACCAGCCACCGGCCCAAAAAGAACACCGAGATCAACGCGACCGAAAAGGTAATGTAACCCGCATAGGTCTCCACGCTTTTCCCGGCGGCTTGCCCGCCGATTTCCGCCACCATGATGGTGAAACAAAGACGGATCACATTTCCCAGCACCGCCAGCGGAATTGCGGAAAAGACCATTACCCACCGCTTCCACGGCGAGCGGAAGCACACAAAACCATAAATAATCGTCAAAGCCATCAGCGCCACCAGACTGTGAATCCCGCTGCACGCCGCCGCCACTTCATAGGCAAACCGGTGTTGTGCATCAAATAATTGCGTTCCCTGCCGGATCAGATCCGGCGACAGTCCCAGATGGGCGATCGCCGCTACAATCCGGGAAACCAGCAGCCGCAACGGCAACGTAATACTGTTGGCTTGCTCACCGATAGGCATGCAAAAAACGAAAAGAAAGAAAGGGAAAAAACTCGTCTTGAGCCAATAACGGCCCCACGCCAACCCCGTCAGCCCATAGAGTCCGGCAAAAAAACCCAGCACCGAAACCCGCGGTTGCTGGAATAGAAAACCCAAAAGGTGAAGGATTAAGCCGAACGCCACCAGAAAAATGCCTGGCCACCATAGTCCCAGCGGCTGCGCGACCAGTTCCCGCCGGCGCCACCAGAACAAAATCAGCACCACAAACGGTATGAAAATGCCATGCATTTCGTCCGTCAGCGGCGAGGTGAAAATATCCAGCATCCACTTGAACAAGGAACGGGAATCCAGATAACCAAACGTCGAATTGCCCCAAAATATAAACAGGGCCGACCAAACTGCCATCAGTCCGAAAAAAAAGAATTTATTCGGCACCTGCTTCCATTCGTCCAGGCAACGGTAGGCCAATACGCCGATGCCGGCACAAATCGTTGCGAGCACAATGATCATCTGCCAGGGCGAACTGCGAAACTGCGCATCACAAAAATAATACATCGCCGCAAAAAGACCGATAAAAGCCAGTTCATGCGGCCACAGTCCATAAATTTGGAGCTTTTTGGTCATCTTGAATACAATTTATGACGAGGTCTTATTTCTGATATCAGATACGAAATTTATCGGCCTTGCTCAAACAAATTATTACATGAAGTGCTTTCAATCTGTCACAGAGGATACTTCCGCAGTCGCAATAATTGCGCGCCAATCTTGAGGACAAACAGCGGGTTGTTTCGCAGATAACGCTTCCAGAGCCGGCGCGGTTCCGAGCACAGGCGGAAAAACCATTCAAGGCCGCCGCGTTGCATCCATTGCGGCGCCTGTTTGACCCGCCCGGCATGAAAGTCAAAAGCGGCCCCCACGCCAACCATCAAAGTCGTCTCGAGCTTTGGCAAATACTCGGACATGAATTTTTCCTGCTTCGGGGTGCTCAATCCCACCCAAATGATGTCTGGTCGCGCTGCCCGAACCGTTTCGCTCAATTGAACCTCCTCTCCCGCCGCTAATGCCCGAAAGGGCGGAGTATAAAATCCCGCCACGTTTAACCGGGGAAAACGCACCCTCAACCGTTCGGCAAGCTGTTCAGCAATACCCGGGGCGCCACCATAGAAAAAATGCCGACAGCCGCTGTCCTCGCTCCATCGGCACACATCCAGCATTAAGTCCGGCCCATACACACGATCCATCTCCTTGAATCCGTGAATCTTGCCCAGCCAGACCATCGGCATGCCGTCCGGCGTGCACAAAAATGCCGCGTTCAAAATTTGCTTGAAACCGGGATCGTCCTGGGACTCCATCACGCCGTGAACCCCGGTCACGCAGATATAGCCTTTCCGGCGTTCTTGAACCGCTTGCGCAATCGCCGCCAGCGCCGTTCGCAGATTGAGCACGCTGATGCCGACGCCGAGCACATTGACACGATCGATTACCATTTATTCTCGCCGCAGGATACCGCTTGAATCGCAAAAGGCCAGTCGCGAGAAAAAACCTTCCATCAAACCGGCTTTTAAGCCACAGTTTCGAGGCTAACGAAATGAAGCTGCTCGTCTTTGCCCATATTCCTCCGCCCCACCATGGACAGAGCTACATGGTAAAGCTGATGCTGGACGGCTTCGGCGGCGACGTCCGGCGCTATCGGAACCGTAGCCCGCTCGCCGACCGCCTCGGAATCGAGTGCTATCACGTCAACGCCCGGTTCTCCAAAACCCTGGAAGACGTGGGCACATTCCAGGGAACCAAGCTGTTTCTCATTCTTTTCTACTGTTTTCAGGCCATTTGGTACCGATTCCGCTATGGCGTCGAAAACTTCTATTACGTCCCCGCCCCCGGAAAGCGCGTGGCCGTCTACCGCGATTGGCTCGTCATGTTACTGTGCCGTCCCTTTTTCAAAAGGGTCATCCTCCATTGGCAGGCCGCCGGTCTGGCCAAGTGGCTGGAAACGAGCGTCCAAATCCGGGCCCGCGCCGCCACCTACCGCCTGTTTCGCCCGGTCGACCTCAGCATCGTCCTTTCCCGGTACAATGTCGCCGATGCGGAAAAACTCCTCTCCCGGAATATTAACTGTGTGAGCAATTGCTCGCCGGACCCGTGTCCGAATTATGAATCCATTATCCGACCGCATCGGCACAACCAATTGCAATCGCGCCGTGAATTGCTCTCGGCCACCGGCACATCCCCTGGCAAAACGGTAAACGTGCTGTTCCTCGCCCATTGTTCCGCGGAAAAAGGCCTGTTCGCCGCCTTGCACGCCGTCGTCATTGCCAATCGCAAGTTGCTCGCCCGTGGCGCCCGGCTAAACCTAAAATTGCTCGTCGCCGGCAGCTTTGTGAACGAAAAGGAAAGGCATCACTTTGACGACTTGCGCCGGAACCCGGATTACGATCACGCCGTTGAGTTTCTTGGATTTATCGGTGAAGCCGACAAACAGCGCGTCCTCCATGACGCCGGGCTCATGTGTTTCCCCACCTGTTACCTCGGGGAAAACCAGCCCGTCAGCATCATTGAATCCATGGCCTTCGGCCTGCCCGTCGTCGCCACCCGCTGGCGGTCCCTGCCGGAAATGTTCCCGGCCGGTTATCCCGGATTGGTCACCACGCAGGACCCGGAAGAAATCGCCGATAACTTGATCGCCATGTTAAACTGGGACGGCAGCGAGGAGTTGCGAAAGCATTATCTCGCCCATTTCACGTTGGAAAAGTATCAAGCCGGCCTTGCCGCCGCCTTCCATGCCCTGGAACGATAAGCCCTCCCGAAATTTCAGGATTTCCGCCCGGCTCTGGGCACGTTATGATTTTATTAATTGAAAATTGGACTGCTACAACTTAATTCAACCATCGGCGATTTTGCCGCCAATCAAGCCAAATTGATCGGCGCTTACCATCAAGCCGTCGCCGCAGGCGCAGAGTTCGTTATCGCCCCGGAACTGTTCCTTTGCGGCTACCCTCCCCGCGACCTCCTGCAGCGCCCAGATTTCATCGCCGCCAATCTTGCCGCCCTCGACACCGTCGCCCGCGCCGCTGGCGTCGTGCCGCTCTGCGTGGGCTACGTGGACCACAATCGGGTGTTGCCCGGCCGCCACCTGCGCAATGCCGCCGCCGTCCTTCAAAATGGCCAGGTAGTTTGGCGCACCTTTAAAAGCCTTCTTCCCACGTACGATGTCTTCGATGAAGACCGCTACTTTGAACCAGCCCGCACCGTGTTGCCCTTCGAATTTCAAGGCCGGAAAATCGGCGTCACCATTTGCGAGGATATCTGGAATGACGAGGATTTCTGGCCCGAAAGACTCTATCGCCGCGACCCCATCAAGGAGCTCATCAGCCAGCAGGCCTGCGTGATTCTCAACCTGTCCGCTTCACCCTGGCACCTCGGCAAAGAGCGTACCCGGCTGGAAATGCTCCGACGCGTGGCCCGGGACGAGCATGTTCCGCTCGTCCAAGTGAATGCCGTGGGCGCCAACGACGAATTGATTTTCGATGGCCATAGCGTCGCGCTCGATTCTTCCGGCGCTATTCTGGCCTTGGCACCCGGATTTGTTGAGGAACTATTGGTGGTGGATCTCGGCGATCTTAACCTCCCAACTGCTGCCGCCCAATCCAGCGACACCCCTCCCGCGCCTGCCCGGGAGGGTATTCGTGATTTTGCCCCCCGGGAGGAGTTGCTTTTTTCGGCGCTGTCCCTCGGCGTTCGGGATTATGTCAAAAAATGCGGTTTTCAGCGCGTTGTCCTTGGCCTGTCCGGCGGGATCGACTCCGCCCTCGTCGCCGTGATCGCCGCCGACGCATTAGGTCCCCAAAATGTTCTGGGCGTCTCCATGCCCGCCCGCTATTCCAGCACCGGAAGCCTGACGGACGCGGAAAAGCTGGCGGTCAATCTCGGCATTCCCTACGAGATCTTGCCCATTGAGCCAGCCTTTCAAGCGGTGGAGGGGCAATTAAAGAAGATTTTTGAGAAATTTCCCAAGAACGAGGCTGAGGAAAACATCCAGTCGCGCCTCCGGGGCCTCACTTTGATGGCTCTATCCAACAAATTCGGCTCTCTGGTCCTGACCACGGGCAATAAATCGGAAATGGCCGTAGGCTATTGCACTCTGTATGGCGACATGTGCGGTGCCTTGGCGGTCATCGCCGATGTGTTTAAAACCGATGTCTATAAACTCGCGCATTGGATCAATTCCCATTATTCGCGGCGATCCGGCCGAAAGACGGAAATCATTCCCGCCGACACCATTACCAAACCCCCCAGTGCCGAACTGCGCCCCGACCAAAAAGATCAGGATTCCTTGCCGGAATACGGAATCTTGGATGCCATTTTACAAGCATATATCGTTGAGAATCAGAGCAAAGATCAGATTATTAAGCTTGGATTTCCCCCCGTAATTGTCAATGATGTCCTCAACAAGGTGGTGTTCAGTGAGTATAAAAGGCGGCAGGCCGCTCCTGGTTTAAAAGTCTCTCCGAGAGCCTTTGGGACCGGTCGGCGGATTCCCGTGGCTCAGCGCTTTAAATCGTTGTAACAAACGCGCCGGTTTCCCTGTATATCTCCTTAACATCATGGTCGTGATGCCCGCCGGCGGCTATTTGAGTCTGCGTTGTCAGGGAGCCGGCCGCGGAACCTCGATCACAAGCAACTGATAGCATTAGATACAGCGGAATTCACCTTGAACTATGCCAAACGACACCTATTGTGATAGACCTGAATGAAGCTCATTATTCAGATCCCCAGTTTCAATGAAGAGCAAACCATTGGTCAAACGATCAAGGATTTGCCCCGGCACCTCGCGGGATTTGATGAAGTGGAAATTCTGGTGGTGGACGATGGCAGCACCGATGACACCGCGGCCTGCGCCAAGCGCGCCGGCGCCGATCATATCCTCAAACTGGAAACCAATCGGGGACTCGCGCGCGCATTTGCCTTGGGCGTGGAACATTCCCTGACCTTGGAGGCGGATGTCGTGGTCAACACCGATGGTGACAACCAGTATCGCGGCGCGGATGTCGCCGCCCTCGTGGAACCCGTGTTGGATCGCCGGGCGGACATCGTTGTGGGCTGTCGCCCCATCAAGGATCATCCAGAGTTTAGCCTGGTTAAAAAATCGTTGCAGCTCTTGGGCAGTTGGACCCTGCGAGTCATCTCCCAAACCACCGTGCGTGATGCCAGCTCTGGATTTCGTGCTTTTTCCCGCGAAGCCTGCCTGCGCCTCTTCGTCCATTCGCGCTTCTCCTATTGCATGGAAACCTTGATTCAGGCCGGGAATTCTCACCTGCGCGTCGTTTCCGTCGATGTCCGGGTTAACCCTCGAACGAGGCCTTCCCGTCTTTTTAAGTCCGTGGGCGAGTATATCGTCAAATCCGGATCGACCATCCTGGCCATGTTCATCCTGTACCGGCCCGGACGTTTTTTTGGAACGTTCGCCGTCATCTGCCTGCTGAGCGCCTTTTTATTGGGACTGCGGTTCTTTTATCTGGTCTATTATCTCAAACCGGAATCGACTTCGATCAAAGCGTACCATATTCCCTCCCTGATCCTCCTCTCCGTCCTGGCCCTCAGCGGCATCGGCCTGGTCGCCTTGGGCATCATTGCCGAACTGGTCCGCGCCAATCGGGCGGTTTCCGAAGAAATACTTTATTTGCAACGCCAACAAATGATTCAAAAAAACCCGTCTTCCAAGGGGGCGCCGGCTTTCTATGAATAAATTCCTGCGCTTCATGTGCGCCGGGATTCCCGCCTTCTTGGTCGCCTTCGGGCTGAACTATTTGCTGGTAACCCAACTGGCCGCGCCCAAGCCCCTCGCCTATGCCCTGGCGCTCATCGTACAGTTGGGCATCAATTTCTTCATCTGCCGCTATTTTGTCTTCGTCGTTCACCCGACTTTCAACGCGGTCAAAAGTTTCATCGTCTTCTTCAATGGGGTGGCTTTTTTTCGGCTGCTCGATTGGGGCTTGTACGTCCTCCTGACCAGCCATTTCCACTTTCCCTTTTGGGCGGTCCAATTGTTCAACATCGCATTCT
>Ga0302319_10012697_pt1 | contig 15851 bp, 17 predicted proteins | sample Bog_T0_2_FD_203319 | JGI IMG/M metagenome (GOLD analysis project Ga0302319, IMG submission 203319) | Peat permafrost microbial communities from Stordalen Mire near Abisko, Sweden - Bog_T0_2 | ecosystem: Environmental > Terrestrial > Soil > Wetlands > Peat | place: Sweden: Abisko, Stordalen Mire...
CCCATCCCGCACCCCTGCTCCTGCTCGGCGCCCTCCTCCTCACCGCCGGTTGGCAGGCGCGCCGCAAACCATTCCCTCAGCCAACCCGGAAATAGCGCGAGCAATGGAAGTTCTCAAAATTAATTTGTTGGAATCATCCGGTAGTGTGACCCAATACTCGCTAATGAGGCTTGCCCGTATTTCATTTGACATCATCTAAAACTTGCCACATAGTTTATTATCTTCGGTTGATGGAAAAGAAAATATGGCTGATTTCAATGACCCGGTAGCCCGGCCAAGACCGTTGCAGCGGGAAGAAGCGCTGGAGATGGCCACAGATCTACTGGTGAAAAACCCGGTGGGAATGGGGAACGGGAATGTTTTCTTTGCCTCCAACATCAGCTGGCTGATTGACTTCACCCTCAACTTGGAACCCAGCTCGGAGGATTTGCACTATCTGATCACAGCGGGTGAGAATTTTTACAGCCAAGCCACGCCGGAACAAAAAGACACCAAAACTTTCGCCGAATGTGCGCGGATGCTGGCGGTCGCTTACAACCATGTTCACGAAGACTGGGCCAAAATAGTTTACTATCAGGAATGCGCCTCCCGCTGCCCCGAGGTGAAGGAGAAGCTGGACAAAAACCTGCCGGACGCCTTGGTGTCGTTTGAAAAATTATTACAGCAGGAAGATTCACGTTTTCCCGAATTAGTGTCGGTGGCGGACTCCGCCTTGACCGGCGCAAAATTTGGCAGCGATCGCGCCGCCCAATGGTCGGTGGTCGCCGGTCTGGCCCAATTGCACGCGGGCGACAGAACCGCGGCTGAAGCCCATTATAGAATTGCCTCGGCGAGTGAAATCGCCCAAAAGGGCACCGGGTATGCCCGGCTGCAAAAAGAATTGAAAATCTCGGTAAAGAAGGAGAAAGCGAAGGCGGGCGGTTCTTTCTTGAAAAAATTAAATCCCTTTGGCCGGTCGCCCCGGGCTTGAACCTCACGAGAACACTTGAGGCCTGCGAGCCAACCTTTGGCACCCTTCGAGCCAATGAAATATAAGCGCTGACAAACGTGCGCTTCCCAAGCCCGGCACCATCGAGTTGCCCACAACGTTCACCCGCCTGGCTGCCATCCAAACCAACACGGGCGTATCGCCTGCGTCCTCCTTCAGTTGCAAGTTTTAATTCCCCATATCTCTGGTGAAAAAGTTGGCGCACTTCAATCTGAATTTACGTCAGCAATTGCTCGCGGTAATTGCGCGGAAATACGACCCGGAACGTGGTGCCCGTCTCCGCCGAGCTGGCAATTTCGAGGCTCGCGTCAAGTAACTCGCAAAGGCGTTTCACGATCGAAAGCCCGATCCCTTCGCCAGGCTGATGCTGGGAAGGTGGCGTTGGCGTTGCGGTGTCTTTGGGCGGGAGCACATGCGAGGCTTCACCTTTCGTGGTGGCGGACTTTTCGTCGGACTCCTTGGCACTCGCGGTGGCTTCTTGCAAGCCGTCCGCCATGGACGTGCCAGCTTCGGTTAACATTCCCGGGCCGGTGTCCTTGACCATCAGCCACCAATTTCTCTTTTCTCTGCCCCAACTGACGATGACGCCTCCGGATTCGGTGTATTTGAGAGCGTTCACCAACAGGTTTTTCGCCACGCGCCGCACTTTTTCCGCATCGCCCTCGACGGGAAGTTTCCGCGGTCCTTTCGTTTTCAAGAACAGATTGCGCTCCTGGGCGAAAAGTCGATTGCTGTCGCACAGATCCGTAATCAATCTGCCGACGTTGAATTCGGCGATTTCCCGATTTTCCTGACCGGCCTCCAACCGCGCCAGATCCATCAATTCACCCAGCATGGAGTTGAGCCCCTGGACCGCCCGCTGGAGGAAAGACGCCGTTTCCATCCGGTCGGTTTCCGCCATGTCGGCCCGGTTGATCTGCGTCGCCGCCATGCTGACACCGAGTACGTCGCTGGTGAGATCGTGCACCGCCTGGTGAATGAGTGTGGACCGCCGCCGCTCTATCTCCTCAACATCCGCCAGCGCGCTCACCAGGTCGCGCATCCGGCCGCCGGCTTCCGCCTGCTGCATGCGCTCGTATTGGCCGGCGCTGTCCCTGATGATGTCATTGATCAAGTGGAGCAACTGGCGATGCGCCTCCAGTAACGTTTTGCGTTCCAGCTCGGGATGCGCCGCCAAGATGTTCCCCAGTTCCTCGAACACGCAAATCTGGAAATTACCGCACTCGCCGATCAGTTCCTTCAAACGGTAGCCCTGCTGCCAGCGATGCAAGCCGTGTTTAACCCCCTCTTTCTCCTTTTCAGCATCAGCTGCCCCGGCAGCTGCCCCACCCGGGCGCGAGCGCAGCTTGAATTCATAGGTGTCGAGGATGGCAGGGATGTGATCCAGGAATTGTCCGAGGGTGAGGGCGCGCCCGGTTTTTTGTTCAGGATCGGCGCGGTCCAGCTTGCGCCAGGACGCGAGTATGACTTTCCGGCGCGCGGCGAGGTGGTCGCTCAAGACGACCAGTTGCTCGCCCGGTGTCAGCGGCATAGAGGGTTAGATGGAAAAATCAAGGCGTGGGCACATTTGCATGGCGTTTGAGATGTTGCGGTCGCGAGCCGGCTGAGTCAATGCGCTTTTGGAGCAAGACCGATTCGGCGTGGTCTCGGTCTTGGTGATCGCCGACCTCACCTGCAGTTCAGGCCGGTTCAATTTCACCCTGGGAGGCATCGGCACTGCGGTCGGCATTGGCGCGGCTCTCAGTCAGGCCATCGCCGGTTCCATCGTGCCCCACGTTAGAATCAAAAATGCATGGCGTCAGCCAGCTATGCCGCATTCTGCGGTCCGCGCTGGCAATGCCTTCGCCTAAAATTTCCCGGTGGGACAAGGAATGAGCTTGCCAGCCGCGTTTATTCTTGCGAAAAATGTGTTGCTGGAACGCAAAGGACTTTTTGTTCCTTGCGCAATCTGCCAGTGGAGAGATGGCCGAGTGGCTGAAGGCGCTGGTTTGCTAATCCAAAACTCCCCTTTCGTGACAACACCCTAAACACGCACTATCGCCGCGTCAACAAATGCGATAACCGCATTTTGCCCGAAACTCACGAAACGCCCGTTTCGCGCATGTTTACGCACTTCCTGTGTTGCAATCTGTTGCACGGAAGCCACTGGTTTTCCCTCCGCTCTTCCGGTGACTGATTTTCTGTTTTTGGGGTGCAAGCCAGCCTGTGCAACACCACTTTGTTGCACGTGTGTTTAACCGGGCAACGCCGTGCGCTGGCTGGCCGTTGGCAGGCATTTCGGAGCCGGGGTGCCGCTTTGTGCCGGGCGGCGGTTTGGGGGATCAGGACGCCTGCAATCGAATCCTGCGCACTCGGCTTGACTTCCGCCTCATTCCAGCATCATATGAATTCAAACTGTGCGCAGGAAAAAGGAATCCATGAAACGGGTTTTGAACAAGCTCGCCCATGCAGGGTGGATTCAGCGCAGCGCAGTTTATGACGCCAAACTCGGCGAGCAGCCAGGTATCGGCGTCGGTATAGCATGGACGAAACGAGGGCAGAAACGGATGGGTAATTTGCTGTCGTTGATTTCAGAGATCGAAAAAGCATCAAGTCCGATGTCGGAGGATGAATGGAAAGGTCTAAAGGCGGTTGCTCAATACTCCGCAAAAGCCTCAGAAAGTCAGGGTGACGCAGGAAACAACCCGCCTCGGCAATAGACGAATCGTCACACTTTGGCTGAAATGGGCGGCTGCGGGTAACAATCGGCATTCGCTTGACATTCGGCTGATGCGGGCGTCAAATCGGTATGAAACCCGCAGAGAAGTGCCCGGCTGCCCAAGAGGACACAATATGAAAAAGACGCGATTGTCTGTCGCCGCAATGATTGCAGGCGTTTTTGCAAATTGTGCTGTTGCGCTCGCACAAACAAACCTTGACAGTTCCGGCTATGTGACCAATGCGGCGTTGCTCACACCTTTTACGATAACTGTTTCCTCTGGAAAGGTAATCACGAATGCCGTGTTGGTAAAGTTGATGCCAAACAAATTCATATACAAAATTCCCGGTGTCGCCGGAGGAGGAATGGAGCGACTAGATTCACTGCCAAAAAATTTACAGGAAAGATTCGGTTACGATCCTTCAAAGTCTGCTGCTGCCGACGAAATTGATCGACGGAAAAAGATGGGCCAGATAGAATACTTCAAGCATGCGGCCATGGTCCAGCAACAGCAAGCCGATTATGAACAAAGGTTAAAAACTCTCCTTGAGGAGAGGTTTGTGGTGGAGGGGCAAGTCATCCAGAAAATTTCAGAAGGACTTCTCGTTCAAAGTGTGCCACCAAATGCAGGTTGGACGGGCTTAAGTCACGGTACAATTGTGAACTTTATTGATTATACTATGCAAGCCAAGAAGGATGCGCTTAATGCTGGTGTGCAAGAACTGTCAGTTTATTCCGGATTGATCTTGTTGGAAGATCACCCAAAATATAGGGTAATAGTTGATGAAAACTCCGTCGCGCAAATTGTATACCCAATCGGTGAATTCAAATATACGACTACCCAAGGTGCCACAAAAACAATCAGGAAGGCGACGTGTGACCTTGACAAGGCAATGAGTTTTCTTTTGCAACAACAGTAGTTGCGTGATTGCGACAACCGATTTTAGGTCATTGGCTGCCGCTGTTCTTCATTGCCGCCCATTCACCACACCACCCCACGGGGTTGACGTATGGCTGGCCGCTGTTGCTCTGGAATGCGCCGAGGGCCACCACTTGCGGCGGGAAGCGTTGACAGCGTTGCGCCCGGTAAAAATGGCAATTGCTGCACGTCTCTGGTTTCTTTTCAAGTGGCTTTATCATAGGATTTGATGGGGTGAGTTTTTGCCTTCGCGGTTGACCATGCCTTGAACGCCCGCGCCGCGTCCCGCCATAGCTCAGCATTGGTGAACCCGGTCTGAAACTTTGCCAACTGCGCCGTTGTCCAACTTTCCACAGCTTGCCGGTGTTGCTCCCGGCCAAGCGCGAATTGAGGTTGCGCGAGAAATTTTTCCGCCAGACCGTACAGATAAGCCCGCAATTGTGCTTCCGGGTCGGCGATGCCATCGGCGGCGACAACCAAATGTAGGAAATCGGCGTAGCTGGCGGGAAATGCTTCCGGCATCGGCACGGGCTTTTCCACACGCACGGCGGCGAGCGCCTTTGCCAGCCTGATAATTTGCGGCCGGTTTTTGCAAACGATGCTGAACGCGCTTTTACAAGCCCGCCAAGTGTCACGATAGCCCAGAATTCCCGCCCGGTCGCCTTCACTGAATAGTTTAATCTGCACCATCGCCATTCCGTGCCAGTGGCGCAGCATGAGACGGGACGGCTTAAAGGGCGGCATCCATGTCGGCGGTTCCGCATAAAGGCATTGTGCCAGCATTCCAGACCAGGAGATTGCCGCCAGTTGAAACTTTGAGATCGGGCCATCATCGTAACTGCACAAGCCCGCGTAATCGGGATACCTTGTCTGTGTGGCGACGCTACTGCCTTCATTCAGAATCTCCGGGTAAGCTGGGATTTTGAAATGAAGGCTGGCGGCTGCGGAATGGCCCGCCTCATGGACAGCGATGTTGAAGTTCTCATTCATGGTTTGTTCATGCTCGGGCTTGTGGCTGGTTGTCACTCCACAGGGGCGACATGGCCGCTCCGAAGGCCGGATCATTCAGGACCGAGCCGAAGTTAAGTCGGGCGTCTGGATTACACACTACGGTTACGGGGTTATCCGGGTCGTTGCGCACGGCAGACACGTAAAAGGTTGGGCTGAACTGGCGATAAGAACGGCCCAAAACTGCCTCACGGCCCGCCGCCGTCCATGTGCCTTCCGCCCATACGCCTTCCACTACTTTGCCTGTTACATCTTTGCGGACATCGTAGAAAAAGCGTGTCGGCCAAAAGGCGGCTTGGTCGCTGGAATGCTCAATGGAAAAGTACGGAGCATTTCCCCCAGCAGCCAGAAGTGCCCGCTGCCGTTCCATTGTCTCCGCCGTCTCCCTATTTATCAGGACACAGACAGTAACCGGCTTTCCTGCTTGCGCGGGACAAATCACAAATTGTCCTGCTGGCATGTACATAATCACGTTTCCGGGATTGCCATCATCCAGCAGAGACGGCAAAGACCGTGCGCATTCGATAGGGTGCATGGCTTGTGGTTCCGTTCGCTTTGTTGCCACCGGCTGAATGTCATCTGAGTTGGCCATTTTCGCGCCAGTCTCATCAAATTCCTCGTGGCCACCCTCGGAGACATCGATTCTTTCACGGCAGTTCGGGCAGTTGACATGCGTGGCACCCATGCTGTCATCCGGGGACAGGGTGTGGACGTGGCGGCAGTTCGGACAGCGTACCTTTTTCGGCTTGTCCTCAAGGGCGGCTTCAAGGCCCGAAGCGGCAGAGGCGCTGGCATCCGCTGGTGTCGGGTTGGTCTTGCCACGGTGATACGCCCTTTGCTGTCGGTGATACGCGACACAAGCCGCGTGAAAACTGGCGGCGTCGTGGTGTGCTCGTTCAGCATTTTGGTGCAAGTCTGCATCATCTGAATCCTCAGCAAAACGCGATGCCTCAGCGGCTCGCCGGGTTGCTGCATCGGCTTGCAAAGATTTCCCGGTCAAACCTCGTCTCCCGGCGTCCAATGGCTCGCAGAGCAGAAAACCGGCAACATCCGTTTCCGTGAAGTGTTGGGCGTCAAGGTGAAGCAGTTCACGTTGAACGTCGGCGAGCGTCACAGTTCCGTGCGCGTGGAAAAACGCGTCATGTCGCCGCCGGGCTAGTAGGCAATTGGTTCTGAACAGATTTTTACTCATGAGTTTTGTTGGTTTTCGTTGTCGTATTTACCATAGGCCGCGCTCTTTTAAGATTTTCTCCAAGTCGGGCGGCTCGCCGGAAATGCGTTGCGGCGTAAACCGGGGGGTGAAGACCAAGCGCGGGCCAAGCCGGTTGTCGCTCGCACCGATAAAAACACCTTTCAAAGTGTTCGCATTCCAGCCACCACCACGTGCGGGCATCATGCACCCCAAAACGGCGTCGGCTCTATCGGGTGACGGCAAGCCGCGTCCGCGCATGTCTTGTTTCGATTCCAGTTGCAGCCGCCCCTTGCTGTCCGGCCAGCCACGGCGCGAAGTCAGTTGCGCGACTAACTCCGGGTCGTTTGGTAGAATCGCTTCACCTTTTTCGATCTTCACACGGCCTTCGAACCAGATTTCCGCGCCCGTGTTCGCGTAGGCTTCCGGCTTGGCGGCGGCACTGCCGTTGTTCACGCGATTGACACACCAGCCGCATTCAGCGAGCCGGTCACAAATGACGATGCCCAGGCCGCCTTCATCGGCATTGATTTGTTCCGCCGTCAGTTTTTGTTCGCGGAATAGCTGGATGAATTTGCCGACTGCTTTCATGGTGTCCACTTCCCGCCAAGCCGCCACGATGGACACGCGGTTGCCACGGCGAACGGCAAAGACGTTTTCGTCCCCGCCCGCCGCGAAGTCACAAAATGCTTGCACGCTGCCGTCATCACTAAACGCGGGCGGGCTGGCAAGATTGCGTTCAACGAACGCCAGCGGGATTGCGCATCCATCGGCGTCGCCGGACATGAAGCGCCCGAATATCATGGACTGAATCAGCGGATGCGTTTCGCCGTACTTGTCGATTTGCTTCTGAATCCATGCCGCTTCTATATGCGGGCAATCGTAAGCTGTCACATGATGGCAGCGGAAAAATTTCCGCCGTGAGTGGAAGGCATCGTAAAAGAAACCGTTGCTGCCGCCGGGTGACGACATCAGTAAAAAGCGGACGGGCGCACACCGTTCGATTGATTCAAAAATCGGTAGTGGAATGCCTTTGCCTTCGTCAGCAATAATCAGCAAATGCGGATTGTGCCAGCCTTCAAACTTGTTGGCTTCGTCGGTCGCAAAGCCGAAAATTTTGCTGCCGTTCGCCAGTGTCACGTCGGTTGCGTTGAATACACCGCCGGGAAACTTGCCCGACTGTTGGTGCAACGCTGGGAAAAGTTGCTCGCTCACTTGGCGATAAACTGACGCGGTGCAAATTGTCAAACTGCCGGGAAATGCCGCAGCGTTCCAAAGAGCCGCGCTTGAGCCACACACGCTGGTTTTACCGCTGCCGTTCGCTGCGCGCAGAGCAACCGCGCCGGGGGTGTTCAAATCCCATAGCACGCGCTCTTGCCAGCCGTACAGCTTCAACCCCAATACGCCCAGAGCGAAGCCCACGGGCGTTGTCAGGTATTCGGCGAGTTCTGGCATAAGTTCATTTTCTCGTATCTGCGGCGGGCTTCCGCGATTTCGCCCAACACTTGCGGTGATACGCTGACGACGCTTCGCCTGTCGGACTGGTCAATATTCACGGCAAAGAATCCAGTAGCCTTGGTTCCATCTAACCGCTCAAACAAAAGTCGGGCTGCTGAAACGTCGCCAGCAATCGCGGCGTCAACCAGCGTGCGGGCGACGCTTTCCAATTTTTCCGGCTCTTTGAGCAACAGCTTTTGCAGCGCAGCCGCAAGCGAAACACTACCCTTGCGCCGTCCGGCAGGGTTTCCTGATTGCCCCTTTTTCCAGCGGAAATTGGCGACTTTCGCGGCGCGATTATTTGACTCTGTAGTGTTCATCGTTGAATCGTTTCTGCCACGCTTGAAGGTGCGCAAACGCCGCCGGGCAATTCGGTTCGCGGAAATTCTGGCAAATCAAAAACCATAGTTGGCTGAATTGCCTGTGAGACATCAGTTCCCATTCGCCCGCTAAGATTTGGCGGGCGGCATGGCGGGCGGCGGCTCTGGTGTCTCGCGGCTTCATGCTTTAAGCCTGTAAGTTTGGGCGTGCCGTGGCTGCCGACGCTCGCCAACTTTTTCAAGCTGGCCGTCTATACACAGTTTGCGCAGCAGTCGGCCCGCCGTTTCCTTGCTTACGCCCGCCACAAGCCCGGCGTCGCGTACTCCAATGAAAAATTCCGGGCTGCCGGATTCGGCACAATGCCGCCGGACGGCGAATAATATTTTTTCGGGCGGTAAGGCGTTGTGTGGAAAGTCCTCGTGTCGTTTCCAGCGAAGCCATTTTTCGGCGGCGGCTTGAAACCAAGGTTTGCGCTCGCACCCTTTGACGCTGGTGATAAATTCGGCCCGGTAGGTATCGGGCGAGCAACGGAGCGTGACACCCTGCCGCTGATGCTCCTCCAGCCATGCTTGAAAGGTCGTATCTATTATTCGGGGTGTCAGCGGCTCCCGGATGCGTTCCGCGTGCAGCGCGATGGCCTTGCCCAGTCCCAGCAAGCTGCCGTGCGTTTTTACGGTGTCTCCGGACAAATGCACGGTGCTGGCAAAGTGCCGTCCAAGCCAACCCCAGCAGGTTAAAGCCAAGCAACCAGAGTAGGGTGTGACACACAGCGAGTAGTTGCTTCTTAATCGCTGTGTGTCATCCGGTAGTTCAATCGGTAGAACGACGGCGGATGGATTGCACCACAAGCCCCGGTCAAAGCTGACGAATGAAGCCCGGCTGACATCCTTGCCGGATTCATCCGGGTTATGCCCGTAAGTGCGTCGGACGTGCAAGGCGACTTGCTCAAAAGCAGCAACGTGATTCTCTGGTGAACACGGCGGGATTCTGAAAATCAGCCGGACGCCTTCACCACGGGTGGAACGAAATGCTGCCAGGCAAAAGGTATCGGCAACGGCGGTTTGCAGCACTGCAACCGCCCCAGCCTCCCCCAGGTCGTCAAGGTCAATCCCGACTTGGCCGGAATGTTGGACAAGCCCGGAATTGGAACGGCGGGTAAACACGCCCGCGAACGTGACAAAGGGCAGGGCGGTCTTGGCCGTCTTTTGTTCCGGTGAATCGGCGGGCAATTCGCGGACACGGGCCACGGCGTCGCGCCACTCGCCAACGGCTATGCCCTGCAAGATTTCGCCCGTCGTGCGCGTTGCCAGCGTATCGGGCTGACGAACGTTCAAACCGAACGAGATTTTTGCCGGGCAGTTTAACATAATGGGCCACCAAAGGTGATTTCCCCGGCGACGTGGCGGACAACAAATAAGCAGAAACAAACCGCCAAGCGCGACACGCCGCATTTTTCACCGCCGGGAAATTGAGAAACCACGCTCATTTGAGAAGCGCGTCAATGGCGCGCAGCGCATCGGCTGCGTTTAGTTCAGGCCGTGAACCGTTGAGGAAAAACTTCTGACCCGTCAGAGGCTCCATCAAATGATTCAACCGGCCAAAATGACCATGCAACTGCCGGAGCAAAAGTTCACGGCGGGCGGCGGCATTGCTGACGAAGTCAGTCAGCAGTTGAACACGGACTTTGTCAGCAGCGATTTTTAACAGCGCGGCTTCGGGTGCGTCTGGGCTAGTGCTGCGCTCCAAATCCACAAGAGCGGCTTGCACATCCGGCAACCGCTCACGATATTGATTTTCCGCACTGTTCAGAGTCAACAGATTGTCGCGCGTGGCCATCAGTGCCGCGCAAATCTGGGAAAGCTCAATTCGTGCCGCTGGCGTCGGCAACGGCGGTGCTGGCGGTTGCACAGGGTGGAGAGAGCGAAACTCATCAATGAGTTGGCCGCGCTGGTAGGCGCTACGAATATCCGCGTCGTTCAATATCTCCTCGACACTGGCGTAAACTTTCATCGCGTACCTCCTTGCACCGCCCTGCGTTGTGTGCGAAACTGTTCCTGCATCCAAGCATCGGCTTCCGCGATGCAAATGCGCACGCGACGATTTCCGATCTTGAGATGAACCATTCCAGCCGCCAACCACGAATCCACTGTACGAGTGGACACTGACCACCGTTTTGCGAATCCTCTTTTGTCGGTATAGGGGCTTGGTGCCGCCAACGAAGTTTGGCCGGTGGCGACTTCCGGCGTTTGAATGTTCGGAATGCTCGTATTCATGTTGCGACTATCGCGGAACACGAAACGAAACGCATTACTCCACCCATTCAGTTAGTCAGGGGGAACTAACTTCACACCCGGCGAGATTTTGAGACTGTCATTTAGAAGCAAAGGCCGTCTATGGCTTTTCGGTAGGAATTAAAACCGCGAGAATTTACACCGCCGCTGGACGCTGCCACTTCATCAAATTGTGCAACCAAACGAAGCCAGTCCTTCGGGCGCACACGTTGCTTGCCTGCCCCGTGCGCCGCCTTGTCAAACTGCCGCCGTTCGCGGTATTTGCCCGCTAGCAAAGCCGCTGCTTCGTCTTGTGCTATTCCCGGCGCGATAGCAAGCAAGACATGGCCCTGCCGGTAGGCTTCAATGGCACGCCGCGCAATGCCCGCTTCGATTTCGGCAGCGGTGAAGCCAATTTTAGCAACCGTGAACTTCTTGCGTTTTTGGGTCTTGTGTTTTCTGGACACGACAACCTGATTCAACGGCTCACCTTCATCCTGCCATGCGATGTCATAACATTTTTCCTCGTCAGTGCGGCAGTCAATGCCCTTCAAGTTGCCAGCGCAACCTTTCCATACAGCCTTTTGTCCCAGCGTCAGTTTCGGCCACGATTTCAAGCCGATGTCACAAAGACAAATGACAGCGGCGGGCATCGTTTCCCCATCCCAAGGCCGGGTCATGCGCAGCCCCACGGATGGATGGCGGCGGGCAAGTTCGTAAAGCGCAGCCACGGGGTCAACGCCAGCCGGTTTCGCTGGCCACCAGTGTGAGCGGTCAAAAGTTTTCTGGCGCAAGTGCCAAGTGTAACGCCCCCTGATTGACTGCCAAGACTCGTTGGGTGATTTCGCTTTCATGGTTCAAGTGTTGGCGTTGGCGATTTCGGCGGCTGGCGTCGGCAGCACGGTTACCACTGCTGCCGGTTTGATGCTGAAAAACTTTTTGGCATCAGCGGGCGTGCAAAGCTGCTTGTAGTGCCGATGAATGACTTGCGGACTGTTGCCACAATAGCCCGCCACGCGCCCAGCGTCGGCACAGAGCGCGAAAGAATAGCTGGCGAAGGAATGACGGCAGCCGTTGGCCTTCCACTTCACCGGCTTTTGCTCCGCAATGCCCTTGTCCGGGTCTGGCTTCACTTCTGTTGTGGCTGCCGCCGCTAACTGGCATTTGTGAAACCAATCGCGGCCATGAGGCCAGAGTGCGCCCTTGCGGTCTGCATAGGACTTCAACCATTCAGCCAAATTTTCGGCAATCGGCACAACGCGGCGGCTTGCCGTCTTTGCCTTGTCAGCCCCGACAATGATATGCCCTTGCTTCAAATCCACGTCGCGCCAATCCAGCCGTTCAACTTCGGCAGAACGCAGTCCGGCAAAAAGTCCGATGGCAAGACACGGCAGAAAATCTTCCGATGCTGCCGCCAGCAAGCGGCGGGTTTCGTCGGGCGTGAAAATTTCAATCTCGCCATTGCGGATTTTTACCCGTTCAAGCTCGGCGGCGGGATTGTCCAAGCAGTAACCGCGAGCAATCGCAAACTCAAAAAGCAAGTGAACCACCCGGCGGTTATTCGCGTAGGATTGCGATGAAAGCTTTAAGCCGTCCAGCCATGCTTGCACGTCGGCGGTTGTCACGCTACCGATGTTGCACGGAAACTTATCGGCGAACTTGTCCAACCGGAATTTCAAATCCGAAACGTATCGCTCCGCCCCGCCCCGTGCTTCCTTAAGCGCGAGCAATTCGGTGACAACATCTGCAACGCGCTTGGCCGTGACTTTTTTGTTCCGCTGGCGGTAGAACGTCGCGGCGGCGATTATATCGGCAAGGCCGGGAATCGGCTGTCCTTGCGCGGCGGCTTCCTTCACCTTTTCCACGGTGTCAAACCCACCAATGATTTTAAGGGCGTTTGCCACAGCGTCAGCGGCACTCAACAGACCGGCGTTGAACGGGGCAAGCTTCTGAACAGAGGCAGCATATTCGCTAGCTTGCTCGTTTGTCATGGCAGCCGCCACAACTTCGCGCTCGCTCATCTGCCGCGCGAGTTTGGCAGCCGCTTCAAGGGCAAGGGCTTCATCGGCGTAGCTGTCAAAGCGGCGTTTCCCGTCCGCGTAGTTGGCGACCATGTAAGCGAAATTGCCCAGTGGGGTCTTGCGGCGATACACGGAAACGGACTCACGCCCGACAGTAATCTTGCGCGGCCAAGTTTCCGCTTGTTTCGGTTTTCGTGACCCGGTAGCATTCATGCATGAACTGTTGCACAAGTGTTGCAACTTGTCAATTCAGTTCATAATTCTGCGGCTTAAAAAACCAAAGAATCGTCAATAAAATCAATTGGTTTGGAGAGATGGCCGAGTGGCTGAAGGCGCTGGTTTGCTAAACCGGTATACGGTCAAAAGCCGTATCGGGGGTTCGAATCCCCCTCTCTCCGCCATATTTTACAGGGGAATCGTGAGGGTGACTCACAAAGAGACTCACAAATTCCAGTCGTCTTGGGGCATGATTTGTCCCGAGTAGTCACGGCTTGGGAAAAACTTCCTGCCCCACTCAAGGCGGCAATCCTCGCCATCATCAATTCTTCGGAGGGCCAGCCATGAACTTAAATCCGGCTACGGTTCTGAATCCCGTATTTAATTTTCTGGATGCCCTGCTTCACGATTACGTCGTTTATTGTTACCTCGTGTTCGTCTGGCTGTCCCTGGCAGTGATCGTTTGGATATTGAGCGGCGGCTTACGGCGGAAACGACCACAGGGGAACTCCGCCAGGATTATTTCCGGCATCATCATTACGACACGACCGCCGATGCACCAACCACCGCCATTCATCATCGCCGATGTTGACCCGGTGCGGAATGACGACAACGAAATAATGGACGAACCATGATCACATTTCATTCCCAGCAATCAGACTGTGCCCGGCGCCCTCGCAAAAACGAAAATGCCGCCACGTTCAATTTCGCGTCACAAATTGCATCATCAATTTGCGCGGTCATGTTCACGAAGCGTGTCAAACACGATGCAACCATTTTCAAGTCACGGTGCAGTCGCACGGTTGTATGCTACCGCCTTAATAGGGTGCAAGCCTTACCCCTTGTCAGGACAAGGATTTTACGACTCGCCAATAGCTCGCCGGAAATTGCGCGGAGTCCCGCGAGACGGTCGCGCGATGGGCGCGAAACATTCGGCAAGAAATCCGGCGAAATATCTCGCGTCATGTCCGCGCAACGTCCCGGCGCTGGCCGGACAGTGGCAACAGCAATGCCACTGAACGTCCGTCAAGACGGCTCGCAAGACAACTTGCCTTGCGCCGGACTTGGCCGAGCAATGTCCGCGCCGGAAACTTGCGAGACAAACTCGCAATATGTCCGCGCAACAGCCGTGTCGCAGTCCTCGCGACGGCCAATGCAACATCTTGCAAGCGACTCGTGGGAATTCCGACGGCAGCTTTTAACCATGACACCTAAAAATTATGAACACACCAATCACACCAACGCCTGATCTTGAATCGCTGCGTAAAGCGGTTCAGGAATTCCGGCCTAACTCGCATCGCGTCCCGTTCAACGGTTTGAAACCCGTCCATGATTTAATCGTGGAATTGCGTCACAAAAATGCGTCTTATTTCCTCATTGCGGAAATCCTGCAACAAAATGGCGTCAAGACCAGTCGGGCGCGTGTGGCTGAATACGGCCGCATTGTCCTTGAAGGCGGCAAAAAGCGCAAACGGCGGAAACAAGCGAGAACTGCGCCAGCCGTCATTGCTCCGGCCACGCCTCAAAGTGTGCCATCCGTGGCCGCAAAACCCGCGCCGGCCGCGCCAGCACCGACCACTGCGCCGGCGAGCAATGTCGCACCGCCGCCAAAAGAAAACTCTCCGTACCGTTCACGCGGACCGCACATCGCCAACGTGAGAATGATGAATCCAGAGGAAGCCAAAGAATTTAATGACAGCCTGAAACCGAAACAGCCAGCGAGCTAACGCAGCCAGGAAAGCAATCAGGCGATGCGCGAGCATCGCCACGCTGCCCGGCGCGGCAGCCAGAGCGCCTAATGAGCAGGCCAGCGACGTTCGCCAGCCACACGCACCCGCAAAGGTTCGGACGCCGCCCCGACAAGCCAGTAACGCCACCATAGAAGCAAGTTTTTTCGGTTGGCAGCACGGTTAGCAGCGGCTTCGCAACAGCAAGGCAACATGGTGGTAATCACGCGAGGCAACATCCGAAGCAACAAAGTTCGCAACGCGGTTGGCAACACGGTGAAATAGCAGGGTTAGCAACTGACGCAACCATGCGGTTGCACAAACGAAGCATTTCGCGCAACATTCGGCGAGATTTTGGCGAGCCGTAAAAACCGTGTGAAACTACGGGGTAACGCGTGCCTTGACTAATTTTTACTTTTTCGCCGCTGCCTCGCGTTTGTCCTCGATATGGTTTGGTGGATGATTCCAGCGGCATAAACGGCCAAAGTTGAGCCTTGTTGAACGATGTTTAATTGCGTTAAACCTTTCGCGCGATTTTTGCGCTAATTTTGCGCAACATTTGCGGCGGTGGTCATGCTCTCAAGCTGTGCTTAGGGAAGATGTCTGACGGTAAATTGCCCGTTTGAGACCAGCGCCGTCGCTGTGTGTATCACAGTCGCCAGCTTGATCGCTCCGGTGTTACGCCCGCCCGCTTGCCTCGCAAGGAGAATAGCGTCCGTCATCAAATCAGGTTTCATTCGGTCGCCGGTGCATCACTTCACCAACGCAACCTTGCGGCGTTTTTACCGCCGGCGTTTGCTGCACGCCACAGATTCTTTTCAAGCTGCCGGGTTCACCGTCAGAGGCGGGGTAAGTGTCATCGCATCATTTCCACTTTTAGCCGCTCGCGTCCGGTCGTCCTGGTCGTGACTTCGCCGGGTGATTCCGTCTGCATGGACGGCTGGTGTTGAACGGTGTTGAGTTGTGTTGATCCGGCGCGTTGAATGTCGTTGAACTC
>Ga0302319_10012701_pt1 | contig 15848 bp, 10 predicted proteins | sample Bog_T0_2_FD_203319 | JGI IMG/M metagenome (GOLD analysis project Ga0302319, IMG submission 203319) | Peat permafrost microbial communities from Stordalen Mire near Abisko, Sweden - Bog_T0_2 | ecosystem: Environmental > Terrestrial > Soil > Wetlands > Peat | place: Sweden: Abisko, Stordalen Mire...
GTCCGGCGTAGCCGGGAAATGGATTTCGCTGGGACGGATCGATCGGGTAGCACTCACCGGCCTGACACGCAAAATTCTACGCAAGGCGGAAACGCTTGTCCGGGGCTAGAATCCTAGGCAGGAGATGGCGCTTCATGTCCGCTACCGTGCGACTTGCCGTCGTGGCTTTCTGTTCCGTCGCGATCGTCAACAGCTCTGCCGCTCAAGAGACGACCGGTAAAACAAAGCAGCAGACCGGAGTCGCGATGAGCAAGCTGGCCCCACCTGTCTACCCCCCGCTGGCGAGACAGGCCCGCATAAGCGGGGACGTTGTGTTGAAAGTCTCAGTCAGTAAGGACGGCAGCATTCAGTCGGTAGATCTGTTCAGTGGTCACCCGATGTTGATTGCAGCCGCAACGCGGAGCGCGAAGCAATCGACGTTTGAATGCCGAGGATGCGAAGAGACTACATCTTATTTGTTAACGTACACATTTAAGATTTCAGCCGAGTGTCCGCACTTTGGCCCAAACTGCGAATTCGAAGAAGGGCGTGAACCTGAAGTGACGCAATTGCCGGGGCGCATCACACTGATAGTTGAACCTGCATGCGCATGCGATCCGGTGGTCACGATTACCAGAGCGCGGGTCCGAGCGGCGAGGTGCCTTTATTTGTGGAAGTGCGGATTTGGCGAGGTCACGGCTGTGAGATAACCAGAGTCCCAGCGGCCGCTCCAATATCCCGCATCATCTACAATAAAACTAGATCACCGAAGATCTTATGAGCTGGCTGCAAAAAATCCTAAAGCGACGAAGCGGAGGGCGGTTGATGGCGGCATTAGCAGCAGGCGCGAAGGCGCCGGAATTTGAGTTGAAAGCGATGGACGGCAAGCGATTTGTGCTGCGCGACGAGTTGGCGAGCGGACCGTTGGTGCTGGTCTTCTTCAAAGTGTCGTGTCCGACCTGCCAGTATGCCCTTCCGTTCTACGAGCGCTTGCAGCAAAGACATGCTGCCGCGGGTATCAAGATTTTCGGCGTATCCCAGAATGATGCCAAGCAGACCGCCGCATTCGCCAAAGAATTTGGCGTGACGTTTCCTGTTCTACTCGACGATACCGAGGCCTACCCCGTGTCGAACGCCTACGGACTCACAAATGTTCCCAGCATCTTTTGGCTCGGGCAGGACGGCGAGATTGAAGTTTCAAGCGTCGGCTGGGTCAGAGCCGACTTCGAACAGATTGCAAAAAAGATGGCGGGGGCTCAGAACATTCCTCCGACCAGCGTGTTTAAGCCCGGGGAAGACGTGCGCGATTTTCGCGCTGGTTGAGGCTCGAAGAATTGATCCCGCGGTCGCGGGAGAAATAAGAGGTTTGGCGGAATCAAGTGGGACGCGCTTCCCGGAAAACCTGTGACCATCCGATTGCGTCCAACCAAAAGTCTTTACCGCGAAGCTCGCCAAGAAAGGCCGCCAGTCCGCGAAAGCTCTCCCTCTATGTCTAGGAACTTCTCCTCCCTCTTTACTTATCTCGTTTCTTGCCTTGCGATTTTTGTTTTTACAGGCTTTCTGGCCAGTTGCGGCGGCGGCAGTTCCAGCACACCAACTCCCATCCCGCCCCCTGCGACCGGACAATTCACGCACGTGTACGTAGTGTTCCCTCCGGCGAGCGGGGTGAACAACCAGCACTTCATGTCCACCGTGATGAACCAGGCGGCCATCAACGGCGTGACTGTGGCGGTCTCGTGGAACCAGGCGGAAACGAGTACGCCGGGGACGACAACCTGCACGCCGGTGGGCACTGACATCTGCCAAAAGGACGCCGCCGGTCTCTACCATACCTACAACTGGTCGACGGTGGATGCCAACAATGCGCAATGGTTCAGCGCGCAATCGGGATCGAAAAAGGTCAACATTATTCTGAACGGGATCGGCGGCGCCGCGCCGAACTGTGCGCTGACCAACAGTTGCATCAATCCGCTCACGCCGTATTACGTCACCAGCTCGACCTGGGTGGCAGAGATGGCGGCGCTCGGGGCGACCACTCAAGATGTGCTCAACGGCAACATCGACAACGGTTGTACCAACGACGTTGGGCTCAACACAACCTCGATGACTCGCGACTCAACCGGCCTGGTGACCGTGACCGAAAATAATCATGGCTATATGAACGGCGACATCATCTGGGTGGGAGGAACGACTCCCTCGGATTACAACGTCACTGCGCCGGGGGGAGTTCCGGTTCAAAACGCCACCACCAACACCTTCCAATACCAGTCGGGGACGAACACTGCCGGCAGTGCCACGACTCCAGGGACGGTGATCAGCCGGCAGCAGTCCTATCCCGTTCCTTACGAAACGCCTTACGTCACGGCTTGGGAAGCGTTCATCGCGGCGGCGATTTACCATTTCAATCAATCGCCTAATCTTTCTCAGATCGACTACATGCGCGTGGGCCGGTCGGTCGGCGGAGAAGCTTATCCATTTTGTGTTCCGGACATGGAGGCGTTGCCTGCTCCGAACGCCTACACCAAGTCGGGATGGCTGGCTTATTACACGGCCATCGACGCATTCGTGGCGGCCCAGAAACCGACGATGCAGATACTGGATCCCTTAAATCAGGAGGGAACCGGCAACTCAGGCGATCCCATCGATCAAACTTACGGCTCTTCGGAGGCCGGGATTGCCGTCATGTACCAGAACGCCTCCGGCAGCGTGAACGGTTTTGGCAGCCAGGGAATGCAAGCCAGCGACATCACCAACTACGCTGCGGGCAATGACTGCTCCTCCGACTGGTGTGCCATGTTCAACAACTACTACCAGAGCAACGACAACCTTGAACTGCAGCAACTGGGGCTGTCGGCGCCGGTTACGGTCGCAGGGGTGAACAGCGCGACCGGTGATCTGCGCCCCTTGCTGCCGTTTGCGGTCTCGCGGCACATGACAATTCTGGAACTCTACAATCTCGATGCCCTGCTGGCTTACGATCCGAACTATTGTGTGCTGCCTCTGGTGAACGGATCTTGCGGAAGCGGAAGTGTGGAAATTCCCACGATTCAATTGCCGGCGACGGTTCCGCCTGTCTACTTTCAGGCGGTCGGCCAGCCTGGACAGACAGGCGCTACGGGCGATGGATCGTACGCCACTACAATCAATCAGACGGAAGGTCAGCACTAATAAAAATTAATTGTGGTCTTCGGGACAGTGTCCGAGAGGACACTAGGGACACGCCTGCCGTGTTCCTTATTTACCGCCATCCGTCCCTTACAATGTGAATACTTTCTAACATTCTAATTTTTTAGGGGACGATGCTTCATGCGTCTGATCAAACAGCTTGCGTGGCGGGTCAGTCCAGGCCTCTTTCCCGGATTAGTGTTCCTAATGTCGACAGGAATCGCAGTTGCGCAAAATCCGCCGAAAAAAGAACCCGTCTCAGTCCGCCTGCCCGGCGCGGCTTTTGCGGCGATGCAGACCATTACTCCGGAGCACATTCGCTGGCATGACCGCTATCTATCCCATGACCTGCTGGAAGGTCGTGGAACCGGTCAGCGCGGCGGCGATATCGCCGCCGAATACATTGCCACACAGTTTGCCGAATACGGATTGAAACCGGCCGGAGACAACGGAACTTATTTACAAAAGGTTCCTCTCGTCGGCATTACTCCGTTGCCGGAAACACAATTCTCCATCGTGTCCAGGCAAGGCGCGGCCATCAACTTAAAGCCGCTCGATGAGTACGTTGCCTACGATCAAACCCAGCAGGCGCAGTCGGAGGTGGATGCCGAGATCGTGTATGTCGGTTACGGGATCGAAGCTCCCGAATACAACTGGGACGACTACAAAGGCGTGGATGTGCGCGGCAAGGTTTTGCTGATGCTGGTGAACGAGCCGTCCTCCGACGATCCAAAGTTCTTCAAAGGCAACGCCCTCACCTATTACGGACGTTGGACTTATAAATACGAAGAGGCGCTGCGCAAAGGCGCGGTGGGCGCGATTCTCATTCATAAGCAGGAGATGGCCAGCTATCCCTGGGAGGTGGTGCGGAACTCGAACTCGGGGGAGAAGTCGTTCCTGAAGCTGGAAGGCCCGGCGCTGAACGTTGCGTCGTGGGTGACCTATGGCGTGGCACAAGAAATTGCGGCGTCCTCAGGCATGGATTTGGAAAAAATGATGGCCGATGCGGGCACACGCGAGTTTCATCCCGTGAGCCTCGGCACAAAACTGAGAGCGCGCATGGTGAGCCGCGTGCGCAGTTTCGAATCGAACAACGTGATCGCAATGCTGCCGGGATCGGATCGCAAGCTGAAAGATGAAGCAGTCATCTATACTGCGCATTACGATCATCTCGGAATTCGTCCGGAGATGGCGGGCGACAATATTTATAACGGAGCCTCCGACAATGCCACGGGCTGCGGCATTTTGCTGGAACTGGCGCGGGCTTACGGCATTGCGAAAGATCGTCCGGGGCGGTCGATACTTTTTGCGTCGGTCACGGCAGAAGAGCAAGGGCTGCTGGGCTCGGAATATCTGGGCAAGCATCCTCCGGTTCCCGCCGGCAAGATTGCGCTGGATTTGAATTACGACGATGTGAAGCCTTTCGGGGCGGCGGAAGAAGTGGAAGTTTCAGGCGCGGAGCGGACGACTTTTTATCCGTGGGTGGTCGCAACAGCGAAAGAATTTCGGCTGGCGATTCGTCCCGATGCGCAGCCCGGTGAGGGACAATTTTACCGCTCGGATCATTTCAGCCTGGCGCGCGCGGGCATTCCATCGTTCTCGATTAACGAAGGTATCAAGTTCAAAGGTCACGACAACGCGTGGGGCGTGGCGCAGTACAAAGAATTCACCGAGAAGCATTATCACCAGCCCAGCGACGAGTATCGTCCGGACATGGATTTCACTGGCGATTCGGCGATGGCGCGCTTCGGCTTCGCGCTGGGATGGGAAGCAGCCAGCTTTAACAAGTTGATTGGATGGCAGAAGGGCGACGAATTCGAGGCGGCGCGAGTGAAGAGTCAGTAGCGAATGGCGGGGCAGCCTTACATATGCGTACGAAGCTTCGGAATGATCGCTCCGAGCGCGAGACGCGCTCGGGACAGCCGCCAGGATGCGGCGGCGCCACGCGTAGAACTAATTCGCCGGGCACGGCGCACCCGCTGCCCGCCATGCCTTCACCTTCGCGGAAAATTCATCGTGCGGGATGGGCACCGGAGTGCGGCCCTGGCCAGGGTTCCATCCCCACATCACCAGCTTGTCTTCCGTGAGGTGCTCGACCAGTTGATCGAGATTGCGTCCGCGATTCTGTTTGGGATCTTTGATCGACTGGCAAAGTTGCGCATCGGTCAGCCCTTGCCAGATCATGGGCATGCTGGGAGGCGGCAGGTGCCAGCCGGGCGCTCCGGGCGGCAGATGTGCGCCGTTGAGATTGTGGTCCTGATGACAGGTGCTACATTTTTCCGCCGTTACGCCCATGCCGGCAGGACCGCGGCGAACGTTCATGGTATGCGGATGGCCGTCATCGCCCTGGCGGGGAAAATCTCCCTGCGAATGGCAGTTCATGCAGCGGGGATGCCGCAGCACCGGGACGAACGCAGTGAAGAGCCCGCCGTCGCCAGACGCTGCGGGCGAAGCAGGTTTAGCGGCGGCCGGTTCGGCAGCAGCCTGCGAATTCCCGAACCATAACCCTGCAGCTACTCCGATAACAATAAAGCTCGCCAGGAAAATACGAGTCAATACGCTCGCGCGCTTCATACGGCCTCCGTCATGCGAATAGGCAACCGGCGTACGCGTTTTCCGGTCGCGGCGAAAATTGCGTTGGCAATCGCGGGAGCGGCGCAGGGGACTCCCGGTTCTCCAATTCCACCCGCCTTTTCTTTGCTCTCGACAATGTGAGTTTCAATCTCAGGGCACTCATTGATGCGCATCACCGGGAACGTGTGAAAGTTGGTTTGCTGCAAGCGGCCGTTCTCAAAAGTCAGTTCCTGGTAGAGCGCCGCGGATGCGCCGAAAATCGCACCGCTTTCGGTTTGCGCCTGGATAATTCCAGGATTTACGTACTGGCCGCAGTCAATGGCGCAGACCATGCGATGGACGCGAACTTTATCGTCCTTCACGGATACTTCTGCCACATGCGCCGAGTAGCTGCCGAAGGCGAAGTGAACCGCGATGCCGCGTCCCATACCTTTGGGCAAAGGCTTATCCCAGCCAGCTTTTTGCGCGGCGAGATCGAGAACGCCGAGATGACGAGGCTGTTTTTGCAAAAGCGCTTGGCGGAATCGATAGGGATCTTTTCCGGCGAGAGCGGCGAGTTCGTCGACGAAACATTCGACTGCAAATCCGGTGTGCGAATGGCCAACCGAGCGCAGCCATTGCACGGGCACGCCAACCTCCGCCTGATGCGATTCCACCGTGACATTGGGAATCGAGTAAGGCAGATCGTCCACGCCTTCGACCGATGCAGGATCGTAAGCTTTACCTTTCAACATCATCGCGGCAAACGGCGTGCCAGCCATGATGGATTGCCCCACAAGACGCGATCTCCATCCGACGGCATCGCCGCTGGCATCGACGCCCCCTTCGATGGCATGAACAAATGCGGGACGATACCATCCCCCCGCCATGTCATCTTCGCGCGTCCAAATTACTTTGACCGGGACACCCGCAGCCTTGGCAACTTGAACCGCTTCGACCACGAAATCGGATTGCGGATTCGCACGGCGTCCGAACCCTCCGCCCAAGAAAGTTGTATGCAGCTGAACTTTCTCTGGGGGCAATCCCGCAGTCTTCGCGGCGTTCGCACGATCCACGGTTTGAAATTGCGATCCCGTCCAGACCTCGCACGAGCCGGCTTTCAAATCTACGGTGCAATTTAACGGCTCCATCATCAGATGCGAGAGATAAGGAACCTCGTAGAGCGCCGAAATCTTTTTTGCGGAACTCGCCAACGCGCTCTCGAAGTCTCCATCTTTGCGGACGCTGGTTCCCGGAGTCTTGGCGCGCTCGCGGAAATCGGCCATCATCTTGCCCGTGTCGAAGTCGTGCATGCTGCCTTCGTCCCAATCGACACGGAGAGCGTCGCGCGCAACTTTGGCTTGCCAGAATGTGTCGGCAATGACCGCCACGCCTGCGGGAATCGCGGCGATTTTACGGACACCCGGCATCGAGCGCGCGCCGGAGTCATCGAAGCTTTTCATCTTTGCTCCGAAGATCGGAGGACGCGCCACGACGGCGTTCAGCATCCCGGGCAGCTTTACATCGATGCCGAATTCCGCTTTGCCGTTCAACTTCACTGAAGTGTCGAGCCGCTTGATCGGTTTGCCGATCAGTTTGAAATCTTTCGCATCTTTCAGCTGAACGTGCTCGGGTGGCGGTAGTTTGGCGGCCGCCGCAGCCAGATGCCCGTAGGTTAACTTGCGATTGCCGTGCAGCACCGCTCCTGATTCAGTCCGGCAAGTGGAGGCGTCGACGTTCCACTGTTGCGCTGCCGCTGCAACCAACATGGCGCGCGCCGCCGCACCGGCCTGGCGGAACTGATCCAATCCCGACCACACGCTGGAACTGCCTCCAGTGATTTGCATACCGAAGGCGGGGTGATTGTATTTGGGATCGACGGGAGCTGGCTCGTATCCGACTTTGCTCCAATCGGCATCGAGTTCATCCGCCAGCAACATGGGCAGCGAAGTGTAGACGCCTTGGCCCATCTCAGAGTGGTTCACGATCACGGTGACTCGTTCGTCGGTTCCAATGCGCACAAACGCATTCGGCATAAACGTAGCGGGGGTTGTCTGGGCGGAGACCAACGAGCTCAGACCCGGAAATTGAAATCCAATCAGCAAGCCTCCGCTGGCCGCGACCGAAACCTTCAGAAAATCTCTGCGCTGGATTCCGCTCGCGTGCCGGCTCATTGTGCGCCTCCCTTCGCGGCCATCTCCGCAGCACGGTGAATTGCCCTACGAATCCTGGAATAGGTTCCGCACCGGCAAATATTCCCCGTCATCGCCTCGTCGATTTCATCATCCGTGGGCTGGGGCTTGGCGCGCAGCAGCACGGCGGCGCTCATCAGCTGTCCCGACTGGCAATAGCCGCATTGAGGGACGTCTTCTTCCAGCCATGCGCGTTGCAGAGGATTGCTTAAATCCGGTGACAGGCCTTCGATGGTGGTCACACTCTTACCGGATGCTCGCGAAACAGGAGCTACACAGGATCGCACGGCTTCTCCATTGATATGAACCGTGCACGCGCCGCATTGCGCCATGCCGCAACCATATTTTGTACCGGTCAGGCCGAGTTGTTCGCGGATGACCCAGAGCAACGGGGTGGATGGGTCGACATCGAGATCAATGCGCTTTCCGTTCACGGAGAAGTCGATCATCTTAATTCTCCCAGTTAATTCTCCCAGAGGGTTCTTATGGTTTGTGAAGCGATCAGACTACTCATTTGAATCGATATCATACTCCTGTCGCCTTTTGGCTGCGACAGCGTGGCGAACGAGTTTTTCCGTTAAGAACCGGCCAGATCACCTCGGTAACTTTAGCCTCTCCGTGCCCCATGCTAGCCTCGATATGTACATGTGTAATCAGTAGCTTCCGATATTTTCGGATCGATGATGCCTCGACTACCTCTTTTTAGATTGGGCGGAACCCGCGAAAAACTGGCGCTGCCGGAAATGGTATCGGCCGTTCCCTCGATCGCCCTGGAGGGCCTCGCCGTAGGAGTGGATAACCTGCGGCACGATGTAGCTCTCAGTCCGCGGCTGGTGGAAGCGGCGAAGGCGCAGATCATGCGCTCCATCGTGCGCCATGGCGAATTGGAAGGCCTGCTCTCCGCCGAGGCGCCGCCGCGATCGCAACAGGCTCCGGCGTGGATGAAGAACGTTGCCGGGCGGTCCGAGCGCAGCCTTCCAGAAAAATTGGATTGGAAGCCGCTGCTTACCGAATTGCTGCTGGCCGCGCTGAACCGCGCCAAGAAAGAAGAAAACATTTCTTTGGACTTGCTGGCGCGCCTCGCGGTGACCAAGTTTCTCCGTACGGAAATGCATCAGCAGTTTGCCCAGCTGCTGGAACGCTGCCGCCTTTTGCTGAAGAGTTACGAAGGCATGCGGCACGGGAAAGGTGTGGAGTACCGCGAGAGCGTCGCCAACTTTCAGGTGCGCAAGAAAATTATCCTGCGTAAGACGGGGCAGGATTTGTTCGAGACGTTGCGCGAGATTGAGAAGGAAACTTTGGCCCGCACCCGGCGGTCGCTATTTGGCGAAGCCAGGTTTGGCGACGCAAAGCTTGGCGAAGCAAAGTCTGGCGAAGCGAAAAGCGGGCACGCGAAAAATGGCGAAGCCGGCGACGAGCAGGCGAAGGCGAATGCGCTCAACTCCGGCCTGGGAAGCTATGGCCTGTTCATGAACCGGCTGGCGTTTTCTGAAGACGGACGCGACGAATATTTATGCGCCGAGCATTACGTCATGCTGGGCAACTGGGACCGCGACCCCGACCGCTATCCGCGGCTGCAAGACTTGTTGTGGGGTTATATACGGTCGTTGTACGGAGAAGATACCAGCAGCGAGACGATTAGCGCATGGGTGTGCGCTCCGGAAAATGCGAGTGCGCTGGTGGGCACGGGAACGCCGGATGGCTCCAGTGAAGAAGGTCTCGCGCAGCAGGAACGCCTGGCGAAATGGGTCCGGCTGCTCGAAGACGAGCAAGTCATCGAGTGCGTGATTGCTTCCTACTATACTGTGCCGTTGCTGGGAGAATACGCGCCGCGAATCAATCCGCAGCAGTTGAAGAATGCGTTGATCTCGCGTCCGGAGTGCGACCGCGTGGAGCGCATGATTCAGGAACACGGCAAGCTCTCGCCGACCAGCTTGTATAACGCTGTGGGCAAGGTTGCCGGATGCCGCGGCGCCGAGCGCGCTAAGCTAGCGGCGAGGTTCCTGCAAGATTTCTCGCAGTATCATCGCGATCTGCGGCGGCTCGAAGTTCTGAATGCGGCGCTCGATTCCATCAACCTGGTGAGCACCGAGAAGCTGCGTGAACTTTCCCGCATGAACGGGACGCTCTATGAATTCCTTCTGCCGGAAGAGCAGCAGCAGCCGCAGGAAGATCGTGTGCTGCGGCATGTGGTGCTGAAAGCCGATGTGCGCGATTCGACGCGGCTGACCCGCACGCTGATGGATAAAGGCTTGAATCCGGCTTCGTATTTCAGCTTGAATTTCTACGATCCCGTGAACAAGTTGTTGGGAAAGTACGGCGCGCAAAAAGTATTTCTCGAGGGCGATGCCATCATTCTCGCCATTCTCGAACGCGAAGGCGAGCCTGGACTCGCGGTGAGCCGCATGTGCGTGCTGGCGCGCGAAATCATCGAGATTGTTCGCGGCTACAACGAATTGATGCGGGGGTCCGGGATTCCGGGATTGGAGCTGGGCCTCGGCATTACACTGCAGGAATCCGCTCCGCTTTATCTGATGGATGGCGAGCACCAGATCATGATTTCCGAGGCGCTCAACGAAAGCGACCGGCTTTCTTCCTGTAACAAAGGCGCGCGCAAAGTGATGGAGTCGCAGGCCGGGCCGTTTCACGTGTATGCGTTTCAGGCCACCGAAGCGGCCGAGGGAGCGAATCCCGAGGATTCGATCATCAGCTTTAACCTGGGCGGCATCCGGATGAACGAGGCGGCGTTCCGCAAACTCGAGCAGGAGATTTCGCTGGTGCCGTTGTCGGTGAAGCTGCCGCATTCGATCGCCTCGTCCGATAAAGGCGAATACAAGTTGTTCAGCGCCACCGTGCCGGTGGACCGCGACATTTTCCGCAAAATCGTGGTGCGGGCCAGCCGCGTGCCGCGCATTGACATCCATGCGGAAGACTTCTCCGTGCAGGGCTGGACCGACCGCAACTACTACGAAGTCTGCACCGACCCCGCGATCTACGCCGCGCTGGAGAAGAAGAAAGCGGCGAAGGCGTAGCGCTACTTTCTTTCTAATTCTGACGAAAAACAAATTTGTATATCTCAATACCTGTCATGCTGAGCGCAGCCGAGAGGATCGCGGAGCGATACTCCCTGCGAAGTCGAAGCATCCCTACTGGCATCGGCTTCATCCCCGCTGCGACTGGGCCGCCAGACCCTTCGGCTGCGCTCAGGGCAGGCTCCGAGGGCGTCCGTCCCAACGCGATTCGCGAACGGCGGGCTACGGTCTCATCGGATCCACATTCTCTAACTGGGTATAGGTTCCGCGCAGGTAGAGGTTCGGATTGATGTCGTTGGGGTTCTGCAGCAGGATGTTGTTGGTGCCGTCCTGCTGGAATGCCCTGGTACCATATTTATTGGTGACAGTGCTCACCGCCCCAGTCTGGGGATTGCGCACGAGTTGATTGTCTCCGGCATAAAGCGTGTAAGCCTGGGCGCTGCGGTTCATGTAGTCCATGTGCTGGGCGAATTGCTGCTGGCCGGCGTTGAAGCGGTCGTTTTGAGCTTTCTGGAAATTTGCGTTGCTGGTGTTCAGCGTATTCCGCAAAGCTGCAGCCTGTTGCGCCATCAGCGCTTGAGAGGCCGCCGCTTGGCGGTTGAGCATGGCCTGATTGAGCGCGGTGTCGTTGGCCAGTTTTTGTTCGAAGCGCTGCATCCACTCCGGGGTGGCGTCGAATGCGCCGGTCAACATGGGGCCCAGAATCCGCATGACCTCGTCGAGTTGGCCCTTGGGCGCGCGAATTGCCCGCACGTTGGCACTGGTAGAAAACTTGTAATAATGCTGTTGGCGGGGCAAGCCCATTTGAAGCCTCCATGTCTGTTGATATACAACGAAGTCCTCCTCCATGGCCTGGCCCCGGTAAACGTATTGAAGGCGGCTGTGAACCGCGCCGCCGCTATCCGGCGTAGTGCCAAATGCGGCCATGGCTCTGCGGTTGTAGCCGTCGATTTTCTGTTGAAATTGCTGGGCGTCATCCGCCGGCTCAATGGGGCCAAGCGAGGGATTGGGGCGCACAAAGGGCACTATATATTGCAGAGTTTCCGCGGGGCTGAGCGGCTCCATGAGCTTGCAGTGGAAGCGCTGGTATTGTTGCAGGGCAAAAGGATTGTCGGTCCAGTGGGAGCCAAATTCTGGCATTCTCTGGACGCCGTAGAGGCCATCGGGGCTGGAAGCCCGCCATGCGAGGGTGGGGGCGAAGTCGCAGCCGTCGTCGCGAATCAGGATGCCGTCAAAATTCCAGTCGGCGGGAATCTGAAAACGCGCCGCCACAATTCCCCATGCCGGGTCTTGAATCTCGACCCAGCGCGTGCGGTTGGCGATGTTCACTCTGCCGGGCGGGGCGCTTCTCGTTTCGCGGCTTGGCTGCGGAATCTTGGTTTCGTAATCCTGCGTGGGAAGCGGACTCTCATTCCTTGGACTCTGCCCGGCGAACCACAGAGTGCCAGGCATCGCAGATAGCGCCGGAGTCGCAGCTTGCAACTCGCTCTGCGGAACCGAGGATTCAGCTACGTAAAACCTCCCGCCCGGGGCCGCGATGCCGATCACCACCAGCGACACGCCTTCGCCGTTCTCGTCGATGCCCGTGAAGTGCCCGATGGCGATGTCCAGGCCGTTCAGCTTGTCGGGATCATTCTGCAGCATCTGGAAATTTTGGTACTGCGAGCGCAGATGCGCGGCGACATTCCTCACCACGTCGGTTGGCTGCCTGCCATCTCCCGAATACGGCGCAAGAAAAGCCCAGCTCCTGCCCGGCGACTGAATATTCACTCCAGCGGCATTCTCCGGACAATTCCCCTTCGGTCCGTAGCAACCTTGGTTTGGTTTTGCCGACCAGCCTTGCGGAATCACTATGCTGAAAGCGCCGTGAGCATCCTTATATAGCGTACCGCCGTCGGCGCTCTGCGGCTGAGGATTAAAACGATCTTGCCAGCCGGACGGTGGCGGCGCGGGATCGTTGCTTTGATAGACGTTCGGGCTGGTCTGGGCCGCAACTCCTGTGGACGTCAAAATTCCGATGAAGATTATGGAGATCGCGACACGAATCTCTCGGGTTTGCCCGAGGGAAATCCAAACGAACCGGCCAATCGACATGGCAAAATCCTCCACGATTTCTGTTATCCCACCGACTTAGCTGCTCAGTGCGAAGCCGTAACCGGCGCTGCTAGTGTCCCCTCGCCTGACCGAACCTGGTTACCCTCGGGCGGAAGCACAATCGCGCTGACAATCAGTACAAGAATCGTCGCGGCCAGCACCGTGAGCACCCGTCCCAGCGGGCTGCTCCGGAATCGAGTGGCATCCATTCCTGAGCCTTGCCGCGCACCCGGCTGATCCACCGCCGCCCTGACGCTGCGAATGGCACGAATTGGTGATTCCGCATGTTCTCGCACAGAAGGTATACTTATCCGGTTTTCTCACCAGGGCAAGGGACACGACCGGACACAATCGGGCATAACCGGGCTTTCTCCTGCAGCTTGGGTTCAGCGGAGCGTTCAATGGAGCGTTCAATGGCACCAGGGTCGACCCATCCAACTGAGCGGCGACTGGATTCGTGGAAGGAGATTGCTGCCTTCTTCGGACGGGACGAGAGGACTGTCCGGCGGTGGGAGAAGGACAGCGCCCTGCCGGTGCATCGTGTTCCCGGCGGCGCCAAGGGGCGGGTATTTGCTTATGCGGGCGAACTGGATCTTTGGCTCAGCACTCCTCAGGCATTGCAGAGCACAACTTTGGCGCCCGTGCCGCAAGACAGCCCCGAACAAATCACCCCAGAACAAATCCACCAAGAACAGGTCAACCAGGCACAAGAGAGCCGCGCCCAGCCGGAGGTCAAGCAACGGCGTTTTGGCGCGGCGGCCATGTGGACGGGAACTCTAGCGGTTTGCTTCGCCCTTGCCGCTGGAATCTGGGTGTATCGCAAGAGCCATCGTTTCGCCGCATATGCCTCAGTCCCCACCGCGACTAGCCTCCGCACGGCAGATCTCCGAACGGCAATGAGCGGCGCACTCGATCTCCACACCGGCCCCGATTCCGTCGCCGTCCTTCCTTTCACCAATATCCGGGGAGATGCCAACGCCGAATATCTCAGCGACGGCATCACGGAGTCGTTGATCGGCAACCTGGCCCACTTGCCGCAGCTTAAAGTAAGGTCGCGCGATTCGGTTTTTCGCTACAAGGGAAAGGATATTGACGTACAGAAGGCCGGCAACAACCTGGGCGTATCGGTTCTGGTAAGCGGACGCGTGATGGCACAGCGTGACAGCATCGAAATCAGCGCCGAGATGACTGACGTTCGCAACAACACCGAAATCTGGGGTCACCGCTACACGGGCAAGAGGGCCGACCTGGTTTCGCTGCAGCAACAAATGGCGGGCGACATTGCCGGGAATTTGCGTTCCACCCTCAGTTCCGCGGATAGGCAGCAGGTCACCAACCAGGGCACGCAGAATGCCGAGGCGTACGCGTTGTACTTGAAGGGCCGATACGCCTGGAACAACCGGACTTACGATGAGTTGGAGAAGGCCATTTCGTTCTTCAATCAAGCGCTAGTCAAGGATCCCGACTACGCGCTGGCCTATTCCGGCTTGGCCGATGTCTATTCCGTACTGCCCAACTACGACGCCAATCCCAACGAGGAATTTCCTAAGTCAAACGCCGCCGCCCGCAAGGCCCTCGAGTTGGACCCCACCCTGGCCCATCCTCATGCCGTTCTGGGGAGCAACGAAATGCAATTCGAATGGGATTTTGTCGGCGGAGAGGCCGAGTTTAGGAAGTCTTTCGAACTCGATCCCAACGATGCCACGGCGCACCAATGGTTCGCCGACGACATTGGCATGATCGGGGGCCGGGAACAGGAAGCGTTGGCGGAAATCAAACTGGCCCATGAACTCGATCCGCAATCGCTGGTGATCCCCAGGGTAGCGGGAGGCATTCACGTATGGGCGCGGCAGTACGATGAAGCCATCGCGATTTGCAGCCAGCTGGCGAATGAGAATCCCACCTTCGCCATCGCGCACGATTGCCTCGGTTACGCCTATTGGGGCAAAGGCATGTACTCGCAAGTCATCGAAGAATGGAAGACCTATGGCCAGCTCACTGGCTACCCCAGGAATAACCAATTCGCTTCCGCCATGGAAGAAGGATATCGCTCCGCCGGCTGGAAAGGCGCACTGACCAAGGCCATCGAATTTCGCCAGGGGGAACGGAAAACGCAGCCCTACTCCGCGTTGACCATTGCCCGCTTCTACGCCGACCTGGGAGATAAAGAGCAGGCTTTCCATTGGCTCAACATCGCTTACCAGGAACACGATTGGCTTTTGATTGGATTGAACACTTACTTCCAACTCGATCCTTTGCGTGCCGATCCCCGCTTTGCCGAACTGGTTCGCAAAGTAGGTCTGCCGCAGTAGGCATGCAAGGCTTTCCGGCGGAATTGCGTGGGTTCCGAACGACGCGGCTGAACGATCTGGAAGTGATCTCAACTGCGGGCGGCGGCGGAACGAAGCGGAGCGCAAAGATTCTGGAGAGAAACGATCAAGTGATCGGCAATGGTGTCGGTTTTTGAGATCACCTCTTTGATGCCGGCCGCCTGTGCTTCTTTGCGGAGTTGCTCACTGGTGTGCATGGTGAACATGACGATTGGCACGTGGGGAGCGATGCGTGCGATTTCGCGGGCAGCTTCGAGGCCGTTCATGACGGGCATGGAAAGATCCAAGATAACGGCATGAGGGTGCAGTTCGGCAACTTTTTCCACGCCAACTTTTCCATTTTCGGCTTCGCCGCAGACCTGCCAGTCCGTACGGTGTTCGATGAAGAATCGAAGAAGGCGACGAATATGCGCGCTGTCATCGACAATTAGAATTTTAAGAGACACTCCCAACTCCCCGCTGTGCCTCGGCGGGTAGCTGGCGGTCCGTGGGCCGGCCACGAG
>Ga0302319_10012702_pt1 | contig 15847 bp, 12 predicted proteins | sample Bog_T0_2_FD_203319 | JGI IMG/M metagenome (GOLD analysis project Ga0302319, IMG submission 203319) | Peat permafrost microbial communities from Stordalen Mire near Abisko, Sweden - Bog_T0_2 | ecosystem: Environmental > Terrestrial > Soil > Wetlands > Peat | place: Sweden: Abisko, Stordalen Mire...
CTTGAGAGCACGAAGGTTTTTCCAGGCGTAGCTATCGAGATGATTTCGGTGGGCGAACAGACAGGCGCACTGCCCCAGATGCTGAACTCCGTCTCAGAGTTTTTTGAAGAGGACGTTGAAACGGCATTAACAGCCGCGATGGCGCTGATCGAGCCGGTGATCCTGCTGGTGATGGGCGTGTTTGTGGTAATCATTCTGATTGCGCTGTATCTGCCGATCTTCTCTTTAGGGCAGGTGCAACAGTTCTCACATTAGCGGGTTGGCAGGTTAGCTAGTCAGAAGGTTAGCTGCGGCGGTTTGGTTTACGAGGATTGGTCATGGCAGATGCAGTATTAACGGTTCCGAATGGATTGGCGGCTGGGCTCGACGAAAAGGCTCAGGCGGAGCAGCTGGCGCGGCGGTATCGGGCGGAGTTTGCCGATCTCAAGAACTTCAAGATTCAGCACGATCTGCTGCGGACAGTGCCAGTTGAGTTGATGTTCCGCTTCAACTTTGTGCCTCTGGAGCTGCGCGACGACGTGCTGGTGATTGCTGTCAGCGATCCTTCAAAGCTAATGGTCCTTGACGAAATCGCAGGTTTGCTTGGGCATCGCATTGAACCGCGTGTAGCAACCCTCTCGCAGATTACAGACCTGCTGAAGAAAACGGAACAGTCTCAGCGCGTGCTGGACGAAGCCAGCGAAGGCTTGACCTTTGATGTGCTTTCAGGAGACGAGAACTCCGACGAGAATATCTCGATCGAGAAGCTGGCCAGTGATGAAGACCTGAGCCCCATCATCCGCCTGGTCGACACGACGATCTTTACAGCGCTGGAACGGCGCGCCTCCGACGTTCATATCGAGACTTACGACGATTCCCTGCTCGTCAAGTACCGCATCGACGGTGTTCTGCAGCCGGCGATGGCTCCCATTGCTCGCGAACATCATCAGACGATTCTCTCCCGCATCAAGATCATGTCGGAGTTGGACATCGCCGAGCGGCGCGTGCCGCAGGACGGACGTTTCCGGGTACGTTACAAGGGCCGCCTGATCGACTTCCGTGTCTCGATCATGCCGACAGTGCATGGCGAGAATGCTGTGCTTCGCGTGCTCGATAAAGAATCGATGTCTGAGAAGTTCCGCAATCTGACCCTCGAAGTGGTGGGCTTCGCGGACGAGGATCTGTCGCGATTCCGGCGGTATATTCGCGAGCCCTATGGCATGGTGCTTGTGACAGGACCTACAGGTTCAGGCAAGACGACAACGCTCTATGCGGCGCTGAACGAAATCAAGAGCGACGAAGACAAGATCATCACCATTGAAGATCCGGTCGAGTACCAGATCCGCGGGATCACGCAGATTCCGGTGAACGAGAAAAAGGGCCTGACCTTCGCTCGCGGTCTGCGGTCGATTCTGCGCCATGACCCGGACAAGATCCTCGTTGGCGAAATCCGCGATGCGGAGACTGCGCAGATCGCCATCAACTCGGCGCTGACCGGGCATCTTGTGTTTACCACTGTCCATGCAAACAACGTGGTCGACGTGCTCGGGCGTTTCCTCAACATGGGCGTGGAAGCATACAACTTTGTCTCCGCGCTGAACTGTATCCTCGCCCAGCGACTGGTCAGAACTATCTGCGCCCACTGCACCTATACGGTAAAGCATTCCGAAGAGATGCTATTGTTGAGCGGGCTCGATCCCGCCGAGTGGCGGGATTTTGAATTCCGCGAGGGCGCCGGTTGCATCGAGTGCGGCGGAACAGGATATCGCGGTCGAACTGCGATTCATGAGCTATTGGACTTGACCGACCCGATTCGAGAGCTGATTCTGGATAAACGCCCCACTTCGGAAGTACGCAAACTCGCTCAGAAGGAAGGCATGAGCTTCCTCCGCGAGTCAGCGTTGGACCGGGTGCGTCGAGGCTTTACAACACTTAAGGAAATCAACAAGGTTACGTTCATCGAGGCATCGCGATAGTGGCCGGTTTTAGACTGCAGACGACGATTGGAATAGCGACGGGAGGCCGGCCCGCGGCCGCCTGCGAGATCTCGCCGGAGGGCGTGGTGGCCGCAGCGACCAAAGCTGCGGGAGACACGCCTGTTTTCGCGTCCGAATCTTTGCAGCCGAACAGCGTAATCCCGGGCTTGCTGGAGAGCAATCTTCCCAATTCATCGGGAGTCTCAGCGGTTTCCTCCGCGATCCGCGTGGCCTTGGGACAGGTTCAGCCAAGGACGAAGGCGGTCACTGTGGTAGTTCCCGACTCGTCCGTAAGAGTATTTGTGCTCGATTTCGACACGCTCCCGTCACGCCAGGATGAGGCATTGCCGGTGCTGCGTTTCCGCCTGCGCAAGTCAGTTCCTTTCGACGTGGAGCACGCCGGAATCAGCTACCAGATATTGAGCGAAGGGTCAGCCCGGCTGGAGACGCAGTGGAAGGTGCTGGCAGCGGTCATGCCGGGGCCAGTGTTGGCAGAATACGAGGCCGTCGTCCGGTCAGCCGGATATGAGCCAGGCGCGGTGCTGCCTACAAGCCTGGCTGTGCTTGCATCGATTGAGAGCGAAGAGGCAGTGCTGGTAGCCAATTTGAGTGCCCGGACACTGACGACTTCGATTGTGGCCGGCAACGACATACTTCTGTACCGCACGGTGGAATTGCCCACCGATCCGAATGATCCGGATGCGCAGAAAGGCGAGGTTCAGCGAGCAATTGCCGTCGCGGCTGCGTTCTTTGAGGACAAGCTTCAGGTTCGTCCGCACCGGCTTCTGTACTCGGGGGTGCTGTCCCTGGCCGAGTTCGCAGAATTGATCGACGATCCCGCGCTGGGAGTGGACCCAATTGCTCCGCGGCCCGGTATGGGAATGAATTCGTCAGCCGGACACCAATCGGTTGCCGGCGTAACCGGGGCGCTGGCGGGGACCAACTAGAACAATGCGAATCACACTCAATCTCGCGACCCGCCCCTACGCCGATCAGGGTCCGGCTCTCAAGCGACTTCGCATCGGGATGGCCGTGCTGGTAATAATCCTGGCTGCGCTCGGATTCGGACTGCTTCACATTCACCAGTCTGCCCTTCATATGGCCGCCCAGGAAGACGCGATCAACCAGTCCATCTCCAGGATTCGCCAGGAACAACGGGGTTATGAGGTCCAGATGCAGCAGCCAGCCAATGCAAGAGTGTTGAAGCAGGCGGGGTTTCTGAATGGGCTTTTTGACGAGAAAAGTTTCTCCTGGACCGCGGCGATGGAAGATCTGGAGCGGGTACTGCCGGGTGGAGTGCAGGTGACAGCGATTGAACCGACTCGCGGCAAGGACGGCCGGATTACCCTGCGGCTGCGGGTTTCGGGTGAGCGGGAACGCTCGGTGGAAATGGTGCGCAATATGGAGCACTCACGCCGATTCATCCTGCCTCGAATCGCAGTTGAGAACGCGGAGACGAATTCCCAGGGAAGTCTCCAGCCAGTGCGCGAGGCTGCCTCAAACGGCAAAGTAAGTTTTGACATTCTTGCCGAGTACAACCCGGCAACGCCGGACGAGCGGAAGGCAGAGATCGCGGCACAAAGGCACCCGCGCGAAGGTTCGGGGTCTGGCTCCGTTGCTCTGATGCCCGTAACATCGACCCCTCGGCGGCCATATGCTCCCAAATCAACTCCGCAGGCACTACCCGGCATACATCCGAGTAGACTTCAGGATCCCAGATTGAATCGGAGTGGACCGGCTGGCGCATTGTCAACTCCCGCACAAAACCTGCCGCAAGGGGATCCGCAATGAGCCAATTCAAATTGATTCGGGAGCGCCTGCTTTCGCCTGTAGGTTTGCATGCCGTGGGTTTTGGAATCCTGGCGATCGCCACACTCGTGCTTGGAGTCCGTCTCGGCCTGGATTGGCGCACCACGAGCAGCAGCAACGTGGATGCCATGGCCACCCGGCAGGCGGAGCTACGCCTTCTTCAAATCCAGACGGCGCCACTCCGCGGACTCGACAAGAAAGTTGCCGAGTCACGCACACAGATTGACGAATTCTATTCCAAACGTATTCCGCCGAGCTATTCCGCGATTGCAGAAAGGCTGGGAGAACTGAAGGCAAAAGGCCCTGTTCAACTCACGACACTGCAATACACACAGGCGCCCGGTTCGGGCGACCTGACGGAAATTCGGATGGCTGCCGGCTTGAGCGGCGAGTACACCGCGATTATGCGCTTTGTGAACGGTTTAGAGCGCAGCCAGACGTTTTTTGTCATTCGCGCAATGGCGCTCACCGGTCAACAGAGCGGAACGGTCAATCTGCGCCTCGAGTTTTCAACCTGGTTGAGGCCCGAGGACGCCGCTACAGGCGGCTTGCCGGACAACGGCGCTCCCGGGGCCGCTCCGTCTGCAAATGGAGAAGCAGACAGTAAAGCTCCCAAAGGGGAGGGCCTTTAAAGATGGCGATCAAAGTTGGCACGGAAAACAAGCGCAACGTGGTGATTGCTGTCATCCTTTTTTGCGTTCTAATTTACCTGGGTATAAGCCAGTTGATGAGTGGACCCCCGACGCCGGTCACCATATCTGGCCCGGCCAAACCGAGCACTCTGCGTCAGGCACCCGTGACACCTGCGATTCAAGAATCCTCTGGAAGTAATACAGCGACTCTGGCCTCCGGTCCGGCCGCGCATAAGGTGCCAGCTTCAGACCTCGATCCTGCTCTGCACCTGGATAAGCTGGCCGCGAGCGAGTCGATTGAATACTCTGGCAGTGGAAGGAATATCTTTTCTGCGGATTCGGCGCCAGTGCGGATCGAACAGGCTCTCGGCCCCGCCCGTCCCAATGCCCCTGTTGTTCCTGCAGCCTACACGCCGCCTCCGGTCCCTCAGCCACCCGCGATTGACCTGCATTATTTCGGTTATTCAGCAACCAAAGACGGCAAACGGGAAGCATTTCTGCTGCACGGAGAAGATATCTTCGAAGCGGCGGCAGGCGATATCGTGAATCACCGCTACAAGGTCGTGGCAGTCGATGCCCGATCGGTGCAGGTAACAGACTTGAGCTACAACAATACCCAATCCCTTCCGCTCATTCCGAATTGAGATGGTTATGAGAAGCACAGCGCCAGATCCAAAACAGCAGCTGCCACCGAACGGCAGCCAGCCAATGCGTTCCCCAAAACGTGCGAGAGCGGCTGGCGAGCAAGGTTACATCCTGCTCGCTGTGCTTTTCATGGTGGTCCTGGTACTGATTGCCCTTTCAGTCGCTGCCCCCAAGGTTGCGGCAGACATCGAACGGGACCGGGAAGTGGAGATGATCCACCGCGGCCAGCAATATGTGCGGGCAATCAAGCTCTATTACAAGAAATTCGGGGCGTACCCGCCCAATCTTGACGCCCTTGAAAAGACAAACGAAATTCGTTTCCTGCGCAAGCGCTACAAAGATCCGATTACCGGCAAGGACGAGTGGCACCTGATCCACTTTGGCGAAAATAAAACTCCCTCCTATGGTTTTTTTGGCCAACCAATCGGCGGAACAGGTGGTTCAACGCTTGCCGGGATTGGCCCGGGTGGTGTGGGACAAAATATCGGGAGTTCCTTCAACCAGGGCACTGCGGGCAATAATTCGGCCGGCGGTGGATTGTTTGGTGGCAGTTCCTTCGGAAACAGTTCCAACAATGGCACTCTTACTGGGACGACAGGAACCGACCCGAACGCAGGCAATACCGCGGGAGCAACGGGGGCAACGGGTACGACGACCGGAACTGGAACCGGAACTGATCCAAATTCAACGGCCGGAGGCTCAGGCACCGGAACCTCGTCCGGGTTCGGCAGCACCGGTAGCACTGGACAGACCTTCGGCGGCGGCGGAATCATCGGAGTCGAAAGTACGAGCCCAAAGCTAGCGATCCTGGAATGGAAGAAAAAGAAACACTTCAATGAGTGGGAGTTTTGGTACGATCCGAACGCCGATCGGATGATGCTCAGCAATAATGCCGGGGCCATCGGTCAGCCGGCCGGAACGGTCGGAAATGGCGGTACTAACGGGACTTCTGGCGGCGCCTCTGGATTCGGCGGAACGGGCACTTCGTCGCCTGGACAGCCGAGTCCGACGCCAACGTCTCCCGTTACGACTCAGCCGCAGCCGCAGTTGCAGTAAACCGAAGGCGCTGCGATCTCGCCCTTCAATGCCATCTCACGGTCTTCCGCAACACGCAAAAATGGCTCGCCTTCTCAAAGGCGAGCCATTTTCGTGAGTGAACCTGGCAGAAAGAGAGTCTTTTACACTCCCAGCACTGCAGTCTTGACAGTTAGACGCTGAAAGACGAACCGCAGCCGCAGGTGCTCTTGACGTTCGGGTTCTCGAACTTGAAGCCTGCTGCTTCAAACGTCTCGACATAGTCCACCACGCAGTTATTGAGATACATGAGCGAGGTGGCGTCGATGAAGACCTTGAGGCCGTCGTAGGTGAAGACCTTGTCCATCATGCCGCTCTGGTTCTCAAAGGCCATGGAATACTGGAAGCCGGAGCATCCGCCGCCAACGACTCCCACGCGAAGACCTGCCGGGATAGGATCCTGGGTCGCCATGATCTCGCGAACTTTAGCAATTGCCGACGGGGTCATATTCAGCGGGGTTGCCTTGGTTTCAGTTACCGGTATGCTCGGGGTCTCTGTCGTAATTGCGGCGGTTGCGGTTGCCATATTGTGGTTTCTCCCTGTTACTGAACTCTGCGTTTGAACTGAATTGCAAAACTTATCTCGAACCCTGCTCTTACTCTACTGCCTCCATGCATTTTGAAACAAGAGCGTTTTGGTCCGATATTGCCAATTGGATGCGCGAACGCCTGAATTGGTCGCAATTGACGCAAGACAAGAGTTGGTTCCGAGGAGGGTTTCCCCAGAATTGAGGTGACCTCGGTCACTCCCAAATCTTTGAAACAGGTCCAGAATGGTGCTAAAGTGTTTCGCCAAGCGGCCCCTCTACCCGCGAGACCGCGATTCCATTCTGGACTCGCTGGCATGCCGGACCGAAGTGAACCGAGGAGGTAGCGTATGACAACAACCTTTGCTCCCACTCTGTTGATCGTGTGGGCAGTCTTTGCGCTGGTAACGGGTGTTCTTTATGCGTATCGCGCCAGCCTGACTCGCGATGAAGAGGGACAAATCTTTCTGGATGACGCCTTTGCTCATGAAAAAGCGATACAAACAGAAATCGTGTCGAAGGTGACCAAACTGCAACCTGCACTCCGCGTGAGCCTGGTGCTCACCGTATTGATGACGGCAGTCGTAATCGGCTATTACTCGTGGGGCGCGTACAAGGCTCTGTTCGGGTAGGTCGAATGAAATCAACTGGATAGCAATTCCTTCGAATTCACAATCCCACCCTGGCAGGAATCCGACATCCCGGCGAGGGTGGGGTATCTGAATTGTCGGCGTCGCTATTCGACTTCCTGACGGGCTCGGTATCCGTTTCGATAAATCAGTTCGTATTTAAGCGGCTTGTGCTTTTCGTCCTGAATCTGCAGGGGATGGCCTTCGTCGTCCACCAACTGCACCTGTAGCTTTCGAAATGATCCGTCCTGCGCGGAGTTGAGCGGGTGGTAAATCAGTTCGTACTTGGAGCGGATTGCCTGATTGATGGCGTTGAAGTCTTCCGGCATCTCTGCAACGAAGCGTGGCGCGAAGAACATTCCACCCGTCATCCTGGCGAAGGTCTGCATCTGATTGTCGGCCTGCAGATAGTCCATTTCCGCTCCGCCAAAGCCGCCCCGGCCGCGGCCCTCGGACATGATGCGCGCCACGGCTCCGGTCGAGATGGTGAATATGGTGACATCCGGGGTCTTTTTGATCTTGTCCATGATCTTGTCGAGTGTGATCTTGGAGAAGGTGTCACGCCCGGAAGCGATGAGAATGATGTACTTCTGGCCTTCGATCCGGCTCACGCGGTCTAGCCCCTCGTAAAGCGCGTCGAAGAGATTGCGCTCGGAGAATCCGGGAATCCGCAGTGAATTGATGGCTTCGAGAATCTGGCGCTTGTCCTGGGTGAAATCGGTGACGATCTGGGTGCGCATGTCAAAGGTCATCATCGCAACGTAGTCCTGCGGACGAAGCTGCTGCGCAAAAGAAAAGGCAGCATTGCGCATGTCATAAATGAACTGGTAGTTAGTGGCGGCAAACTCGCATACCAGGAGTGCGGTAATCGGGGCTTCCGTGCGCTTGAATCCGATAACCTTCTGCTCCTTTCCGTCTTCGAAAATACGGAAGTTGGTGGCCTTGAGGTTGGGAACGAATTGATGCGTTTTCTCAAGAAGAACACCGACGTCGACCGTAACTTCTGGAACATCCACATGGAGCGAGACGGTCGGCATGTTCTCCGGATTCTTGATTTTCGGGGCGACCGGAGCGGCGGGCGGCGGAGTATCGGCGTCGTCGGTAGTCACCTTTTTCTTCGGAACAACGATCGGGCCGTTATCCCCGCCAGGCCCGCCCGAGTCCGGACTGGCCGAATCGGGCTGCTGCGCTGGCGGCGTGGGTGGCTGCGCGGGCTGCGGCGACTGGGCCCTCAGGCCGGGAGACAGGCTTAAAAAGACAAATGCGGCGACCAAAGCCACGAAAGTGAAACGGGATCCACCAGAGAAGACAAAATCGAGACGACCTGAACCGCGATTCATCCTGAACATCAGAACCTCACTGACAAGAAGCATACGGGTTTAGAACACCATACGGCGCTGCGGCATTTCCAAAACCCGAAATCTCCGGGCTCGAAATGTCAGACTGCCGGTGCCGCCTGTCCGCTTACCGTACAAAAGTCACCGGGACGGCAGTATTTGTTTCAGTTCAAAAAAAGACGAGCTTCGCGCACTCGGCTGCAACGTCTAAAGTGGTAGACGTGTGTATTCCGATTAAGAAAACTGGCATCACCCAATTTTTCGTTGTTGCTTTTGGTGTCGCTTCCATGGTTCTTGCGGGAAGTTGTGAGGGAACAGCTTTCGCCCAGGCAACTGCGAGCAAAGTCACCCCATCAGCGTCCGCTCCACCGCCGTCAAGCGTCGGCATCTTCCCGCTAAGCCAGGTGCATCGCGGCCTGCAGGGGACTGCTTGGACCGTCTTCGAAGGGACCGTGCCGGAGCCGATGGATGTCGAAATCCTGGGTGTTTTGCGCGGCGCGCGCGGCCCGCACCGGGATCTGATCCTTGCCCGGCTCCATGGAACAAAGCCAGAATACACAGGAGTTGTCGCCGGAATGAGCGGCAGTCCGGTCTATATCGACGGCAAACTCGCCGGCGCGCTGTCGTATCGGATCGGCCAATTCAGCAAGGAGCCGATCGCCGGAATTACGCCGATTGAGCAGATGCTGGAGGTTCGTGACCTGCCGGTGCGAAAGCTCACCAATGAATCGCCTCTGCAGATCGCGGAAAGGAATGTGGACGGCATCGGGCAGTCGGGGATGTCATTTTCCGCCATGGAGACTCCGTTGCTGATGAGCGGATTTCAGCCGGAGGCAATCCGGGTCTGGAAGGAACAGGTGGCAGGAACCGGATTGGATTTGATTTCTGCTGGCGGCGGAATGGTTGGCGGGGGTCAGCCGGAGGACTCTGCAACCGGAGACTATGGGCCGATTGTTCCTGGTTCCGCAGTGAGCCTGCAACTTGTACGTGGCGATCTTGAGATTGCCGCGACTTGCACGGTTACCTATGTTGATCCAAAACAGCTGCTTGCCTGCGGGCATCCAGTGCTGCAGGCTGGGCCGGTCTCATTGCCTATGACTTCAACGGAGGTGGTGGCAACACTTGCATCGCCACTGAATGCTTTCAAAATCGTCAATACTGGCAATGTGATCGGCGCCTTTACGGAAGATCGTGATGCCGCGATCGGCGGCGTGCTGGGCGCCAGGGCGCGGATGATTCCCGTATCGATCTCCGTCGAAAACGGTAAGGAAACGATCGAGCGCAAGGTAGAGGTCCTGGACCTTCCTTCACTGACGCCACAGGCGGTGCTGGTTACGGTCTACCAGATTCTCCTGGAATCAAACCAGAGTTCGGCGGAGACAAGCTACCACGTGACCGGTGAAATTTCGGTGCATGGGCAGGAACCAGTGCCGGTGAACGCATGGGGTACTCCAGGCGAAACCATGGCCTCGCAGCTTGCAGCGGCCTTTGGAGTCGCGGACGGATTTAACAGGCTGTATACGAATGCCACGCGCCAGGAGCCGATGGAGGGCGTCAGATTGCATATCGAAACCATCCCTCGGGACCTGCGGACAGAACTCGAGAGCGTAAGGCTCATTTCTTCGAGCATCGTTCATGCCGGAGACACGGTGGAAATTGAAGCAACGCTGCGACCGTGGGAACAACCCGCGCGGAATGTGCGGATTCCATTCACGGTCCCGGCACGGATGGAACCCGGAAATATCCGGTTGATGGTGGGAAGCGCGGCCGCGCTTGATCGGACCCTAGACGCGGCAGGTCCCGTAAATAGAGCTGTTAGCGAATCGGCGGTTTCAGCACGGTTGAGGTCCCTCCATGCGGCCGACCAGGTTTACGTGACCATGCTCTTGCCAGAGTCGCAGGCATCGATGGACGGCAAAACGCTGGACAGCCTGCCGCTGTCGATGGCCAACACGCTGGAATCGCAGCGTAGCGGCGTGGAAGTGGGGCTGCACGGAGAGTCGATCGTAGTCGCTGCAGCGGCTCCTGCAGGTGGAGTTTTAACAGGCCAGCAGTTACTTACACTGCGCATCGAGGCTGGGAGCGGGTTAAACTAAGGTCAAGTATTCGCGATTAATCGTTTCCTGCTCCTGGGTCTGCGACAACATTTCAAAATCAGACCCCGGTTCGATTGTCTGGCTATTTCGGGGTTCACATAGCCGGCTCCCTACGGTTTGCTCGAGGTTTACGAAACATATATGGCGCTCATTCAGGGACTTGCAGCTCACGCGGCTGGCGCGGAACTCCTTCCTTTTCGTTATGATCCCGGCGAATTACGTCCCAATGAAATAGAAATACGTATCTCTCACTGCGGCGTTTGCCACAGCGACCTCCACCTGATCGCCAATGACTGGGGCATCAGCCAGTTTCCGTTTATACCCGGTCACGAGATCATCGGTAAGGTCTCTGCGGTCGGCGCGGAAGTTAGTTCACTTGAGGTGGGGCAGCGCGTCGGGGTGGGATGGCAGTCCAACTCCTGCGGACTGTGCGAATGGTGCAGCCAGGGCCTGGAGAATCTGTGTCCATCGATGGAAGGTACGTGCGTGCGTCGCAACGGCGGATACGCAGACTCGGTCCGGGTGAATGCTCGATTTGCCATTCCTATCCCGGAAGCGATCTCAAGCGAAGGCGCCGCGCCGCTGCTTTGCGGTGGAATCACGGTTTACAACCCGCTTCGTTCCCATGGCGTCAATCCGTCATCACGGGTAGGCATTGTTGGCATCGGTGGACTGGGACACATAGCGCTGCAGTTCGCGCGGGTTTTCGGTGCGGAAGTGACTGCGTTTTCGACTTCCGCAGCCAAGGAAGAAGAGGCGCGCGCGCTCGGCGCCCAGGGCTTTGTGAACACACGCGAATCAAGGGCGATGCGCGACGTCGCCGGTACATTCGACTTTATCCTTACTACGATCAATGCCGACCAGGACTGGAATTCTTACATTCAGGCACTGCGCCCCACCGGAACGCTCTGCTTCGTCGGCGTACCCCCGTCAGCAGTTTCAGTTCAGGCATTTCCGTTGATTTCAGGAATTCGCACAATCACCGGTAGCCCTATCGGGAGCCCACATCGCCTGAAGGAGATGATGGATGTTGCAGCACGGCACGGAGTCAAGGCTCAAACCGAAGGCTTTCCCATGGCCAAGGTCAATGAAGCGATCGACAAGGTGAAGAAGAATAAAGTGCGCTACCGGGCAGTGCTGACGAATTAGAAAACATCCTGGCACCCGAATTACGAGACCACGCCCGGTCGCGAATAACTTCTGAATCGAAAAATTTACTCGCCCTCATTAGAAATCGAGTTATGATCTTCCCGTGAGACAAACAATAAGCGATTTGAGGAGTTGAAGTTCCGGGCCGGGATTTCCAGCCTTTCACCTCAGCGCTTTGGGCTCCGCATCCCTGGAATCTTGGCTTGAAGTCAGCGTATCGCCCACCGGGTGCTGCCGACACGCCGCCTTAGCGAAATTCGCCTAACCGCTCCCAATCTGAGAGAGCGAGTGGACGCACAACTCGAACAACTGTCCATGTCCTGAAATCGATCTTGAGGAAGCGACGGCGAATTCGTGGCCTCGCGATTTTCTCCGGGAATGTCTGGAATTTCAAGGTTGGACTGAGAAGCCAGCGCTCTTAAAACGAGCATCCTTTAAGTATCGTTTGTTGTTCACCGGGCTACCGTGCGGACGCCCGCAATCGATTTCCCCCCATCCGTCAACGCAGTTTACAGATTGGCATTGTGCCACGGAGCGTGAAAGATGCTTGGGATACCTGTGCGCTACTTTTTGAAGCATCCAGTAGTCACGGTCGCCGATGTTGCGGCTGATCCTCTTCAACTTTGGATGACAATCCAGGATGAGTATTCGGCCGCGCGCGAGGCCCGCGGACCGAGATGCCAATACAAGTTGGACGCCGACTGGGAGCAGCGGCTTCACGAATCGTTGGGCCTTCCGTGGCCATGCAAGGAAGCTTCCGAGTTCTGGAGTCTGTGGCCCGAGATCATCAAAGAGCTTGAGGCCAAGGGAATTCGGCCCGGCCCGGAGAGCTTTCAATGGTGGAATGACGGCGATGCGGGCTTCGTAAGAGCGATCTGGTGCCTGATTCGACACACGAAACCAAGAAAAATCGTAGAAACCGGCGTCGCTCACGGCGTCACTTCGCGTTTTATCTTGGAAGCCCTTGCGAGAAACGGAGATGGACATCTCTGGAGCATTGATCTTCCTCCAGTTGACAGGTTCTGGCGCAATCAGGTCGGCGTGGCAGTTGGCGATTCTCACGCCGATCGATGGACTTACATTGGGGGCTCCAGCAGGCGACGCCTTCCGTCGTTGATTTCTCACCTTGGCGAAATTGACCTGTTCGTTCACGACAGCCTTCACAGCGAGCGTAACGTGCGCTTCGAGCTGGATCGAGCATGGGCCGCATTGAGCCAAAACGGCGCATTCGTAGTCGATGATGTGGATGCCAACTGGGGTTTTCGGTCTTTCACCCAAGCGTTCTCCCCTACGATCTCTCTCATAGGCGAAGCCGAGCCACTTCGCCCCGATTCAAGGCGCTTCAATCAGAAGGGGTTGTTCGGAATCATCCTGAAGCAATCCGTTTCAAGAGCTCCGATTCCGGATAGACATAACTTGGAAGGCTTCGAGTTGAATCGTCGGGAGACGGCAGATTTATCCTGAGAAGATTTCAGCGTGGCATATTTGTTCGCCAGGAGCGCTAACGGGTTGATTCTCAGAAGCATGCTCACTCGAAAGCCGAACTGCGCAACGTTCTAGTAAACTCAGCGTCAGAATGATATTGTCGCGCTGTTTTTCACCTCGCCCACTCCGTTCCTTCACGATTCAGTGGCTTTCACTTGCTTTGGCTGCGTCGACCCTACTGCTTTCGGGGAACTATGCCGCGTCAGCGCAAGGCACACGGCTTTGGTCCCAATCCAGATTCGACGAGTTTGAGCGGGGAACACCGCAGGGCGTGCAGATAACCAGTGATGGCAAGCTGCGGGGCGGTCCCTCGGCAATCCCTCTCCTCACCACCCCCTCGAGCTTTGTGTGGTCGGTGGCTGCAGATGAGAATGGAGCCGTTTTTCTCGGGACCGGTACACCGGCGACCGTGCTGCGCCTCGAATCGAAAGAAAATAGCCTTACCAGGACTGAACCCAGTTTCGTAAAACTGTTCGAGACAAAAGCGCTTGCGGTGCAGGTAGTACGGATCGGACCCGATGGGGCTGTTTATGCTGCGACCATTCCGGATGGAAAGGTGTATAGGATCAAGGCCGGCGGATCAACTTCCCTCGATGAAACAACAGCCGAAATCGTCTTCGATCTAAGCAAGCCCGAGGGTAACAAGGATGACGCCCAAGCTCACGATACCAGTGCAAGTGATCGAACAAAGACCGAAGCTAAGGCTTCAGATGGGAAAGCGTCCGACGGCAAGGCTCATTACATCTGGGATATGACATTTGACGCCGAAGGAAGGTTGTACATTGCGACAGGTGGCCCGGGCGCGGTATACAGGGTCAACGTCCGCGAAGACCATCCAACCTCCGAGCTCTTTTTCCAGACCGACGAGCAGCACGTGCGATCGTTGGCGTGGGACAAAGCCGGGAATTTGATCGCTGGGACGGATGGTTCGGGGCTGGTTTATCGGATTGGCCGGGATGGTAGAGGATATGTGCTCTTCAGCGCGCCTCGCCGTGAGGTTACGGCTGTTGCGGTTGGCGCCGATGGGACGATTTATGCCGCCGACGTGGGAGACAAGGCACACAATCCTCTGCCTCCATTACCGGTGCAGAGCGGGAATGTAGGAATCACAATCAGCTTTGTACAGCCAGGTTCCGTGCAAGCTGCGAATGCGAGCACGGCGCTCCCGGAGGGATCGGAGATCTATGCGTTGATGCCAAATCAGGCTCCCCGAAAGCTCTGGGCCGGCAAGGATGAGATCGTTTACCAGCTTGCTTCAACTACCGATGGGCTGACAGCCCTGACTGGGAATCGGGGGCGCATTTTCACAATTCACACCAATGGCAGCTACAGCGATATCGCCCACCTGGAAGCGCAGCAGGCCGTCGCCCTGGCATCGAGTTCTGCAGGATGTCTGGTGGGCACTTCCAATACTGGGCGGCTGTACCGGCTGACGAACAGCAATTCCGTGAATTCTGAAGAAAAGCAACATTTCTACGCGAGCGACGTCCTGGACGCCGGCGCAATGTCGCGCTGGGGAAGGATCGAGGTCGATCCCGGATCACGCGGATACGAAATCTGGACGCGGTCCGGGAATGTCGAGCAGCCAGCGCGAAACGAAAAAGACTGGGGATGGAGCGATTGGCAACTGGCTTCTGAAGACAAGATCGCTTCTCCCGCCGGGCGATATCTGCAATGGAAGGCGGTCCTCAGTCAAGGTGGTGTCGTCAGCGGGGTAGGGGTAAATTACCTGCCCGTCAACTCGGCCCCCGTGGTGGACGATGTGCTGGTCGTCCCCGGCGCCCGCGTGAATCCTCAGGCGCAATCGGTCGGACAACAGAGTTCCGTGACAATCGCATTCCCGCAGCCGGCAGCGAGTCCGGGAATTGCCTTCGATGTAAACGCTGGAAACGCCACTGCGCCCATCCAGGCCCAGAAGGATCGCACGGCAGTCACTGTACGATGGAACGCACATGATGATGACGGCGACGAACTCAGTTACGAACTCTTTGTGCGCGGAGACGGCGAGCATGTCTGGAGGCATCTCAAGAAGGGCCTGACGGACAAAGTCTACAGCTTTGATGGAGCATCCTTTCCGGATGGCGGCTACCAGATTCGCGTCGTTGCAAGCGATGCGCCCTCTCATGCTCCGGGAGACGCACTTGCCGGCGAAATGATCAGCGAGCGGTTCGAACTCGATACGACTCCTCCGGTGATTTCAGGACTCAAGGCAGGCGCTTCAGTTCCTGGAGATTGCAAGCAATCCCCGTGTCCGCGAACGCTCAGCATTCCAGTGAGTTTTGAGGCAATGGATGCGTCGTCGCCAATCAGTCGCGCGGAGTACTCCCTCGATGCGGGGCCGTGGCAGTTCATCGAGCCGGTGGGCGGTCTTTCGGACTCGAAGGAAGAACATTATTATGTGGCGGTTCCTTTGCCTGCGCCGGTGGCCGCGACTTCGGACACAGGTCTTGAGCCGGAGCATTTGATTACCGTTCGCGCCTACGACCGGCATGACAACATGGCAACGGCA
>Ga0302319_10012704_pt1 | contig 15845 bp, 25 predicted proteins | sample Bog_T0_2_FD_203319 | JGI IMG/M metagenome (GOLD analysis project Ga0302319, IMG submission 203319) | Peat permafrost microbial communities from Stordalen Mire near Abisko, Sweden - Bog_T0_2 | ecosystem: Environmental > Terrestrial > Soil > Wetlands > Peat | place: Sweden: Abisko, Stordalen Mire...
CGGCCGAGTTCGGTGTCCTCGGCCTTGAACACCACCCCCATGCCGCCACCGCCAAGTTTTTCCAGAATGTTGTAGTGCGAGATAGTCCGGCCGATCATTCGCGCAAATCTTACGCGGGCAACGGATGGCAAGTCAATGTGGAGGGGAACGAAACAGAAGAAGCACGGCGCAGGCCGTGCTTCTTGTCTTCAAAGGAATGATGGGAAAGGCTACTCTTTTTTATCTTCGGATTCTTCCTTGACCGGTTCGATGCCGCCATCGTGCTGCGCCTGAGCTTCGGCATCTTCCATGGCTTTCTTGGCTTCGGACATCTTCTTGGCGCGGGCTTCGGCGCGCTTCTCGCGCTTTTCGTCCAGCACCTTTTCGCTGCCCAGCAACTCGAGGAACGCTTTGTCGGCGCCGTCTCCCTTGTTCCATCCAGTACGGATGATGCGCGTGTAGCCGCCATTGCGGTCTCCGAAGCGCGGACCGACGGTGTCGAAAAGTTTGACGACCGCTTCATCGGTCATGAGGTAAGCCATAGCCAGACGGCGAGCGGCGAGGTCGCCGCGCTTGCCCAGCGTGATCATCTTCTCGACGATGGGTTTCGCGGCTTTAGCCTTGGGAACGGTCGTCTCGATGCGTTCTTCGACGATCACCGACGTGACCAGGTTGCGCAGCAGCGAGCGCCGGTGCGATGTGTTCCGTCCGAGTTTATAGCCTGCAACTTTGTGACGCATTGGGTGAGCCTCAGTGGTCAGTGGCCAGTGGTCGGTGGCCAGTAATCAGTCTCGTAAATCAAAGTCAGTGGCTAGTGGTTTGTTTTTTCTGACCACTGCCCACTAGCCACTGACCACTGTTCTTATAGCCCGTCGTCCGGACCGTAGGCCGAAGCGGGCAGCACCAGATTCGAAGTCGGGCCAGGCACGGCATTGCCGTGCTCGTCGATCTTCATGCCCAGGCTCAGACCCATCGAGGAAAGTATTTCCTTGATCTCGTTCAGCGACTTGCGTCCGAAGTTCTTGGTCTTGAGCATTTCCGACTCGGTCTTCTGCACCAGCTCGCCGATAGTCTGGATGTTCGCATTCTTCAGGCAGTTGTAGCTGCGCACCGAAAGCTCAAGCTCCTCAACGGACCGGTTGAGGTTCTCGTTGTGAATCTCAGGCTTGCGGTCATCCGAAGACGATGTTCCGGTTTCGATTTCTTCCTCGAAGTTGATGAAGATGTTCATGTGGTCCTTCATCAGCTTCGCCGAAAGACCAATCGCGTCCGCCGGAGTGATCGAACCATTAGTCCAAACTTCGAGCGTCAACTTGTCGTAGTCGGTGATCTGGCCGAGACGCGCAGCTTCCACAGTGTAGTTGCACTTACGTACCGGCGAGTGAACGGAATCGATGGGAATGAATCCGATGCCGAGGTCCTCGTCGAAATTCTTGTCGGCGGAAACGTAGCCGCGGCCGCGCTTCAGCCGCATCTCCATATCAAGCTTGCCGCCTTCGCTCACGGTCGCGATGTAAACATCTTTATCCAGAACTTCGACATCGCCATCGGCTTCGATCATGCCGCTCGTAACCACTCCCGGCTGATCGGCACGAAGATAAATCGCCTTCGGCGCGTCGCCGGCCAGCTTGAACGGAATCTGTTTCAAGTTCAGAATGATGTCGGTCGCGTCTTCCACCACTCCGGGAATCGACTGGAATTCGTGCAGCACGCCTTCCATCTTTACCGCGGTAACGGCCGCGCCTTCAATCGAGCTGAGCAGCACGCGCCGCAGGGCATTACCCACGGTGGTGCCGAAGCCGCGCTCAAAAGGCTGCGCCCAGAAAATTCCGTATTTATCGGTAAGGGTGGATGTGTCGACCGCTAGACGTTTCGGTTTCTGAAAACCTCTCCAAAGCATTTGTCTCTCCTTCGTCCGTTTGGCTCAATTCCGGCTCACTGAGTGGTCCAACTCAGGTCAATGCCGGAAAAGGCTGATCTGGCTCGAATGCGGACCGAAAACATTGTGTGATTTCGCGATCGGGCGATTGGGCGATTTCAAATCGCTCAATGACCCGATGGCTCAATCGCTCAATCTTACTTACTGTACAACTCAACGATCAACTGCTCATTCACCGGCAGCTGAATGTCTTCGCGCTTGGGCAGCGAGAGTACCTTGCCGGTGTACGCGTCGCGATTCACTTCCAGCCAGTTCGGCTGCGTGCCGTGGCTGGCGAATTCCTTCGCCATCTCGAGGATCACAAGCTTCTTGCTGTTCTCGCGGATGGAAATCTCTTCGCCCGCGCTCACCGAGTAAGAGGGAATGTTGACCTTGCGATTGTTGACGGCAACGTGTCCGTGGCGCACCAACTGCCGCGCCTGGCGCCGCGACTGCGCGAAACCGAGGCGGTAGACCACGTTGTCGAGGCGCCGCTCCAACTGTTGCAGGAGCAGTTCGCCGGTCACGCCCTGCGTGCGCGCAGCCTTCTCAAAGTAGTTGCGGAACTGGCCTTCCAGCGTGAAGTAAATACGCTTGGCCTTCTGCTTCTCGCGCAACTGCAAGCCGTAGCCCACAATTTTAGACTTGCGGTCTTTCCCATGTTGTCCGGGAGCGAAGTTGCGCTTCTCGATGGGACACTTATCGCTGAAACATTTGGAGCCTTTGAGGAACAGTTTCATTCCTTCGCGGCGGCATAGACGACAGACTGGATCGGTATAACGGGCCAAGTTGTTCTCCTTTTAGATGACCGGTTTACGGGTTTGGCTTCACCCTTCGTCCCGGAACAGTGGTCAGTGGCCAGCAACCGCCTTTGATCTTACTGGCCACTGACCACTGGCCACTGACCACTGGCCACTTTTTTAAACTCTTCTACGCTTCGGCGGCCTGCATCCGTTGTGCGGAATCGGCGTAACGTCGCGAATCGAGCGCACGTCGATGCCGGACGACGCCAGAGCGCGCACCGCCGACTCGCGGCCGGAACCTGGCCCGCTCACGCGAACATCCACGCTGCGGACGCCATGATCGCGCGCCATATTGGCGGCATTCGAGGCAGCCTGCTGCGCGGCAAACGGAGTGCCCTTGCGCGATCCGCGGAAGCCCAGCGATCCTGAGCTCTTCCACGACAGAACGTTGCCGTTCATATCGGTGATGGTCACGATCGTATTGTTGAAAGAAGCCTGCACATAGCACAGTCCATGCGGAACGTGCTTGCGCTCCTTCTTCTTGAAAGTTTTCTTCTTGCCTTTTTTATCCGGTGCGGCTGCGCCGCCCGCTGCTGCTGGTTTTGCCATAAGTAGTGTCCAGTTGTCAGTGGCCAGTGGCCAGTTTTGTCAGGGTTGTACCAGCCACTGACCACTGGACACTGAACACTGCTTTTAGGTCTTCGACGTTGCCTTCTTCTTGGTCGACACAGTTCCTTTACGCGGTCCCTTGCGGGTGCGCGCGTTGGTATGAGTGCGCTGGCCGCGGACCGGCAGGTTGCGGCGGTGCCGGAAGCCGCGATAGGAGCCGATTTCGATGAGCCGCTTGATGTTCATCGAAACTTCCTTGCGCAGATCGCCTTCCACCAGTCCCTGCTGCTCAATGACGGTACGGATGCGGTTAACTTCTTCTTCGCTAAGGTCCTGGACCTTCTTCATGGGGTCCACTTTGGCCTCATCGAGAATGTTTCCGGCGCGCGGATTCCCGATGCCATAGATATAGGTCAGCGCGATGTTGATGTGCTTCTGGCGCGGTAAGTCGACGCCTGCGATACGTGCCATAAATCTCTAGCCTCCAACTGCTTGCTTTCGCTTGGAGCTTCGAGCCGCGAGCTACGAGCAAACTACATACGCTTTATGCTAGCTCGAAGCTCATCGCTCACAGCTTCAACCCTGGCGCTGTTTGTGTTTCGCGACGACGCAAATCACCCGTACCACACCCTTGCGGTGGATGACCTTGCATTTGTCACAGATTTTCTTAACCGATGCTCGTACTTTCATACTCTTCTCAATTCCCGACGCTGTCTTTTCCGGCCAGCTTCGCACGGCCGGGCGGACGATGACGTCCGCCGTTCCACAAACTTATTTGTAGCGATACACGATTCGTCCGCGATTCAGATCGTAGGGCGAAAGCTCCACCGCTACTTTGTCCCCCGGCAGAATACGGATAAAGTTCTTACGCATTTTGCCGGACACATGCGCCAGTACCTGGTGCTTATTCTCCAGTTCCACCTTGAACATGGCGTTGGGCAGCGGTTCCAGAACCACCGCCATCACTTCAATCGCGTCTTCTTTGCTCATGCACCTCTCAAAATCGGCTGCGAACTTCGAGCTCTAAGTTTCGAGCTCTAAGCTTCGAGCAACCCGAAAGCATTTGCAGCAAAACTCCAGCTTCTCTCTTGAGCCCGTTCGCAGCTCGTGGCTCGCAGCTCGCAGCTATCTCGTCAAAATTACCGGACCATCTTTGGTCACGGCCACACAGTGTTCGAAGTGCGCGCTAAAACTTCCGTCCGCGGTGACTGCTGTCCATTTATCGCCGAGGACGCGCGTTTCCGGCTTGCCGCAATTCACCATGGGCTCAATCGCGATCACCATGCCCTCGCGCAATTTTGTTCCGTGCCCGCGAGCTCCGTAATTCGGAACCTGCGGCTCCTCGTGCAACTTGGTGCCAATTCCGTGCCCTACAAATTCCCGGACTACGCTGAAACCGGCTGCTTCCACATGCTCTTGCACCGCCGCTCCCACGTCACCGATCGAGTTCCCCACCCGTGCCTGTTCGATCCCGCGGTAGAGCGATTCTTCCGTAACTTCCAGCAGCTTCCGTAACTCCGGTTTCACCGCTTCGCTCACCGGAACCGTAATCGCGGCGTCGCCGTAATATCCGTCCAGCACTACGCCACAATCGATCGAAACAATGTCGCCTTCTTTCAGCGTCCGCTTTTCCGACGGAATTCCGTGAACAATTTCTTCGTTCACCGATGTGCACAACACGCAGGGATAATCGTAATATCCCTTGAAGGCCGGCTTGGCTCCAAGATCCGCAATCATTTTTTCCGCGGCGCGCTCAAGATCCATGGTCGTGACCCCAGGCGCAACCATCGAGCGCACATGGTCCAACACCTGGCGGACAATGTGGCCACTCTGCCGCATCCGTTCAATCTCCGCCGCCGATTTGCAAACAATTGCCATGCTTACTTATTCGGACTTCGCTTATTCGGATTTCGCAAAACCTGTCCGCCATCACGCCCATCATCACGCATGATGGTCTTCAAGAATCCTGAAAATCTCTTGCGTGACCTCGTCCATCGGACGGTCTCCGTTGATCGAAATCAACCTTCCCGTGCGCTGATAATAATCCGCGACCGGCGCAGTTTGCTCCTGGTAAGCCTTTAAACGGGGCTGAATCACTTCCAACCGGTCGTCATTGCGGGTTACCAGCTTTGCCCCTTCGATGTCGCATACTTCGTCGACGCCAGGCGGCTGGAAGTGGACGTTATAGATCCGCCCACAGGTGGGACAAGAACGTCGTCCAGAAATTCGAAGCAACAACTGATTATAATCCACGTCCAGCCGGATCACAATTGGCCAGGCGCGGGTCGGGCGCGAATTATCAAAGAGCCGGTCATCCAGCAGTGCATCCAGCCAGCCTGCCTGCGGCGCTGTCCGGGGGAAACCATCCAAAATATATCCCCGCTTGCAGTCGGGCTGCTTCAGCCTCAACCGCACCATTTCGCAAACCAGGTCGTCAGAAACCAATCCGCCTCGCGCCATGACCGCCTTGGCGATCTTGCCGAGTTCCGTGCCCTGCGTTACGTTGTACCGCAAAAGATCTCCGGTGGAGATTTGCGGAACCTGGTAGCGCTCCATGATGCGCTTGGATTGTGTACCTTTGCCGGCTCCCGGAGGCCCAAGCAGCACCACGGGACCTAAATCGCGCGAGGTTTCCTGCGCCATCAGTTGGCCAAAGCCTCCCGATCTCAGAGTTCCCGGTTAGCCCCACAGGCCGTTCCAGGTGCAGCAACCCCAGCAGAAATTTGTAATTGAGTAATCGGTAATTTTGTAATTGAAAAACCTTGCCGATGCTTAAATTACAAAATTACCCAATTACTCAATTACTCAATTCTTCCTTACGACCAGTTTCGGCGCCCGCGAATGCGTCCGCTACGAGGAGTGAATCCGTCGTAGTGGCGCATGATCAACTGCGCTTCGATCTGCGTAACTGTATCCATGGCGACGCCGACCACGATCAGCAGCGACGTTCCACCGAAATAAAAATTCACACCCAAGCCGTTCGTCACCCACACCGGAAGCCGCTCAAACAGCGACCCGCCCAGCCAGAACGGCAGGTGGTTTAAGTGAATGCCGGTGATCATCCATTCCGGAATAAACGAGATGATGATCAGGTAAAGCGCGCCTACCAGCGTGATGCGAGTCAGAACTTCGTTGATGTAATCCGCGGTGCGCTTCCCGGGACGAATGCCGGGAATAAATCCGCCGTACTTGCGCATGTTGTCCGCGACTTCGCTGGGATTGAAAACGATCGACACGTAAAAGTAAGCGAAGAAGATAATTCCCAGAGCGTATAGCAACGTGTAGAGCGGTTCGCCCCAGCCCAACATGCGGATCAGGTCGCCGAAATAACGGCTGTTTTTTAATCCATAGCCGATGGTCTGCGGCAAAGTCAGTATCGACGAGGCGAAAATCACCGGCATCACGCCGCCTGCATTCACGCGCAATGGCAAGTGCGTGGACTGTCCCCCCATGACTTTTCGGCCCACTACACGTTTGGCGTACTGCACCGGGATCCGCCGCTCGCAGCGCTCCACATAAACGATGAACGCAACCACAGCGATCATGAACACAACCAGGCCAACCATCAGCACAGGCGTGATGGCACCCCAGGTTCCGTTGCGGGCCTTTTCAAAAAGATCTTGTACGCCGCGCGGCAAGCCGACTACGATGCCGGCAAAAATCAGCAACGACATTCCATTGCCAATGCCGCGATCGGTGATCTGTTCCCCCAGCCACATGATGAATGCGCTGCCCGTCGTCAGGGTAAGCATGGTCATCAAAATAAATCCTGGGCCGGGATGAAGCACGAAGTCGCCAGCTTTCTGCAAGCCAATGGCAATGCCGAACGACTGCACCGCGCTGAGAATCACCGTAATGTAACGGGTCCACTGAGTGATTTTTTTGCGGCCCATCTCGCCTTCTTTTTGCAGCTTGGCGAGCGGTTCATAGACCACGGTCAAGAGTTGCAAAATGATCGATGCCGTAATGTACGGCATGATGCCGAGAGCGAAGATGGTCAGGCGGCGCAGATTGCCGCCGGAAAACAAGTCCACAAAACCGAGCAGCGATCCTCTATTTTGGTTGAAAAAATCTTCCAGCTTGAGGAAGTTCACGCCCGGTGTCGGAAGATGCCCGCCCAGACGGTAGACCGCGAGCATGGCTAGAGTGAACAGAACCCGCTTGCGCAAGTCTGGAATACGGAAGATGTTCGCCATCTTCCCCCAGATCGGCATAACCCCTTGTTCAGCCATTACTGCAAGACCTCAACCTTGCCGCCTGCTTTGGTGATCTTTTCCGTTGCTGACTTGGAAAATTTATGCGCGTGCACCGTGATCGCGACCGTGAGTTCGCCATCGCCGAGAATCTTTACCGGATGCTTCGCCTTGAACACCCCGGCCTTGCGCAATACCTCGGGAGTGATGGGTGCACCGAGAATCTCTTCACCCAGCTCTGCCAGCCGCTCCAGACTGACAATATTAAATTCCTTGCGGAAGATGTTGGTGAAGCCGCGCTTCGGCATGCGGCGGTGCAGCGGCATCTGGCCGCCTTCAAAGCCGCGGATGAGGCGCATACCAGTGCGCGAGCGCTGCCCTTTGTGTCCCCGGGTGGAAGTCTTGCCCATGCCGGAGCCCATGCCGCGGCCCACGCGCTTGCGCTTTTCCGATGCCTTCTTCGGTGCTCGAATGTTGGATAAATTCATAAATAAGCTCTTAGCTTCGAGCCACGAGTCGCGAGCAAAACGGGCTCTTCGAAGCCCGAGGCTCGCAGCTCGCAGCTATTTCAAAATCTCAACCATATGCGGGACCTTCGCGACCATGCCGCGAATCGCCGGATTGTCCGGGCGCTCAATCACCTGATTCAAGCGCGTGAATCCCAGACCCTTGATCACCAGCTTCTGTTTCACGGGCGCGCAAATAGCCGAAATCACCCACTTCAGGTGGATCTTTCCGGCAACCGCCTTTGGCTTTTTCGTCGTCATCATCGAAACCCTCAATCTTATGGGTACCGTTTCTCTCGGCACTCGGTACTAGGTACTGGTTTACAGCTCCTGCACCGTCTTGCCGCGCATGGCCGCCACGCTCTCCCGGCTCTTTAAATGCCGGAGCGCATCAAACGTCGCCTTGATCACGTTGTGCGGGTTGGTCGTGCCAATCGATTTCGTCAGCACATTCTGAATTCCCACCGAAGTCATCACCGCGCGCACAGCGCCGCCGGCGATCACTCCCGTGCCCTCCGGAGCCGGCTTCAGCAAAACCTTACCCGAACCATAACGTCCCAGAATGAGGTGCGGGATGGAAGTCTGCGTCAGGTTCACCTTGATCAGATTTTTCTTCGCCGACTCAATCGCTTTACGAATGGCCTGCGGAACTTCCTTGGCTTTGCCCGCGCCGTGCCCTACGACCGCGGCCGAAGGATCGCCCACCACCACCAGCGCCGCGAACGACATGTTCTTGCCGCCCTTCACAACTTTCGTGACGCGGTTGATGGCCACGACCTGGTCTTTCAACTGATACGAATTTGCGTCGAGCTTCTTAATTACCGTTGGCATTCTTTAACCTGATTTCGTAATTTTGCAATTTAGTAATTGGTAAATTAAAAATCAACGCCGGGTTTCAAATTACAAATTGCCCGATTACCCAATTACTAAATTTCCTAAAACTGCAGCCCGCCTTCGCGCGCCGCATCGGCCAGCGCCTTGACGCGGCCGTGATAAATGTAGCCGCCGCGGTCAAACACTACTTTGGTGACGCCTTTGGCCTTGGCACGCTCGGCAATGGCTTTGCCCAAAGCTTTCGCCGCCGCCACGTTGCCGCCGGTCTTGCGCTCTTCTTTTTTGCCTTCGGCGGAACTCGCCGAAACCAAAGTCTGGCCATGCAGATCGTCGATCACCTGCACATAAATATGGTTCAGCGAACGATATACATTCAGCCGCGGACGCTCCGCCGTGCCCTGCATCTTTTTGCGGATGCGGTCGTGAATGTGACCGCGCTTCTGATTTTTCGATTTCTTCGTAAACATAAGATCCGTCCTTGGCCGGGCTATTTCGCCCCGGTCTTACCGACCTTCTTCTTCAAGCGCTCGCCCGCATACCGCACGCCCTTATTCTTATAAGGATCCGGCGGACGCAAGGAGCGCATTTCCGCCGCCACCTGTCCGACTTGCTGGCGATCGATTCCGGTCAGCGATACTTTCGTCTGCTTGGCATCTACGACCGCATCGATGCCAGTAGGCAGCGGATACTCAATCGGATGCGAATAACCCAGGCTGAACACGACCATGCCTTTGCCCTTCAGTTCAGCGCGATATCCGATGCCGACAATTTCAAGGTCGCGCGTCCAGCCCTTGGTCACGCCTTCGACCGCGTTGTTCACCAGCGCGCGCGCCAGGCCATGGACCGCGGCTTGCGAGTCATTTTCGCGGATCGCAACCAGGTTCCCGTCTTTTTGTTCCACCTTGATGCCTGCGGGCAAGGCGGTATCCAGCTTGCCTTTCGGCCCCTGCACCAATACGGTGTTGCCTTCCACTTTGACCGTCACCCCTTTGGGGATCGGGATCGGTTTTTTTCCAATTCGTGACATAGGTTTTTAGCTCTCAGCTTTCAGCTCTCAGCTTCTTCAAACCCGCGGCCTTTACTGACGGCTGACGGCTGATAGCTGATAGCTGCTTCTCTACCAAATCTCGCACAACAACTCGCCGCCCACGCCTTCCTTGCGGGCCTGGCGTCCAGTCATCACGCCGCGCGGCGTGGTCAGGATGTTAATCCCCATGCCGCCCAAAACGCGCGGAATCTCGCTGCGGCGGACGTAAACGCGGCAGCCCGGGCGGGACACGCGCTCCGCCTTCGAAATCGCCGCTTCATTGTGCGCGCCGTATTTCAAATAAATCCGGATCACCTTGTGACCTTCTTCTTCCGTGGCCTTGAAATTCGAGACATAGCCTTCTTCTTTCAAAATACGGGCGATCTCGAGTTTCAGCCGGGACGCCGGAACGTCCACCTTCTGGTGCCGCGCCTGCAGCGCGTTGCGCACCCTGGTCAGCATATCCGCCACTGGATCGGTCAATCTCATCGTTTGCTTCTCCTCTCGCCACCCGTTCGCTCCGCGTTCTGCGGAGAACCTGCGGCGGCTTCTTTACCGCTTACTCAATGCCACTCATCTCGCTGTTCCTGAGCCAGACGCCTACTTGTATCGCGAAGAGCCGGTGCAGAGCCTCCCGAGGGAATCTCAGCCTCGACTCTCACCCACTACCAGGACGACTTCGCCACTCCGGGAATCTCCCCCCGCAGCGCCAGTCCGCGGAAGCACAAGCGGCACATGCCGAATTTGCGCAGAAACGCCCGCGGCCGCCCACAGATCTGGCAGCGGTTGTGCCGGCGCGTGGAAAACTTCGGCGTCTTCGCCTTGGCCGTACGCGCCACTTCAAACTTCTTTTCGATCTTCGCGTCTTTCACTCGCTTCGCTGTAGTCATGCAATCCTTTGCTTTGAAACTTTGCCTTCAAAACTTTAAACAAACCAGAACCTTTAATTCGCCCGGAACGGCATGCCCAGATGCTTCAACAACAATCTCGCCTGATTGTCATTCGCCGCCGTGGTCACGATCGTAACGTTCATGCCTTTTTGCTTGTCGACCTTCTCGTAAAGAATCTCCGGAAAGATCAACTGGTCGTGCAGGCCAATCGTGTAATTGCCGCGGCCGTCGAACGACTTGGTCGAAACCCCTTTAAAATCGCGCACCCGAGGCAAAACAATACTGACCAGGCGGTCGAAAAATTCATACATCCGGTCGCCGCGTAGCGTCACCATGGTTCCGATGGCCTGCCCTTCGCGAACTTTGAAAGCGGCAATCGACTTCTTGGCTTTGGTGACGATCGGCTTCTGGCCGGTGATCTGTCCGAGTTCGTTCACGGCGGGATCGAGAATCTTCGAGTTCTGCGTAGCCTCGCCCATGCCCATGTTCACGACAATCTTGTTGAGCTTGGGAACCGCCATCGTATTAGACAGTTCCAACTCTTTCAGCAACGCGGGCGCAACTTCTTTTTCAAACTTGGTGCGCAAACGCGGACGATCTTTGGCGCTGTGCCGCGCCTGTGCGGGAGCCTTCTGCTCCTGCGCCGAATCCTTCGAGCCCTTCTTGTCTTTATCTTTTGCCATGATCCTTTTCAACTTCCTCCCACGGTTTCGGAGTGGTTACCGGTTCGTGAGAATTGAGTCACTTGCCATCGAGTTATTCGCACAATTGAAATCTGAAAGCGGTCCCGTTTTCAATCGCCAAATCACCCGATCGCGCAATCGCCAAATTTACTTATCCAGCGTGGTATCGCACTTCTTGCATACCCGCACTTTGCGGTCGCCGCGCACTTCGTGCCCGATGCGCACCGGGCCGCAGGTCGGGCAAACCAGTTGCACGTTGGAAATCGCAATCCGGCTTTCCTGCTCCGCGATTCCGCCTTTAATGTTGCGCTGCGGATTCGGGCGCACGTGCTTTTTCACCATCATCACGTGCTCCACCAGCAGCTTGGCGTCGTTCGGAAAGACGCGAAGCACGCGTCCCTCCTTGCCTTTGTCCCGTCCGGTGATAATTTTTACGTTATCGTTGCGCCGGATATCGACTCGTTTTTGTTCTGTGCTTGCGATTCGCATAAACCCTATTTAGCGACTGGGCGATTGAGTCATTGCGTGATTGAAAACCATTCGCTGCGGTTCCGATCTTCAATCACACGATCGCTCAATCGCTCGATCACTCAATCCTTTCGAGAGCCTAAATCACCTCAGGCGCCAACGACACGATCTTCAAAAATTTTTTCTCGCGCAACTCGCGGGCTACAGGACCAAACACGCGCGTCCCTACCGGCTCACCCGCGTCATTGATCAACACGGCTGCATTCTGGTCGAAGCGGATATAGGTTCCGTCGCGCCGGCGATGCTCTTTCCGCGTGCGCACGATTACCGCTTTCACCACTTTGCCCTTCGAGACCTGGCCATCGGGAGACGATTCCTTCACCGCCGCGGTGATTATGTCGCCGAGGCCGGCATTCAGTCCGGTCGAGCCCCCGAGCGGCAGTATCATCTGCAGCTTGCGGGCGCCGGAGTTGTCGGCCACCTCCAGCATGCTTCTCATCATCACAGCCATGGCGAATCTCCTCGGTTACCAGCCAGTTGCAAAATTACTTCGCTTCCTTCTCCAGCACAATCTCGGGCACCAGCGCGGTCTTGCGCACAATGTCCTTCAGCTTCCAGCGCTTCAACTTCGACATGGGACGAGTCTCTTCAATGCGGACGACATCGCCCACGTGCGCTTCGTTCTTTTCGTCGTGCGCATAGAATTTCTTGTTACGCGCCACCACGCGGCCATAAAAAGGATGCGCCTTCTTGCGCGTCACCTTGACCACAATGGTCTTCTGCATGCGGTTGGCGACTACTTCTCCCACCACTTCCTTGCGCCGCCCCTGCACATTCTCGTTCTTCGGCGTTGCCGACCTTCCGCTCGCGGTTTCCGCCATTATTTTTTCTCCGTTGCGGCCAAGCGCGCGCGCTCGCCGGAAATTGTCTTGACCCGCGCAATGTCTTTGCGCAGTCCGCGAATCTTCTTCAGGCTCTCGGTCTGCCCCATATTCAGCTGGAATTTCAGCTTGAACAGCTGGTCGGCGAGATCGTGCTCCTGATGCTGGAGCTCTTCGTCGGTTAAGTTTCGAATCTTGTCGGATTTCATAAAATAAGCTCTCAGCTCTCAGCCCTCAGCTTTTCTCCTCCGCCGCTTTATTGATCGCTGACGGCTGTAAGCTGATAGCTGTTTTTTTAGTGCGCGGTTTCGCGCTTTACCAGGGTGGTCCGCAAGGGCAGCTTGTGCGACGCTAAACGCATCGCCTCCGTCGCATCCGCCAGCGCCACGCCTTCCATCTCAAACAAAATCTTTCCCGGACGCACCACCACGACCCAATGATCCGGAGCTCCCTTACCCTTGCCCATACGGGTTTCAGCCGGCTTCTTGGTGACTGGCTTGTCCGGAAACACGCGGATCCAAATCTTGCCGCCGCGTTTCACAAAGCGCGTCATGGCCACCCGGCTGGCTTCGATCTGCCGGTCCGTGATCCATCCGGGTTCTAGAACCTTGAGCCCGAAATCTCCAAACGCCAGCGTGCTGCCGCGCCAGGCTTTGCCCGTCATCCGGCCGCGCTGCTGCTTGCGGTACTTCACTTTCTTTGGCATCAACATAAATAAGCTCTCAGCTTTCAGCCGTCAGCTCTCAGCCATACTTGCTCAGCTCTTACGGACAGCTGAGGGCTGATGGCTGACAGCTTCCAAAACATAAGTCAGCTCTCTACTCTTTGGCGCTAACAGCCTTTGATCTTACTGACCACTGCCCACTAACCACTGGCCACTGCTTCTAAAACGCTCCCACACCCGTCGTCTGTTCCCGCTTCTTGGCCGGAAGAATCTCGCCTTTATACACCCAGCACTTCACGCCGATCACACCGTAGGTGGTCCTGGCTTCGGAGAATCCGTATTCGATGTCGGCGCGCAGCGTGTGCAGGGGCAGACGCCCCTGCAAATACCATTCCGAGCGCGCGATTTCGTTTCCGTTCAACCGTCCGCTGACGCGGACTTTGATTCCTTTGCAGCCAAAGCGCAGCGCCGAATCTACCGCTTTGCGCATGGCGCGGCGGAAACCAACCCGCTTTTCCAACTGCAGCGCAATCGCTTCCGAAACCAATTGCGCGTCGAGCTCGGGCTTGTGCACTTCCTGAATGTCGACAAACACTTCGCGCGACGTGCGCTTCTGCAGGTCGGCCTTCAGCTTGTCGATTTCCGCGCCCTTGCGCCCGATGATAATTCCGGGACGCGCCGTCTTGATAATGATGCGCAGCTTGTTGCCCGGGCGTTCGACTTCAATGGCGCTGACGCCCGCCGACTTCAGCTTGTCCTTTAACTCATTCTTCAGCTTGATGTCTTCGAGCAAAAGCTTGTCGTAATCGCGTTCGACGAACCAGCGCGACTTCCAAGGCTTGGTGTAGCCGAGCCGAAAACCATAAGGATGGACTTTTTGTCCCATTGCTTCTCCTAAATCAATCGCAAATCAATGCCGAAACCTTAGATCCAAACTTCAAAAAACCATGTCATTCCGAACCCGCGCCAAGCGCGGGTGAGGGACCTGCTTCTCGCCGCTATTTCGCAGCCGCCTTCTTTTTCTCCGCCTTACCCTTACCCGCAGCCTTCTTCGCCACCGGCGCGCGCCGCTTGGCCGGAGACGCACTGGCCGCCACTCTTCGCGGCTGCCCCGAGGCGCCACCCGTACCGTTGCCCCGCTCCGCCAGCACCACAATAATGTGCGCAATGCGCCGCTGGTAGCGATACGCCCGTCCCTGCGGCGCCGGACGAATGCGCTTCATGCGCGGACCTTCGTTGGCAATCGCGTTTTTCACGTACAAGCTGTCCAGATCGACATCTAAATTCTTCTCGGCACTGAGAAAGTTCGCATTATCCAGCGCCGACTGCAGCAACTTGCCCACGTGTGCCGCCACGCGTTTTTTGGTAAACAATAGCGTGTTGCGCGCCTCTTCGACTTTGCGCCCTTTGATCAACTCCAGCACCAGGCGCGCCTTCTGCGGCGAGACTCGCAAGTAACGCATTTCCGCTCGAAATTCCATTCGCGTCTCCCTTTATGCCTTCGGCGCCGCTGGCGCTGCCGGGGCGCTTGCCCCCGGTCCACCCGGAATGCCCGCCGGCTTCGCCGCCACTTCCGTGGCCGCCCGCATGGAGTGGCCCTTGAAGTTGCGGGTGAAGCTGAATTCGCCCAGCTTGTGGCCGACCATGTTCTCCGTGACATACACCGGAATAAACTTTTTGCCGTTGTGTACCGCAATGGTGTGGCCCACCATTTCAGGGACCACGGTGGAACGCCGCGACCAGGTGCGCAGAACTTTCTTTTCGTTGCGCGAATTCATGCCTTCCACCCGCGCCATCAGGAAGCCATCCACGAACGCGCCTTTTTTGGTTGAACGTGCCATAAAGTCAGCTCTCAGCTTTCAGCCGTCGGCTCTCAGCCAACCGCTACATCTTTGTCATTCCTCACCCGCGCAGAGCGCGGGTGAGGAACCTGCTTCCCGGCTGCTACTTGCTCCGCCGGTTCACAATAAACTTGTCCGTACGCTTGTTATTCCGCGTCTTGTACCCGCGCGTCGGTTGTCCCCACGGCGTCACGGGATGCCTTCCGCCGGAAGTCTTGCCTTCGCCGCCGCCATGGGGATGGTCGACCGGATTCATGGAAACGCCGCGATTATGCGGGCGCTTCCCCAGCCAGCGCGAACGCCCCGCTTTTCCGATGGTGATGTTTTCGTGATCGAGATTGCCCACCTGCCCGATCGTCGCCATGCAATCCTGGGAAACCTTGCGGGTCTCCCCGGAAGGCAATTTCACCAGGGCGTAATCGGATTCTTTCGCGACCAACTGCGCCGCGCCGCCTGCCGACCGCACCATCTGCGCGCCTTTTCCAGGCTTCAATTCCAGATTGTGAATGGACGTGCCCGGCGGAATATTGCGCAAAGGCAAAGCGTTGCCCACGAGAATATCGGCGTCCGGACCGCTTATGACCTTCTGTCCAACCTTCAAGCCTTCGG
>Ga0302319_10012706_pt1 | contig 15843 bp, 11 predicted proteins | sample Bog_T0_2_FD_203319 | JGI IMG/M metagenome (GOLD analysis project Ga0302319, IMG submission 203319) | Peat permafrost microbial communities from Stordalen Mire near Abisko, Sweden - Bog_T0_2 | ecosystem: Environmental > Terrestrial > Soil > Wetlands > Peat | place: Sweden: Abisko, Stordalen Mire...
CCGGCGGGCTCGCGGTGTCAATGAAGCTTCAGGCGACCTCCGATCGCGACGGGGCCCTCCAGAACAACGTCAGCGACACCACGTCGTACCTCCAGACCCAGGACGGCGCCCTCCAGGTGGCTGCCTCCATCCTGGACCGGATCAGCCAGCTGGAGACCCTGTACCAGGATCCGACCAAGAACACCTCGGACCTGGCGAACTATGACGACGAATTCAGCCAGCTGCAAAGCGAGCTGACGTCGGTCGCCAACGAGTCGTTCAACAACGTCTCGCTGTTCGGCACCAGCTTCAGCGTCGACGTGACCGACGACCTCAGTTCGGCCAGCGCCGTCACGGTCGCCGCCCAGGACCTGACCAGCTCGACCACGGGCATCGGGACGCTGACGGCGAGCGGGGTGACCAGCCTGAGCGACCTGTCGCTGTCGGAGGTCACCAACGCGATCCAGAACGTGGCGACGATGCGGGCGACCAACGGCGCCGAGCAGAGCCGCCTGACCTTTGCGTCCCAGCTTCTCACCACCAACCAAACCAACCTGAACTCGGCCATCAGCTCGATCACCGACGTCGATGTCGCCCAGGAGACCACCAACCTGGCCAAGTGGAACGTGCTGGTGCAGGCCGGCACGGCCATGCTGACCCAGGCCAACCAAAGCGCCCAGAATACGCTGAAGCTCATCACCGGATAAGCCCCCACCGGCCTGACGCCCCCGCGCGGGGTGGAGTGATTGCCACCCCGCGCGTTCTCCCCGCGGTTGTCTATGCGGGCGTCAGGTCCCCGGGGCCGTCCACCCCCCCATCGGCGCGTCCGAACGGCGCGTCAGCTCTTTGAGGTTCCCCCTCATTGGCGCGGTCCGGCGCCCTCCCCCGGACACGTGGCGACGGCGGATCGTCGCACTTATCAAGGATCGATACCATGTCAGTCGTGATCAATAGCAACATAACCGCGAGTCTTGCCGCAAACAACCTCGCTTACTCCAACCAGATGCTGCAAGAGAGCCTCACCAAGCTCTCCAGCGGCTCGAAGATCGTCAGTCCCGCCGACGACCCCGGCGGCCTCGCAGTTTCCATGAAACTGTCGGCCACGGCCAATCGCGACGGCGACCTCGAGAACAACGTCAGCGACGCGACGTCGTTGCTCCAGACCCAGGACGGCGCCCTCCAGGTGGCCGGCTCGATTCTGGACCGGGTTTCCCAGCTGGAGACCCTGTATCAGGACCCGACCAAGAACAGCTCGGACCTGGCCAACTACGACGACGAGTTCACCCAGCTCCAGAGCGAGCTCACGTCGCTGACCAGCGAGTCGTTCAACGGCGTCTCGCTGTTCTCCACCGGCACGTCGCTCACCGTCTACACCACGGAAGACCTGAGCAGCACGTCGGCGATCTCGGTCTCCCAGCAGGACCTCGCCAGCACCTCGACCGGCATCGGCGCGATCAACGCGTCCAGTGTCACCAGCCTGTCCGACCTCACGCTGTCGGACATCACCAGCGCGATCCAAAACGTCGCGTCCATGCGCGCAGTCAACGGCGCGGAGCAGAGCCGCCTCAGCTTCGCCAACACGATGCTCACCACGAACCAGACTAACCTCCAGTCCGCCGTGAGCAACATCAGTGACGTCAACGTCGCGCAGGAAACCACGAACCTGGCCAAGTGGAACGTGCTGGTCCAGGCCGGCACCGCCATGCTGACCCAGGCCAACCAAAGCGCGCAGACCACGCTGAAGTTGATCACCGGCTAAAGCCTCCCGCGGTTGTTCTAGTTCGCCCAATCCCGCCCGCCGAAACCCCAAAAAGCGGGGTGGAGGCGGGCGGGACCGGCGGACCCGGGACAACAGCGGAGGCCCCTCCGGCCGGATCATCGGCCAGCGCCGGTCAGGACAGTAGAAATGGTTGGGCAAGGCCCCGGCTCGTCCGGGGCCTTCGCTTTTTCAGGCGCAGAGGGCCGCCCGCGGCGATTCCGCGACCACCACCCGCAGCGCGGCGGCGAGCCGCGCGTTGTCCTCCACCGCCAGGGCGCCCAGGTGCCCCACCCGGAAGATCTTCCGTCCGAGTTCGCCGCCGTTGGGGCAGACGGTGAATCCGTGCTCGCGCAGCCGCCGGACATAATAGTCCGGCGGGAGCCCCCCGGTCGGCTCCAGCGCGGTCACGGCGTTGGAGGGCGACTCCGCGTAAAGCCGGAAAGGCAGCCCGTCGAGCCGGGCCCGGAAGTCCTCCGCCAGGGCCCGCACCGACGCCACGACGCGGTCCGGTCCCCGCTCGAGGATGGTCTGCAGGCGGCCCTCGAGCTGTCGGATGATCCCGATCGCCGGCGTGAACGGGGTCTGCCCGCGCTCGCCGTCCTCCAGGTACCGCCGCAGGTCCAAATAGTACGAACGGGGATGGACGCTGCGCACCCGCGCGAGCGCGCGCAGGTTCAGGAGCACGAAGCTCAGGCCGGGCGGGAGCCCGAGCGCCTTCTGCGAGCTGAAGAGCAGCGCATCGATCCCCTGGCGGGCCATCGCGATCGGGTCGGCCAGGAAGGAGCCGATCGCGTCCACCACCAGGAGCAGGTCATGGCGCCGGCAGTAGCGGGCGAGGAGATCGAGGTCGAAGCGCGTGCCGGTGGACGTTTCGTGATGATTCACCAGCAGCGCCCCGGCCGGCCCCACCGGCACCGGCAGGTCGGCGGCCCGGATCTGCTTCCCGCGCTCCACCGGGATCTCCACCTCGGCGGTCCCGTGGCAGCGGCAGATCTCGCCGAACCGCCGCCCGAATTCCCCGCCGTTGATCCAATACGCGGTCGCGCCCGGGGGCAGGAGATTGATCACCGCCGCCTCCATCGCCGCCGTCCCCGAAGCGGTGAGCAGCGCGACCCGGTCCGCGGCCGCGGCGCCAGCGGCGGCCTTGAGCATCCGCTGGCAGTTGAGGATCGTGTCGGAAAATTCCGCGGTGCGGTGATACGTCATCTGGCGGCCGCCGAGCTCGAGGCTGGCGGGATCCATCATGACCGGGCCGGGGGTGAAGAGCGTGTCCATGGAAATTTATCCCGCCGCCCGTTCCGCGGGTTCGAGTTCGCCGGCCAGCCGCTCCTCCAGCGCCTGCTTGATGGCGACGCCCGCGCCGCCAGGCCGAACTCCCATCCGGCGGCGCACGTCCGCCGCCCGCCCCTCCCGGCCCGTGTCCGCGCCCGCCGCCACCCGGTCGAGAAAGGCGCGGATCGCCGCCTCGCCCGTCGCCCAGACCTGGTGCTGGCGCACGAAGTCGAGGTCGAGTTCGTAGTCGAGGTGGGCAATCGGCCCGTTGGGATTGTGCAGGTAGCAGACCGGCTTGCCGGAGATGCCGAATTCAAACTGGATCGAGGAGCAGTCGGAAATCAGGGCGTCGCCCGCGGCGAGCACCGGGAAATACGAGGCGCTGCGGTCGAGGCGGATATTCCCGGCCGCGACGCAGCGCTGCACGAAGCCGTCGAGCTCGGACCGGGTCATGATCCCGCGATGCTCGAGCGCGGCAAAAAAGATCGGATGGGGACGGACGACGAAGGCGAGATCCGTCCGCCGCGCGAACTCCTCGAGCAGGAAATCCCGCCAGCGCAGGAAGGTGGAGTAACCATCGCCGTACCGCGTTCCGTTGAGCCGGACGTCGAAATGCGGGGTCCAGAGGACGAGGGGCCGCCCCGCGGCAAAGGCGCGCAACGCGGGATCGGGCGCCACCGCGAGGTCCTCGCCCAGGCGGTCAAATTTCGGGTGGCCGGTGGCGATGACATGGCGGTTGCCCGCGAGGCAGTGCTCGGCGAAGAGCGCCCGGTGCGCCTCCGATCGGGCGAAGACGGCCCAGGCGAACTGCTGCAGGGGTAAATTGAATTGGAACAGCACATCCTCCTGATTGCCGCCCATCTCGATCGCGTACGGGACATAGCACAGGCGGTGCCCCACCCGGACCAAGTCGGGCACCCTCCAACCGTCCGGGCGCGTCACATCGTAGGGGTTCTGCAGGAAAACCAGGTCGGCGTCGCTCTCTTGCAGTGAAAAATCCTCCCAGCACACATGGGGTATACCCTCCTCGGCCAGGAAGGCGAAGATTCGATCCTTGTCCTCGGTCCGGGAGCTCGCCTCGTACGAGGGGTGCTCCCAGGGCATGGCCACGACCAAGGTTTCCCACGCCGGATCCGCCGCGAATGCGGCGTGCACGGATGCCATGCAAGCCCAGGAGTGGCCGTTCTGGGCCACGAACACGACCCGTCGCCGCTCCACCCGCCCGGCGGACCGGCCGGGGCGGGATGTCCCGGTCCCGCCGAGGCTGCGGGCGTACCAGCTCTGGGCCTCCTCAAATCGTCCCTGGTGCTTGAGCGCATGGCCCAGCCAGCGCATGGCCACGAGGTCGCCGGGGGCGCGGGACAGGCATTCCCGAAAGGACCGCTCCGCCTCCCGCGGCCGGCCCAGGCTCAGCTCCGCCTCACCCAATCCGTACCAAGAGAGGACATGATCGGGATCGAGGGCCAGCACCCGCTCGAAAGCGGGCACGGACTCGGCCAGCGTCCCGCCGGCGCGGCGCAGCGAGCGGGCGAGCCAGGTGCTGTAGTCGAGCCGCCGCGGGGCGAGTCGGACCGCCTCCTTAAGAAGGTTGAGGGCCTGACCATGGGCCATCCAGGCGCCGGCATAACGAGCGGCCATGACTCCGGCCAAGCCCTCAAGAAAATGCGCTTCGGCCGACGTGGCATCCGACTGGCGCGCCAGGTTCGCAAAGCGCCGGGCTTCGGCCCAGTCGCCGCCGTCGAAGGCCCGCCAGGCCTTGGCCACGCAACGCGTCGCCATTCGCCGCGGCGCCGCGGCCGATCCGGTTCCCGCGATCAGGAGCGCGACGCGCGGGTCGTGCGGGGCCCGGAGGCGGGCCTGCGCGAACATCTTGGCCGCGGTCTCGACCTGGCCGGTTTCCTGGGCAAGTTCGCCGATCACCAGGTAGGGTTCCGCGGATTTGGGGCACTCCACGATGGCCCGCTTGGCGAAGGTGAGCGCCTCCTGGATCTCGCCGGATTGCAGCAGGCTGCGGGCCTTCGCCGCGAGGGGCTCGGCGGGAACGCGTCCGCCCAGGACAGGGCGGACGAGGAGCGACGGCGTCGCGGCGGACTTTTGATAGCCCGCCGCCGCCAGCGCAACCGGCGGGGCGGCGGTGGCTGGAGCGTCCCAGATCCAGATCCGGGCCGGCCTCCCATTGCCGGCGCTGGGCCCTGCCGCATGGCCGACGACCGCGAGGTCGGCGGGAGCCTCCGACGGCCCGGGGGCATGGCGCGACACCTCCACCCGCGGCAGGGTGCGGAAGAGATGCTCGAGGTCCGCCGGCACGTCGCGGCCGAGCACGATGCGGAGGGTCTCCTGCTGGCTGTGGACTCCCTGGATATCCTCGTACACCTGGAGCGCGGTCCGGATGCGCCCCGAGTCCATGGCGGGCGGGAAGAACGTCCGCGCCGGGTCCGGCACCACGAACTCCGGGACGGCCCGGCCATCGGTGAGCAGGCTCGCAAACGCGGCCCGCCGGCGCTTTTCGTTAAAATGAACGTCAAACCACTTGGCGCCGGCCACCCCCAGGGCCCGGGCTTCGTCCGGCCGGGCGAGCAGGGTCCCGGCCCGCTCCGCCAGTTCCTCGGGCGTGCGATAGGTGGCCATCTCCCGGCCATCCTGCCACAGCGACTCGAGGCCCGACTCGGGCGCCAGCCGGTCGGTCAGCAGGGCTCCCCCCGCCGCCATGATTTCGAAGCAGCGCAGGTTGAGGTCGCCGTTCAGGCTGACGTTGAGGCCGAGGAGCGACGCGCCGTAGAATTCCAGGGCTTCCTGCTGCGGGAGCGAGGAGACTGCGAGGGGCAGCTTCCGCTCGGCCAGCATCCCGGCCAGGCGCAACCGGCGCTCGTGCAGGGACCCCACCTGCCCCACCAGCGCGATCCGGGGTTCGCGCGCAGCGGAGCGCGCCGCGGCCACCGCCGCATCGCTGTGGGGAAAGGTCAGTCCCGGGAACCAGAAGAGATTGCGGAGCCCGGCGGCCCGAAAGAGGGGGATGTGGTGGCGCGTGTAAAGGAAGACCACCCGGTCGAAGCGCTGCGAGGCCGCGTATTCCACCATCCCGAGGATCGGGCGTTTCAGGTGGTGGGTGTCGGCCACCAGCAAAACCTTGGGACCCGGCAGGGCGTCGAGATTGCGCGGGACGCTGACCCAGCTGGAGTCCACCAGGCAGACGATGGCCTCGGGTTGGTGTTCCGGCAACATCCGGGACACCACCTTCGCCAGATCATATTCGCCGGCGGGGGTGCGCATCGATACAATTTTTCCACCCAGCTCCTCGAAGGGGAAATACGGCCCGCAGTTGATCTGCTCATCGCCCAGGAGGGGCGGCGCCATATAATGAGCCGGCGAACCGGAACAGAAAAGGAGGCGCATGCGCGGGCGGCGATTAGGGCTGGCGGAACGCGCCGAGCTGGCGGCGCCAGGGAGCAGCGGCGGGATCGAAAACCCTCGGGCGCTCGCCCCGTCGGTCGACCCCGGCGACGCCCAGTCTCACCGCCGCGAGGTCGCCGCCCGGCGCCATCAGCCGCGACGCAAAATCGAAGTCCTTCGGAACGAGCTTCTCGCTCAGGCAGGGATTGGGAAGGACGATGCTCGACGCCATGCCTGCGGTATAGCATACGCCGAACCAATTTTTATAAACATTCGTAAGTGGTTATACTGATTCGCTTTAAAATTTCTTTTTTCGGCAAAATTTGCCGCCTGCCCGCCACCGCGCAAACCCCGGCAAATTTTTCACGCGGCCGCGCAGCGCTCCGCCCACATCCGCCGATAGCCGGACTCCAGGTCGCGGACAAAGCCCGTCTCGTCGCACAAGGGGCTGTCCCGCATCAACTCGCGCATCCTTCCCCGCAGCGCCGCGAGCCGGGGCAGATCCGCAGCCAGGGCGGTGGCGGCCGCCACATAGCCGTCCTCCGTCTGGGCAATGCCCTCCGGGAATCCGACGTGGCTGAGCAGGCTGGCCCCAACCCGGGCCGCGTGAGTTCGGCCGGCCAGCGTGATCACGGGCACGCCCATCCAGAGCGCCTCGCAGGTCGTGGTCGTGCCGTTATAGGGATCGGTGTCGAGGGCGAGGTCAACCCGGCCATAGAGCCCCAGGTGCCGGGCGACCGAGAGCTCCTCGCCGTTGAATTCGACCTGATCACCCCTCGCGCCCTGACGGACGAATTGCTCGCGCACCGCCACCGCGGTGGCCGGGTCCCCCAATCCGCGCGACTTGAGCAGCAGGGTTGAGCCCCGCACCTCCCGGAGGAGGCGGGCCCAACGGCGGATCGTCTCCGGGCCCACCTTCGCAAAGTTGTTGAAGCAGCCAAAGGTGATCCGGCCGGACGCCAGCGCCGGCAGGAGCCCGACCTCCGGGCTTTCCGCCGGCGGACGATAGCAGGAGAACACCCGGGGCAGCCGAAAGAGCCTTTCGCTGTGCCAGGCCTCCGTCTGCCCGGGCGGATCGCAGACGGCCTCGGTCAGCCGAAAGTCGATCGCCGCCAGCCCCGTGGTGTTGGGGTAGCCTAGCCAGGTCACCTGCACGGGCGCCGGGCGGCGCGCAAACACCGTCAGGCGATTGCGTGCCGTATGGCCCGCCAGGTCCACGAGGATGTCGATCCGATCGCGCCGAATCTGCGCCTCCAGCTGGGCGTCGCTGAGCCGCGCGGTGTCCCGCCACCCGGCGGACTGGGCGCGCAGCCGCTCCGTCACGCCGTCGGGCACCGGGGCGTCGGAATAACAGATCGCCTCAAAGCGGTCCCGGTCGTGCCGCGCCAGCACCGGCTCGAAAAAACCGGCCACGGCGTGCCGTACGAGGTCGGGCGAGACATAGCCCACCCGCAGGCGCCGCGACGGAGAGAAGTCGTGGCCGGCCGGGCCGGCCGGGGCGCCGCCGAGCGCGGCGTGGCGGCGCGCCCAGCCGCGGTGCTCCTCGGCGACTGCCGCCGGGTCGAGGCCGGGGATGAAGTTCAGGGTGTAGAGCAGGTTGCTGTGGATCGCCGGCCGCGGCTGGCCCCGCAGGGCGGCGGTGTGGTGGGCGAGCGCCTCGGCGGCCCGCCCCTGCGCCTTCAGGACCCGGCCGAGATTGTCATGCGCCGCCGGATACCCGGGCCGCAGCTCGAGCGCGCGCTTGAGCTCGCGCGCGGCCTCGGCGCAGCGTCCGCGGAGCAGCAAGGTGTGGCCGAGGACGTTGCGCGCCTCCGGGCGAAAGGGCTCCAGCGCGAGCGCCTGGCGGAAGCATTCCTCGGCGGGCCCGAGCTGCCCGCGTTCGAGGCAGGCCACGCCGAGGTTGAGCCAGATGGCGGCCTGGGCCGGGTCGAGCCGGGCCGCCGCCCGCAGGCTGGCGACGGCCTCCGCGTAGGCGCCCGCGCCCTTCAGCGCATTGCCGAGCTGGTGGTGGGCCTCGGCCCAATCCGGGTGCAGCGCCACCGCCCGGCGCAGTTCCGCCACCGCCTCGTCGGACCGGCCCTCGCCCCGGAGCGCGCGAGCGCGCCGGAGGTGGGAGAGATCGGGCGCGGGCGCGACCCCGGGCGGCGCGGCCGGGGCGCTCACGCCGCCCTCCCGGCGCCGGTTTCGAGGCTGGACTGGCAGTGGTCCCGCCAGAGCCCGCGCAGCGCGGCCCCGAAACGCTCCGCCTGGCCGCGGTGATCGAGCAGGGCGCTGGCCCGCATCTCCCCGCGCAGGACCGCGCGCAGGCGCGCGCGCCCGGCGCCATCGGCGGCGAGGGCTGCGGCCTTGGCAATGTACCCGCTCCAGTCCTCCGCCAGCCACTCCGGGTGGCCGACCGCCCGGAGCAGGCTCGCCCCCACCCGGCTGGCGTGGCGATCGCCGACCCGGGTGATGACCGGGACGCCCATCCAGAGCGCCTCGCAGGTCGTCGTCGTGCCGTGGTAGGGAAAGGTGTCGAGGGCGACGTCGACCCGCCCGTAGGCGGCCAGGTGATCGGCGATCGTGCGCGTCCGCTCGAGGAACTCGACCCGGTCGGGCGGGAGACGGGCGGCCTCCAGGCGCCGGCTCACCTCGGACTGCAGGGCCGGCACCGTCAGGCCCGATCCCTTGAGCAGCAGGCGGGAGCCGGGCGCCGCCTGGAGCAGGCGGCCCCACGCCAAAAGGGTGGGATCGGTGACCTTGGAGAAGTTGTTGAAGCAGCCGAAGACGACGCCTCCGCCGGCGATCCCGGGGGACGCGACCGGCTCCGGGGCCTCCGGCGGCGGGGCGTAGCTCCACGCCGTGGCGGCGAAGCGCACCAGCCGCTCGCTGTGAAACGAGTCGGCCTGGCCCGGCGGGTCCGTCACCGCGTCGACCAGCCGGTAGTCCATCGCCGGAACGCCGGTCGTGTCGGGATACCCCAGGTAGGTTGCCTGCAGCGGCGCCACCCGCCGCGCCAGCAGCGGCAGGCGGTTGTGGCCGGTATGCCCCGCGAGGTCGAAGATGATATCGAGGGCGTCGCCGCGCAGGATGGCTTCGAGGGCGTCGTCACCCTGGCCGGCGACCACCCGCCAGCAGGTCGCCAGCTGGCGGAGGCGCTCCGAGGTGGCGTCGACCACCGGCTGGTCGTGGTAGAGGTAGACGTCGAACGCCGCGCGGTCGAGGTGCGCCAGCAGGGGCTCGATGAAATAGGCGACCGAGTGGCGGTGCAGGTCCGGGGAGAGGAAACCGAGCCGCAGGCGCCGCCCGGGCTCCCGCGCGCCCGGAAAGTCGCGCCGCGGTGCGGCGCCCACCGCCGCCCCAAATTGGCGGTGCTCGGCGAAGAGGCGATCGCTCGAGAGGTGGCCCAGGTATTGCAGGGCCAGCAGCCGGGCGCTGCGCGCCTGATGATTGCGCGGGTTGCCCGCCAGCGCGAGCTCGTAGGCCTCGACTGCGGCGGGCAGCCGATAGCAGCGCTCCAGCGCCAGCCCACGGCCGGCCTGGGCGTGATCGAGCTGCGGATCGATCTGGAGCGCGCGGCCGAAGGCCCCGAGGGCCTCGCCCAGGCGCCCGAGGTAAAGCAGGCAGATCCCGAGGTTGGACCATGCCGCGGCCCCGCCCGGCTGCAGCTCGGCGGCCCGGCGGAAGTGGGGCTCGGCCGCGGCGTGCCCGCGGACGTCGACCAGGACCACCCCGAGCCGCTCGTGGGCCTCGGCATAGCCGGCATCCAGCGCCAGCGCCTGCTCCAGGGCGGACATCGCCTCGCCCAGCCGCCCGAGTTGGCGCAGGATCCCGCCGAGGTGATACCAGGCTTCCCGGCCCTTGGGGTCGAGCGCCAACGCCGCGCGCAGCGCCTCCTCCGCCTCGGCCGGGCGGCGGAGGACCCCGAGAGCGATGCCCAGGCGCAGGCAGGCCGGCGCCGAGGCCGGGTTGAGCCGGCGCGCCTGGGCGAGCAGCGGGACCGCGCTCGCGGCATCGCCCTGCTGCAGTGCGACCAGCCCGCCGAGGTGCACGGCGTCGAAATTCCGCGGGTAGGCGGCGCGGACCCGGCGGTAGAGGGCCGCGGCCTCGGGCAGCCGGCCTTTTTGGTGATGGGCCAGCGCCGACTTGAGAAGTTGGTCGGACGTCGAAGGTGTCATGGGTGGCGGCGGCCCGCCCTCACGCTGCCTGGGTGGAAACGGCACCGGCGCGGAAAACTTGAATTAAAACTTCGCTTTAGCGCTAAACCCGCCGCGCCCGGAGCCGATGTAGCCGGAGAACTCCCGCGCTCACGCCATGCCTTTACCGTTGCTGTCCCCGTCACCCGAAGCCACCCGCTCGCGCTACAAGGACGACGAGATCCGCCGGCGCATCGACGCCTGTCCCAAGCTCGCCTCGCTGCAGAGCATCAACAAGGCCCTCGCCAACCTCGTCAACAGCGAGCAGAGCCTGACCTCGCAGATCGCCGAGATCATCCGCCGCGACCCCTCGCTGTCCGCCCGCATCCTGCGGATGGTCAACTCGGTGTATTTCGGCCTCTCCGCGCAGATCAGCGACATCGAGGATGCGGTCTTCTTCCTCGGCCTGCGCCAGCTGCGCGAGCTTTCCGTCGCCACCCCGGTGATCGAGGACCTGGAGCGGCTCCAGTCGCGGGCCTTCCCCGCCGAGCTGTGGAAGGGCCTCTGGGCCCATAGCATCGGCACGGCGATCCTGACCCGCGAGATCCTCGCCTCGGCCCCGATCACGGTGGACGACGAGGTCGACTACCTGGTGGGGCTGCTGCACAACCTGGGCAAGATCGTCATGGCCTATGCCTTTCCCAATGAGCTGGCCGCAATCGCGGAAACCCCCGTCGCCACGCCGGCCGAGGTCTGCGCCCTGGAGCGCCAGCTGATCGGATGGGACCACGCCGCGATCGGCGGATACTTCCTCGAGAACCATCACCTGGCCGAGGAGATCGTCTTTGCCGTGCGCTACCACAACGCCCCGGAAACCGCCCCGCGCCACCAGTTTTTCGCCTCCGCGGTGCAGGTCGCCGACTGCCTCGTCCGCCACATCGGCATCGCCAGCGGCTTCGAGAAGGTCGACGCCATCCCCGAGGACTACTGGACCGAGCTGCCCGGCTGGAAGATCCTCTTCGACGCGGGCCGCCCCGAGACCAAGATCGCGCGCGCTTCGCTGGCCAAGACCGTGCGCAGCCTGCCGGAGATCCTCGCCAACCTGCTGTGAGGGCGTAACGATGGAAGACGCCGCCACGACCTCCGAGCGGACCGAATATGAAAACGCCGCCGCCGCCGCGGCGGTCGCGCTCGCACCCTGGGAATCGAGTTCAATGCCGGTGTATTGCCGCGACGCGGCCGGCTTGCTCATTGCCGCCAATCCCGCCTTCACCCGCAAGTTTGGCCGCGCCGGCCAGCCCGTGAACGGCATCGCAGTCGAGACCCTGATTCATCCCGAGGACCGGGCCGCCTTTCAGCTGGCGGCCCATCGCCCCGGGCGGCTCACCCCGGAGTCGGGGCGGACCTTCCGGATGCAGACGTCGCACGGCTGGCGCTGGTTCGCCTGCGAGGAGGCCGTGCTGTCCGACGACGCCGACCGCCCGCTGGCCACCCGCGTCCTGTGTCGCGACATCACCCGGCAGCGGCTGGCCGAGGAGCTCTATACCAAGCTGTCCCGGGCGGTCGACCAGTCGCCGGTGGCCATCGCCATCACCGACGCCGAAGGGCGGATCCAGTACGTCAATCCGCGGTTTGTCCACGCCACCGGGCACAGCCTGGAGGATATCCTCGAGCTCAAGGTCGAGGTGCTGCGCGAGGGCCACGCCACCGAGGCCTCCTACCAGGAATTCTGGGCCGTCCTGCGCGCCGCCGGGGAATGGCGGGGCGAGATCTCCCGACCCCGCCTCGACGGCGGGCTGGTCTGGGAGTCGGTCCACGTCTCGTGCATGCGCAACCCGGCCGGGGAGATCACCAACCTGCTTTGCATGCGGGAGGACATCACCGAGCAGCGCCGCCTGCAGGAGCAATTGCGCCAGGCGCAGAAGATGGACAGCCTCGGGACCCTCGCCGGCGGCATCGCCCACGACTTCAACAACCTGCTCGCGGTCGTCACCGGCTACGCGGAGATCGCGGCGCTCAATCCCGAGGCGCCGGCCGTCCTGCAGAAGAGCCTGCGCGAGATCGTGCGGGCCGCGCAGCGGGCCAGCGGGCTCGTGCGGCAGATCCTGACCTTCAGCCGCAAGGCCGACGTGCGTTTCGCGCCGATTGACCTCAACCAGCTGGTGCGCGACCTGCTCGCCCTCTTCGCCGAGACCTTTCCGCGGATCATCACGTTCAACGTCGAGCTCCAGGAGGGCCTGCCCGCCCTGCTGGCCGACCACAACCAGCTGCAGCAGGTGGTGCTCAATCTCTGCGTCAATGCCCGCGACGCCATGGCGTCGGGCGGAGAGCTGTCCGTCCGGACCGTGCTCTGCCCCCGCGGCTCGGCCTCCAATCCGCTCGCCGATCCCGGCCAGAGCTACGCCTGCCTCCGGGTCAGCGACACCGGCGTGGGCATGACCGAGGAGGTCCGCCATCGCATCTTTGAGCCGTTCTTCACCACCAAGGAGTCCAATCGCGGCACCGGCCTGGGGCTCGCGGTGGTTTATGGCATCGTCGCCTCCCACCACGGATTCATCGAGGTGGACAGTTCGCCCGGCGCCGGCAGCACGTTCCAGATCTACCTGCCCGTGGCCGAAAACGCCGCGGCCACGGCCGGTCCGGCGGTCTCGTGCGACTTTCCGGGCGGCACCGAGTCCATCCTGGTGGTGGACGACGAGGATCCCCTCCTCCGCCTGCTCGAGATGGCCCTGACCAGCAAGAGCTACCGGGTGACGTGCGCCCGCAACGGCCTGGACGCGATCGACCTCATCGCCGATCGGGGCCGGCCCATCGACGCGGTCCTGCTCGACCTCAACATGCCGGGCGCGACGGGCCTGGAGGTGATGAGGTTCATCAAGGCGGCCCGGCCGGAGCTGAAGGTCCTGGTCATGAGCGGCGACCTCAAGCCGGAGGTCCGCGCCGAGATCGAAAAGCTGGGCGAGGACAATTTCATTCGCAAACCCTTCCCGCTCGACGACCTCGGCCGGCGCCTGCGCCGGCTGTTCCAAGGATGAGCGCGCCCTCGATCCAAATTGCCGTGTTTCCGCCTCAAGCGGCGCGCGGGCCGGCCGATATCAGGGTCGGGCTTTCAGAGACAACCGCGGGAATGCCAGAACGCATTCCCTATGAATTATCGGGTGAAACCGCCGTCGGTGGCCGCGCGGTGGGGTGGGCTTTTGCTCGCCCTGCTCGTCCCGCCGCTCGCAACCGGCGTATCGCAACAGACCGTGCCGCAGGATCCGGACTCGGCGGACCGTGCCCTGCCCTATACCAATGGGGAGTCGCGGTCGTACCTGCTGGTCGTCGGTTCGCCGCCGCTGCGATTCCAGGACCCGGAAACCCCGATGCTGCCCGAGGTCTCGACCCGTCCACCCGCGGCGGGCCCGCCGACGCCATCCGACAAGCGCGCCCGGGCGTACGGTCAGGCGGATCTCCCGGCTGGGTCGAACGGGGCCAAGGACGCCAGCCCTTCAACCAAGACGGTGGTCGCGCCCCCGCCCAAGCCGGGGCCGGTGCCGATCCTGCCCGACGACGGCAGCTCGCGGGTGCGGCCCGAGGACTTCCTGCCCTTCTTCCAGTTTCCGGGGGCGCGGCCGGGCCCGGCTGAATCCACCATCGGCGTGCCTCCTTCCGCTCCGACTCCCGGTCAGATCCCCCCCAGTTCGGCCACCTACCAACAAGAATGACCACCGCCCCTCGCCGCCTCCACTTTCGCTGGGCCTGCGCCTTTCTGGCCCTCGCCGCGCTTCCGCCGGCCTGGGCGGCCCGGCCGACGACACCGGCGCCCGATGCCGCCGGCGGAGAGGTGGAGACGGAGATGCAGGGGCTGCTCCGCCTCGGGACCACGCTGAGCGCCCGGGGCGATTATGGGACGGGGGAGATCGCCTATTGGCAGGTCCTGAAAAACCCGGACTCCGGGCTGGCGGACCGGAAGGACGCCCTGCTGGGGCTGGCCCATCTGCACCGCCGCCAGGGGGCGCTGACCAAGGCCGCGGCGATCTACGAAAAATACGTCAAGGACTATCCTGATGACGAACGCGTCCCCGACGCCCTCTTGGAGCTCGGCCGCACCTTGCGGGACATGGGAGTGAACCGGATGGCAATCGGCTGCTTCTACAGCGTGATCAATTCGACCCTCAAGTTTCCCTCCCAGGGCTTCGAGCACTACCAGGCCCTGGCCAAGACCGCCCAGTTTGAAATCGCCCAGACCTACTTCGAGGCCGGCGATTTCGCCGAGGCCGGAAAATACTTCTCGCGCGTCCGCCTGCTGGACCTCGCGCCGGCCGACCGCGCCCGCGCCCATTTCATGGCCGCCTTCTCGCAGCAGCTCGGCGGCGACCTGGAGACGTCGGTGATGACCTTGCGCTCGTTCCTGGCGGACTGGCCAGCCGACAAGAACGTCCCCGAGGCCCGCTACCTCCTCGCCACCAACCTGCGCCAGCTCAACCGGCCGCAGGAGGCGCTGGCCGTCACCTTCGAGCTCCTCCGGACCGAACACGCCCACTCGGAGGCCGACCCCCAGCGCTGGTCGTACTGGCAGCGCCGCACCGGCAACGAGGTCGCCAACGAATTCTTCCAGACCGGTGACACCTTCAATGCCCTGGCCATTTACCAGGGACTGTCCGAACTGTCGGACAGTCCCGCCTGGCGCCTGCCCGTCACCTATCAGATCGCGCTCTGCGAGGAGCGGCTCCGCCAGCTCGACCGCGCCCGCGCCGCCTACGCGATGATCGTCGCCGCAGGCCAACCCGCGGCCGGTCCGCCGGCCAGCGGCGAAATCGCGGATTTGGCGCAGATGGCTGCCTGGAGGCTTGCGCACCTCGACTGGCAGGACCAGGCTGACCGCAAGTTCTCCACCCTTTTCCCTCCCGCCGAAAAGCCGCCGTCCGCCCCCCCCGCCGCTCCGCCCCCCCCGCCCACTTCATGACGTCGCCGGACCAGGTCAGCATTCACCAGCAGATTTGCGACGAACTCTACACCCTGGCCCTCGATGAGAACCGCTTTCTCCAGCAGGAGAAGCGGGCCCCCGACGCCGCCCTGCTGGAACGCAAGGCCGCGCTGCTGAGCCGGCTCGACCAGTCCCTGACCGCGCTGCGCGCCGCCCCGCGACCGGACGCCGCCCGGCGGAGCGCCCTGGACCAGGCGCGCTCCCGGATCATGCAGATCCTCCAGCTCGACCGCGAGAACGAGCAGCTGCTGCTCCGCTACAGCCTGGCCCGCTCCCCGGCGCCGGCCGCGGCACCCCAGGGCTCGGCCGCCACCCTGGACCGGCTGTACTCCCGCCATCCCTGACCGAGGTGCGCGCGC
>Ga0302319_10012707_pt1 | contig 15843 bp, 18 predicted proteins | sample Bog_T0_2_FD_203319 | JGI IMG/M metagenome (GOLD analysis project Ga0302319, IMG submission 203319) | Peat permafrost microbial communities from Stordalen Mire near Abisko, Sweden - Bog_T0_2 | ecosystem: Environmental > Terrestrial > Soil > Wetlands > Peat | place: Sweden: Abisko, Stordalen Mire...
TGGTAAAAACAGCAACTATATTGCTGAGCTCGATTTCGGCAACAACGTCGTCGGCGTCGACATTTCAGAAACAGCATTGAAGCAGGCTCGGTTTCGCGCACACGAATTAACTGAACAAGAAAAAATTGGCGCGATGCAAACTAGTTTTGAAAACCGAAGTATTGGTGAACCGCTTCCCTTCGCTGATCATCTGTTTGATATTGCACTCGACGTCACTTCATCAAATTCACTGTCGGAAAAAGAACGTGCGATTTATGTCGGCGAAGTTCACCGAATTTTGAAAATTGGGGGATATTTTTTCGTACGCGCGCTCTGCAAAGACGGCGACAAAAATGCGGCGGCACTCCTCGCTTCAAATCCCGGACGAGAACCTGATACATATATACTGCCAGAAATGGGTCTCGCCGAACGAGTCTTTACTCGTGAAGATTTCATAGCGACCTATACTAATCAAACCGGCGCCAACTTCAAAATCCTTCATCTTAAAAAAGAAACTCATTACACGAAATTCAACGGTCGCTCTTACAAACGCAATTTTTGGGTTGCGTATTTGAAAAAAGTCTAAAAAATGATGCAGTAAAAAAACCGCGCATTCCCGAAGGAGTGTCGCGGCTGTGATTTTTTTACACATTTTTTTATCCAATTCAACCGATTTTTTTAATTCCCGGAAGAAAAGGTGTAACAATACCCACGAGAACCAAAACAATTCCGCAGGTCTGTAAAACCGTCGGGCATCCGAAATGTTTAGCCGCATAGCCCGAGCAAAACGCACTGACCATCATCCCTCCAAAGAAAAACTGGAAGGTGATGCCTAAAACAATACTCGAACGTTTGCGATCTTCAATCAGATGCATAAGCGCCCCGCGTAATGGCAGAAACGCGCACATGAATCCAACTCCGGACACAAACAGAAGCACAGATCCGACATTGATGTTTCTTGTATGTGCGAGAACTATGTGCGCTATACCGATAGCTAGACACGCCCCGATCACTGTCATTTTTCTGTTCTTCGATCCGTAGAAAACCGCGAACAAAGATCCAACAAGAGAACCTAATCCGGCTGAAATGCCGAGATAACTGAATTCCTTCGGACCACCGTTAAACATCGTTTCATTGATGACAGCGAGAAGAATGTTGTACGCGAAACCAAAAACCGTGACGACACAGGACAACAGAATGCAAATGCGTATGCCCGGATTTCCAAATGTATAACGCATACCCGCATTCACTTCCTTTATCATTCCATTCCATATTGGTATTGGCTCCAAATGAGTGAAATCCATTTTCTCCAATGCGAAGATGAGAACAATGTACGATGCAGCATTGATGAGAAACAAATTGGCGAAGCCGATTGATCCGACAAGCAAGCCTGCAAGGCCGTTGCCGATAATGAGACCAAAATTATAAAGCGAATTAAAAATAATCGCCCCTAAACCATGGTCATCCCTATCAACCAATGCGTCCTTGACCATTGCATTTCTGCAGATGCCATCAATTGCATACGGAATGCAACCAATACAGGTGATTGTGATGATTTCCCAAACAACGCTCATTTTTAATTGTTCGGAGGTGTGCACACCGTTACGGGTTAAGTATGCAAGTATAAGACCTTGCACAATACCAATAACGGCGGTGATTTGCAGAGCACGACGTTTATCAACTCGGTCAAGGAACAATCCAATCATTGCGCCAAAAAAACTTCCAGCGAGTAGATTAGCCGCCCAAACGATTCCGATATACGGAGCCGCCTTTTGTTTTCCGAGAAGTGCGACGAGAAAAAGTGATAGTGTCGCAGCCCGAAGCATAAGTCCTGTGAGCGATATCGCTTGCCCACTGTAATACCATTGAGCGTTTTTTTGATTTAATATGCTCGCTAATGTCGGCGGTTTCTTTTTGACAACTTCCGACGTTTCAGACAGTGCACTAGAGGTAGAGGCCATAATTATTTTGATCTTTCTTGGTTGTTGTGAATTGTGGGGTTCAAGTTAACTGAAAATAAATTAGCATAAAAATAACAAGAAGTCAATAAAATAGACAAATTCGCATCCATAAGCTATAGTGTCGAAACGCGCACATAACCCCGCAACCTTTGTCTTATTAATAAAAAGCGGACATGCGCACCAAATAAATGTTTAAAAAATTGAAGGAAAAGCTCGTTTCAGGCTCAAAAGATGAAACAATAACAGAAGCAGTAGTAGCAGAAAAGACAGTTTCAGCCACGACAGAAAAAACGGTAAAAACGGAAAAAGCAGAGAAAAAAACAAAACACCCAAAGAAAGCGGAATCAGCCGAGGAAACGGCTGCTGCCCTTTCGAAGAAAAACAGCGTCATGGGTAAACTCGTCGACGGGATGAAAAATCCTCCGATCGACGGTGACATTGTTGAAGGTCCTGTAATTAATATCGAAAAATCGGCGGTCTATATCGACCTCGCGCCGATGGGCACCGGTATCATTTACGGAAAGGAATTTATTACGGCTCGCGATATCATTAAGAAAATTGCCATCGGCGATATCGTCGCAGCAAAAGTCGTCGACACTAATAATGCCGAAGGCTATATCGAATTGTCGCTCAAGGAAGCTCGCCAGGCATTGATCTGGAGCGAAGCGGAAGAAGCAATCAAGTCAAAGAAAATTCTCGAACTCCCCGTTCTCGAAGCAAACAAGGGTGGTCTCATCATTGCTTGGCAAGGCATTTCAGGATTCCTACCTGCATCTCAGTTGAAACCTGACCATTACCCTCGCGTAGCTGATGGCGACAAAGATCGCATTTTGGACGAATTGAAAAAACTCGTCGGCAAGAAAATTTCAGTCGCAATCATTTCAGCGCTTCCAAAGGAAGGCAAACTCATCTTCTCCGAGAAAACTTCAGGCCCAACAGAAGTGAAGGACAAGGAAAAGATTGTCGGCAAATACAAAGTCGGTGATGAATTCGAAGGAACAGTAACTGGCATCGTTGATTTCGGCGTCTTCGTCAAAATCGAAGACGGTTTGGAAGGCCTCGTCCACATCAGCGAAATCGATTGGTCTCTCGTTGAAGATCCTCGACTCTTCTACAAAGTCGGTGACAAAGTCCGCGTGAAAATCATCGACATAAAGGAAAACAAAATTTCCCTTTCGATCAAAGCTCTCAAAGAAAATCCTTGGACTGAAGCTGGCAAGAAATACAAGAAAGACAAAGTCGTCGAAGGTGTCGTCATCAAATTCAACAAGCACGGCGCATTGGCTTCGATTGAAGAAGGCATCGCAGGACTTGTCCATGTCAGCGAATTCGGATCCGAAGAAAAACTCCGCAAGGCATTAGAACTCGGCAAAACCTACACATTTAAGATCAGTTTGTTTGATGCAAAGGATCAAAAGATGGCGTTGAGTTTTGTAAACAAGGACGCAGCGACTGCAGTAAAGAAATAAAGACAAGAAAACCGGCATATGCATGCCTCCGAGGAAACGGCGTACTTTTCTACTGAAAAGTCGCCTCACTCTCAGTCGTCTTCACGACTTCCGAGAGTTCCTCTCCATCATGCATATGCCGGTTTTCGCGTTACTATACTTAAGTTTTTACGCTGAGACTACTCTTTCAATTTTTGTATACTTAGATTTTCCAAAGGCTAATATCGGGAGAAAGATAAAACTTAAAAATAGTAGTCCGATTGTAAACCCTATTCCCTTTCCAAAAGATTTAGCTAAATCATTGAACACAATGATTGCTATTATAATGTTAACAAAAGGTATAAACATCAAAAATATCCACCACGCGGGACGATTTGTGATTTCTAATAAAACAAAAAGATTGTATATCGGTATAATTACTGCCCAACCATGCTTACCGGCTTTTCGATAAACTATCCATTGCGAAACGAAAACTAATACTATAATCGCCAACGATAACCAATAAAATGCTGCCATGAAAGGAGCTACAGCTTCGAAAAAAGCTGGACACTGAACTATTTGACCATTCACCGTACACTGAACTTGAGCAAACGCTGGAATTGGAATAATAAACGTAAACAGGGCGAGCAGTATTTTTTTAATCATAGTACATAAATTATATCATGCTCTTTATTCCTTATTAAACCCAATCTGATTTTCCGGCTTCGACTCAATTTCTGACGGATTCATGAGCTCGTTTAGAACAGAATTGATTTCGGATAGATTTTCGCCTTGATCTCTTTGTTTTTGCTCGAGTTGTTCGATTTTGTGCGCGAGATCTTTGTGTGTCGCCAACATTTCACGAAGTTTAATGAACGCTCGGACTATCGAAATACCCATTTTTACCGCACGCTCGCTTTTCAAAATAGAAGAAAGCATCGCAACACCGTGTTCAGTGAAAACATATGGTAAATAGCGATTTCCACCTCGCCCAATCTTTGAGGTCACAATTTGTGACCTCAAAGATTGGGCTTCTTTTTCGTTAAGTTGAAACATAAAGTCGCACGGGAATCGATTTTGATTGCGGCGGACAGCTTGATTTAAAACTTTAGTAGAAACTTCATACAAATCTGCCAAATCTGAATCGAGCATAACCCTATAGCCGCGAATCAGATAAATTCGCTGTTCAAATATCGGCGCAGGTATTGCGATTTGGTTTTTGGCATCTTTCATTCACTTAATCTAACATGAATGAAAAACACTTTTTTACAAAAACTTTATCAAAATTTTATCTGTCGAGAAGGATACTCGACATAAGTTTTCCCTTATCTGTGGAAAACTAAGTAAAATTAATATTTTTATTCATTTCCTCGACAAAATAACTGCGGAATTTTTTTGGTATTGTCGAAGTAACGTAATAAATATCCCATGGCTTCCGTGCAATCTGTCTTTTTATGGCTTCGTCACTTGAATATAATTCACCAATATCAATAAGAATAATCTCCCCTTTTGAGTTGATGCCATAATTTTTTCCAATAAGAAAACTTTTGTCTATCAAACGGCTTTTAATAAGTTTTTGATTCAGATTAATAAATTGATCAATCCGTTTTTTTCCTTCATCCAATGAAAGTGTTTTAAAATAAACATGCAATGGAATCGCTTTGTCTTGTTCATAATCAAGTTCATTTAAAACTTTAGGGTATCCAAAAAGAGCCATGTCTATTTTTGTTTCTTTAATTTTCTTAATGGAATCGAGCGCGGTATCCCTGCATCCCCTATGATATCTGGGTATCTTCCAAAATGGATATCTGAAGGAAGGAAAAGTCTGTCGAAGCATGATCGAATAGGCTTGGAATTTCGTATTATATTTCTTCGAAACCCTACCGTTGCCAAGATCGTAAACCGTGTATTGCCAACCCCTGCCAAGATATTTCATTTAATTAGCATTATAAATACTCATCGCCTTTTCGCGGGTTTCCAAAATTATCGTCTCAATGGCGCCGATGACGTTTTTTGTGACTTTTTTAAGTTCGGTTGCTTCGGCCGGTTTGAATGCGGACAAAATAAATTTTTCGATTTCTTTTTCGCCGTGCGGGACTTTGGCGGTGCCGTTGGCTTTTTCGGGAGCGACGCCGACGCGGACACGGACGAAGGCTTCGGTTTTCGCGGCTTTTATGATTGATTCGAGACCATTGTGTCCGCCTGAACTACGGTTGAACGAAACGCGGATTGAGCCGAGCGGCAAATTGAAATCGTCGTAAATAACAATCAACTTTTCAGCTTTCTTCAGATTAGGCTTTCCGAGAATTGAAATAAGCGGTCCAACTGAAAGTCCCGATTTATTCATGAACGTTTCCGGCGCAATAAGGGTCACCGATTCGGCTTTTTTGCCGGAACCAACTTCACCCTTCGCAACAAGCGCGCGCAATTTTTTATCAAGTTTGAATTCATCGACATTATCGACTGCTCCGATTGATTTCGCCAATGTAAAAAGCATATCACGACCGGTATTGTGTCGTGTTCCTTCATATTCTTGACCAGGATTTCCAAGTCCAACGATAATAAATGACATGCGCACATTATATATGAAGAGTTACTACATAAAAAGTCCGGCATAATTCCGAAAAAAGTGTTGCGACACAGAAAAAAGTCTTGTGTCAAACGAACTTTACCACTATAATTCAGCAATAAAAACTCTATGAACCCGAACGAAAATAATCAAAATCAAAATTCGGGAAATTTTCTCAAAGAAATTATAAAATTTATAATAATTGCGCTCATCGTAATTATTCCAATTCGAACATTTGTTGCTGATCCATTCATTGTCTCGGGACAATCAATGGATAATACATTCGCGGACGGACAATACCTCATAGTCGACCAATTGAGCTATCACTTTGAAAATCCTTCACGCGGAGATGTTATAATTTTCCGCTATCCAAAAGATCCAAGCCTCTTTTTCATAAAACGCGTCATCGGTCTACCTGGTGAAACAGTTTCAATAAACAACGGGGTAGTTACAATCAGCAATATCGGTGGTAATCCGAACGCTTCAACTACTCTCTCTGAACCATATATCTCTACCGAACACCGTTCATACGACACGTCGACAACAACACTCGGTGCCGACCAATATTTCGTCATGGGAGACAATCGAAATGAAAGTTCAGACTCGCGCATCTGGGGTCCTGTTCCGCGCGCGAATATTATCGGCCGGCCATTTCTGCGGCTTTTGCCGCCGACAAGCTTGTCGGTATTCCCAGGCCGAGATACGGAACTGGGTGATTAATAATTAACAAGTCGAGAGTACTCGACATAAGTGTCCGCGATTACACTCACCTTACCTATGAATAAATCGAATAAACAAAAAAACCAATCCGGCAAAAAGTCCGACCCTCGATTCATAGAACACAGCCATCTCGATAAAATTGGCGAAATTGCCGTCCATTACGGTTTTCACCCCTCAAAAAGTCCTGAAATTAAAAAAATAGATCTTGATCGTGCAAAAGCGCTTCTCGAAGGCGACTTTATTGACGATCGCGAACATCACAATCATTTACCGCTTCATGTCGAAGAAAAAATATCACTTTTGCGCATGTATGAAGAAAACAATATGCAAAATATGACCCAGCCGGTAATGTTTTATTTCAAAGATCCTTTCAAAAAACAATCTCAAGTCATTTCTGCGACTCTCAAAAAATTGGGAACCAGTTATCCGCGCTATGCCGACCTAGAAGTCATCGGCGCAAGCAAAAGTATTGCCGAAGCAACACTCATTCACACCGCACGCACAATACTTGCCGAAGAAGGCTACAAAAATATCTCGGTCGAAATCAACAGCATCGGCGATCGCGATTCCATTGCTAAATTTACGCGCGACCTCACTACATACTACCGAAAAAATATCAATGATATGCATGCGGAATGCCGTCAGCTTTTGAAACGCGATCCGTTCGCTCTACTTTCCTGCACCGATGAAAAATGCCGAAAAATAAATGACGATGCGCCAAAATCTGTCACATTTTTAACTGAACATAGCCGAAACCACTTCAAAGAAGTGCTCGAATATTTAGAAACTCTCGGCATACCTTACAATATCAACAACAACCTCATCAGCAACCGTAAATATTGCACCGAAACTATTTTTACTATCATCGATGAAGATTTTGTAACTGCAAGTAAAAATGGAAACAGTAACCCTCACGGTCATCGCGTTTTAGCAATCGGCGTACGTTATGACGGTCTCGCTAAAAAGATCGGATTGAAACGCGAAGTTCAAGGCGTCGGACTTTCCCTTCTCATAAAAGGCAATCATGCCGATTTGCGAAAAGAAGTGAAAAAAACCAAGCGTCCGCAAATTTCATTCGTGCAACTCGGCTTCGAATCAAAATTATTGTCGCTGGGCGTTTTGGAACTTCTCCGCGAAGCAAAAATTCCAATTTATCAATCGCTAGCAAAAGACCGCCTTGGCGCACAGGTTTCCATGATTGAAAAAAATCATATTCCCTACACTATTATTATGGGTCAAAAAGAGGCTCTCGAAAAATGTGTTCTCGTGCGCGACACCGAAACACATGCCCAAGATTCGGTGGCTCTCTGCGATTTGGCTAACTATATGAAGAAACTATTGAAATGACCTAGTAAAGCTGGGTCCAGATACCTCTTGCAAAGGTAAAAGCCTTATGCTATTATTCTCCGACATGACAAACGTAGAAGTATCACGAAATCCAAACGAAAATAACTTGAGCGTCCTTCGACGTTTTACAAAGCGTGTTCAAGGCGCTGGCATTTTACCACGCGTTCGCGGTATCCGATACGCTAGTCGCGTTCTTTCTCCATACAAGGTGAAGATGAAAACTCTCGAAGGCATCAAACGCAAAGAAAATATCAAAGAATTGATCAAGCTTGGAAAAATGCCTGAAAAACCTGCGCGATTCACACGATAATTCAATCGTTTCGCGGCAACAATCGCCGCTTCTCCCTTAATTTCAAAATGCTCTCGATTTCAAACACAACAAAAGCCAAGCTCCCGCGCTTGGCTTTTTCGATGCTGAAAAAAATAACTGACGAAATTCTCGGTTCCAATTATGAACTGTCGCTGGCCATTGTATCCGCGGCACATATGAAAAAATTAAATAGTACTCATCGTGGCATCGAAAAGACGACCGACATTTTGAGCTTTCCACTTTCCAAAACTGACGGCGAAATGTACATCTGTTTAAGCGAAACAAAAAAAGAATCATTAAAATTTGACCGAACATACGAAAATTTCCTGCTCTTCCTTTTTATCCACGGTTGTGTCCATTTGAAAGGATTCGATCATAGTAGTACAATGGAACGTATAGAAGCCCAATTTAGAAAGCGATTTAAGATTTAGTCGAATCTGGGTCGGGCGCTTAACGCCACATGTCACGCCTTCAAACCATCACCGGAATCGATATCGGAACCTATCATGTAAAGGTGGTCATTTCAGCGACTGGTGAGGACGGCAGCTACCCAAAAGTCATCGGCACAGGCACAGCTGAATCTCGTGGCCTTCGCCACGGATATATTACTAATGTTCGCGAAGTCGCAAAAAGCGTTCGTGCGGCTCTCGATGAAGCTGAACGTCGCGCTGATGTAAAAGTAAAACGTGCTTTCGTTTCAGTCGGTGGTGTAGGAGTCAGCAGTTTTACTTCAACCTCATCTATTATTGTATCGCGCGCCGATTCTGAAATCAGCGCTCTTGATATACAAAAATTGACTGATCAATGCCGCAAAGATTTACCTTCATCTGTCACCGTCAACCGAAAAATTCTCCATGAAATTCCGTTGTCGTATAAAATCGACGGCAGACCTGTGCTCGGCAATCCCGAAGGAATGAAGGCGAGCAAACTTGAAGTCAAGACTCTTTTCATCACTTGTCTCGAGCGACATTTAAATGATTTAATCGCTACGATTGAAGAAGCTGGCGTCCGCGTTCAGGACGTCATGGCCGCGCCCGTTGCTGCCGGTCTCGTTACTCTTTCAAAAACACAAAAAATTGCCGGCTGTATTTTGGCGAATATCGGAGCAGAAACGGTTTCAATTGCAGTTTTCGAAAATAATATGCCGATTTCACTCGAAATTTTCCCAATCGGATCAACTGACATTACCAACGACATCGCTCTCGGTTTAAAAGTTCCCCTCGAAGAAGCTGAACAAGTCAAAATCGGAGCCATCACTGGCGGTTCATATCCACGCAAAAAATTAGAAGAAATTATCGAAGCGCGTTTGTCGGACATTTTCGAATTGATTGATGCGCATTTAAAAAAAATCAGCCGCAGCGGTTTATTGCCGGCTGGAATTATTATCACCGGCGGCGGCGCGGGACTCGGCACAATTGAAGATTTGGCGCGCGCATCATTGCGATTACCGTCACGTGTCGGTAGCATTCATTGGCAAGAGCGGGTCACGGGTGCGGGCGGTAAAACTCCTGCTTCGGACAAAACGACAGGTTCTACGGAAAAATCTTCGACTGAACGCGGCGGGACTGAACGCATCCGAGACAAACAAACCTATCGCGACGCAACATGGGCTGTGGCTTATGGACTTTGCATATTCGGAGCATCCGCTGAAGGTGCCGATACCGTCGGTGGTTCGGGCACCCGCGCGGCCGGAACAGCTGTCAAAAGCTTCACCAACTGGGTACGACAATTTTTACCATAACATACACCCCTTTCCTTTTATTAAACACTTTGATATTATTGTACTCAACTAGCGTTTGGCCAAAGTTGTAGAGATTAAACTGCGACATTAGGCGCCCATCAAAACATTCTGGGCGTCGCCAGACATAGCTGTATTAATATGCCCAACATCACACCTGAAATAGAAGCTTTTGCTCGCATCAAAGTCCTCGGAATCGGAGGCTCGGGAAAAAATGCAGTTAACCACATGATCAATTCAAAGGTCAAAGGGGTTGATTTCATTGCAATTAATACAGACTCACAGGATCTCCATCATTCTCTCGCAAAAAAACGAATTCATATCGGTAAAAATTTGACTCGCGGTCTCGGTACGGGAATGAATCCTGAAATCGGCAAACGCGCAGTCGAAGAATCAAAAGAGGACATCCAAGAAGCAATTAAAGGCTCTGACATGATTTTTATTGCTGGAGGATTGGGTGGTGGAACATGTTCTGGTGCTTCACCATCAGTCGCACGTACAGCAAAAGAGCTCGGTGCGTTGACTGTGGCCGTTGTCACCAAACCTTTCTATTTCGAAGGTCAACAGCGCTCAAAAATCGCTGAAACTGCTCTCGATGAACTTCGCAAAGAAGTCGATGCAATTATCGTTATTCCAAACGACCGACTTCTCTCGACAATCGAAAAAAACACAACTGTTAAAAATGCTTTCGCAATGTGCGATGAAATTTTGCGACAAGCTGTCGAAGGTATTTCCGATTTGATAACAACACCTGGACTCATCAATATCGACTTTGCCGACATTCGCGCGGTCATGGAAAATTCAGGGCCTGCACTCATGGGTATCGGATCGGCCGCCGGTGAAAATCGCGCAGTCGAAGCTGCAAAAATGGCTATCAACTCCCCACTTCTCGACGTTTCAATTACCGGCGCACGCGGAGTTCTCTTTTCTATTGCTGGTGGCGAAGACCTCACAATGTTTGAAATTCAGGATGCTGCAAAAGTCATCACTGAATCAATCGACCCACAGGCAAAAGTCATCTTTGGTACAGTCCGCGACGACAAGCTCAAGAAAAACGAAATCAAAATAACGGTTATTGCTGCTGGTTTCCCTGAATCGAGCGCATTCATCAGCGGAGCAAACGCAAACGGTGCTTCAAACGAACTCCGCTCTTCAACTTCAACAGACAAGCGCGGTAAAATCTTCAATTCAATGTCCTCAGCGCCGACTTCAAATACCCGAGCTGAACGCACTGAATCTCCTTCGATAAAAGATACAAAAGATATCCCAGCAACTACCAAGTCTCCAGTTAAAGACGATGACGACGATTGGGGTGCGGTTCCGGCATTTCTCCGACGAAGCAAAATTAAATAAAGAAAAACTGGCAATTATCGCCAGTTTTTCTTTTCTGCTTTTTTTCTGATATAATATACGCCATTATGATTTACGATCTCGCAATTATCGGTGGTGGTCCGGCTGGCGTTGCCGCGGGCGTATATGCTTCGCGTAAACGATTGCGCACTGTCTTCATTACAGGCGATTTCGGCGGACAAAGCACTGTTTCCGAAGGGATCGAAAACTGGATCGGCACAGTAAAAATTCCGGGACTAACTCTTGCCAAAAATCTCGAAGCTCATCTGCGCGCATATGCCAATGGTACCGACGGCCAACCAATACTCGACATTAAAACTGGCGAATTATGTCAACTCGTTTCAAAATCTGCGGGATATACTTCGGAAAAACCACTCTTTACCATAACTACAAATAAAAAAACTGGCGCAAATACATACGAAGCCCACGCCGTACTTCTCGCAGCAGGAAGTCATCGCCGAAAACTCGATGTTCCTGGCGCAGACACATTCGAACACAAAGGCCTGACCTATTGCGCGTCATGCGACGGACCTTTGTATGCTGACCAAGACGTCGTTGTTGTCGGAGGAGGTAATGCCGGCTTCGAAAGCGCCGCACAACTCCTAGCATACTGTAAAAGCGTCACATTGCTCAATCGAAGCGAGAATCTCCGCGCCGACCCTTCGACCGTCGCATCAGTAACCGCGCATCCAAAAGCAAAAATTATTCTCAATGCTGTACCAAAAGAAGTAAAAGGCGACAAATTTGTTACCAGCTTCATATATACCGATACAAAAACAAATCAGGATATCACAGTCGCTGTAACAGGCATTTTCGTTGAAATCGGCTCTGTTCCGACGACTGAATTCGTCAAAGATCTCGTGCAACTGAACACATACGACAATGTTGTGACCGATCCGCGAAATCAACGCACGTCCGTTGCCGGCATCTGGGCCGCGGGTGACTGTACCGACGGCATTTACCATCAAAACAACATCGCCGCCGGCGACGCCGTAAAAGCTCTCGAGGACATCTATATCAGTTTAAATAACAGCAAAAACTAATCCCCGTTCGCTGGACATTTTCCCCACAGGCCCACTCGGGCTTTTTTCGCAGCAGCCTCGTCGGCTTTAAATTGCGCCTGATATTTGTATGGCTGATTCAAAAACGTATATTCATGGGCAAAACCCTGCACAATCATGTATTCATTATACAAATCGGTGGTTGTAGCCAAAGCACCATCATCGCCCTCACTATCCGCAATTTCGGCCAGAACAATACCCTGCGGCAAACGAACATACGCCAACAATCGACCATATTTGTCGTAATCGCCTTTTGTCGGATCCTTGTCGAGATATACCGAAACTCCCGTCGAGGTAGCGTCGCCAATCCGTTCTCCGAAAATCCTCTTCGCCTCGGCTGAAGCTTCTGGTCCATAACATTCAACCGGTTTTCGCGGGTCGACGGTCTCCGGCGTATCTGCACCAATCAACCGCACAGTAATGTCATGTCCAGAAACAGCAACCACAATCGTATCACCGTCAATATCGCGCACGACCGGATACAAAACATCGCTCTGCACCAGATCGGCATATTTCCAAGCATTCAATGTATACGAATCCCCCGCAAAATGATTCCCGCCGGATGAAACAAATGAAGTATTTTGTAACGCAGGAACAAGACAAAACTTCATGAATAGCGCCATGCATATCAATAAAATTGCCCCGAATACAAATTTTTTTATGTCTCGATGAATATTCACCCAACCAGTCTACCGCATACCCAATCAAATTTCGCTCAAGAAATACTAAAATTTTGATAAAATTTCGGCGATAAATCTTTTTTAATGTTTTGTAAAGTCTTTCGCAGAGACGATTACATCTCCGGAGCCGCATCAAAATCATTCTTGAATTTCGCCATCCATGCGACCATCATTGGATCGTTTTCAGGTGTAGCCTTTACTTGAACCGCCCTGTCCGGATGCGCCGTTTCAAGATGTTTCATGGCATTAGCCAACATTTCATCAGTCGTCGCGCCTGTAATTTTCGCATCGCACGGACCGCCCATTTGCGCACATGTTAATGTTTTCATATTATTTAATTTTTATTGGTAATACGTCTTCGAACAAAATTATAACACAAAAATTCGTTGTGACCCTACCGACTAGCTTAATGAAAAGACCTACAGCTTATCAGCCACCGATGCTCTGCATCTGGGTTGTTGATTTGAGATCACATCTTAGCTGCAACTAATTTTGCTATCTGTTCTGCCTGAGCCTTAGATAACGACTGCGATAATAATCCATAGCGCTGCGGAACCTTTTTGTGTGGTTGTGGTTTTAATGGTTTGATTAATCAGAAGAAAGATTTGAATCAACCACTTTTGCTACTTTTTCTGATATTAGTTTCTGATCACTAGGACTCAATGGACTCAATAAAGTCATCGTAACACTATATTTCCCATTTGATGTTACAAAGTATGTATCAAAGACTTTGAGATCTATACTAGCACTTGAACACTCTGCGGAATTAAATCCGATATTAACTATCACACAATTTAGAAATGGTCCACCAGAATTTTTAACCATATTCTGGCTTTCAATTATTGTTGATACATAATCAGTATCCTTAGAATTTGCACTTATTGCCAAAGCAAATGTGTATGAATTATTTTTATTATCAAGTCCTCCAATGTAAGCACAAGATAAACCATCACCACTCATGTCACTACTAGCAGTAAACTGCACTGACGGAAAGTTATTTTGAAGAAAACTGACAGGAAGAATTTGACCACAATTCAAATTGGAGAGGTTATTCGGTGAAGATTGCGTAGTGGTTTGCTGTGGAATTGAAGTGTTTGAATTGTTTGCGCTGGTCGACTTATCTGTCGGAACAGAATTCTCAACGGGAGCAACACCACTTGGTATCTGACTGTTCTTCAAATACAGATACCCGCCTGTCCCGAGGACCACGACGACCGCAACTATGATCCAGAGAGCAGCGGAACCTCTTTGCGTATTTATATTCGTTTTCATATTTATTCTTAGTTAGAAACCACTAGGATAGAGGAGGAGTTGTAGGTGCTGAACCAATTAAAGCAGCACCGGTGTAGTATGGTCGGATCTGGAACAAGATATAGAAGCCAATGAGTCCGCTGATGATAAGGCTTACGATGTTGAAAGAGATAAGCATGCCGATCAACGAAACAATCTCGGCGTAGAAGGCAAAATTCCAGCCTGCATTTGTCTTTTTAAAAAGCCCCGGCACAGCGAGAAGTTCTAAGATTCCTACAATAATGGCAATGATGAGGCCGATAAACAGGCCTGTCATAGAGCCGTATGCGCCATAAACAGCGATGGTAGCAAAGCCCATAACCAAGGGAATAATCGCGAGGAGAGAAAAAGCTGTAACTATCAACCCGATGATAACTAACCAAGGAGCTCCTTTCACAATCAATTCCTTCAAGCTAACTGGTAATTGAGGAAGCTTTTTACCGAAAATTGCATCAAGTGGCTGAATAATGGCATTCATAAAATATTGATTAAATTAAATAATTATAATAACCCTTGTCATTATACCCCCCCCACAGAAATTGATAAGGAAGTTATCAACAGAGAACACATACTTTGAACTTTGGACAAGATACTTGATGCAATAGAGCCGCATAATCATCGAAGTTCGACTCCCGGCAAGAATCACTAAATCCTCGAACTTTTAGGCAAAAGAAAAAACCCTCAATAGAGCGGTTTTTCTAAATGTTGGGCTAAAGCCCATGTTTGGTGACCGCAGCGACTGGCTGTCCGAACTTTTAACTTACAGAGACAATATCAAAACATCAATAAACGAGCTGACAGATTTAATTAAGCAAAAAGAAAATTAGCTAGAATAAACAAAATACCTAAGACTAATTCTGTATAAAAGAGTCTGTTAAATTTTGAGCCTTTGAATTCAAGCAGTATTCCTTTTGTCAGTGAAGGAATTGTGATGATAATTCCCGTTAAGCCTAAGATGGCCAAAATAATTCCAACTGAAAACAATATGCCAACATCCTTAAATCCCGCAAATAAAACGATAGCGAAATAAAATATTGCACCTGCAAGCTGAAAGAAAAGACACTTCGATAACCCAGACATTTGATTATTTTTCATAAAATGATTATATCATCTCGCATAGTTCTGAACACTCTCCGTTTGGTGTTTCCAGAACTTATATTTATCAACCTAAAATGACGATGTGACCCTACAGCGTGGCTTTCAGAACTGATAAAACAAAAAGATTGTATTAAGGCCGCCACCAAAGAACTTCAATCTCTAATTAACCATATACAAATATGAAGTAAATGTGGCAACGAGTATTGTAACTATAACATAAGGAATTAAGAAAAAAATAATATATTTCCACCAACTAAAATTAATTCGATTGGTTACCTTAGATAGTAAAATATAAATGACAAAGATTGTTATC
>Ga0302319_10012708_pt1 | contig 15842 bp, 14 predicted proteins | sample Bog_T0_2_FD_203319 | JGI IMG/M metagenome (GOLD analysis project Ga0302319, IMG submission 203319) | Peat permafrost microbial communities from Stordalen Mire near Abisko, Sweden - Bog_T0_2 | ecosystem: Environmental > Terrestrial > Soil > Wetlands > Peat | place: Sweden: Abisko, Stordalen Mire...
CAGTACGTCCGGCTTCATTTGAGATTGTCCATGCCTTCCCTCAGCAGTTGACAACGCCACCGATCTTCCCTTACAAGCCGCTCTTGATTCCGTTTCTTCTCTTGTTGGTGCAAGTTTTGTCAGGTAGGTTGAGAGCGCGTTGGTTGAGATTACGACGCCCTTCTCTTCCGAAACACGCACCAGCACCTTCAGCGAGTAGCCGCTTTCCCTCAGCTTCTTCAGTTCTCGGTACACAACTCGTACAGTCTTCACCCATAATGAGCATTTCAGGTTGCGGTGGAGGTTCAGTCGCCTTTTGGGCCAGGTATGAGCGAAGCACTTCCACTTGTTCTGCGGTGAACATTTGCACTTTACGCCGCGCTTTTTCCATACTTTTCCCCAACTCCGTCCTCATGAACAGCACACGTAGAGACTACCATAGAACAGACCGTAGAAATGTAATAATTATGAAACGGAATGCTTCAGAGAGACGGCAAGATGGGCGCTGTGCGCACGAAACCCCTTTGGGGTTCCGCGCACCCACCACCATTTCCCCAATCCGCCTTCGGCTACTCGGAGAAATGGTTGCGCATCTTGCTCAGGGCTGCGCCCCGAGACCCCATAGAAATGCTGAAATCGCGCACACATAATCGGACTGACCTCGGCATATTCATGCGAAGATGTTCGTTCAATAAGCAACTACGTTTGCGAATGAGCGGCGGGGCTGTCGCACACCTAAGCGGCCTATGCTGCCTTCAAAACCTTCTGCTCATGCAAATCACGGGGCATCTACGCGCGGACGAACTCAGGCGTGAACTCAATACGACTTTTGCCGCGATTCACGCAACACTCAGAACCATAATCCGAAATAGAGACGGCTCAGTATGATCGCCAAACAGAAAGACTGCGCAACAAGTCGCTTCATACAACGGCAAGGTACTTCTTCGTAAATGGGGAACGACTCCGTTCAGAGTCCCGACATAACTGCCCACGGACCTGGTCGTACTCGCGCAGCACTTCTTTCCTGTATCGGGAGCAATATCGTTTCGCTCTGTGACTGAAAAAACTATGTGCTAGCCGTCTGTTTTGGATTCTTTAGCTTATGGACGAACGCAAAATAGGCCACCATCACGCGAAACGTCTTGGACTTATTTACGCCGCCGAGAATCTCCCCGCCCACTCTCTCCAGTTCATCCGCAATCTTGTGGGTCAAAGGGAAGACGAACGAGGTGTCGATACTTTGAAATGGAATGTCCAGCCACGTGCCGTTATAGAACGCAAGAATCTGCTTCTGAGCAGCCTTGGTCCTAAAATTCATGATGATGTGCTCGGCGAGAGCGTTCTTTTTCCTGATTCTCAGCACGGTAAAAAGCTGTGAGAAATGGGCCTAGGTGAATTTGGAATCGACGGTGAGCCGGATTTGAGTACGCTTCTCGACAGGAGCAACGATCCTGCGCTTCGTTCGGGTTGCGGTTTTCTTTGGTTGGGTCATGTCTTTCTCTTCTCGTGATGTAGTGTACATCAGAACTGTATGAAATGGAGAGAAGTACGCTAATCGGCGGCAATCACTCTGTTTCAAGCAAAGCGAACGCCGGAAGCATAGTGGATTCATTGCATGAAGAGGCCGGGGGCTTCAAACCGAATCAACCAAGACAAATCTAACCGTGAAGGGGATGGAGAAAAGTAAACTGACCAGAGGAAGCTGAGTCGGCCAGAACTATTTTCCCGCCATGGCGCTGAAAGACATTCTTTCACTCGTTGCGGCGGAGATAGCAGATCTCAAAGAACCAGTTAACCCTGTGCTCTGTCGCCAATAGAGGGCACTCCCAACGGACGCTGTTGCCCCCTGAACGAGCTGACTGTTCGCACTGTCCTGAGCTTGCATTGCAAGATCAATCCGAGTAAACAAGTCCTGTTCAAAGGAGGTTCGATGAGAATTCGAGAACCGCCGCAAGCAATTATGCACATCGCACGACGAACTTGAGACGGCCTTCCAGTAGCTGTCGAGGATCTTCGTGGGAGGAATGGGCTCGCCACGTTCCAAAAAAAGCAATCGCTGTGTTTCGCGCCGCAATTTAATGGAGTATTTTTCGCGAAATCCTTCGTACAGCCCAGACCATTTGTCTGGCAACGCTCTCATAAAAGCCGCAACGCGGCGACGTTTTGCCTCGATAGCTTCCTCCCCAATATGGACTCGAACGATCCAATCAGGTGTTCCTTTAATCCAGCTTCCATATTCGGCAATGTGGGAGGCTAGTTCGCTATTAAGCCAGTGCGACTCGCGGGTTTCCTTTGTCTGGATCGCATTCAGATCCAGATGAGCTGTCTTCAATTTGAGGTTGAATCCTCCGATACAGAGGATATCTATATCCGAATCTGCTCTTTCTAGCCCGACAGACCTCGAACCGAAAACGACAATTTCGGTGGATTCTTCGAGGCACTTCTTCCCGACCTTGGTGGCCCCAAGTCTTTTGATGGCAAGCGCTGTGAGAGATTCAATTGGCATCGTTTGCTCCACCTAGTCTCTTCAACAAGAGATCGCGAATTTCCAGGAAGCAGTCACGAGCTGCTTCCATGTCCTCGGGGCTGATCCAGTCAAAGTAACCCTGTATATTGTGTTCAAATGATCTGGCCAGTTCAACAATTTCATCTTCCTCATCAAAGAATCTCTCAAAAATATCTTCAAATGACGGCAACTTGCCCGATTTGCTCTTGCGAATGATTCCCGCGAAAAGCAGCGTCGAAATGAAGGCATCTACCGCAATCTCGACTTCCTCTTTATCGATCCATCCATCTCTGGAGCCGGTCTCCTCGTACAAATCGTCGAAATCCTGGTCGGCGTCGAATTCCTCAGCGTCCATCACATCTGCGCCGGCGATTCTCTCCACTGCGGCAGGTTCGTTTTTGGATTTTTCAACTGCTTCACTTACGGAACTTGCTGAAGCGCTCTCCCAGCCGAAGGACGCCGAAATTTCCTCTAGGCCTTCGTTGATCGCCTCAAGTATCTTCTTACCCGCCCGGGGCTTCGTTTTGGGTTTCGTCGGCATCTCCGATTCCCTCATGGGATTCTCCTTGGCAACTCCACCGGCTCCGATTTAGGCTGCGGCGGAGTGTAACCCAAGGATTGCTTGAACTCTCTCCAATGGGTAACAATCGCACGATGCTGTGGTAATAGCGACGCAACGGCCAGTATAATCAAGACTGCATAAAGACCGATGTGGGCCTCTTTGAGCGAGCGCCATCTGGTATTGCCTTGTTCTGAAGGATTGGTCGGCAATGAAGACCCTGAACCTCGACTCTTAGATCTTTCCTGAACCTTTGCGAGAACTAGATCATGTGCCAAATACGGAACTGGAAAAGAGGCGAAAACCTCTTCGCCTTTACCGCGCCTGATTCGTCTAAATGCATCTTCGATTTGCCTAGCTCTGTTTCCAAAAAGTCGGCTCTGTTTGACCTGCTCATGTTCCAGGGAAAAAAAGAAAAACAGCATTACTACCAGTCCAAGCGCCACGACGCAGGCCGTAGCGAGTCCGCTTTTGCCGCCTATCCCGATTCCAGCCACAACTGCCGTTATTGACCAACCTTTGATCGTGAATCGGAAGCCGCCGATCTTGTCTATTTTGTCTTGCAAAATCTTGTACTCATCTGACAGACGGTTCTTGAAATCCGACTCGTCGAAAACGGCAAACGTGTGCTCTCGGATGTCTTTCTTCGGTTCGGGATGTGTGACAGGTTGAGCCGGTCTTGCTGTCATTTGGACCTCGTCGAGACTATGCCACGGGCGGCTTTCCGTGAAATCAACCGCAGCCAGTAAGTGCTCAGTCTAGCGAAGACCGAAGCACCGGGTTACAGTCGTTGATTGACCTCACAGCCCTTCTTACACAACGGGCCGATGTATAGATGCGCTTGCGCGTGCCGTGGAATCTTCCCTTGGCGCGCCTACGCGATCTCGGTTTCATTATAGCCCGCAATACATTCCTTAGCCGCAATGCGCGCAAAAGGGGACTCGTGGCGGGTCATTTCCCACGAACTTGAGCGTTGCGCCGATGTGCCGGCACGGACGCACAATGCGGTCTGAGAGTGCCTTCAGGCCGTTCGGACACCGCTCTCTTCTATTTCGGTAGACTTGCCCTGCCCGCGCTATCCTATGGATAGCCCGCAAATGGCAAGGTAACCCTCCCATCATGTTCGAACAGGCATTCAAGCGAATCGACGACATCCTCCGCAAGGACGCTGGGGTCTCCTCTGAACTCGACTACATCGAGCAGACCTCCTGGGTCCTCTTCCTCAAGTACCTCGACGCCCTGGAACAGGACCGCGCCCAGATCGCCATCCTCCATGGCAAGGCACACACTTTCCTGCTGGATGAGGGCTTCCGCTGGAACGCTTGGGCCATGCCGCTCAACGCGGCCGGCGCGCTGGACCACAACCGGGCGCTGGTCGGCGACGACCTCCGCGACTTCGTGGACCAGAAGCTGCTCCCCTACCTCCGGGGATTCAAGCAGCGGGCCGACAGCCCGGACACCATCGAATACAAGATCGGCGAGATCTTCGGCGAGCTGCGCAACAAGCTCCAGTCCGGCTACAACCTCCGCGAGGTCATCGAACTGGTGGACACGTTGCGCTTCAATTCCCAGGCGGAGAAGCATGAACTCTCCGACCTCTACGAGGCCCGCATCCGCAACATGGGCAACGCCGGGCGCAACGGCGGCGAGTATTACACCCCGCGGCCGCTCATCCGCGCCATCCTCGCAGTCGTTCAGCCGCGCATCGGCGAAACCATCTACGACGGCGCCTTGGGTTCCGCGGGCTTCCTCTGCGAGGCCTTCGCGTGCCTCAACCCCGAGGCAAAGACCGTCGCCGCTCGCGAAAAGCTTCAGGCCAGCACCTTTTATGGGCAGGAGAAGAAGCCGCTGGCCTACGTCATCGGCCTCATGAACATGATCCTCCACGGCATCGACGCGCCCAACATCATCCACACCAACACACTGGAGCAGAACAACAACGACATTGAGGAGCGGGACCGGCACAATGTCATCGTGGCAAATCCGCCCTTTGGCGGGCGCGAGCGCGTGGAGGTGCAGCAGAACTTCCCCATCAAAACTTCGGAGACGGCCTTCCTCTTCTTGCAGCACTTCATCCGCAAGCTCCGCGCCGGCGGGCGCGCAGGCATCGTTATCAAGAACACCTTCCTATCGAATACAGACAATGCCAGCGTCTCGCTGCGCAAGTTGCTGCTTGAGTCCTGCAACCTGCATACGGTTCTCGATTGCCCCGGTGGCACCTTCCAGGGCGCGGGTGTAAAGACGGTCGTGCTGTTCTTCACCAAGGGCGCGCCCACGCGCAAGGTTTGGTTCTATCAACTGAACCCCGGCCGCAACCTGGGCAAGACCAACCCGCTCAATGACGACGATCTGGCCGACTTCGTTACTCAGCAGAAGACCTTCGCCGACTCGCCGCAGTCATGGTCCATCGACGCGGCCAGCATCGACAAACGCACCTTCGATCTCTCGGTAAAGAATCCCAATGGCAACGAGGAGACCGTGCATCGCTCGCCAGAGGAGATTCTGGATGAGATTGCTGCGCTCGATGCCGAGAGCTCCGAAATCTTGCAGAGCATTCGGGGGCTACTGTGAAGACCGGATGGAATCACAAACGGTTAGGTGAGATTTCTGAGATCAGGTACGGTTACACAGAATCGGCCAACTCAGAGCCAATTGGGCCGCGCTTCCTGAGGATCACAGATATTCAGGACGAGCAGGTCTGTTGGGAGTCAGTTCCATATTGCAAAATCGAGCCTGAACTCCTGCCCAGGTTCAGACTGGAGGACGAGGACATCGTTTTCGCTCGAACTGGCGCTACAACAGGCAAGAGTTTCTTGGTCTCGGCCCCCCCAGAGGCTGTCTTTGCCTCTTACCTGATACGGCTCCGAGCCTTGGCGGATGTTCGACCCAAGTACCTAAGCTACTATTTCCGCTCGGAAAGATACTGGGCCGCGATCAAAGATGGCTCGGCAGGAAGCGCGCAGGGAGGGTTCAATGCAAGCAAACTCGCGGACCTGGAAATCCCGTTCCCTTCGGAAACTGAGCAGGAGCGCATCGTCAACATTCTTGATGAAGCCTTCGAAGGAATTGCCGCAGCCAAGGCCAATGCTGAAAAGTGCGTGCAGAATGCGCAAGAGCTTTTCGATAGTTGGATGCAAGGCCAGTTCACTGCGGGTGGAAAGAACTGGGTGCGAGTGCGGCTCGGGGAAACCGGTTCGTCGATCTCAACTGGTCCGTTCGGGACGATGCTCCATAAGGCTGACTATGTTGACGACGGCATTCCACTGGTCAACCCAATGAACATTGTAGGGTCGAAGATTGTGCCATCAACGAGAATGATGGTAAGCCCCTCCACCAAGAAAAGGCTGGAGAACTACGTTTTACGGAAAAGGGATGTGGTAATCGCTCGCCGAGGTGAACTGGGCCGGTGCGCAATTGTCACGGAGACGGAGGAGGGTTGGCTTTGCGGGACGGGATCGTTCTTCGTGAGGCTCTCAACCTGCATCGATGAGCAGTATTTCGCAGCACTTTTCGGGAGTCCTGCTTTCAAGAGCGTGCTGGACCAGAATTCGATTGGGACGACAATGAGCAACCTGAATCATGGAATTCTAAACGACCTTGAATTGTTCTTGCCGCCGGTCCAAGAACAACGGGCAATCATTACAAGAGCGGGTGACTTAGTCTCCGAGATAGACCGGTTTAGGGCGAATTCCGGGGAACGAATCAACCATCTCGATGAATTGAAACAATCCCTCCTACACCAAGCCTTCACCGGCAAGCTATAAACTGGTTGCACCATGCGCAATGAGTCTGAGACACGCGCCGAGCTGAAAAGGAGCACTGATGCAACACCTGCCCGCGCAGTTTGAAAATCAAGCCATCCGGCGGGTCTATGACGAGGCCACCGATACCTGGTGGTTCTCGGTGGTGGACATTGTTCAAGTTCTGACCCAACAGCCGGATACCCGGAGTGCAAGCAATTACTGGAAAGTGCTGAAGAATCGCCTCGCCAAAGAAGGGAGTCAGTTGGTTACAAATTGTAACCAACTGAAATTGCCCGCCGCCGATGGCAAAATGTATCGGACGGATTGCGCCCAACCCGAGACGATTCTGAGACTTGTGCAGTCCGTCCCCAGCCCCAAGGCAGAACCCATCAAGCTTTGGCTGGCCAAAGTGGGCCACGAGCGCTTGCAGGAGATCGCCGATCCCTCACTCTCGATTGATCGCGCTCGCGCACTCTATCAAAAGCAAGGCCGCAGCGAGAAGTGGATCGAGCGCCGCATGAGCGGGCAGGAGACGCGCAACAAGCTGACCGACTATTGGGCGGGCCACGAGGTCAAACCCGGCGACGAGTTTGCCGTCCTGACCAACCTGATTCATGAGGAGTGGTCGGGCGTCTCGGTGAAGACCCACAAAGAGATCAAGGGTCTGGAACGGCAGAACCTGCGCGACCACATGACCGAGGCGGAGCTGATCTTTACGGCCCTGGCGGAGCTTTCCACTCGTCAGGTGGCAGAGTCTGTCGATGCCAGCGGATTGCCGGAGAACGCCAAGGCCGCCCGCGTGGGCGGCGGCATCGCCCGTCGCGCCCGGCAGGAACTGGAGAGCCAGTCCGGCCGCAGCGTGGTCAGCGGAGAGAACTTTCTGCCGCCGTCGAAACAGAAAAAGAGATTGAAGCCGTGAGAAACGAGTCCGAAACACGCGCCGAGCTGATCGACCCCGCCCTGCGGGTGGTTGGCTGGGGCGTGGTTGAGGGTTCGCGCATCAGCCGTGAGTACCACATCACTAAGGGCCGCCTGGTGGGCAATGGGCGGCGCGCCGACCCGGACATCGCCGACTACATCCTTATCTACCGGAACCAGAAGCTGGCTGTGATTGAGGCCAAGCGGGAAGAGCTTTCCGAAGCTGAAGGCGTGGCCCAGGCCAAGCACTATGCCGCCAAGATGGCCGTGCGCTTTGCCTACTCAACCAACGGCCACAAGATCTACCGCGTGGACATGGGCGCGACGCCGGTTCAGGCCCCCGCGAGCATTGAGGAGCTTGGCGGTCCCGCTGCCATTGCCAGTGACGAGGGGCCAGTAGATCGCTTTCCCACGCCAGAGGAGCTTTGGGCTGCGACCTTTGCCGAACCGAATGCCTGGCGCGATCGCTTTGCCCAGGTTCCGTTTGAAGATCACTCCGGCTCCTGGGATGTGCGCTACTACCAGGACACCGCGATTCAGCGCGTGTTGGATGCCGTAGCAGAGAACCGGCAGCGCATCCTGTTGACCCTGGCCACCGGCACCGGCAAGACGGCTATCGCCTTCCAGATCGCCTGGAAGCTGTTCCAGGCTCGTTGGAACCTCTCGCACAAGCCCACCCGCCGCCCGCGCATCCTGTTCCTGGCCGACCGCAACATTCTGGCGGATCAGGCTTACAACGCCTTCTCGTCCTTTGCCGAAGATGCGCGCAAGCGGATTACGCCCGGCCAGATCCAGGCGGCCGGCGGAGTGCCGCCCACCAATGCCAGCGTCTTCTTCACCATCTTTCAGACCTTTATGTCTGGCATCGGCCCTGACGGGAAACGCCAGCCGTACTTTGGCCAGTACCCGCCGGACTTCTTCGATCTGGTGATCGTGGACGAGTGCCACCGCGGCGGCGCCAATGACGAATCGACTTGGCGCGCCATTCTGGACTACTTCTCTCCGGCCGTCCAACTGGGCATGACGGCAACCCCCAAGCGCCGCGACAATGTGGACACCTACGCCTACTTCGGCGAGCCGGTTTATATCTACTCGCTGAAGGAGGGCATCAACGACGGCTTCCTGACGCCGTTCAAGGTAGTCCAGATTTCGACGACCCTGGACGATTACGTCTATGCGCCGGATGACCTGGTTGTGGATGGGGATGTGGAAGAGAACCGGCGCTATGTTGAGGCGGATTTCAACCGCATCATCGAGATCAAAGAGCGCGAAGAGGCCCGCGTCAACATCCTGATGAGCCGCATCGATCAGCGGCAAAAGGCGATTGTTTTCTGCGCGAACCAGCTCCACGCCGCTGCCATCCGCGACCTGATTAACCAGAAGGCGACGCACAAGGACCCGCTTTACTGCTGCCGCGTAACGGCGAACGACCTCGCGCTGGGCGACCAGTACCTGCGGGAGTTTCAGGACAACGAGAAGACCATTCCGACAATTCTGACGACCTCGCAGAAGTTGTCTACGGGCGTGGATGCACGCAATGTCCGCAGCATTGTGCTGCTGAGGCCCATTAACTCGATGATCGAATTCAAGCAGATCATCGGGCGCGGCACGCGGCTTTTTGACGGCAAGGACTACTTCACCATCTACGATTTCGTCCGCGCCCATGAGCTTTTCAACGATCCGGAATGGGATGGGGAGCCAATCGAGCCTGAGCCAAACCCGGAGCCGCCAGGGCCGCGTCCAGAGCCTCCAATGCCGCCCCCGGAGCCGCCAGAGCCACCAGACCCCCCGCAACCGCGCCAGAAGCTGGTAATCAAGCTGGCGGACGGCAAGGCGCGAGAGATTCAGCACATGACGGCAACCTCCTTTTGGGGCGTGGATGGCAGGCCCATCTCGGCGAAGCAGTTCCTTGAATCGTTGTTTGGCGCGCTGCCTGATTTCTTCAAGGATGAGGACGATCTGCGCGCCATCTGGAGCCGGCCGGACACGCGCCGTGCCCTGCTGCGAAACCTGGAGGGCAAGGGCTTCGACCGGACGCAACTGGGCGAGATTCAGCACGCCCTGGACGCCGAGCAGTCGGATCTTTACGATGTATTGGCCTATATCGCCTTCGCCCTGCCGCGCATCACCCGGCAGGAGCGCGCCGACAAAGCGCGCCCGTCCATCCACGCCAGCTTTGGAGAGAAGCAGCGAGCGTTTCTGGACTTTGTGCTGTCTCACTACGTTGCCGAGGGCTTTGAGGAGCTGGACCAAGACAAGCTGGCGCCGCTGCTACAGTTGCGGTACAGCGCCCTGTCTGACGCGATTCTGGACCTTGGGCCAGCACCGGAGATCGGGAAGATGTTCACGGGCTTCCAGCAGTACCTTTATTAGGACGCCGCCGACATTTCGTCTATAAAGAGCCTCAAAGGCGGTCGAACAGGTCAGGCAGAGAGGTTTTCAGGCCTTTGGATACCTTTTCGATGTTGACCAGCGAGACGTTCCGCACTCCGCGCTCAATGCCGCTGTAGTACGTCCTGTGCAGCCCGCAACGCTCCGCTGCCTCCTCCTGATTGATCTCCTGCGCCTCGCGTATGCGGCGAATCGCACGACCAAATCGAATCCGAATGTTGACAGGCATCACCTGAAATCATCGCGGCACTCAGACAATGAGTACACACCCAATGAGTCACATTGATGTACACTTGTGTCCGGGTAGATTTCAGCCGTCCCGCGCGGGAGGAAACAAGAGGTAGGTGCCATGAGCGAACTCTACAGGCTAGACAGTTCGGACGAGAACATACTGCTGGCCGCTGGACTTCTGCTGCGGAAGCTGGCCGCGTCTCGAACGATCCGGCCAGCCCAGTTGGTCACTGTCGCCAAGTTGCAGCACATCGTCTCGGTGCTCCCCCGAGTCACTCCCGGCGTGACGGCCTCAGTCTCCGTCAGTTGCCCCCGGCACCAGTTCGACGAGATCGAGACGTTCCATTGGTGGGATTTCGAAGTTGAGGAGGAGCAACTCCGCATTTCGAGTGGTGGCCATTTCTATCGGCCCAGCACCGGGGGAGACACGTTCACCACCATGACTTGGGGCGCTATTCCTGAGGAACCCGCCGAGCTGAACGACTACCGCGAATCGCTTGCGATCGTGCCGGATGTCTGCTCGTTCCCCGAAGGAGTCGCGAGCATTGACCTCGAATCTGGGGGCTACTCCGTTGAGATTCTTGACGACGACAATCCTCTGCTTGAAGAGCAACAGAACGAGGAGGTCGAAGACGAAAATGCTACTGTTGAAGCCGATGTGGCGCCAGAAGGTAAAGATGGTGGAGAGCCTGAAGGCGGGGAAACGCGCAGGAGCCAGTCAATGCTGCCCGTAGTTAGTCCTGAATATAGCTTCCGGGATTTCTGTCAGCAAATATTAGGGAACGACCCGATTCGAGTGTTGGATTTGGCATCGGCCGAGATCACATACACTCGTCAAAATCATCGAGATAGGACGAAGGATCGGGATTTCCGGAAAGGGTCGAGAGGGCGTGCCTACTGCGATGACCTCCAGCAGCTCATCTCACTGCTAATGGGGTCTGCTCCTGAAACGGTATCAGCAGGGTTCTTTGATGCGGTGAAGCCGCTTGCCCTGGACCTACTTCAGAGATGGGAAGTCCTTGGACTCCGCGAACTCATAGGCCGCCGGGCAGAAACGACACCACCGATGAAAGAACCGATGTGAACCACGGGGGGGACGCTGGCGGCCTCAGGAGAGCGGGGCGAAGTAAAGCGCGGCCCCTTCGCGCGTATTGCAGGAATCGTTTGGGTTCCTGGTATATATAGGCTTTGATGTAGCTGCGTGGGAGATGGGCTTTATACAGCCCCCCAACCCCCCACACGGTTTCAACTGTACTGCTGATATGGGGCAATGTCAAGGAATAGCAGCGATTCTCCAGCGGTGCCGGCCCCTTTCATAGCACGAGCGATTCCGGACTGTTACGCGATATGAAGTCCAGGTCTCGCCAGTACACGACCACCCTGCGCCGCTCGACTCGCAGGACCGTCCCGGGCTGCCCGAAGTGAAAAACACCGCTACATGACCTTTGCGCCGATTGGGGGATTGCGTCTCTGGCGCGCGCTCAGTTTTCATTTGATACTTTGCCGGCGTGGTTGCCTCTCTGCGCCCAGCCAGGCAATGTCTGGCGATCTTCATCCTCATGACCGAGCATTGGGCAGTCGGGCCTATTGAACATCCCGTCTCTCCCTTCTTCTCCTACTAGCGTTACATCTGAAACAGTAGGAAAAGGAAGAAGTGTGGTCGCCAAGCGCGGGGTCATGGACTGGTTCCGGTAGTCTCGTGATACCTGAACGTGGGAGATTTGAATTCCGCGTTGCTGGAGAAGCTCTGTCATTTCCCGACACGATGGTACTCTGCCCAGCACATCGCAAATGTCACTGATAGCCTGCCGACGATAGTCAGTACGCTTCGAAGGCGTTAAGTTCATGTCGCTGCACCTGATTTCCGGCAGTGCGCGACGATCTGCCCAGCGCGGAATAAACTGTGCTTCATCGGGCGTGACCTTCAGGTAGTCTGCAATGGTGGAATCTCGAATCTGTCCCCGGCTGTGCTTGCTCTGCTCAATGGCACCAACTATCTGACTCACTGTGAGCGGCGGAGAGCACTCGCTGCCCATCTTTGTCAGCTCTTGTTGCACAACTTTATCCTTCATTCCATACCCCCGCAGGATCACGGCATAGATGTAGGCCGCATGGTTTCGGCACCCCTTGGAAAACCTGCCCCGAATTCTCCGCAAGATTTGAAAGTTGTCGAAACGGTGTTGCCACAGTGCTTTCCAGCCTTTCAAGCCTCGCTCGTAGGCTTCCGGGCGAAACTCGGGCAAGCGACGAGCACGCCGGAGTTGGGGGAGTTCGAGATCAAGAAAACCGGCGAGAGATTCCAACGTGTAGACGTAAGCGCGTCCATCGGCGGCGCGTTGCGTCCAGAACATCACTCGCATTGCATCACCAGCTTTGGAATTGATAGAGCCAGGAACGCGAGTTATCCGGGCTACATCGTGGGCCACCTTATCGGCATTCGTGCGGCGAATTAGCTCAAGCTCAATGGTGTTGTACGCCAGCACTTGTTCTGGGAAAGCCCGAGGCGGAATCCGGGGATTCTGCGGACTCGCTAACAGCCAGAACAGCCAGATCCCGCGTCCACTGCGCATCACCAGACTTGCCGGTGGAATGATGCCCTTGTCTTGCAGTGTGATGATTTGTCCGAATTGGTAACCGAAGTCGAACGGGCCGGTCTGCTCATGAAAATCGATGTCTACGAAGCAGGCATTCAAATAGCGAGCATCGGCGGCCCTGCGGTGCGCTGGCTTCAGCACGGGCAAGCACGTTCCGTAGTGACCGGCTCGATAGAAGCTGTTTACCGAGAAATAGCTGTCCCTCTCTAATTCAGCGGCGAATTCGGGGAACATGGTCTCCAGTTCGGCAGTTGGCACGGAACCAAGGTTCTCCAGTTCGTCCCCACGCTTGCGATGGAACGTCACGTACCCATCTGGGCCGCGATGAATTTCCACGACGGGGCGCACGTAGGGAGCAGTCGGCTCCAGCAACTCTGGTCCAATACCCATTCGCCCAAAGCGTTCCAAGCCGGACGCGGTGAGGCTACCAGCGGCGGCGATCTCCGACGGGATCACGGGCACAACGGCGGCGGTCATCAGCGCATCTCCGGCGCCCGCGGCCGTTCTCCCTGAGTCCTGCGGCTCAGTTCAATCTGGCCGGCAAGCCATGCCTCCACTTCGGCATCGACCCAGCCGACCGCGCGAGCACCCAAGGAAATTGGCTGCGGGAATCTGCCTTCCGCCACGCGGAGGTAAATCGTCGACCGAGAAAGTCCTGTTCGGGTCTTTACTGCCGGAAGTCTGAGAATCATGTTGGACATATTCGGAACTCCTCCTGATTGCTGCTTGCAGATTAGAATCGGAAGGCAGGGATTCAATGGACACAACCCTGGCCGTACTTTTGTCCAGTCCGAGAGGAGATCAGCGTCGTGGCCCACGGTATCAAAGATCCGGTAGCCAAAGCCTTTCAAGAAATTCATCCCAACAATCCCCTCATTAAACTCAACGATTCGGAACGCAAGTACCTGTGGGCTTTGCTCGTGGTGTATTCTCAGGCGGCAGTGGAAGTAAGCGACCCTCGGCCGCCTATTAAGACATTGGAAAGCATGTCCAAGAAATTGGCTGCTGCTGGAAGACTGGCGTCAGACTTGGAGTCCGAGGTATTTCAGGGACCGTTCTCTGAGTTGCTGCGCCCATTCACCGCGGGCTTTGATCGTCTCCCAAAGCAGCTTGCAAGGTTTTCGAGTAGGCTGGGGAGAGTGCTTGACACGTTCGGGAAACCCGGCCATAAGGGACGGAACCTCGCAAATCAGTTTTTGATCCAGGCATCGGAATTCGTGTCTATGCGAACCGGCCAATTCAACGACGAGCATTTGGCTGAGCTGTTTCAGGCGATTGGGAGCCCTCCTCCGTTAGAGGAACTGTCCGACACAGAGGGCCTTTCGGGGGCTGCGATCCACAAGAGAAGAGAGCGCTTCAAAGAGCAGTACCCGATGCTCTACGTAGCGGCCTTGAGAAGAGCCGCGAGATATTTCGAACGAAAAGCCCGCTAGGTTCCATCTAAAGTGAATCGGTATCGTGAGCCGCAGTGAGATCGTTCCCGCTCTGACGCGCTCGTCTTGGCGTTGTTCGCATTCAGAGGCCGGCGCACTGTGTTCCATCCGGCATCCGCCGCTTACGCCGCGGAATTGTCCATGGGCACCTATAGGCGGAGATTCCAGTGCGAACTGTCTATCCACGAACGGAATGAGGGGCAGCCGGGGAGCGTGGCAGCCCCTTTGCCGTTACCGGAACGCGCGCCAAATGCAGCCTGCAAGACACTCGCAAATTCTTAGGTAGGCGAGCAAGTCTTGGGGGCAACTTGTGGGGCAACTCTTAAGAGTCCTTCTGCATATACTATGTAGTATCAAATACATACATCTCTTAATCGGTAGACGGTAGCGCTACCAGATATTGAACGCTAAAGCCCGTTCAATCAACGGGCTTTTCCTTTGCCCGAAAATCGCTCTGCCGGTCCTGATAGCCGCAAAAAAGCATTCCCCGGATTGCGCTATGCTTCATCTTCTGATGGCGCAGGGGAATTCTTAGGGGCTGATGAGCGGGCCAGCGCTCACTGGATCTCGAGTTTTCTCCAATACGAGTTTCCTGCCTCATGGCCCGGCACCAGGATCAGGTCGTAGAGCCTGATGACAACGGATTGGTTCTTATAGGCGCTCAGATCAAAGTGAATGTGTTCCCATTGGTGTTCCAATGAGCTTGCCAGCTTTGCGGAGTTACCTTGGATCAACCGGCTCAGCACCTTGTCGTTATTGACAAAGATCTCCAGCCGCCAGGTGCGGCCCGGGTCAACCCCCGCATCAAAGTCCAGTGAAGGAGCGCTGCTGAGTTGAACAGATCGGCGCAAGAGCGCACCACGCACCTCGTCTCTTGGAAAAATCGAAAGCGTATCGCCATCCAGGTAGGTATCTCCTCGAATGCCCGCAATCCCGCCGCCACCGCCGCCGAAACCGGCACGCTCCAGAATCCAGTCGGGATTCCACATTTTTGTAAAGTCGGAGAGTTTGAATAACTCCGGCTCTTGAGTGATGGGCTGTCCACCCGCCCGCCGATGAAGTTCATCGTCTCCCAGGTCCCCAAAGGCGAAGGACCTGGGCCACCCAGTTTTTTGGATGAGCACATGGGCCGCCTACCCTTTTGTCTCACATTATAAGACGTACCCGTTTTGGATTGGCCGCGTAAGTGATTGTTTATTTGGGAGTTATTAATTATATGCAAAAGTTTTCCACAGTTTGAAAATATTGGTAGGGGGGGAGGGGTGGAGTGGCTTTCTGGTAACGGCATTCTCCGGTGTTTATTGGCATTCTAGTCACTACGGAGCGGGCCTTTGATTGGCGCATTCTTGCCCTCCAGTATGATTGTGCGCCTTGTGAGTGAAATATTGTGCAAAAGGATCAAAGATTTGTGGTCAGGGATCAGGGAACAGGGAACAGGGGTCAGGGATCAGCAACTACGCGGGTTGAGGTTCATCGACTCCCACGGCT
>Ga0302319_10012711_pt1 | contig 15839 bp, 13 predicted proteins | sample Bog_T0_2_FD_203319 | JGI IMG/M metagenome (GOLD analysis project Ga0302319, IMG submission 203319) | Peat permafrost microbial communities from Stordalen Mire near Abisko, Sweden - Bog_T0_2 | ecosystem: Environmental > Terrestrial > Soil > Wetlands > Peat | place: Sweden: Abisko, Stordalen Mire...
ACGTGGAGACCCTGTCCGCTTACGCCCGCCAGTTCCTCGATCAGATTGAGCGCCCGGACGTCGACTCGATCGAAGGCCTCAGCCCGGCCATCTCCATCGAGCAAAAGACCACGAGCCGCAGCCCGCGCTCGACCGTCGGCACCATCACGGAAATCTACGACTACCTTCGACTGCTCTACGCCTCGGTCGGCGTGCCGCATTGCCCGCAATGCGGGCGCCCCATCTCTCGCCAGAGCGCGGAGCAGATCGTCGAGCGCATTCTTGCCCTTTCGCAAGGGGAGCGGGTCACGATCTACGCGCCCGTGGTCCGCGGCCGCAAGGGCGAGTTCAAGGACCTGCTCGACAAGCTCGATCAGCAGGGATTCCGCGCGCGGGTCGACGGCGAGATTCACGACCTGGCCGACCCGCTGAATCTGGAGAAGCGCAAGAATCACACCATCGAAGCGGTGGTTTATCGAGCGGTTCTGAAGCCTGGGATCGAGAAGGCTTTGGCCGCAGCGGTCGAAAGGGCGCTTCAAATGGCGAATGGGCTGGTCCTGGTCGGGACACAGCACGACGAGCAACTCTATTCCTCGTCGATGGCGTGCCCGGACTGCGGTCTGGACGTGCCGAAGCTTGAGCCGCGCAGCTTCTCGTTCAACAGCACCTATGGAGCCTGCCCCAATTGCCACGGTCTCGGCAGCATTTACGATTTCGATCCGGCCAAAGTGATCACCGACTGGAGCAAGCCTCTGCTGGAGGGAGGTCTCGGGCCCGGCTCCTCTTCGCAATACCTCATCCGCCTGATCCACCTCGCGGCCGATCGCTACAAGATCGACCTGAAGCAGCCTTTCGAGGAGCTTCCCGCGAAGCAACAGGACCTGCTGCTCTTCGGGCCGCCGCAATCGGAAGCGCCGCGCACCGGCTTCCACGGAATCCTCGCGTGGCTCCACGATTCTCTCGAAGAGGCGCGCTCCGACAGCTACCGGGAGTGGATGATGCAATACCAGTCCGCCTCGATGTGCCCGGCGTGCAAGGGGCAGCGCCTGCGGCCTGCGTCGCTGGCGGTGAAGATCGATGGGATGTCGATCGCGGAGTTCACCGCGCTTTCGATGGAGCGCGCCCTGGAGCGGGCACGCAATATTTCCTTCACCGCGCGCGAGGCGCTCGTGGCGGAGCGGCTGCTCAAGGAGATTGTCGAGCGGCTCGGTTTTCTGAACGCGGTCGGACTTAACTATCTTTCACTCGACCGCAGCGCCGCCACGCTTTCCGGCGGGGAAGGCCAGCGCATTCGACTGGCCACGCAGATTGGATCGCGCTTGCGCGGCGTTCTTTACGTTCTGGATGAGCCGTCGATCGGATTGCATCAGCGCGACAATCAGCGGCTGATCTCCGCGCTTGAATCCCTGCGGGACCTGGGCAATACGGTGCTGGTGGTCGAGCATGATGAGGAGACGATCCGCCACGCCGACTACGTCCTCGACCTCGGCCCGGGCGCCGGCCGGCTCGGCGGGCAGGTGGTGGCAGAAGGGACGCCGGACGATATTATGCGCGCGCCCGGCTCGCTGACCGGACGGTATCTCGCCGGAGAAATCTCGACCCTGCAACGGCTGGTTCCCCGCCCGATCAGCGGCAAAGGAATCACCATTGAGGGAGCGAAGAGCCACAACCTGCAGAACCTGACCGTGAAGTTTCCGGTGGGAGTGATGACTGTGGTCACCGGGGTTTCGGGCTCGGGCAAGAGCACCCTCGTCAACGACATCCTCTACCGCGCTCTGGCGCGGGAGCTCTACGGGTCACGCGAGGCGCCGGGGGAGTATGCGCGCATCAAGGGCTTCGACCTCATCGACAAGGCGGTGCGCATCGATCAGTCGCCGATCGGGCGCACGCCGCGCTCGAATCCCGCGACGTATACGGGCGTCTTTACCGCTATCCGCGATTTGTTTGCGATGCTTCCCGAATCGCGTGAGCGGGGATACAAAGCCGGCCGCTTCTCCTTCAACGTGTCGGGCGGACGTTGCGAGGCGTGCCAGGGGGAAGGGCAACGACGTATTGAAATGAACTTTCTCCCGGACGTATACGTCCAGTGCGAAGTGTGTAACGGACGCCGTTACAATCAGGAGACGCTGGCGGTAAAATTCAAAGGCTATTCGATCGCCGATGTCCTCGACCTGACCATCGAAGACGCGCTGCCGGTTCTCGGCGACATCCCGCAGGCGCGCCAGAAGCTTGAAACCCTGGTCGATGTCGGGCTCGGGTACATCCATCTGGGCCAGGCGGCGACGACGCTCAGCGGCGGCGAAGCGCAGCGGATGAAGCTGGCACGCGAGCTTTCCAAGCGGCAGACCGGCCGCACGCTTTACCTGCTGGACGAGCCGACGACGGGGCTGCACTTCGACGACGTGCGCAAGCTGCTTGAAGTGCTGCACCGGCTCACCGACCTCGGCAACACTGTGATCATCATCGAGCACAACCTCGATGTGATCCGTAATGCCGACTGGATCATCGATCTGGGGCCCGAGGGCGGCGAAGGCGGCGGCCGCATCGTCGCGGAAGGCCCCCCCGAACTGGTCGCCGGAATCCCCCACTCGTATACTGGCCAGTTCCTGCGGCCCTACTATTCTGGAATGAGCGGAACTATTGCTGGTCCCGCAATTGCGAACGGCAGCCGCCGGAAATCCGCCGCGAGAAGCGTGAAAGAGACGATCCAATGAGCGACGCCATGGACGAACTGCCGCAAGCGCCCGGCGTCGTGCCTGTACTTCCCGAGCCGATTGCAAGCACCGACCCCGGCTATGCGAGCAACGAGCCCGGCTATTTGTGGCGACCCATCGAGCCGCCCGCACCACCGCCGGAACTGGTGCAACCGCCGCCACCGCCGAAGCTGATTCCGCACCTCGGGCATGTTCTGGTCTTCATCGTCCTGGTCATCCCGGCGCTGATCGGTGGCTATGTCGTAGCGCTGGTCGGCATCCACCTGGCTCAGCCCCACGTGGCCCTGCGCTCGCTCATGGACCAGATGGGCCGCAACGTCATCTACGCGATCTGCATGCAGGCCGCCATCTATGGGGTCCTTTGGGCGCTCGCGGCGCTGGTCTTCTCGCTCTGGTGGGGGCGCTCGTTTGCAAAGGGGATCCACTGGAACTTGTCTGTGGCCCTGCGACGGTTTTGGTGGCTTGCGCTGTTCGGTGGGGTGACAGGTCTGGCGATCACTTTGGCCGGCAACTTCCTGCCGATGCCGAAGGCGCCACCGATCCTCGAGGACCTGACAAAATCGGCCGCGGGCGCATGGGTGCTGATGGTTTTTGGTGTCACGGTCGCGCCCATCACCGAAGAGCTCGCCTTCCGCGGATTTCTGCTGCCCAGCCTGGTGAACTTCTTCCGCTGGCTCGAGCGAAAAGGCGCGATGGCCGAATCCACGGTGCGCATGGTGGGCGTTCCGCTGTCCATTGTCCTGACCTCGATTCCCTTCGCGATGCTGCATGCGCAGCAGGTTTCCGGCTCGTGGGGACCGCTGCTGCTGATCGGCCTGGTGAGCGTGGTGCTGTGCATTGTTCGCCTGGCCACGGATTCCGTCGCGGCCAGCTTCACGGTGCATGCGTGCTACAACCTCACGCTGTTTACAGGCTTGCTCGTCCAGACAGACGGGTTCAAGCATCTTGAAAAACTGAAGATGTAGGGCGGTCGGACCCGGTGCCGCGGGGACCGAAGAATTCGGCGCGAAGCGCGTCCGGCTGCACGCCCGGTGCTGCTATCCTCGGCTCGATGGTTGCCTTGCCCGCATCCGGCGCTTCGCCACGAAAGAACGCAGCCCGTACCGCCGGCATCGCGCTGTTTCTGCTCACCAGCCTCAATCTGTTTAATTTCATCGACCGTTACGTTTTGCCGGGGGTGCAGCCGCTCGTCCAGCGCGAATTTCACATCGACGACGCGCAGACCGGTCTGCTGACTTCAGCGTTCTTCTTCACTTACATGCTGATTGCGCCGCTCACGGGATGGCTCGGCGACCGTCTGCCCCGCAAGCCGCTGATCATCGCGGGCGCGCTGATATGGAGCGCCGCCACCCTGCTGACGGCCACAGTACACAGTTACAACACGCTGCTGATCCGGCACGCCGCAGTCGGCATCGGCGAAGCGACGTTCAGCATCTTCGCGCCGGCAATGTTGGCCGACTTTTATTCGGAAGAAGAACGTAACCGTGTCCTGAGCATTTTCTACATCACCATTCCGGTTGGGGGAGCGCTCGGCTATCTGCTGGGCGGCGAGCTCGGCCAGCGCTATGGCTGGCGGATGCCGTTCTATGTGGCGGCGCTGCCGGGTGTCCTGATCGCGATTGCTTTCTGGCTCTTCGTGCGCGAACCGCAACGCGGCTCCGCCGACACTCTCCAACCGACTGCCGAACGGACCAGGGTCCTCGGCCTTTTCACCAACGGCGCGTATCTCACCGCTACGCTGGGCATGGCCATGTGGACCTTCGCTGTCGGTGGCATCTCGACGTGGTTCCCTGCGTTCCTTGGGCGCTTCGCCGGCTACTCCGTCGCCGGAGCCGGCCTCACCGCCGGAGAAATTACCGCGATTGACGGTCTGCTCGCCACCATCGCCGGGGGATGGCTGGCGCAACGCTGGCTGCGGCGCAATCATCGCGCCCTGTATCTCGTCTCCGCGTGGAGCGCGGTGCTCGCCATTCCCTTTGGAGCGCTGGTCTTCTTCGGTCCGCCGCGCCTGCTGATCGCCGCTGCTTATCTGGCGGAGTTCTTTATCTTCCTCAGCACCGGTCCGCTGAACACGGCGATTGTCAATTCGGTCGCCGCGCCCGTCCGCTCGACCGCCATCTCGGTCAACCTGCTGATCATTCATCTGCTGGGCGACTTCCCTTCTCCGCACCTGATCGGATGGATCTCCGACCGGCACAATCTGCGCTACGGACTCGCGGCGACGCTGATCTCGCTGGGGGTCTCCGGAGTCATTCTGTTTTCCGGCGCACGCTTCGCTCCGCGGCTGCCTGACCTTGAGGGAGGCAAGTCAGGTTCTGTGGGTGGAAGTAGTTGAATCCTACCGAGGTAGTATATTGGTAGTATGAAAGCGAAGACATCGATCACGATCTCCACGGAAGTGCTGGCAAGGATCGACCGCGTCATTGGAGCGCAAAGCTCACGTTCCGCCTTCATCGAAGGGGTATTGCGCGAACATTTTCTTCAGAAATCCAGAAGGCAGAATCACGCTCGCGATCTTGAGCGCATCGACGCAGCGGCTGACCGTCTCAACCACGAAGCGCTCGATACGCTCGACTATCAGGCCTCGTAGTAACTCCACATAGCGATGAAAAGAGGCGAACTCTACCGCGTCGCGAAGCCGGGTGGCGATCCAAAGCAATTCAGGACCTTTGTCGTCGTCAGCCGGCAGGCGCTCGTCGATTCCCGCTTCTCGACTGTCATCTGCGCGCCGGTCTTCAGTGCGGGCGAAGGCCTGTCTACCCAAGTGGCAATCGGCCCGGACGAAGGGATGAAGCACGAGAACTGGATCATGTGCGATAACCTCGTCAGCCTGCGCAAGTCCGACCTCACGCACTACGTTGGATCGCTTTCCGCGAGGAAGCTGTTGGAACTGAACCGTTCGCTGGGGATGGCCCTGGACGTTGCCTGACGGCTTCGGCTCTGGCCTCGAGCGCATGAAGCTCGGCGGGCCGCTTCTTCGGCAACGCTGAAGATTTCCTTAGCATCCCCGGCCATCTCTGCGAAACTGGACCGTTCACGGCAAGTTGCCTATGCACTGGCTCTACATTGTCGCGGTCGTTCTCAGCTGGCTCATCGCGCTTGTCTGGACGCGCGTCGTCCTCACCGCGCTCTACCATTTGCCGCGCATGCCCAATCTTCTCGAAACGCGGTTCAACCCTCCCGGCGAAGCCGCACCCGAGAAAAATACTCCACAAATCACCGTCATCGTTCCCGCCCGCAACGAAGCGGCGAGCATTGAAGCGACCCTTCGTTCGCTGCTCGCCCAGACCATCCCCGTCGCAATTATCGCCATCGACGACCGGTCGACCGATCCAACCGGCGCGATTATGGACCGCCTGGCCGCCGAACCCCAGCCGCATGGAAAAACGCTGCGCGTGCTCCACATCGAGACGCTGCCCGAAGGCTGGATGGGGAAGACCCACGCCATGGCTCTGGCCGCGCGTGAAACCACGACGCCCTGGCTGCTCTTCACCGACGGCGACATTCTCTTCCGCAACGATGTTCTGGAACGCGCCCTGCGCTTCGCTCACGAGACGCCGGCGGATCACGTAGCGCTGGGGCTGACGTTGATCCTCGAATCCGCGGGCGAGCGATTGATGACCACCGTGATCAGTTGCTTCACCCTGCTCTCGTTTCGTCCCTGGAAAACGCCCGACCCGGCTGCGAAGCATGATTCCGTCGGCGTGGGCGGTTTCAATCTCATCCGCAGCGAGGTTTACCGCGCCATTGGAGGTTTCGAAGCGCTGCGTCTGGAAGTGCTCGAGGATCTCCGCCTGGGATTCGAGGTCAAGCGCCAGGGGTTTCTCCAGCAGGTCGTCTTCGGCCGCGGGATGATCCGCGTGCACTGGGCATCCGGCGCACTCGGCATGGCGCATAATCTGACCAAGAATTTCTTTGCCATCTTCCGCTTTCGCCCTGCGGCCTTGCTCTCCGGTGCTTTGGTTTTGACTCTTCTTTTCTTCGGGCCCTTCGTGGGTCTGTTCGCACCGTGGCCCATTCGCATTGCGAGCCTGTTGTCGCTGGCGATGATCGCCCTCGCCCACCGGTATTCGTGCCGCCACTTCACCGGCATCGCTTTCCTCTACGTGCTCACGCTGCCCATCGGCACTGTTCTCCTTATCTATTCGCTGCTGCGATCGATGATCGTCACGCTGTGGCGGAAAGGCGTGGTCTGGCGCGGCACGTTCTACCCGCTGGACGAGCTGCGCCGGCAGGCTGGCCCGTTGCGCTGAATTCCCTGCTCTATGCCTGTAAAATAAGGGTGAGGTTGCTATGCCGGAAATCCAGCGCAGGAAGACGGTCACCGTCCGAATTGGCGAGGTAAAAGTCGGTTCGGAAGCGCCGGTCGTCGTGCAGTCGATGACCAACACCGATACCGCCGACGCGGCGTCCACCATCCAGCAGGTTGCCGAGCTGGTGGAGGCGGGCTCGGAGCTGGTCCGGGTGACGGTCAACAACGACGCCGCCGCGCAGGCCGTGCCGCACATCGTCGAAGGCCTGGCGAGGCGCGGGGTCAACGTGCCGATCATCGGCGACTTCCACTACAACGGCCATCAGCTGCTGAAGAAGTATCCAGCGTGCGCGCGGGCACTGGCCAAGTACCGCATCAATCCCGGCAATGTCTCCATCGGCCGCAAAGACGACGACAACTTCCGCATCATGATCGAGTGCGCCGTCGAGAACCAGAAGCCCGTCCGTATCGGCGTGAACTGGGGCTCGCTCGATCAGGCTCTCCTTACGCGACTGATGGACGAAAACTCGCGCCTCGCCGATCCGCTGCCGGCGCGCGACGTGATGCTCGAGGCCATGTGCAGGAGCGCTCTCGACTCCGCTGCCGCCGCGGAACACTATGGCCTGCGTCACGACCAGATTCTGATCAGCGGGAAAGTCTCCGGCGTCCGCGACCTGATTGACGTCTACCAGATGCTCGCTGCGCGGTGCGATTATCCGCTGCATCTGGGCCTGACCGAAGCGGGCATGGGGATGAAGGGCATCGTCGCCTCCACGGCCGGCCTTGCGCCGCTGCTGCTCGCGGGGATTGGCGATACGATTCGGGTCTCGCTGACCCCCAAGCCCGGCGCGAGCCGGACAGAGGAGGTACTCGCGGCGCAGCAGATTCTGCAGTCGCTTGGCATTCGCAGCTTTACTCCGCAGGTCACTGCGTGTCCGGGTTGCGGGCGCACGACCAGCACGTTTTTCCAGGAACTGGCCCAGCAAATCCAGGACTACCTCCGGACCTCGATGCCTGCGTGGCGCGCGCAGTATCCCGGCGTTGAGGAGCTGAAGCTCGCCGTGATGGGTTGCGTAGTGAATGGTCCCGGCGAATCGAAGCACGCCAACATCGGCATCTCGCTGCCCGGCACCTTCGAAGAGCCAAAGGCTCCGGTGTATGTCGATGGGCGCCTGATGACGACGCTGCGCGGCGACACTATCGTTCAGGACTTCAAGAGGATCCTCGACGATTACGTCCGCAATCGCTACGGCGCCCGCGAGCATGAGCTGGAAACGTCCGCGGTCTGAATGTGTCCGCCTCCGAAGACTTAGCCCGCATCGCTCTGCAGGAAGAGCACCTCGTCTTCCCCGCCTTCGACGAGGAGACGGCGTGGCGTCTCGGTGCGCGCCTCCGCTCGCTCGCCGTAGAACGCAGCCTGCCTATCGTCATCGACGTTCGGCGTCCCGCCCATCCGCTTTTCTACGCAACGCTGTCTGGCACCACGCCCGATAACGCCGACTGGGTGCGCCGCAAGAGCAATGTCGTCTTCCGCTTTCTCAGGAGTTCGTATGCGTTCGGCGTTGAGATGGAGCAGAAGGGGTCGAGCTTCGCCGAACGCGGGCTTTCTGCCGCGGATTATGCGGGTCACGGCGGCAGCTTCCCCATTCGCGTGCAGAATGCCGGCGTGGTCGCCGCCGTCACGGTCTCGGGGCTGCCGCAACGTGCCGACCACGAACTGGCCGTCGAAGCCCTTTGCGCCGAACTTGGACAGAGCTATGAGTCGCTGCGTCTGTTGTAGTTTTCGCCTGGACTGTGCGGCCGCGGATATATAAGGTAACAGCCGTTGTAGCTTTTTCTGGGTATGGGCACCAGGCGCGGCTATGCGCTGTCGCCTGTCTCCCGATTCTCGGTTCTTTGCAGCGGCAGCCAGAAGGTGAAGCGCGTCCCTTCCCCGGTTTGGCTCGCCAGTTCGATGCCACCTCCATGCGCTTCGAGGATCGCCTTGACGATGGCGAGGCCCATGCCGGTTCCAGTAGCCTGAGCGCGCTGCTTCTTCCCGCGAAAATATTTGTCGAAGACAAACGGCTGATCGGCCGGCTCGATCCCCACGCCGCGATCGGCTACCGTCACCAGGAGGCGGCGGTCGTCTTTCGTCGCCCTTACCGCGATCGCGGATCCCCGGGGCGAGTACTTCACCGCGTTTTCGATCAGATGCCGCAGCACCCGGTGCACCAGCTCCCGATCCAGAGGAACCCGCGAGAGGTCCTCGCCAACATGCACGTCGGTGGTGCGATCGCGCAGCAGCGGGCGCATCTCCTCGAGGGTCGTTTCTACCAGCTCGCGGACATCTTCGGGATGCGTGTGGACCTGCACGGTGGCCGCGTCCAGCTGCGCCATTTCGACAGCCTGTCCGATGAGGCGATCGAGGCGGGCGCTCTCCTCGTCCACAACGGCGGCGAGGTCGGCGCGTTCGGCCTGATGCAAATCCGGTTGGCTGACCAGGGTGGTCGCCGCAGCGCGGATGGCCGTCAACGGGGTGCGCAGATCGTGGGTAACGGAATCCAGCAGGGCCGTACGCAGACGCTCGCTTTCACGCGAAGCTTCCAGCCGGCTGCTCCGCTCCACCGCGGCCGCTCGTTCCAGAGCGATGGCCACCAAGCTGCCGATGGCCTCATACATCTGCGGAGAAAAACCAGCATCGGTGACGGCCAGAAGCCCCTGCGAGCGCATGCCCAGCGGTAAGGCAATCAGATGAAAGCCGTCCCGCGTTACGATGCCCGACTCGTTCTGGCTGGCGGCCGCTTTCAGATCCACCAACGGCAGCAATTCGTTTTTTGGGTCGGAGTAGTACGCCATATCCTCATCGCGCACGTACAGCACGACCGCACGGAATCCGAACACCGCGGCGGCCACCGATGGCGTGAGCCGCGCCAGTCCGCGCAGGTCGTCCTGCAACAACATCTGCTGGCTGAATTCGTAGAGCCGCTCCACCTCCTGGCGGCGCGCCTCGGAGGCGGCCGCATGCTGGTGCTCGCGTTCCGCGAGATGGCTGACCAGCACGCTGCAACACAGGAACGCGCCCAGCGCCACCCAGTTGCGCGAATCGGCAATCGTCAGGCGTCCAACCGGCGGCAAAAAGAAAAAGTTATAGAGCAGCGCGCACAAGAGGGAGAGATAGACGGAATACGCTAACCGCCATCGCGAAGCGGTGAGCAACACCAGCATCAGGAAGCTGAGCGCGACCGTCGTCTGATTCGCCGCGACGACTCTCCGAAACAAAACGACCAGCAGAAGAGCGGCTGCGGTGAGAATCGAATACCGCAACAAAATCTTTATTTTTTGCGGCGTATGCTTTTCCATGAAAGCCGATCATACCCCGGAGTCGAAGTCGTGGCCGAACGCATCCTCGTGGTGGACGACGAAATTCAGATCACGCGCGTGCTGCGCGCATCGCTGTCAGCGCAGCGCTACGACGTGCGCACCGCGAACGATCCGGAAGAGGCGTTGCGCATCTTCGAAGAGTGGCACCCCGATCTGATTGTCACCGACCTGATGATGCCGGGTATGACGGGGGTCGAACTGTGCCGCGCCGTACGGCGCAAAGCCCGCATCCCCATCCTGATTCTCTCCGTGCGGGATCAGGAACACGTCAAGGTGGAGGCGCTGGACGCCGGCGCCGACGATTACGTCACGAAGCCGTTCAATATTCAGGAACTGCTCGCGCGTGTACGGGCGCATTTGCGGCGCGCGCCCGAGCGCGCCGGGGACGCCGCTGTCGAAGTGGGCGACTTCGTTGTCGATCCGGGTGCGCACAGCATTGCGGTCCGCGGCCGGCCTGTGCACCTTACCCCCAAGGAATTCGATCTGCTGCTGCTGTTTGCGCGCAATGCGGGCAAGGTTCTGACCCATCGCACGCTGCTGACGACGGTTTGGGGCGCACAGTCGGCCCAGCAGCCGGAATATCTGCGGGTCTTCATCGGCCAACTGCGCAAGAAGCTCCAGGGCGACACGGCCAGGGAATATATACAGACCGAACCGTGGGTCGGTTATCGCTTTCTTCCCGAAGGCACACCCGAATAGGAAGTGGCCCGGATTTCACACGGTCCGGGAGATCGTCTTTACGACTTCCTTATGATTTCCTTATCTGCGGCTTAGTGCCCGAAGACTACTTCTGATAGAGGCGTTCGAAGGCTCATGTCAAACCGCGAGCCTTCGATTCGGGTTCATGCGCGGCATCGCGAAGCAACCCGGCGCCCTGGCAGAAAGGACCATCGATGACCGATCTTCTGATGATCGCGCTTTCAATTTCCTTCTTCGCGGTCGCTCTTCTCTACATTGCCGCCTGCGACAAGCTGAGGTAACCCATGAACATCGCTACGCTGATCGTTCTACTGATTACGGTGTTTCTCTTCGGCTACCTGATCGTGGCTTTGCTCTACCCGGAGAAATTCTGAAATGACTGCCAACGGATGGTTGCAGTTCCTCGTGTACTTCGTGGTGCTTCTGGTGGCGATGCGCCCCCTTGGCATTTATATGGCCCGTGTCTTCAACGGCGAATTCAAATTTCTAAGACCGGTGGAAGGACTGATCTACCGGATTTCCGGGGTGCGCAGCGACGAAGAGATGAACTGGCGCGAATACACCACCGCCATGCTTCTGTTTAGTTTTGTCTCGTTGCTGCTGACCTATCTGATCGAGCGCATCCAGTTCTTTTTGCCGTGGAATCCGCAGCATCTGCCGGCGGTTTCCGCCCTGCTTGCGTGGAACACAGCGGCGTCGTTCACGACCAACACCAACTGGCAGGCTTACACGCCGGAAACCACCATGAGCTATTTCACTCAGATGGTGGGCCTCGCGTATCACAACTTCTTCAGCGCGGCGGTCGGCATCGCGGTCGCGATCGCGCTGGTGCGCGGCGTGGCCAGGCGTGAAGCGAAGACGATCGGCAATTTCTGGGTCGATACCACGCGCGCCTGCCTGTATGTGCTGGTGCCGATCTGCATTGTTTACGCGCTGGCGCTGGTGAGCCAGGGAGTCATCCAGAACCTGCATCCGTACACAGTGGCGCACACGCTGGAGCACCAGACGCAAACCATTGCGCAGGGCCCGGTCGCATCGCAGGAAGCGATCAAGATGGTGGGCACGAACGGGGGCGGGTTCTTCAACGCCAACAGCGCCCATCCTTTCGAAAATCCCACGCCTTTCAGCAATTTTCTGGAGATGTTCTCCATCTTTCTGATTGGCGCCGCGCTGACGGTGACGCTGGGGCGCATGACCGGCTCTCCGGGGCACGGGTGGGCCGTGTTCGCCTGCATGTCGCTTCTGTTCACCGCCGGGTTTGTCGTCGCCTACTGGGCCGAGGCTCAACCGAGCCCGGTGCTGCACAACGTAGACCAGCACGTCAGCGCGTTGCAGGCGGGCGGCAACATGGAGGGCAAGGAGACGCGTTTCGGCATCGCCAACTCCGCGCTTTTCGCCACCATCACGACCGATGCCAGTTGCGGCGCGATTAATTCCTGGCACGATTCGTTCATGCCTCTGGGGGGCATGATTCCGCTGCTCAATATCCAACTGGGCGAAATTATTTTTGGCGGGGTCGGATCCGGGCTCTACGGCATGATCGTCTTTGTCGTCTTGTCCGTCTTCATCGCGGGATTGATGGTGGGACGAACGCCGGAGTATCTGGGGAAGAAGATCGAGTCCTATGACGTGAAGATGGCGATGTTGTATGTCCTGATCTTCCCGCTGCTGATCCTCACGCTTACCGCGATCTCGGTGCTGTATCCCATGGGACTGGCGGGCATCAGCAATCCCGGTCCGCATGGATTCAGCCAGATTCTTTATGCGTTCTCTTCGGCGGCGGGAAACAACGGCTCGGCGTTTGGCGGGATCAACGCCAATACGAAGTGGTACAACACCGCCCTCGCCTTCACCATGCTGGGCGGCCGCTTTCTCATGATGATTCCGATGATTGCGATGGCCGGCAATCTCGCAGGCAAGAAGAGCATTCCCCCTTCGCCCGGAACTTTTCCCGTGAATACGGCGCTGTTCACGGTTCTGCTGACCGGCGTCATTCTCATTGTGGGCGCGCTCACGTTCTTTCCCGCGCTCAGCCTCGGTCCCATTCTTGAACACCTGCTGCTGCAGCACGGAACGCTGTTCTCGTAAGGCAAGGAAAAGCTCCCATGGCAAAAAAGCAAAGCTTCTTTAATCCGGAAATCCTGCGCCAGGCGGTGATCGACTCCTTCACGAAGCTCGATCCGCGCGTGATGATGAAGAACCCGGTCATGTTCGTCGTCGAGGTCGGCAGCGTTGTTACTTCAGCACTGCTGATCGAGGAGGCCGTGCGGCACCAGCCCATCGGCTTCGACCTGCAGATCACCTTGTGGCTCTGGTTCACGGTGCTCTTCGCTAATTTTGCCGAGGCGATCGCGGAAGGCCGCGGCAAAGCGCAAGCCGACACGCTGCGGAAGGCCAAAGGCGAGACGATGGCGTATCGCTTCCGCACCGATGGCTCGCTGGAGGCCGTTTCCAGCTCCGCGCTGCGTTCCGACGACATCATTAAGGTGGAAGCCGGACAGTTTATTCCGGGCGACGGTGAAGTGATCGAGGGCGTGGCCTCGGTCGATGAGTCCGCGATCACGGGCGAATCCGCGCCGGTCATTCGCGAGGCGGGCGGCGACCGCTCGGCCGTTACCGGCGGCACGCGGGTTCTGTCGGACTGGATCAAGGTTCGCATCACCTCGAATCCCGGCGAGACGTTTCTCGACCGCATGATCGCGCTGGTGGAAGGCGCAGAGCGGCAAAAGACGCCCAACGAAATTGCTCTCAGCATCCTGCTTGCGGGACTGACGGTGATCTTTCTGCTCGCGGTCGCGACGTTGCAGCCCTTTGCCATTTATGCGCACGCGCCGCAAACCATCTTCGTCCTGGTCTCGCTGCTGGTCTGTCTTATCCCAACGACGATTGGCGCGCTGCTTTCGGCTATCGGCATCGCCGGCATGGATCGGCTGGTGCAGTACAACGTGCTCGCCATGTCGGGGCGCGCGGTCGAGGCGGCGGGCGACGTGAACACGCTGCTGCTCGACAAGACTGGCACCATCACGCTCGGCAATCGCCAGGCGACGGAGTTCTTCCCCGCCCCGGACATCAGCACGGAGCGCCTGGCCGACGTTGCGCAGCTCGCATCTCTGTCCGATGAAACGCCCGAAGGCCGCTCCATCGTGGTGCTTGCCAAGGAGAAATACAACCTCCGCGGCCGCGACCTCAGCGGCATGCGCGCGGAGTTTGTCCCCTTCACCGCGCAGACGCGCATGTCGGGGGTCGATCTGCCCGGGAGCAAGATCCGGAAAGGCTCGGCGGATGCGATCGCGCGTTATCTCGAGCAGCAGGGCTCGAGCATGCCCCGGCAGGTGACCGATCGCGTGGAAGAGATTGCCAGACAGGGCGGCACGCCGCTGGTCGTCTCGGAAAACAGCACCGCGCTCGGCGTCGTTTATCTCAAGGACATCGTCAAAGGCGGCCTGAAGGACCGGCTCGCCCGCCTGCGGGCCATGGGCATTCGCAGCATCATGATCACCGGCGACAATCCGCTCACGGCCGCGGTGATCGCGCGCGAAGCCGGCGTCGACGACTTTCTGGCCGAAGCCAAGCCCAAAGACAAAATGGACCTGATCAAGAAAGAGCAGGGGAAGGGCAAGCTGGTGGCGATGACCGGCGATGGAACCAACGACGCACCCGCTCTCGCGCAGGCCGACGTGGGTGTCGCCATGAACACCGGCACGCAGGCGGCTAAGGAAGCCGGCAATATGGTCGATCTCGACTCCAATCCCACCAAGCTGATCGAGATCGTCGAGATCGGCAAGCAGCTGCTGATGACGCGCGGCGCGCTGACGACTTTCTCGATTGCCAACGATGTGGCGAAGTATTTCGCGATTATTCCTGCGATGTTCGCCGGCGTCTTTCCGGTGCTCAACGCGCTGAACGTGATGCGCCTGGGGACGCCGCACTCCGCGATTCTGTCGGCGGTGATCTTCAACGCGATCATCATCATTGCGCTCATCCCGCTCGCGCTACGCGGCGTGAAGTACGAGCCTATGTCCGCGCAGGCGCTGCTGCGGCGCAACCTCATCATCTATGGCATCGGCGGCATTATCGTGCCGTTCATCGGCATCAAGCTCATCGACCTGGCCATCAACGGCCTGCACCTGGCCTGAAGGACGGAGATCCATCCATGCGTAACACTTTGATCATCGCCATTCGCTACACACTTTTGACGACCCTGCTGCTGGGCATCGGTTACCCGCTGGTGGTCACCGGGCTCGCGCAATTGCTGATGCGCGACAAGGCGAACGGCCAGCTGATTGTGCGCGACGGCCAGGTGATCGGTTCGGCGATCATCGGCCAGGGATTCGCGACACCGCGCTACTTCCATTCGCGCCCCTCCGCCGCAGGCAACGGCTGGGATGCCAGCAGCTCGGGCGGTTCGAACCTCGCGCCCTCGAACAAGGCACTCGTCACGCGGATCGACGGCGATGTGGCAACGTGGCAGAAGTTGAATCCGGGGAAGCCGGTGCCTGTCGGCCTGATCACGACGTCTGCCTCGGGAGTCGATCCGGACATTGCTCCTGCTGACGCTCTCTATCAGATCCCGATGGTCGCCGCCGCGCGTCATCTGCCGGAAGCCACGGTGCGGGCCCTTGTGCAGCAACACGTGCAGGGCCGGACCTTTGGGCTGCTGGGCGAGCCGCGGGTCAATGTGCTGGAGCTGAACCTGGCGCTGGATGACGCCTATCCGGCGAAGTAGCCTGGTCAGGGATTGTTCATCGCCTTCTCGATCGCCGCCTCCGCAAGCGGCGCGATCAGGGCAAAGCCAGCGGCGTTCGGATGCAGCCCATCCTCGCTCAGGCCGG